>Ga0213864_10000290_pt1 | contig 22551 bp, 34 predicted proteins | sample PICome_5_FD_160078 | JGI IMG/M metagenome (GOLD analysis project Ga0213864, IMG submission 160078) | Coastal seawater microbial communities near Pivers Island, North Carolina, United States - PICO247 | ecosystem: Environmental > Aquatic > Marine > Coastal | place: USA: North Carolina... | reverse complement strand
CTATAGATGACATAAGGAAATTCTAATGGATCTATTCTACACTCTTACAGTGATATCAACTGTAAGTATTCTCTTAGGTATCTGTGGATACATCGGAGAAAAATACTTTGAATAACATAAGTTGTTCTATCGAGTATTCTAGCAAGTCTGTAGATTTTCTAGAGTACTCTATTAGAACATCTAAGATAGAGCCACGCAAGCGTGTCTCTTTACTGTGGATATCATTCCCTCAGATATCCTCCTCGCTACCATGTCACTGTCTGCAGACATACTTGGGTGCGTATCGGGAAGGTTAATAGCCTTCTGCGGGTAGCAACATAAGTCCTTGGAGCAGTTGTCAGGGTTTACTATAAGTACGTCTTTGATTTGGTGTAGACGCTAAAGGAACACTAATGTCAAGCTAGTCTTTATGGTGGACTTAAACTACCATACCTAATTCAGGTGATTGCAACGCCTGTAGGGGTGTGACTGAATAACTCTCGCTGATGGGGGTTAAGGTATGCTCAAGGGATAGCGTCCATGTTCTTAGCAGAACTGCAAGCAGTAAAGAGCCTAATGCGGAAAGGTACATCAGACCGTGCTCTTTTGTGGGTTACCCAATTCCCACCACCCCGCACCTTTGGTGTTGCAATGACTAACCGACTTACCCGATGCTTATGCATCAACATTCCATAACCAAGAGGACTTAACATGGAAAACATCAAGCGTAACTATCGTATCGACAATGTAGAACTTAACTGGGCTAAACTCGATAAGCCTGTATCTCCATTCGGTACACTTCAGTGGGAACTACAAGTTGCTACTACAGATAAAGCTAAAGCTGATGAGCTATCTGCTAATCACTTCAACGTGAAAGAGAAAGATGGTGTATTCACCGTAGCTCTCAAGCGTAAAGCTATCAAAGCTGATGGTTCAGAAAACAAACCTGTAACTGTCGTTGATGCAAATCTACAACCTATCGATGCAACCAAGATTGGTAATGGATCTATTGGTAATGTAATTGTCTATCAATATTCATATGACATGATGGGTAGACAAGGTGTAGGTACATCACTATCAGGTGTTCAGGTGACTGATCTCCGTGAATACAATCCTAGTGCTGCTGGGTTTGATATTGTTGGTGATGGTGCATCAGAAGATGGAGAAGAAGCTCCAATCTTCTAAAATACTGTGGGGTGGTTCACGACAAGTATCGTGGATCACCTCATACAATTTTAGCAATACCGACATCCCAGATAGGAGTATCTTATGCCCACGCTGAAAAGACTTGGCAATAATATGGTGGAAGTACAGGATAGACATGCTGACTTCTTTTTCTCTTACGACACATGTGTTGGTGTCAATCATTATTACTCTGATGCTATTTACATTGATGAGTGTCCAGAATATGGATCAGAATCAGGTATCAGTCGTACAACAGCTAGACACATCAAGAAATGGTTAGATGGTAGACAACCTACATACATCGATCATGAAACCTTTGAACGTGTATTAGGTAACTTAGCATGATTGATTCACCATACCGTAATAAAACATGGGAGTTTATTGTAACTCCTATAATCCTGATTGTTGCAGGATTAATGAAACTATTAGTGTGGACTGCACCAATGGGATATGAAATAATATTCTCTATACGTGCATTGTCTGAAGAAGAACTCCAAGAATATGAGGATGACTGGGATGATTATTCCTGAAACAGCGTTATGGTCTCTACGTGATTGGCGTGGAGCTATCGAACATCTTAACGATAACAAGATTCTATCAGCAGATATCATCGAGACTATCGTAGATAACTTCATGGATCAAATGGCATGGAAAGGTTACGATACATCCGATATCGTAGCTGAAGGTCAAATCCTACATAAAACTCTAACATGGTCTAGTAACTACAACCTAAAGGAGCAATCATGCTAACACGTGATCCAAACAAAGTTGGTTACTCAGGTTATGAATGTCCTGACATTGAACCAGACCAACCTGTAACCATCAACATCGATGCTGAACAATACATCGAAACTTCAGTAACATGCAAACTTCCTATCGGTAAAACAATTGATGATATCGATATTGTCTACTGGGAATGTGGTAATGCTATTGTACAGTTTCACGATGGAACTAAGCTAGATGCTGGTGATGTGACAGACATGGTTGACAATGGTATGGGTGTTCGTTTCAGAGTATGGGATGAGGGTTTCGATAATGTCCACTACGACTCATGGCAATAACATATACTATTTCAAAGTACCATACACAGAAGTAATGCATGGGAAATTGACCGTTTCCGTATCTGCTAACACAGAAAAAGAAGCAATCATTGCCCTCATGCATCAAGACTGGGCAGTTATGGAAGAACATGACTATGATGTGCATGACTCAGAAATCGTAGACCTTTATTGGAAAGAACACGACTTATCAGAAGTTGTCTGCTCTCAATGTGGTTCAAACATACATTGGTCAGAAACTCAATGCGAGTGTGTAGATGGTGTCAATGATCCAGATGTAACTACTCCAGATAGATTATATGGAGTATCAGCATGATTGACATCACAATGCACTCAGATGATGAGCTATCGCTACAAGTATTCAATGATCAGTATTTCTACAGTGAAATCAATCATCCAGAGTACTTGATAGCTCTCATCAAAGAAGAGTTTGTGTACACTCAAAAACAAATGGAAACACTTGTAGAAGATCTCGATGATTACTGTATGGAAATCAATGTTCAACAACAACTAGCTAGAGGTGAAGCTGAATGACTCACTATACCAACGATGAAATCATTGATGGTTTAGAATCTATCAATGATAACTTTACTGTTATTGATGATGACAGAGATGGTATTGATATCATCGTAGCTGCATCTCAACGTATCAAACAACAAATAGATACAATTGATTTCCTACGTAGGCGTTTACATCAATGTGAGCATCTAATTGGTGAATTGTATATCTCTCAACGTGAGTTAGAGGAAGAGTTGTATGGCTAATGTTTATGTATACTCTGTACCTTACACAGAAAAAGTATATGGTTACGCAGAATATCGTATTGATGCACCATCAGAAGATGTTGCTAAAGAAATACTCAATGGTCCAAACGCATACAAATACTTTTGGAATAATGAACAATCTGATGCTGATTGGTACGAAGAGTTTTTCTCTGATGCTGAATTAGATGAAGTCTTAATTGATGAGGATTAACAAACACATGAAAGTATCTTTCGATGTTTACACTAAATCATTTGATGATGCAAATGAAGCAATACGCATACTCAATCCAGTATGCCATGACTACCGTGTAGGTAAAAGTGTGTATCGTGATGAAGAACCACAATACAATGTATACGGCACAATTGATGCATCATATGTATCAGTATTATCTCAATTCCCACAATCATTCTCAGAGGACTGCTAAAATGAAAACATTACTCGATCAAATCTTTGCTGATAAACTCGCTAAGAAAGTAACTAACTTTGACAGTGCTGACGTTATGTTTCGTCGTACTACAAACCGTTATGGACCTATCGGTACGTTCTCAAAGAACAAAGTATACCTCACATTAGGCCGTTGTGAAGAAACTGGACGTTTTATCTCACCACGTGATCTTTAATAAATGCTGAGGCTTCAAGTCATTCTAATACAAACCTTGATGCCTCTTCTAATAATTCTAACTTTGGTAATGTAATATGAAAGTTATAAACGCTTCAGAAAACTATGAGATCTGGTCAACAGACAAAGAAGGTGTCCACTATTTCGAGCATAAAGAATATGGCGAAGATGGTGGATGTGGTCATATCTGGCAAGTTGATGGGTACATCGAAGATTACGATGGCGTTTATAGCTTGCCAAAAGAAATTGAAGATCTTTACTTAGGGTATATGTAATGCAAACATGGACTGATAAAATGTACGATGAACTTGATCAGTTAGTTGATGATATGATTCAAGAAAGATTCTTCAAAGTAATAGAATCACTAGAGGATGCAGTAGCTGACTCTGTTTCATTCTTTGATCACAATATCATGGATACTGCTGATCAATATGCTGATGGTGTCAGTCAACAAGATATACAAAATGCAGTCATGGAGTTTCAATGCTCTGCAGAACTACGACTCAAATCACGTATCGAAGATTACGTTAAGGGTTTATCATGACTAACAAACCATTCCATATAAAATATCCTTTAACAAAAGATGAAGCTATGGAATATATGTTTCAATACCAATACTCTAAAGAACGCCAAGATGGTCGCTCTTTCAGAAGTTTCCTAGTACGTAAACTAGGTAAACGCTAAAAGTTATGAGTGGGAGTCAAAGCCTCCAAAACGTAAACCTATATCTCTGACGGCTTAGGAGACACTCATTATACTCTAGGGTTCTTTCGGGAACCTTAGAGTTCTTTTTATTTTTATAGTAACCGACATCCCAGTTACAATGCATTGGGTAACAGGCATCTCAAAATATATTTTTGGTAAACCGACATCCCAGTTACAATGCTTTCGGGCATCACGCTTTCAGAGGACACAATGATACATCATTATGATATTACATATAATAACGTACCTGTATTCTACAATGTAAGAGCAATAAGTGAAAAAGATGCAATAGATCAAGCATATCGTTTTGATCCTAAAGCATCTGCTTCAGCATACTCCGGTAGAGCTAAACATAACTACAAAGCAATTAAAAAATAGAGCCACGCAAGCGTGTCTCTTTAATAAGGAGAATTAAAACAAATGGCATTTAATCCTAAATCTTTGGAAAATCTAGCACCAAAAATAACATCAGTAGAACAAGCTAGAGAAATGCAAAAGAACTCTGTTATTGCTCGTAAGGCAAACAGAGAAGCTAGAGAAAGATTAAAGCTAACAGCTGCTGAAATGAAAGTAGATGTTGATGAATTAGCTAATGAAGTGTCTGCTGTTGGTTGTCTTAAAGTATTACTAGTTAAGTACATGCAAGAAGGTGAGTATGATGAAGCTGCTAAGATTGCTACAACACTCGCTGAGTTTGAAACTCCTAAACTTGCAAGGGTAGATCAAACAAATACAGAGATCTCAGCAGAGGAGCTATCAGATGAAGAACTTAACAAAAAGCTCCGAGAGCTTGGACTTAAAGATTAAAGAAGCATTAGCATCTTTAAAAGAATATAAAGAAGAATTAGATAAACTTTATTACATAGAAAGTATAGACTATGACACCTATTTAGAAATACTAGATGAAATGGGTGTTGTAGTGTCAAATTTAATCATGGATTTGAGGATAGCCCATGAATACAGAGGACACACAAACGTACTGCCTAATGGGTCACTGTGATAATCCTAAACATCATAACAAAGATATTTGTGATGAGTGTTATTACAGATTCAAAGGTGAGTTAGGTTATTTAATGTCTGAGGTAACACGTTTGATGATTCTACGTGCTAAAAACAGAAATTTATACAAAGTAGGCATAGAAAGACATGACATATACGCTGTTTGGCCTAGGGACAATTGTTGTAGTATTATGGGGACTCCTTTTACTATTGGTGGAGACCTCGATACCAGTCCTTCCTTGGATCGTATTAATCCTTCTGGGGATTACATGCCGGGGAATATTCAAATCATAAGTAATCTAGCCAATAGAATGAAAAATAATGCAAGTGATGAACAACTACTAAAGTTTTCTCATTACTACATTGAATACTATCGCAAATGGTATGAGGAAAACAAACATGGGAAAAGGATCTAAACAACGTCCAATACAAAACAAGGATAAGTTTAATGAAAACTGGCAGAAGATCTTTGAAAAGAAAAAACCCAGTAGCGAAATTCCTACCAAAGTTCAACAAAACTAAAGTTTTCATAGATCGTAAAAAAGAAAGTAAAAAGATAGGGTATGGCAAAGAAAGCAACACAGAATGAACGTAAAATACAAAACCCACGTAAAATGAAAACATTTGGTGGGAAGAAAGATGCGACACGTAAGAAATACAGAGGACAAGGACGATGAGTAATCGTAGTGTATTTGATAATTATGAGGATGGCTATGATCGTGCAGGAGAAGATGCATCAGAAGCATTCTTTGCAGCTATTGGCAGCAGTATGAAAGATAAAGAGCAATGGGATGATGTAGAAAAACCTAAACATTATCACAAAAATGGTATGGAAGTGATTGATATCATTAATGCTTTTACTCCCGATAGTTATAGTTACTGTATGGGCAATGCAATTAAATACTTGCTGCGTCATCAAGATAAAGGTAAACCAAAACAAGATCTTGAAAAATGTAAATGGTATATTAATCGTATGATTGAGGATTGGAGAAACAACTAATGAGCACTTTGCTCTTTGACATTGAGGCTGATAGTCTAGATGCTACAAAAGTATATTGTATTGTTACAATTGATACTGAAACAAAAGAAGTTAAAACATACAAGCCTGATTCTTTGGCTGATGGATTGGCTAGTCTTGAGGCCGCTGATCGCCTTGTCGGTCATAACATTATTGGCTATGATATCCCTACCTTGGATAGGCTTTATGGTAGTAATCTTCTAAGTAAACCTGTGCATGATACTTGGGTTATGTCTCAGACGCTCAGATACACCCGTACACACAAGCATGGACTTGCAGGGTGGGGTGAGTACCTTGGTAACAAAAAGATCGAATACAGCGACTGGAGTGGCTTCTCAGAGGCCATGTTAGAATACTGTATCCAAGACTGTAAAGTAAACTTAGCTGTTTACGAAGCATTACTGAAAGAATATGCAGTTATTTACAAGAAAAACCCTATGATCCAAAAGGGTCTGCAGGTAGAACAAGCAATTGCTAAATGTAATGTGATGATGCGTAATGATGGTTGGTTATTTGATGAAGATCTAGCTAACCAAACAGAAGCTATGTTTGTAGAACGTATGCATCAGATAGAGCGCATTATCGAGCCTAAACTAGGTACAAGAACAGTATATATCGATAAAGAACCTAAGACACCTAAGTTCAAAAAGAATGGGGAGTATGCTGCGACTACAGTTAGGCTTCTCTCAGAATACTTTGGGAAAGAAATTAAACCAACAGACACTCACCTTATGCCCCCAGGAAAAGAATTCCAAAGATCTACAGTAGAACAAATAGATCTAGGGCAGATTGCTTTAGTCAAAGATTGGTTATTATCTGAAGGTTGGGAACCTGATGATTATACTCGTAAGAAGATGCCTGATGGTTCTTGGAAGAACATGGGTCCAAAACTAACAGAAACATCTTTAGAAAAGTTTGGTACTGATGGTAAGCTAATCTCAGAATACTACACTATTCGTAATCGTCTATCTGTCCTTGAAGGATGGAAGGAGAAAGTAAAAGATGGAAGACTCCATGGAAACATGTGGACTATTGGAACTCCGTCGTTCCGTTGCAGACACGAAGTCATTGTTAACCTCCCTTCAGTTGATGCTTCCTACGGTAAGCCAATGCGAACAGTTCTCAAAGCAGACAAAGGTGATGTCATCGTTGGATGCGACTCTTCAGGAAACCAGCTTAGAGGATTGTGTCACTACCTTAAAAACCCTGAATTCACAAATGAAATCATTAACGGAGATCAACACCAGCGTAATGCAGATGCTCTCTCAGCAGCTATCAAGTCTGAAGTAAGTAGACAGACTGCTAAAGGATTCTTGTATTGCTACATGTTTGGTGGTGGTGATGCTAAGTTGGGTGAAGTGTTGTGTGGGTATCGTAATCCTAAAGTAGGTAAGACTGCTAAAGATGCATTCTCTAAAGCTATTAAAGGATTGGGAGAACTCAAACAAAAGATAGAACGTGAGTGGGAAGAAAAGAAACTTACTCAAGGCACTGGTTGGATTGAAGGATTAGACGGTAGACCTGTCTTTGTCCCTAGCCAACACCAATGTCTAAACTATCTACTTCAATCAGCAGAAGGTATTACATGTAAGGCTGCAGTAGCATATGCTATGGATAAGATCCAAGAAGAAAAGCTACGAGCTAAACCACGTATCTTCTATCATGACGAGATGGCATTCACAGTACATCCTGATGATGCTAATCGTGTAGGAGAGATTCTAAAGGAAGCTTTTAAAGAAGCACCGAAATGGTTTGGTATTACATGTATGGAAGGTGGTGACTACGTAATTGGTAGTAGCTACGCAGATGTACACTGAGGACTATTATGTTAACACTTATAGATGCTGATTCTATTCTATTTAAAATCTGTTGCACACAGAATAATAATAGTGGAATTAGAAAGAATATTAAAGAAGAGCTTTCAGAGATAGATCGAGAGTGTATGATGGGTGAAGTGCATATTGCTGTAAAAGGAAAGGGTAATTTCCGATACAACATATATGATAAATACAAATCTAATCGACCTGATCTTGATGAAGATCTTAGAAAAAAACTTAACTATGCTCACGGATGGCTATTAGATAACTATCCTGCAACAACTGCTGATGGTATGGAAGCAGATGATCTAGTTTCTATATGGGCATGGGAAGCTATGGCTCAAGAAAAACCTTACATTATTGCACATATTGATAAGGATTTAGATCAAATCCCCGGACAACACTACAATTTTAATAAGAAAGAGCATTACACAGTGTCAGCTGTAGATGCATACTTAAAACTTATTGAACAATGGATTACAGGGGATAGTGCTGATGGAATTCCGGGTATTAAAGGTTATGGTAAAGCAAAAGCCAGTAAGATTATAAACGGAATACCAATGGAGCGATTAGAGAACAGAGTACGTGCTCTTTATCGTGGCCTTGGATACAGCAAAGAATACTGTCAACAGATGTACGATTGTGTGTACATGTTGCAATCATGGGATGAACTATATGTACATGAACCATCGCTTAAACCTGAAACCGATATCAGCGAACAGAATGTTTTATCGGATGAAACAGAAGACAGCGGATTACAAGAACTATCAGCATGAGATCAGAGATATTATCATACTTATTGATGGTGATAGTTTTGACTGGCCTTTTGGAAATGATCCTGTTTTCTTTCATGTGCAGGTAGGTCTTTCCAATAAGGCTGCTGATTTAGATAATATAATTAAACCATTACTTGACACCTATCAATCAATGTATGAAGAGTTTAATGATAAAAATGTGTACGGAATTTCCCTTGCTAAATCTTTAGTGAAGAAGGGAGAGGAGTACTTAGATGTAAGTATCATACCGAAGATCTTACTAGAAACCGGAGAGAATAATAAATGACTCAATACTTAGGAGTGACGATTGATTATGAAAGAGACAATCGACTTAGTGAGCAAGCAGATACACTCATGCGTGACTATTACATGTACGAACATGAAAAGTCTCCTCAGCAAGCCTTTGCACGTGCTTCAGTGGCTTATTGCGGTGGTGACCTTGACTTGGCACAACGTATATACGACTATGCTTCAAAAGGTTGGTTTATGTTTGCGTCACCTGTGCTTTCAAACGCACCTGACGATGCACGAAACAATCGGGGCTTGCCTATTAGTTGTTTCCTTACTTACGTGGGGGACAATCTTGATTCTCTTATTGAACATAATGGTGAAGTAGCATGGCTCTCTGTTAAAGGAGGAGGTGTCGGAGGACACTGGGGAAATGTTCGGGGTATTAGTGATAAAGCTCCCGGACCTATCCCATTTATGAAAGTTGTAGACTCTCAAATGACAGCATACAAACAAGGTAAAACTCGTAAGGGTTCTTACGCTGCGTACCTTGATGTATCACATCCTGATATCGAAGAGTTTGTAAACTTTAAAGTACCGACTGGTGGTGACATCAATCGTAAATGTTTTAACTTATTTAACGCAGTAAATATAACTGATGCTTTTATGGAGGCAGTAATTAATGATGGACAATGGAACCTTATCGACCCAAGTACAGGAACTACAAGAGATACAGTCCAAGCTCGTAAACTATGGCAACGAATACTTGAAGCTCGCTTCAGAACTGGCAGTCCTTACCTTAACTTTATCGACACGGCCAGAAGAAAGCTTCCAGAAGCTCAAAGAAAACTTGGCCTCACAATTAATGGCAGTAACCTCTGCAACGAAATCCATCTCGCAACAAGTGAAGAACGCACAGCAGTCTGTTGCCTCTCCTCAGTCAACCTCGAAAAGTATGATGAGTGGAGAGACACCGGAATGGTTGGAGACCTTATCAGATTCTTGGACAACGTGCTTCAATACTTTATTGACCACGCACCAAAAGAACTATCAAAAGCTATCTACTCAGCTAGCAGAGAACGTTCAATCGGCCTTGGAGCAATGGGATTCCACGGTTATCTCCAAAGCAAAGGGATAGGATGGGAATCTTGGCAAGCTGCTAGTGAGAACTATCAAATCTTTAAGAACATAAAGGAGCAATCTGTTGAAGCAACAAGACAACTTGCAGAAGAACACGGTGAGTGTCCTGATGGAGTTGGCACTGGGGTTAGGAACATGCACTTACTTGCTATTGCTCCCAATGCTAACTCTTCTATTATTTGTGGTTGCTCTGCCAGTATTGAGCCTCGCATTAGTAATTGCTATGTGCATCGTACTCGTGCGGGTTCTCACACAGTTCGTAACCCATACTTGGAAAAGGTATTAAATAAACATGGTAAAAACACAAAGAAAGTTTGGCAATCGATACTGGAACACGAAGGTTCTGTGCAGCATCTGGAGTTCCTTGACATGGGAGAGAAAGATACCTTCAAGACCGCATTTGAACTCGACCAGAGTTGGGTCGTGGAACACTCAGCTAAACGTCAAGAGTTTATATGCCAAGGGCAGTCGGTCAATGTGTTTTTTCCATCGGGTACGGATAAATCTAGCGTTAATCAAGTTCACCTCAAGGCTTGGAAGGAAGGACTCAAAGGTCTCTACTACCTCCGTACCACGGCGGGTGTTACGGCAGAGAAGGTTGGAACGAAAGTAGATCGTAATGCACTTAAAGACTTTGAGGATGATGAAGTCTGTGTGAGTTGTCAAGGATAATATAGTATCCATATATGTTGCTTTTGGGTGTAAATGGACACTATATAGGCCAAAGTCTACACATATGTTTCTTTTATGGATCATTCGTGTAGACCTATCCGCAGAAAAATGTGGGAATGTATTCCTAATATCCGCAGAAAAGTGGGAGTACATTACATAAAATGTAATTATCTATGCATAGTATACCTATGCAAAAGGAGGATACATGAAACCAAGGACACGGAAAATTCTTGAAGACTGCGTACATCAAGGTATCTGCATTGGGCATACCAGAGCGTACAAGCATACTGACAATCCAAGTGATGAACATATCCTACAAACTATTGAAGATGCAATCTGGTTAGAGATAGATGAACACTTTGAGTTTGATAGAGATTTAATGTCCGAGTTAGTAGAAGGATTTGACTTTTTAAGAGGAAGAAAGTATGAGTGATGACAACAATCAATATGTAGTACAAGATAATACATCTGAAAAATTAGGAATGATTCAAGTCAAACGTTTAGAAGAAAATGAAGATGGGTCTGCTACTTTAGAGATTGAAACAAATCGAGAAGCTACACGGTTTTTAGTTGAAATTGGGTTAACAAGGTTACTAGAAATGGCAATAGATAAGGACAACCATGAGTATAAAATTGAAGAAGACTTACTTAAAACTCCTAAAGGCACTGTGCAACAGGAACTGGAATAAAGCACGTAAGCAACATGCTAAAATAATAGGTCTTGAATTAGAGATAAAATCACATGAACAAAACAATACTCGAAAGACTTGAGTTAGTTAAAGATATTGATCCCTTTAATAAACAAATACTCAATGATGCATACAACACAATTAAATACTTGTCTAATAAAATAGACACATTGGAGAAACAATTAAATGAGTTTGCTGGAACTGAACAAAAGCTATAAACCCTTTTCATATCCTTGGGCAGTAGACTATGCTACACAGCATGAACGTATTCATTGGATTGAGGATGAGCTTGAGTTACAGACTGATGTTAACCATTGGAAGTCAGGTGCTCTATCACCTAAAGAACGTAATCATATCACCCAAATCCTACGTTTATTTACACAAACTGATGTAGCTGTAGGTACTAACTACTTAGAGTATTACATTCCTAAGTTTAAGAACAATGAGATCAGAGCAATGCTAACTGCCTTTGCTTCTCGTGAGTTTATCCATCAAAGAGCTTATGCTTTACTTAATGATACTCTTGGGTTACCTGAAGATGAGTTTACTGCGTTTTTAGAGTATCAAGAAATGTCTGAAAAACTAGAGTTCATGTCAGATATCGACGTACACTCTCATCAAGGAACAGCATTAGCAATTGCTAGGTCTGTTCTTAATGAGGGTATGTCATTGTTCTCAGCGTTTGCTATGCTGCTTAACTATCAACGCCAAGGTAAAATGCCGGGGATGTGTACAGTTGTTGAGTGGTCTGTACGTGATGAGTCACAACACGCAGAGGGTATGGCTATGTTATTCAGAGCCTTTTGTGAGGAACACCCACGAGTAGTGAATGATGATTTCAAGAAAGATATATACGAGATGTTTAGAACTGCAGTCAAACTTGAAGACAAGGTTATTGATCTTGCGTATGAAATGGGTGACTTGGAAGGTCTCTCAGCGGCAGATGTCAAGCAGTACATTCGCTACCTCGCAGACAGACGTTTACTCCAACTTGGTCTCAAGACGAACTGGAAGGTTAAGGAGAACCCTTTACCGTGGATGGAAGAACTTCTTGGTGGGTCTTCTATTTCTAACTTCTTTGAGAAAAGGGTAACTGATTATAACTCTCACGGATTAGCAGGAGAAGATTGGGGTTGGTAGTATATGAATACCTTAGATGAACTAGAAAACAAAATAGTATTCTGGGGAATGGAACGTGGCATTACTGTCAATGGAAACCCAGAGACACAAACATTAAAGTTAACATCTGAGTTAGGAGAGTTAGCTGATAACATTGCTAAAGGTAGATACGAAGCAGCTCAAGATGACATTGGTGATATGATTGTTGTCTTGATTATGATTGCTGAATTAATTGGAACTGATATTAGAACATGCCTAAAGGTAGCCTATGATGATATCAAAGATCGTAAAGGCTTCTTAAATGAACACGGTGTGTTTGTTAAGGAGGGGGACGATGGAGACTAATTACATACCAGTAGAAATGTTCAATAATAAAGATTGTAAAAGGGCTATGAGATTAGCCTACTCAGAAAAAGCCAGGAAAAAGAGGACAAAGAATGGCAAACGCAGTTGGAAAGATTGGGACTAGTCAGTGCGTGAAAAGACATCAACCATGTGATGACTGTGGGAGCAGTGATGCTCTAGCAGTTTATGATGACGGACATACATATTGCTTTAGTTGTACATTATACACACCCCCAGAACGAGGACAAATCATGGGAGCAGAAGTCGTTGAATTTACAGATCGAAACACTGTTGACACAGTGGCAACTATTGGTACTTACGGGAGCTATCCTATTACTACGAGAGGTATACGTAAGGAAACAGTAGATCACTTTAATGTGAAGATGAGTGTGACTGAAGATGGAATGCCTGAAGCACACTACTACCCTTATACTCGCAAGGATAAACTTGTAGCTTACAAGAAACGTATGCTGCCTAAAGAGTTTTCTGTTGTAGGAAACTTTGCAGGTATCGAGTTGTTTGGTCAACAACAGGCAACAGGTGGTAAAAAACTTATCATTACAGAAGGTGAGTTAGACTGCCTTGCTGTTGCTCAAGCTATGTATGATAACTATGGAAAGTACTACTCAGTAGTATCAATCCCATCAGCATCACAAACCAAAGCTATCTTAGATAACCGTGACTTTGTACGTCAATATCCTGAAGTTGTCTTAATGTTTGATCAAGATGAAGCAGGAGAGAATGCTGTAGAAGCAGCAGCAAAAATCATTGGCATTGAACGTGTAAAAGTAGCTAAATTTAAATACAAAGATCCATCAGACTTATACAAAGAAGAGGGTAAACAAGGAGTACTTAGTGCTGTCTTCAATGCATCCCAGTATAACCCTGCAGGTATTCTGACAGGTAATCAAATTTGGGATCAGTTTATGGAACGTAAGAATGTAGAATCAGTAATGTATCCTGATTGCCTACAAGGATTAAATGATAAATTAGGAGGAGTACGTCAAGGTGAGATTACTCTATTTACTTCTGGTACTGGCAGTGGTAAAAGTACTGTTATTAAAGAGATCGTTCTTAATCTTCTTGACAAGACTGATCATAAAGTCGGTCTCATTTCTCTTGAGGAATCTGTTGGTGACACTGCAGAAAAGTTCATTGCAATGCAACTTGAACGACCTCTCATTGGAGATCCAACTCTCACGGATGATGAGTTACGAAACGGATTCGATGCTGTGTTCTCAGATGAAAGACTTGTCTTGCTTGATCATCAAGGATCTGTATCAGATGCATCTCTCTTGGATAAGATTGAGTACATGGCTCTCATGGGTTGTAAATATCTTTTCCTCGATCACATTACTATTGCAGTCTCTGAAGGATCAGATGGTCTCACAGGTAACGAAGCGATTGACAAAGTAATGTCTGATCTATTGAAGATTGTTAAGAAACATAATGTATGGTTGGGTCTTGTATCACACTTACGTAAAGCTCAAGGAGGAAGATCATTTGAGGAAGGACATCTCGCATCCATTGATGATATTAAAGGTTCTGGTTCTATCAAGCAGATCTCATTTGATATTATCGCATTTGCCCGTAATCTAGTTGCTGAGTCTGACTTAGAACGTAACACAATTAAACTACGTGTACTTAAAGCACGATTCACAGGTAACACAGGAGACTGTGGTACAGCTGTGTACAATCCTAAGACAACTCGATTGTCTCTTGGAGGGCAATTCGAGTATAACTGAGGACATCTATGAGCTTAGATAATATAACAGGTTACCTTGTTGCTAAAATTAGTAGCAAGGGTAAACCTTCTGTTGGTGTGAGTATTCTCAAGGGGTATGGGGATATTCGCCCACACCTCAAGCAGCTCTCACTAGTAGCTCTTGATACATTAGTTATGTATATAACTAGAAACAACCCACCAGCAGATCCAGCTGGTATTGCAAAGCTTACCCTGATATCTACACGTATAGGTCATGAAGTAGCTGCTAGACTGTTTGATGATAAGTTAGTCTGGAGGGATGCTGTAAGGCTAGGAGATCTCTTTGTAGAGGCTTTCTATCAACTGGGGTACATAGACATTAAGTACCCTAAGATAAAGGACAGTAGCTACACTGTGGAGTTTACAGAGGATGGTTTAGAATTCATTGATGAGTTACCTGAATCTTTAGATCCATATCGGTTACGTGGTACTGTGTTCGATAAACCAAAAGATATCGAAACACTTATGCAGAAACATCCATCTCTTCAAGGGTTGGATATAAGATACCCTATTGTTAAAGGATGGGGTGCTGAAGAAGCTACTCTGTTTGGATCTATGCAAGGACTACCATGTATAGAAGCAGCTAACAAACTTCAACAAACTCCTTGGAGAATTAATGAGAAAGTTCTTGAAGCTGTTAACCTTGTAGACTTAACAGAAGATATAGAAAATTGTGAGGATGAATTAGAACTAGAACGTCTTAAGTCTAAACAATTAAAACTAGAGTACACTAAACGTAAAGCAAATGTACTCAAGAATAAAACATTCTATCAACTACTAGATTTTGATTATCGTGGTAGGATTTACTACCGAGAATCTATCCTTAACTTCCAAGGATCAGACTACGAACGTGGACTGTTCTTATTCGATGAAGCTAAAATTGTAGATGATGTAGGACTACGTTGGTTAAAGATACACGCTGCTAACTCTTACAATCAAAGCTTTAAGTTATCACATATACCTGATTATTTTACGTATGATTATAACACATACATGATAAATAATGGGTTGGATGATATCAGTGTAGACAAAATGTCTCTGAAAGATAGAGAGTTATGGACTGAGAACAACATGGATCTTATTGAAATGGTATCTCACTTTAACTCTTTACCTGATTGTGAGAAACCTGTTTCATTCCTTGCAGTGTGTCATGAGTTAGTTAACTACGATAAGTTTACTAACGCAGGGTTAGATTACTTTTCATCCCTACCTGTTCCAATTGATGGTAGTAACAATGGATGGCAACATCTTGGTGCTATCTCTAAAGACACACAGACTGGTGAGTTAGTTGGTTTGATTCCTATGGATATTCCTAAAGACTTCTATGTACAAACAGCTAAGAAGTTAATAGAGATTACTAAGGATGAAGAACGTAAAGACATACTGAACCGTATGCCCATGAAAAAGATTCGTAAAGGGATTAGTAAACGTGGGAGCATGACACGAGCTTACTCAGCAGGTGCTCAGAAGATTGCGGAGAACATGTATAATGATCTACGTAAGGAAGGGTATGATGTGGAGTATGGGATTACAGAGAAACACTGTAAGGGATTCTCACATGATCTAGTAAAAGCTATTGCAGCTGTATGCCCAGGACCACTTCAGACAATGAAGTACCTGCAGAAGATAGCACAGAGTGTCCTAGAGTGTGGTTATCCTAGCATTTCATGGGTTACCCCATCAGGTTTCTACGTACACTATGAAAAGTATTATGAACGACAAGAGAAAGTCGAAGGTACTATTGTAGGAGTTGGTAAGAGAGATAAAGTTAGACATGTTGGTCTAGTCATATCTGATAAACCAGATCCCCGTGGGTTTGCTTGTGGGATAAGCCCTAACTACATTCATAGTCTAGATGCTAGTCATATGGCTAGAGTCATTACAGAATGGGATAACTCATTTGGTGCAGTACATGATAGCTTCTCTACACATGCTTGTGATGTGGATGATTTATGTCAATTAACTAAACATATCTTTATTGATATGTACGATTATCCTAACTACTTTAACATGATTGAAAGAAGTATTATCAATGATGTTAAACTATTAATAGAACAACCCATGTTGGGTTCATTAAATATAACGGAGGTTACTAACAGTGACTACTTCTTCTCGTAAGAATTATAATATTAATACCTTACGTGGTATGACTAACGATGATGACATGGATGTGTGTGAGACATTAGGTCTCGACACATCTCTTGCATACACTAAAGATATTATTCAAGCACAGCTAGATCGAGATGTAGACCCTAACCTACATAAAGAAATACTTCATGAACTAAAACAGTACATGTAAAATAAAAGCCCCTTTGGAATCCTAATGGAAACCAAAGGGGCTATTTTTTTTTATTATTATGAATGTTATTGTTATTATAAACTAGTGTGTGTAGTACTGGTAGATAGCTTCTCCACCATTAATTATTTCCTTTTTTAACTCTGCTTTATTCTTTTCAGTCTTAGCTATCATACTATCTAATCTATTTTTGTAGTTTAAAATAGCTGCCATTTCTCTAACAACTTTATTTATTTGAGCAGGAGTTAATTCTGTTGGAGAAGAATTACGGCTAATACCAGCACCTTCTAATGAGCGTTCAAATCTTTCCATCATAGGTTCAACATCAGCATCCTTACCGGACATTCTCTTAAAGAGTTTAAACAACTCCTTACGATACGTTTTATTTTTACCTTGATGTAACTCTAACAGCTCACCAATTTTTCGATAAGGGGAATCCATACCAATAGATATAGGAGTGTTCTGTGGTAGCTCTTTCATCTTCTTATCAAAGTTTTTAAAAGATCTTTGTAAAGCATCTTGAGTTTCTTTGAGATAACTCCACTCCATACTAGCACGTAACCATGAGTTATTGATATCCCTTAACGCAACATCATAACCATTGGCATCCAACTTGAATGCATCGTAAATAGTATGCACATAAGGTCTATTATTAGATGCTTTATTTAAGTTATCCCACGCAGAACCTGTAAGGGACAAAGCAACAGTAGCAGCATCAATAGATTGCACTGGACCGGGAATAGAACCACCGAAGGCATAGCCTCCAATATACGCACCCTTTTGTGTATCACGTACAGCTGCAGAAGTAGCACGAGACTCATAATGATAAGCCTTTACTCCACGCCTTTCACCTTCAGAAGTAATAGCATATTCTGTAGCCTCTGCTTCTGAAGCTCCAAGAGATTCCATACCACCATAGCGTAAAGCTAAACCAATAGGAGATTTAATCTCAAATAACTCATCCATCATTACATGGAAAAGAGAAGCACCTTGCATCATAAGACGAGCTTCAGCACCATCCTTAGTCATAATCTGAGCTAGCTTATCTGAGTAAACAGGAAATAATTTATCAACAATACTTTCTTCAATCGAAATACCATCTTCTTTTAAACCTGCAGCAGAAAGCACTTCTATTTTTTCTGCTATCCCAATGTCTTTGTGCCTTTTAGTTAGTGACGCATCTGTTTTTAGTCGAGTTAAGGCTTGAATCATTGTGCCTTTAAAGTTATCAATTTCTTTACCATAACCATAAGTCATCGTAGTTTCTTTATTTAAAGCTTTATAATTGTATAACTCATAAGCTACATCATGTAGCAAAGGCATATTATTTTCACCAATAATTGCTGCAACACTATCAGGAATCCCATCATTTTCTAGTGCTTTAGTTAATTGATCTGCTAAGTCAGCACGTATATCCACATCATTATCTATAGCATATAAAGAACCTTTAGAGCGTAATACTCCTACTCTAAACGCCAGTTCTTTGTTACCCAACTGCATTGCATTAGAAGCAATACCGTTAGTTTTACCATCAATGTATGCATTAAAGTGTGTTCTAAACTGTGCGTTATTATTTTTAGCATCTACATAGTTAGCAACATCAATTAAACCATCAATAAATGCTGGACCATCTTCCTTTTTATCTTTAATCATTTGGATTAACTCTGCATCCGCTACGGGATCTAAGTTTAACCCAGATAGTTTAGGGAAATTAGGATCATTAATTGCAATACCATTTTCGATAGCTTGAGATATAGCTTCTGACTCAGCATCAGACATTGTTAATGCTTCTTTTAAACGATTACCCATAGCAGCAAGTCTTGCTTCATTACGTATATAAGCATCTCGCCTTCCCTCAGGTAATAATGCATCAGCGTCTTTAACAAGCATCATTGCATACATCTGAATTAAGTTATTCTCTTGACGACTATTTCCACCTGCTTTAAAAATTACAGGTTCTGGGTTAACAGTGACAAATCGCACTTGTTTAGATGATGTAGGGTTAAAATGAGTTTGCTCTGGAGTTAACCTTCCGTTGTAAGCCTGAATAAAATAGGTAAGATACTTAACACCATTACGTTCTTTAGCAATACCATATGCTGACTGAGCAATTGTACGCTGCAAGTCTATCATATTAGCATCTGGATCATACTTTTTATTATCTGCTGTAGCTAGTTGAGCTTTAGCTTGAAACTCTTTATATTTAGATGGTCCCATGCTATGTATTTCAGTAACCATTTCAAATATATTTTGAGGTATATTCTGATCACCACTTAACGCAGGTAAAAGAGTAGACCAAAGAATCTTAAGACGACGAGAATCTACCATATGCCCTATGGATTCTAAGTGTTCTTTAGCATCTAATAATGTTTGAGACTTAAGAGGTACATCAGTTTTCTTTTGACCAGAATATCGTACTTTATCTTTATTAGAACGAGGTTGATCAAGAGGTCTTACATGTTCTTTAGGAAACATCATTTTACGCATTTGATCTGAAGAGCGTAACATTTGGTTACCTAAAGGAGTAACTACAAAATTAATTAAACCATCGCTATCAAGTTCTCGCTTAATTAACGGTGCTGAATCATCACCTTTATTAATCTCATAATAAAGTTCTTTAACAGCATCCCCTAGAGTTTCTGCTTCTTGCCTAGACAAAGGTTCAGCTTGAACTCCAGTAAACCTTTGCCATTCTTCAGCAATAGCCATACCAAGTTTAGCGTTACCTTGAGCTTTTTTAATTGTCCTATTAGGCTCCATATCAGAGGTAGTAGTTTCTGAAAATGGATTAAACTCAAACATCTGCTGTTCATCTGTAATACCTGCTTCCATGATTTGATTAATCTCACGGTCAGCACCTAATACAAGATCAGCTATTTGATTTTCAGTAACAATAGATGTCATAGTTAGAAAATCTGGGGCAACAGCATTATCTTGAACAGCACCTAGCTTATTAATAATACCACCAAGGTTACCAAGTTTTGTTTCAGGTAATACTTGCCCACGATCTAAAGGTTTAGGGTGAAAGACCCCAGAAGGAGCAACCTCTCCACTAAGAATAGTTTCAGTAAACTGATTAGCCCTATCAAATAACCCACCATCTTCATTAAGAACTTGTGCTCTACGCATTTGAGGGTTGTATCTACGAGTGTCAATACCAAGAGCTTGTTCTTCAATACCCATACGCTGACGTTCAAACAAATCTGGAGCATCCATAATTTGTTGCTGTAGCTCAACATTAGGTTGTTCTTCAACAGGCATCTCTTGAACCGGAGAGGCAGCTGAAGTTTCTTCCTCAGCTATCTGCTCCACTTCATCTTTTAACCCATCAAAAATACTAACATTAGTTTGTCGAGAAGCGGGAGGGGTGACTGGTCCCTCTGGAGCTTCAGGGGTAGCTTGCTTAAGCTGTTCCTGAATAGTTTGTTCGGGAGTGTCAAGTATAGATGTTGTTTGACTTCCCGGAATATTAACTTTAGCCATATGTTCCCCTATTTAAAATCCCACTTATCTTCTATCTTAGTATAGATGTTATCTGCTAGATTAGCTAAAGGTCCAATCGTTGCCTTAGCTGCATTCCATGTAGCCCTATCTACATCACCTTCTATTAAGTAGCCTGTAGCTTTACCTAAACGTGCAATGTTAGACAGTGACGGTGACTCACCAGATGCTGTATTCCAAACCCATTCACCTGCATTCTTAGAACGAGTTTCGTAAATTGGAAATAGTTGTTCTATAATACGCTCTGATGTACCAGCCAATCCACTAGACAGTATACCTCTACGAATAAGCTCTGCTTCATCTAAGTATGGAGAAGACTCACCATATTTAAGTAGGTCTTTTAGATACTGTGAAGCAAACCCTAACATAATCATAGTAGCCATCATAGCAAAAGTATTGTAACGCATAGCAGGGCTACCACGTTTGATATACTCATTCCATAATCTAGGAATATGATTAGCTGTAAAGGTAGACATAAAACCTTGGAACTGGTTAATTAATGCAAACCGTGGATCTTGGTAATACAAAGGACGGTTAGCTGCTTTAGGTAACGCAACAGCCTCATTAACAAAACTGTACTGTGCTTCCCTTAACTGAGCAGCTGCTCTATCTTGAGTAGCTTGATCCATTGGCAATCCTGACAACAGCATTAACATTTGGTTAACACCTACATCAGACACATCAATACCTAAGTTACGTAGTTTTTCTTCAGCTTCCCTTTCTTCATTAGTTCTAATCTTTGAGTTAGTATCTCGATCAGCTAGTATAGTTAAGTTATCTACAATAAAATCACCAGCAATAGCTGCACGAGTAGCTCGGTTAAAGTTAGTCCAACCTTGTAAACCAATCCACTTAAAGTAATTTTCAGCCATTTTTTGATGGAAAGAATGAGTTTCCAATACACCAGTTGTAGTAGCTGCACCTACATCCCATTCATAGAAACCAAGCTTACGTAAAACTTGTTTACCTTTAGAACTAAATGTACGTACTTTCCCTTTACCTACCCCCGGAGCATTGGCTATTTCAGTCATACCATCTTTAAGCATAGTAGCAGCTTCTTTTCCTAACTGAGATAACCCACCATCTTTACCATAGATTTGCTCACGAGTTAATCCACGCATACCTAACGCCACTTCTACAAAGGAAGATAGTGTAGACAGTGGTAAACCTGCAAACATTGTGAACAACATAAAGCTTTTCTGAATATTTTGGAATGCCTTACCAAACTCAGAAGTAGCACGTTTGTAGTTACCAGATTCAGAGTCTAAATAGTTTTGCATCTGGAAAGCAATCTTATCTACTTCTTCTTGAGTTAACCCCTCACGTTGCATTTGTTCTAGCATCTTAGCTATATGCTTTCCGTTTTGACCAACATACTCTTGGTTAGTTACATAACGAGAAGCACTCTTAGCTGCTGTAGAGACATTTGTAAAAAGATCTTCTTCAAAGAATTCTTTAAATGCAGCTTTCTCAGAAAGACCTAAAGATCTACGTTTGTGAGATGTAGGTCTAGGACCACCTTTAATAACTGTAAAGGCTTCATCAAGATCCATGTCTGTATTAAGAATTTGATCTGTTAAAGTAACAGCATCTTGTTCTGACATACGATAGGTATCTCTTAATGCTTGTATAAACTTATTACGGTTTTTATATACAGCTTTTTTATTAAGAGCTTTGTATTTTAAAAGGTAATTAGAAATGTATCCTAGATCTGCATTATAAGTTTTTTGATCATCATACATTTTATCAGACAACGTTTTAAGGTTATCCACAAGCATAACGATATGCTGTTTACGTGGTCCATCAGGCAACCCATCTGGGTTAAACGCACCTGTACGAGGGTTAAAGACATTGGGGTCATTTAATAAATCATAA
>Ga0213864_10000289_pt1 | contig 22585 bp, 15 predicted proteins | sample PICome_5_FD_160078 | JGI IMG/M metagenome (GOLD analysis project Ga0213864, IMG submission 160078) | Coastal seawater microbial communities near Pivers Island, North Carolina, United States - PICO247 | ecosystem: Environmental > Aquatic > Marine > Coastal | place: USA: North Carolina... | reverse complement strand
CTAAAAGTTAAACTGGAAGGGGCGGGTGGAGCATGAATTTACAAATGTAAGAAATCTTGTTACAAATGTAAAAACCCACGAACCCGCCCAAAATTCCCATCTCCCCAGTGAGATCACTCCCTACCTCCCCGGAAGTTGACCAAAACCGCTACCCACTACCACCGGACGCCGAAAATCAACTCTCGGCGTATGTGCACACCTCAGATGACTAGCCCGATGACAATCCAAGGCACGAACGCACCAGTGAGCGCCACCAAAATTGATCCAAACCCTGTGAACGCATCATACGGGCTCGACTCGTTGCTAACAAACAGAGTAATTATCCACATAATCCCTAAAAGAGGAGGAGCCAAGAACCAGGAACTTCTTCGGTATTGCAGCGGTATAGGTATTGGCCATTCTGGAGACCCTATTTCCATCAAATGATTACCGAGTTCGTACCGGCTTCCCAACACGGCTGCGAAGAAGAAAAATGACAGTGAGTGCTGCACCGTAAACACGAAACCCTTCTCGGACCATGAACCGGTGTTACTCGCCACAAAGCTTCCGTCGTAACCAACAATTAGCCCGAGAGTCGCTAAAGTAAGAGCAAACTGGATTGATATTGCCGCAGCCAACGTAATTCCCGTGATCGTCTCGGCCACGAGAGACATGAAAAACCCGTCACCAGGGGGAGACAACAAGTAGAGCGCCTGGGAGATTCCAGTTGTGACGAGAAGAACAAAAGTCAGTATTAGAGTCGCAAGTAACGACCAGTGAGTGAAGAACGACAAATCGTATCCGAATGGTCCACCAAGGTTCTGTTCCATATAGAGTAAATGCCCTGATAAGCTCAAAATACACGCAAGAGGCGTAGACACGAACCATGCAACAGGAATGGCTGCATAAAGAAGAAGTATCTGCACCTGAACAGATGCCATTGACCCGCTTGCAAATACAAAGCTCGCTACAACTGCAACTGAAGAGACGAGCGACGCAACTGCCCCCGAGGAGGTGCTGATGCGACTCTTGGTGAAGAAGTCTCCCCTTGTGAAGCAACGCCTGGATTTTGGCAGAGAAAAGATAGTTCCTGCAACGATGCCTGCCCAGAGACTCGCAGGGGAAGCGTTGGCAATGTAAAATCTTCTTGCTCTAAAGGCAGCTGCACAGACTTCTTTGCTTCCGGCACACGCCGATGCGCCAAACAGTGCCGGCAAGTTTTCCATCATTGAGCTCATCGAGAGTTGCGCGACCAAGACGGATGCAAACGCACATCCAACCAACATCGACACTACCGGCGAGATTGCGTGAGATCCGACTGTCGAAATTAGGTTGGTGTTGAGCAACACAACCACGCCAGTCGATGCTAACATTGACCCTGCAAACACGACGGCAACCGCTGCTGTAGTGTCAGATAGAGCGTATCCTTGTGTCTCAAAGCTGTCTCCAGAAACCGAGAATGCCCGCGCCTCGGTCGAGTGCACGAGCCCCGCTCGGACCGCGCGAGCACCTACATAGGTGAGCAGTGCGCCAAACAGTGCGGATCCGGGCGCCACCCTGCGAGACTTGTATACGAAAAGGAATATGGCCGCCCAGCCCGATACGAGCACAAAAATGGCGTCAGTAATTCGCACGTAATCTGCCGACGCATGTTCGCCGAGGACAGAAACTGTGACCAGACCGATAAGAGCCAACCCCCTCTGTTGCCAGGTGAGGTCTACGTCGACCACATTCGAGGAAACGATAGGCGAACCTAAGCAAAAGATGAGCACCATGGCCGTGCACCGCAGAGAAGAAGGGACGTCTTTGACGATCGTGGGCGGAAGCGCTGAAAGTGCGTCCATAGAGATTGCGGTGATTGCCACAAAGCACGCGCCGACAGCGTTCGTCTCAAACCTCCGTAGCCTCTCCGAGGACGAGATCTCTAAATCGTCGGCAGCCATAAGAACTCTATAGTTTGACTTGTCGCCCTTTTTTAGATCCAAATCGTGCGACGGCTTCTGCATACCCCCTCCAGCCCCCTAAACCCTTTGGCTTGCGACACGTCCCCTGCAAGCTACACTATCCCTATGTCTTGTGCTAGTGGTGCCTGGCAAATGATCAGTTTTGGTAAATTGTCTCCTCTTTGGCTGTGTGAACAATCTCAATGGCGAGCTCAGACGAGTCGAATGACGAGTCCGGCACCGAGGGCGCCCCTGAAGGGCTGACTGTTCACGAGCTTGCTAGGCAGCTCGCGGCGGCAAAAGAAGAAAGTGCCACCCTTCGTGATCGTGTGCAAGAACTTGAGGAAACCCTCAACAACATGCTCAACAGCGTTAAAAACGCTCTCAGTCCACCTACTGGTACAATACCTCAAAAATCGGACATCAAGACGTTCATCGAATGCTATGGAGACCACCTTGAGTGCTCTTTTTTGCACAAGTGTAATTCTGTTGGGCCTTTTTTGGTCGCCGAACGAAATGCGTACAATCTCAGTGTTCATCTTCCAAAAGGCCAAAGATTGCGCTGCAAACACAAAGGCGGTGAGGCCGTGGTCGACAACTACAACATGGCGCAGATCCTGAAGCAGATTGGATTTTTGCAAGATTGTACGAACCTATCGTACAAAATGACTCTGCAGCGTGTTCTCACCCCTCCGACCGAGGGCAAGCCTGTGGACGTGACCCAAATTGAGGAATGCACACCGGAAACGTTTGCATTCAAAGGGACCCAGCCGCTGACAAGGCTATTCAGGCCAGTGGACACGAGCGGAAAGGACACCTTTAAGCTTACAGCAAATTCAATGAAGTGCTTTGCGGGCAACAATGTTGTTGACTACGCAAACCACAGCACTGAGTTTCGCTTCAAGTTTACCAAGGGCGTCACGTCACGCAACAGCAACGGCGCGGTATTTTGCCTTAGAGCGGTTATGGACATTGATGAGATGACATGGGAAAGAAAGTGGGCCAACGCGGGGATCGTAGCACCTCGCATACCGTCGGTGACGACTGGTGTCTTTTCTATCCGCACTAACACAGTGGAGGTGGGGCAGAAGCGGAAGACATTGGATGCGACGGTGCGGTCTTAACCATTCAATGGTTTGTAAACATTCCCAAAAAGGAGGCCCCAGAGAGGCCTCAGGTATCCGCACGTCCTTGCCGCGGATCTGCCGTCTTTGCTCACCACAAGCGTTTTATAGAGTTGATGAATAGCCGCGCCCTGTGTGAGCACTCTGTTGACAGAATTGCGAGAGAGTTTGAAATCGTGTGTGCGGAGACCGTGAACACAGACGGGTACGCGTATGTGATTGAGAGCCAGCGTGTCGACCAGGGTTTGATTGAACGCTGCGGGAAAGCAGCTTAGGGACGGTTCTAGGCGATGGTACGGGACGAAATCTGCGCTGTCAAGCAGTGCGGTTTGCATCGTCGCGAGATCGTATCTCGCGGGTGGCCGGCTTAAGAAGAGGAATTTACCAGAGTCCCTGTGGTGACGAACTAGTGTCAGAAGGAAGAAGACGATCCCAGCGCACGGGTTTCCATGATGGAGCCCAGGAACTTTTGAAACTGATGCATGTTTCGTTCTCTGGCAAGCTCCCCTTAGCGTCGTTAGCACGTGTACGTCAACGTTGGGTGCAGCGTTTAAGAAGGAGGGCATCCACGGACAGGCCTGACCGGAGCTCAGTATGAAGACTACGGTAGTCGTTTGGTTTAATACTGGTAAGTGTAGGTCCGGGACGTCTGCTCTACCGGCTATCAACATCGGTGTGAACTCGTTTCGCATGCACACCAGTGGTTTAGTTTTTCTCAAAGACCTCACCCTCCCCACCTCCCCCGCCCCCCTCCCTAGCGACCCGGACTTGCACCCACGCCCACTTCCTCTTTTTGCACGCTCTTTCCTAAAGTACATAGTAGCATAGCAGCCGATTGCTGTGCTTCCCAAAATTCAGTACCCCGCCCCTTGGGCGCCGTAGCCCGATGGCCCCGCTGCTCCATCAACGGGTATTGCAAATGCGTTCGGAACCGCTTGCGCCGGCTGAGCCTCAGCGCGGTGCCTCTTGGTGCGAATTTTTAAGACCGACGGGTCGGCCCCTTGAGAGACCATCTCCACCATCCTAGAATCCTGTACGGCTTGGGCAAATTCCAGGGTGCGCTTGTTACGTTCGACGATATCGTGTAGGGGGTTCTGGCCATTAGGAACTTTCGGCTGCAGTAGGGCGTTCATTTCAGATGATTCCTCGTCGTCGCCCTTGTTAGTTGCTATGTCTTGCCGCACTCTCAGCCGAAAAGCACAGGCCGAATCTAGGATCACGTACGCCAGGGGATCTTGCTCGCTCTCAATTCCTCCGCTCTGCTGCAGCGCGAAGATGGCGTGGTTCCACCAGCATTTGAATGAGTATAAGTTCTCTCGCGTGCCTTGAACGACGCGGTTGCGGCCGCGCGTTGCCAGGTGCTGCTGTATCTCAGGACTGTTGATGTCTAGGTCACGACCGTTGACTCGACTGACATGTCGGCGCATCGCCTCTATCTCGTCAGTGGTACGCGCCTGGTCAGGGTTTGAGTCTTTGTAGAAGCTTGTTTTGCTTTTCATCTTGTACAATAGGGGCGTGCAATGCTCCCGCGCGCGCACAAAATTGTCGCCGGTGGCGGGACACTTGGTGTCCAGGTAGTGACAGAACCGCGTTGTCATGCAGGGAAGCTTGTCCATCTCTTCTGCGACTGTGCCAGTGAAGACGTTAGCAAACTTTTGTTTGTAGAACTTAAGCAACTCATCGCAATCAAACGCGAAACGATCCATCATCCAATCGCTCAGTGCGATCACGTTCATGTCGTACGACCAGCCCAGGTAGTGGTAAGGTGCTTTCTCGTCGGAGAGAATGGTCTGGTTAGAAATGCCTGGCTCAGGAACTGGCGCCATCACAGTGGCTGCGTCGGGGCGTGTAACTGAGGCGTTAAGCTGAGGCGATCCCGGGGACACTCCGATTATCTGCGTGTTGCTCGCTTCACCCACCTCCTGCTGATCCGAAAGCGCCGAAAGCGGACTCCTTTCACGCTCACGCTCCGCGGCCTGTGTGCGGGACTCGATGGAATCGTCGTGATCACTTGACGGCACTGCATTATTTTTCTGCGCAGTGCGAGTTCCAGCGTTCACGACAGCGCCGGAGTGAAAGATACGCGGCACGCGGTTGTTGATGCCACCGTGGTAGTTTTTTAGCTGAGGAATCTTGGCCACGCGCATTGCCATCTCAGTCAGAAGGCGCGAATGAGCAATTAAAGCCGAGCTGTTGACAACCATGCCCCGTGCTGGATCCATGTGCAACACCGCCCCGCGGCTAGTACGTGCACCCAGTATGGGCTGCACCGCGGGGAGTGAACCCACGTTGATGAGGTGATCTAGTCGGCGTTGGGCCAGACTGGGCGGGATGCCGCACTTCTTGTGCCGATCTTGGAGCTCGCATCGCTTTGCCGCGCTCCCTGCTACAGCAAAGGCCCCGGCGGTACGCGGCCGCATGTTCAAGGGTCTGTTGTTCTCTCCAACCTTCTGGCCTTCTCCGTTGTCATCTTGTTTTTCAAATTGTCGCATCGCTTCGTCATACCCCTGCTCGATTGGGAGGTCCGATGAGTCGCAGACTTGTATGAGACGCTGGTTGTCCGATCCGATTTGGAAGAGAATGTCTCGAATTGCCGTCTTCGAGAGGCCAAAGTCGTCTTTGATGATTGTAGAGAAGTCTCCATCACAACTGAGAATGTTACCTGCGGCCGATAGCCAGCGCTTCTCACGACCCTTTTCGTCAGTGATTGAATTTTTGACGTGAAGTATAACCCGCCAGCTGGGATCAAAGTTGGCTGCACTTGGTTGCGCTGAGCTATTGGTTTGCTTAAAGCTCCAGTTGGTCTGGATGGCGGTCGAGACGCCAAAGCGGGGCTCGACGTCGGACTCTAGGGGCTTGATAGACTCGCCCTGTAGCCAGGCCTTGAGCGGCTGCATCGCATATCCTGCGAGCATCACGTCACTGAAGTCGGGGAAGAGATAGTCACGGGACTCGTTGGCGCTTGGTGTGTAATCACGTCCAGGAAGCGCCATGGGACATCCCTCGAGTATCTTCTTGAGCTCAGAGTGCTGCGAAAAGTCGAAGCTGGTCGGTCGCGCGGTGTTGCTCGGTCGCGTAAGGCAGTATCGCATGAAGTTCAGTTTGACAATGCGGCGGTGCTCGGCCAATTCCAATTCTTTGCGAAGTTCTTCCATTTCGAGGCCTTTGTCGCCTGCCATGAGCATGGTCATGCGGACCGCAAGTGCGTCGATGGACATTTCGACACCCGCTTGCGGCGCGGCTCTCGAGCGCTGTCGATTGTTCTGCTGTACAGCCGGAGCCAAATCTCTGTTGGCGTCGATATTGCAATCTCGTTGCTGAGCGGCCGCGGCCTCTGCTTCATCTTCAACTTCCATGGGCTCCGCGTAGCCTGCCTCTGGTTCTTCATCTTCTTCTTCCTGAGATGCACTTTTGGCTGCCTCTGCATTCCGGCGCTGATCCACGTTGTCGCCCTGCACGGGCTGTTCGGCAATTGGCCGTCCTGTCTCGGCGTCAATGTTGGAGTAGGCGGTCATCTTGCGCATGTTGATGGAGATGCCGTGCGCCTCGGCCACCTGTGTCATTACGTGGAACGTGTGCGACGCGGTTGCTGGGTTGTAGTCTAGGCCATGTGACCAGGCAGCGAAAACAACTTCGAAGGACGGATGCAGGGTGGTGATCACATCCGTCAGCTGCAGCCACGAGAAGCTTTCGAGAAACCCGTCACTGTCCGGCATCATGTCTGGGTAGTCAATGGAAGTCTGACGAAACCCACACTTTTGCAGGAAGCGCTCCTCGACCGTGTACACAAGCAGAGTATAGTCGCGTTTACTGCACTTGCGTGAGTCGGGGGGAGAGTAGTTAAACTCGTTATGAAGGCATGTGTCGAGCTCCGTGAACAGCGCCTTCGCCCATTCGAGGTTTGGGCTCATCCACGGCATGTCCTGCATCAGGAGAAGAATATTGAGCACAGCTAGGGTCGTGACCCGGAGTCGCTGCAGAGACGGAGCATATTTAACGAGCCCAGCCTCAAACTCTTGGTCGGACATGGGGCTCCCCGAGTCGGTAGTGTTGAACGCCAAACCGGCTTGGGTGCGTGTGATAAGCGGCCCGCGGGAGTCGGACGGCTCGTCGTCTCCATGGAAAAACATCGGGCCGAGGTTGGTGCTCAAAAGGTCGGTATCAAACCGAAATGTGAAGATTCGCACTGTCTTCCAAGACTCTGTGCCGTCAGACCCGACTACCTTGACGGAGCGTGTGATTTGAACTGAGTTGTCCGAAAGCTTCTGTTTGATGTACTCGAGACGGGGCCCGTTTTGAGTTGCAGACATCTCTTGAGTAGCCTCGTCAAAGTATACCATGCGCCCACACATTTCGTCAAACCCGCCATTGCGTCCTGCCTTTTCTGAGCCGTCGCCCGAGTCTATCACAATTCCTGCGGGCATCATTTTCTTAAATCGCTTCACCTTAACCGATTTGGCCGTCCCGGCCTTTCCAAACTGGATCTGGATGGTCGAAAATTTCTTGTTGACGCACTCAAATACCTGGTTGTAAATGTCGGTCATCAATCGTGTTTCTCGCCCTTCGATACCAGCGACATCGGACCATAGCCACATCTTGAAAGTTTGGTACTCTCCCCAGGCGGTCTGATTGAACCAATTGCTACTTTTCTGTCCGCTCGCAATTTCGGTGGTTTGCGGGATGAGCGAGATGTCAAGCGCGAACCCCATGGAGATGGTCCCGGCGGAGGCGTTGGGGTCGTTTGGGTGAACGCCAAAGCGGCGTCTGTCCTCTTGAGATTGCGTGGATAACCCGCATTGTCCCAGCTTGGATACCTCTGTGACGAATTGGTCAAAAATGCACTTCCACCCACCCGGGATTGCCTCCCGCTGTTGCTTTGACTGGAATGTCGCCTCGTACATTTTGAGCGCGAGGTCAACTAGTGCACGCTTGTACTGCTTGAGTTTCTTTGACAGCTCGTCCTTCATGGCCTTAGGCTGTTTGTAGCAGTCTCTCCAAAAGTGCTTTGACTTGCCTGTCAGGCCTCGAGCGGTGTTCTCCATGACCTCCTGGATCTCGCGTTCCGCATTCTTTTTGAACTCGTGAACAATCGCATGCAGCCTGTTGACCTTGATCGACATTTCTTTGACCGATTCGAGGGGCTCAAGTGAGGCCGAGTTGCCATCTTCATCCTTGGAAGCGTAGGCTCCGTAGCATCGCAGCCTGGCGCGTTCTTGTGGCGACATGTCGAGGCTGTCGTCAGCCATCAGATCTGTTGCTGCGATTGCCTTGGTGATCTCCTCGGAGACAGCGTCTTGGGCACGCATCATTGTCATAACGGCCGAAAGGGTCTCGGCGGTAAACGACTTGAACGTGTCCGGGACACCGTCCGGGAGCTTGCGAACTCGCGACTGGGCGATTATTGGGTCCCGCTCCTTGTAGAGATCAAAGTAGAGCTCGAGAAGACAGTCGGCGGGGCGCAGCGTGCCGTGAACCTCAAAAGGCAATGAGAGCTGAAACGGAGTCTTCACATGGGGCGAGGACGCGACGACAAAGCCGTGACCGTTGTCTTTGACGATATCGGGGTAGATGAACTCGTAGTTGGGCCCACAGTAAGACTGCCACCGGCCCTGCTCCTCCGCAATTTCGATTCGCTGGCCGTCCGCGTCAATGAGCCCCGCCAAAAGAGGAAGATTGTCCTCGCGCAGCGCATTCAGCGCCCATTCGGGGCCCAGCGGATGGTTTCCACCTGTTGACTTGGTACCTTTGATCTTAGTGTTCAGCGCGCCCAGTGGTAGGTCGCGGGCCATGTCTGCAAAAAGTGGAGCGCCTCCTCCATTGCTTGAGTTGGCGCCAGCGATGGCAAAATACATCGTCTGCACGTCCTTTTCGTGGCAGATTCGTATAAACATGTTCATCGCGCACGTCTCCAGGTCGGTCTCTGACGCGAGAGTGCGTTGCTTTTTGTTGTGTGCTTCCTGAGTCTGCTTCCTCGCAGAGTTCGGAATCGAGCTCATGCGTCCTGAAACCTTTCGGAGCTCATTCTCCTTCATAACTTGGTACCAGAGGTGCGAGTCGGAATGCTCTCGGTCGAATGTCTGCAGCGCGCGGAACGTAACATCTGATTTCATTTGGCCGATTGCTATCACAATTCTAAGGCACGGGAGATCTCATTCGAATAGCTGTGTTACTAGTTTCCAAAAGCGCAGCGCCACGATGTGGCTCTTTGTAGCCTTGTCGTAGAGAGGCTCGACGCCCAAGTTCCACTGCTGACAGATTGTGTCGTAGTCTAGGTAAGATCCATCCAGGCGCTTGGCGGCACGGTAAACGTACGTGGAGATGGGAACTAATGCCTCTATGGCTTTGGCCAAGGCGTCCCCCTCGAGACCCCGTGCGATCATATCGGCAATCTCCGCGTGATCACCTGAGACGTACCCGAGCGACGTCCCCGCAAAGAGCATCGACAAAAGTGCCGCAATCATAGTGAATCGTGCCCGGACGTCGGCGTTGGCAGGAGTGGTCCAGTCCTTCACCATGGTCGCGTCTGGGGCCCATGCGCTGATCGGAACATTGACACACTTGCGCTGGACTGGGATTGGAGCTTGTTCTAGGCTGTCGATTACTAGTTGACACCAATCCGAGTTGATTCCAGTGGGATTCGCAATAGGGTGTGGCGTGATTCCAACGCCCAGCATGACGTCCTTGAAACCCTGCATCCGCGAAATGTCAACCTTCATGCGTTGCAGCGTCGGGTGATCGGGATCGTCTCCCCAAGCAGACGATTCGGCAACTGATGGACGACCAACGTGGCCCGAAACCCCCTCCTCATGCGACGCGGCATCACTCTCCGCTTCCTCCGCACACGAGCGCCGACGGTTGCCCCCACGAGACGGGGCACCGGGAAGCTCAAGGTCACTTTCTGAGGCATCGGAACGCACATGACGCGGAATGTTTTCACCACCGGGGAGTGGATGCGACCCGTGTTCGGAAAGAGTGACACTGTTTCGGATAGTGTTGGGAATTGTGACAAAATCCATAGCGGTTTCTCACAAGCCCGGTGCCGGGTCCAGGCGACGCGTCGCCTGGGACGCCAAGCGGGACCCTTGTAAGCTTTTGTGGGGAATACAATTCACCAGGTGTGTGGGAGGCGGCCTCTTACTATTTGCGTTGATACACCCGCTGGAATCAAGCAAGATTGAGCATTTGGGGCGTTAGCGGTTTAAACACGTTACTTTCATGTGACAATTTTAAACGTACTCGTGTGGTAATGTAGCCTCGTGTTTGCTCCTGCTAAAGTGTTCCCGTGTAGCTTAGAATAGTCGATTGCCTGTGGCGCATGGGGTGATCTCCCAGAGGAGGTTAAGAATTTTGACAATTTCGTAATATTTTACATTTGTAACAAGGTTTCTTACATTTGTCGCGGCCACCCTCGGGCTATGCTAGCCCACTTTCTGACGAATCCGGCCAACCAGCTCTGTTTGTGTCGTCAATTCTGAATACGCGCGGTTTCGTGTCACAACGGCTGTTTCTCCAACGCGGTTGGTCAAAAACGAAACTGCCATTCATGAAACGACAAGATCGTGTCCAACATTGACACTCGTCCCAAACGCCGTTGAACTGTCCGGAGTGCCATGGCATTCCAGACAGCTCAACGACTATGTTTGGATGGGGTTTGAAAGTGGCACGATATACGGTTTCATGCATAGCAATTATGCTGCATCGGAGAAACCGCCATTTTGACACGAAACCGCGCGTATTCAGAATTCGGGATATGCAATCTGGCGGTTTCAGTTAGAGCCAGCGGTTTCGGTATTGGCTACCCCGGGACGCTTTCGCTTGGCGAGCCTGGCATCGTCCACGGAGTGTGACACCCCGGGACAGTTCGTTCTGAAACCTCGGACTTCGAACCCGGCACCAATTTGCCAACGCACGCACACCCCACGCAGAATGCAAGCACCCGGCACCACCGAGCAGATTGACTTTTTCGACATGCTCTCCGGGGAGCCCGCGCTCATCGGCCACATTCTCACGCTGGCGTTCACAGAAGACAAGAAGCAGCACACTCTGATCTCCCTGCTTGCAACCTACCGCACAGTCGGATTGGGCATGCTATCAAAGGCCTTTCAAGCGGGCCTGTGCGCCATGGAGACTGCCTTCGATGGCTACGTCACCTCGGCGCCAATCTCAAACGGTGCCAAGTTTCGCGCCTTCTTCAAGGGCGGTTTCTACCTCGAGGAAGCGCCCGCCTATGAGGACGCAGCCTTCTACCCGGAAGGTCCTACACAGGAACCGTACGGCATCCTCATCGTCCGCGATCGCAACGACGGACTCAAAGTCAAGGCCATGTTGACGGAGAAGATCAACACGGGAAGCGAAACGGATATTCGCGGCGTGCTGGTCAATGCGCAATCCCTGAGCGCGCCCCGCCTCGCGCGCCTGCTTTCCTGCGAAGACTCGGAGTATCGCATGCACCTTGCGGAGGTCATCTGGACCACCGGGCACGGGACGGAGAAGCTCATTGGAAACGGCCCGCGGCCTCTCTGGCCAGTTCCATCCGGCTTGCGCGAGATGCGAATGAACCTCGGGCCAAAGCTGCGAGCAGCCGTTCCCCTTTGCAACGAGATGGGCACCACGCGCCCATCCATGATCTTTACTCCTTCTATCCGCTATGTCAACTCCAACAACGGACAACACCTTCCCAAAGTGACTGGCCTCGTCGGGCTCTCCGACAAGCCCACTCACGCCATCAGCCAGCACCAAGTGGATGAAGAGATGGCGCACTTCCCGGTCACCCTCCTCGACTGGGTCGGCGCCGGGGCGTCCGCCACGATCATGAGGCTTGCGGGCGTGAAGCTGCTCAGGGACGTGCCGTTCCACGATCGCTTGCCCAACATTTCCACTCGCTCCCGAGACGTGCGCGAATGGGTTTTTGAACGGGTCGAGCAAGCCAAGCGGCTTCGCGACCAGGCGGCAAAGCGTTGCCAGCTCATGCTATCGGGCGTCGAGCGAGGGAATCGGCCGGAGAAGCGCGTCGCTGCTGCTGTCGCAGAAACAGCCGCCGCTGAACACGCGGCGCTCGACGCGTCGCTGGACCGCGCTGGAAGACTTCCGGCAGATGCACTCACTGCGCAAATGCGACGCGAGGAGACCGAGATGGGCTTTGTCAACGCCGATTTCCGCCATGATGAAGATTCCTCCGATGACGAGGACAACTCTACAGACGATGACGACGCTGACTACGTGCCTTTAAACAAGAAACAGCGCAAGTCCGCGTCGCCGGTGCCAGCAACGGCACAGGTGCTCGCAGATGCGCCCTCTTCAAGGAGCGACGACGAGAGTGAACAAGACAACGATCAGGACGTCTCTTTGCCGGTAGGAACCAACGACCCGGTCGCCAACGCACGGGCTCTTGCCGAATACTATAACCACTTCTTGATGTACGAATCTTCCTCCGAAGACGAGAACTAGAAGCGCGACAAAAACATGTTCACTCTAGGGAAAGTGACTTGTACGATGGGGATCTGCTCTACTGTTTGGGCACTTGTTTCGGTGGCTTCAGGGGTTGCCGGAATATGCATTTCGGGTGAAATGCCAACTACGGATGTTTCGCGAGCTAGTGCATAGTAGGCAGCGAGTGAAACTAGCCAATCTAGCCACAGGAAGACTGTCACGCTAGACGCCCCGGGAGCTGCTAAGCTCATCGTGCCGTAAATGGTATAGAAAAAAACGTGAAGTGTGAGTACATTTTTCAAAACGCCTGCAACTGGTGTAAGACCATCCACCGGCAACTGCAAGGAGACTGTCCGCGAGTGAAGCCATGGCCTAACAAAAGGAACAATAGTGATCCAAGTAGCTATGAGTATAAACAGGATACTGAAAATTATCGTATAGTCTGGAACCAATTCAGCCGTAACCGTAGCAAATATGGCCAGGACTGGTACCAAAAGCACGTGAAACCACCAGTTTAGATGCATGTTTTGCCTGCTATTAGGTTTAAACGAGATTTGATACAGTCTAGCGCCCAGCTTTTCACGTTGATGTTGACGTCTCCAAACGCCCACTACTCGCCCAGTCTAACAATTAGTCATGCTGTAACCCAAAACCGCCGATAAGGATCCGACACAAGCACCGAGAGACGTCCATAAAATCACAAGAACAGCATTTTTTATCTTGAGTGTATTAAGCAAAAGAACACTCCACCCCGCCAATCTCTCGCACAGCCTTTCTCGAAATGTCAACGGAACCACATGAATGACGCGCGCAGGAACCATTGCTCCGGTGGCAGTGGTCGTCGAGATGCCTTCTAAGCTACGGAGATTGCCCATGACGACAACTGTATCCGCTTCTCGGTTCATGTCTTCCGTTTCAGGCAAAATCATTTCAACATTTGGGTACACCCGAGGCTCCCCGCTCATTCTTGTTCAAAACGAGCGCACCAAGAGAACCGCAGACTCTCGGCACTTTTGCAGAAATTTACAACTTTCGCTTGGATGCTCTAGAAGAGTTTGCTCTTTGCCGACAGCATAGCGAGAATAGAGCGCTGAAACTCTAGACGCGGCCGATGAATAGACGAGTTGGTTATGGCGCCAAAAAAGAAACGTAGGGATGTGTGCACGGCATCTGCCTGTCGCCGTTTCACAGACCGAGGCGCAGGCGACAAGAAGGCCAAGGTCGACGTTTAAAGCTCGTGTTGTCTTCCGCCGAATTTCGATCACCTGCTCTTGACTTAAGTGCTTGCAAGACGGAATGCCGCACCGCAGTCGGCGCGCTACGAGCTGGTTGCGCTTCACCGCTTCACGAAGGGCGGAGCTTACACGCGAAATCCCACACTTGTCAGCCGACGCGTCAAACTCTTCTAGTTCGACTGCTCGCACACCGGCAGCCTTTTCTACGTCCCGTGTCATCTCTCTTTCACATGATGCGCAGCAAATCGTCCCGCCGATTTCCGATGCTGCAGGATAGACACCTCCAAGCACTCTCCAGTATCCGGCCGATGTGTTTTCGTCTGCGAGGGCATTGTTATCGTCGTCATCGTCGTCTCCTGCAGTCAACATGCCTGTAAAGCAACGGTTGCCGCAGACGACACAGTTTTCAAACTCGTCGTCCCTACGATGAACCGCCAGTCCTTTTGCGATCATCCTTGCTCGTCCCAGAAACCAAGCGAGTCTCAATGGAAGATTGCGACCTTCATCTCCTATGTGGTACTTATAAAATGGACCGCTTGTGGTGTCCAGTTTGTCGGAGGAGATCAACGCAGCGGATGTTTGGCGGTCGGACAAAGCAGCACGCATAGTGAGGCTTGGGGTTGTCGCGTGTATGGCAAAATAGGAGCTTGCATTGTGTCCGTTGAGGTTGCGCTCACCGTGCTCACCGTGAAAAAGCGAGATGCTGGGAGGAATCCCATCCAAGAAATGCTTTCCGGGCCCGCGGAGGAGCGCGTTCAGAAATGCGTAGAGTGGAAGTGAGAGAGGGTCCGCACGCAGGTAGGCGTTCAACTCTTTGCAAACCACACAGAGTGAAAGGAGAGCGTTGCCCACAGCCGTCAAGGGTCCTCTGTTGACGTTTATCGCTTCCTTTCGTTCAAGTTCCGACCGCGCGATAGCAATCAACCCATCTACGACGTCTTGTGAAGGAAATGAAATACGCAGTCGGGGTCGTCGTTGCTTGGACGTGCGCGCGTCGTCTACGCTGTAACTCTTTATTTCAGGTTTGTCGGAGCACACTTCTTTCCCCTGAGAGGCGTCGAAACGGAGTTTGACCAATGGGGTGCCAAACGGCCTATCAAGAAGCACCCGCTTGGCCGCTCCACGCGTCTGCATTTTGAGCCCGGCACCAAGTGTCGGTCTTCTGCTATGTCTCTCGGTGCCGAGACCAGAATGGGCTACCAAAGCATGCCACCAATAGCGCGTTCTACTTGTTCTGTTGCGAGCAAGATGAACCAGAACGTAGAAACGAGGGTCCGTTTTCCTCGGTACGTGGAAACAGACAGAATCACACAGGAAGGCAAGGTCACACGAGCGACAGAGCCGTTGATACGCAACATGCAGCGTGGCTTCGAAGCAGCCAATCAAGTCACCTACCTCGAGGGCCCTAACGATCAGCTCCGCTACCTGATCGACGCAGAGATTAATGAGATTACACACGCAATTATGAACAAGAGTCCACCGGACAACACAATATCACCGCGCAACTACAGCGTCCATCTATTGTTGCTCGACTCCCCGCGCGAGTCTCTCGGTGCAATCAACGCAATCGCGCACCTTGCTCACCAGCGCGACAAGTCGCTCAACCAGCCGAGCGCGGCGACCCATTCCAGGTTTGCAATCCTCTCGAATTTGGACGCGGAAGACTTTTTGGAATCGCGAAAGTCTGCATTCCAGGGAATCAAGGTGCCGCACCGCCGCGGTAATGGAACCATTCTACTCGTAGCCACGTCGGGCGCGCGAGACTCGCGCGGCAAGCCTGTGCTCTTCTCTCGCTGTGCTGAGCTCACACAAGGACTCGGCAAATCGTCTGAAGAGTTCGTTGACGAAATCTTACGAACACTGAGCAACTTTGCCGCCGCTCCACCGGTTGACGACAACGGGCACTTTGCGTGCCCCCCTTCGTGCCTCTTCCGCGAGCGCCCTGTGTGCACCGAGACGGCATTCCTAGACTCCGTAGTTGAGACGTCCCTGATGTTTAAGGAAATGATGTCCGCTCCGTTTGACAAGCGCTTTTCACCTTATTGCTGCACTGAAGAGTACGAGGGTCAACTCGATTTCGACCACGTATACCTCCGCATGATTCCAAAGATTACATCTGGCCCACAGCGTGGCGCGCCCAAGGTACCACCGGACCACCCCCATTGCTTCACGGGGGTATTGTGTTACGCCAAGGGACGCCTCGATCAAGTCGACGCATGGATCAAGAAGGCACGCGACGCCAACGGCACGAGCCCATTTGGAATTCCGGCGGCTCAAGATACTGCAGAAGAACAAGACCTTGCGCTTCATGTGCTCTTTGTAGAGACACGCGAGATAGATGTGGGACCGTTCTTGTCGTGCTACGGACTCGGCCCAGTACCGGGCAACCGGCTCTGTCCTGCCACGGGACCGGGCCGCTGTGCCATGTGGCAGCTGGTTCCCCAACTTTCTCCGCTCGATCACGGGCTGATTGAACGATACTTTCTGTGTCCCATTGGCTTCTACAGCGCCTTCCCTAAGATCACCGGAGATTGCTTTGAAGAAGCAATGGCATTGCTATACGACGGACTCGTGCGTCGCGTGTCTCGTTTCTTTGACCGCAAAGGTGCAGACTACAGCGACACAGCGGCTGCTCTAGAGCGCGCTGGGAGGCTTTCGACACCGCCTCAGTCGGATTACTCAAACTTATACTCTTACATCGGACTTGGTATGGACTCACCGGCATCGAGACTCGGAGACGTGGTTGCGGCCGCGCGTTGCCTCCGGAGCCCACCAGACGCTCTCCTGAGGATGCTTTTGGCTGTGGTCGAAAAGGTTGGCCCTGACGTGTCAATCGACGACGCCTTCAATTTCGCGCGCTCCTCTCTGGTAGACCCAATCGGGAGTACTTCAGAGCAAGAAGAGCTACCTGTCGTCATTCAGGAGCTAGTGGGTGAGGTTGCACACCCGACGGAGCCGGCTCCGGCCACGGTCGCGACTCTCGCCGAACAGATAGACGCTCGTCCCCCAACCGCCGTGGAACGGGCAGGGTCTCGTACACTCGAGGATATTTTATCTGCGGGCTCACTAAAGGAGTCGAGTGTGGCGGCAAGCCTCAACAAAAGATCGCTCGTCATCAAATTGATTGCGACGTCGCTAGGCAAGCGCAAGTCGGATTTTGACGACAAAAACGTCAATTGTGCTACTACCGTCGAGCCAATCCAAGAAGGTCTTTCGTCCAATGAGATTGTATCTCGATTGACAAAGGTTGCAAAACGGTTGCTAAACGATAATGACGATGGCGATGAGTTGATGCTAGCGTTTCGTAACGACGAGAACAACGAGCTAAAGTTGTTCAAAATTGATTCCGAATCAGTTGTTGAAAAGGAGGCCAGCCTTGTTGAGCCATCCCCGGACACTTGCATGTGCATCTGCGACTTCAAATCTCAGCTTCTCTCGTACACGGAGAGGGCTTGATATTGTCCCAAGTGGGTCTTTTGCCAACCTGGGTCGCATACAGTGTATCAGACAAGATTGAATCTCGTCTGTAATGTTGCAAATTTGCCTTTAAAACTGTAGACGAATGCAGCCTGAAATTTTGTAAAATGTTAAGTAGAGGCCTCTACTTCTAGAACACGTCTTAAACACATCGACTCTACGCCTCTGGAGAAGGAACAAGCGAAAAGACCATTAGAAGCGGCAGATTTCCGAGATCTCGGCTGGCCTTTGCTTCAGGGGTCAACGCGAGTTCTCCGTCTCCCACACCCATGACAGATGATTCAATGCTCAAGACACCGTCAGTCCAAGCTTCCCCCAAAACAGACCGTAATCGTGCAACAGGGATAGCAATCCCGCTGTGAAGCCGCGCAAACACCACAACCCGAGCGGATTCGTCCGACGGTGAAAGCTTGCGCATCTGCACGCCCACGTTTTGTACCACGGGCTCCCCCTGACTTCCTCGGAGATCGCGGTGCAGTCGAACTAGAATGGAATGGACTCGATTAACGTTTTCGATCGAGATACGTTGCTTCAGAGCAACGAGAGATGCATTGACGATGGTCTCAACGTCTTCTTCTCTCGCCCTCTTCTTAGTCACAGCGACCGCTTGGGATGGCTGCACTTTCCTGGCGGCAAAATGCAGCGTCTTCCCGACCCCCCCTACAAAGTCACACACAAACCCATTTCGGGCGGCCGCGTGCAACGCTCCGATCTGCGAAAAACTAACAGTTTGGGGCAAATTGTGCTTGCTATGGCCATTGCGCATAGACGAGCCAAGCTGCTCTCCGGACAGAACAGCGAGTACCGCAGCTTTCAGAGCGGCGTGTGCGTGGTCCTCGCCAAGACTCTCGTCTTCCAACCTGGCGGAAGATTGATTTTCCATTGCAAAGCTATCTTTTGGAGTTTGTGCACTCAGCAGCCTTCCGTCACATCGTTGAACCTCTAGCTAGCGCACTACGACCGCCACGCAAGCTGCGGTGCGCTTGGCATCGCCGACATCGTCGAACGGACGGCCTTTACCGCCGTCTCTAGCAGTGACTCCGTGTTGTTGTCAATCGTCCTTTGCACGCCTTTTAGACGCTTTCGCGCTCGCTCTTGAAACATTGGATGCGAGAGGTCAGCAACACGTTGCTTCGCTTTCTTCTTTTCCGTCCGCCCCGCGTTCAGAATTTCACTTTTAACACGCTTCTCCTGGCGTTCGATGGCGTTTTCTTCTTTCCTCCGAAGCATGGCGTCTACGACCGCCAAGCGCTTTTCTGGCGTCAGCTTTACAAGGTTGTCTTCTGACTGCAAAAAGGCGTTGCACGTGTCGCGCACATAGTCTGAAGAATGGTGCAGTATTTGAAATTCTTCCCCGTTGTCCGCTGACAGCGAGTATCCCTCCTCGATCAAGAGCGACGCCTCGCGGTAATTGGCCCCTTCTTCCTCCGACGAGCCCGCCGTCACGAGGTCGTAAACAAACGCCTGCTTTTGCTGAGCCCTGCGTCGAATCACTGCGTTTTCGGGCGACTCCCCAGGGAAAGCGCCCTCGTCTGGAGTTCTCGTGACCCGTCCTGTGCGCTGAGCGTCTCGGCATCGCGACTTTGGGGGACCGTTGATCTTGATGACGGCACCGAGTTTGGGCGACGTGAGGTTGAGCCCTGTTTCACATATGCTAGTTAGTATTAGCCCCGGGCAGCTACCGTCTTCAATCTTGCACATCGCCTCCTTCCTGTTTTCATCGCTGGCATTGCCATCGAGTATGATGTAACCGCCCTCCAGAATTTGCGAGAGCTCAAGATTCTTCAGAATGTTCACTATCACCCTAGCTTCGACAAATATAAGGACCTGTTGCCCTAGACAAAGGTTGTGGTATCGCGCAATCGCAGCCATGGTCTCTATCTTGGAAGGAGTCAAGCTGAAAAGGTCGTTTTTGATCTCCCGGTTGTTCTTGAGGCCGTTCTCAATCGACAAAACAGCGTTCTGCGTCTCGTCGTCGATGGGGCAAGTCACACGCACAAACTTGAGCTTCGCGATGATTCCCTGCCGCTGCATCTCCGCCCAGTGTGCCCTGTAGACGCAACGACCTATGAACTCAAAATCCGACATGGTCAAATCCGAGTTGGACGCGTCTTCCAGAGCTGGGCTCTTGCCGGATCCGTTCCGATTCTCGCGAAACGGTGTCGCTGTGAGCGCAAGAATTGCGGGCGGGCGCTGTGCCCTGGCGTCAATGATCAAGCGGACAAAGGCTTGGAAGGCAGGTGCGGGGGCGACGTGCGCCTCATCGAGAGCGACAAAGTCCCACCGCGTATCGGTAAGCTCTGACAAGAGAGCTTGCGTTACCATCGACTTCTTTTTGTCTTTCGAGTCGGCAAAGAGAGTATAAGTTGTAATCACAACCGCTTCAATGCTGCGTCGGAAGCCACTCTGCTTTTCCTGCCCTGTTACGAGAAAAAGGTTCGATGGACTGAAATCTGTGCTGTTTTTCAAGTCCTCCCTGAACTGGATTGCAGTCTGTGTATTGGCAGTGATCACAAGAGCCTTGGAGGCATTGCAGTTGCAAAGCGCGTGCATAACAACAGCAGTCTTTCCGACGCCGCATGGAAGCACAACCATTCCTCGACGGTTGTTCTGCTCAAAGGCGTCCAAGGCCTCACGCTGCGCAACACGCAAATTGCTTAGACGACCAGTGACAGAATGACGAGTGGTTAGCTGAGGCGACGCAGGAACGAGCTCCATGCCGCAAGACAAAGCCTCTGAGATCTCTAGAGGTTCCACTTGAACGTCCGATGAGCTCGGTGCCGGGTCCGCCATGCAGTTGGACGAGGATGCGTCTTTTCGGTTCTGTTATTACCAGTGTGGCTGGTTTGACCAAGAATCACTATTTTAAAAGACGACGTACCAAAATTGGGTGTAGTAGGTTGGTCAAGAGGAAAAGCGTCCCGGGGTAGGGCAAACGGTTTTCGACCCTCGCTGAGCGTGTCCTGGACAGGTCTCCGGTCTGTCGTCCGAGCAGGGGGTGGGGGGCAGGGAAACGCCACAAGCGGAAGTCCATGGTCTCCAGAGAGCCATTTAAGTGGAGAGCACAAAGCTACAAAACATCAAGCAATGCTAATGCCCTGGTAGATGGCCGCGGGTTCGATCCCTGCCCAGGGCACTTGTTTTGCCGCGCAGTGTAACCGTTCTAGCAGCAGCAGCTACCCCGGAACGCTTCAGCGCTGGACGCGGTGCAATGTCCGCCGCCACTTGGTCAGACAGAAGCGCCCAGCTCCTAACGACAAAAGCACACGGTCGCGTCTGGAAACCAGCTACCCGGCACCGGCACCGAGGTATGTCAATTTCAACAGCTGAGATCATGAAAGTGTTTTGTGAAATTGCCAAAGAAGGCAAAGGAGCCAGTCCGACAAGTATCACTGGGTGCGTCGGCCGCTACAAGATAGAAGAAGTAGGATTCGTCACGTATCGCGGCGTCACCATCGCAGCCCTACGAGGAAAGCTCGATAGCATCTTTCGGGTCCGATTTTCCAACGCCAGTGGACCAGAGCAAGACCGCCTCCGGAAGAGGTTGGACGAGTTCTTCTCAATTGCACGCGGCTTCAGCCTCGAGCCTACTCAGTTCGCCGGAGATGGCTACATCTTGCTTCATCCAAAGCTTGCAAGGTATCACGAGCTGGACGGAGAACGTTTGATAACAAAGGTAGGCTTCGTGAAATGCGTAACGTCCAATCTTTTTGGGAAACTCCGCCAGAGCTGGATCGAAGAGGACAAAATGCTCGGTTTGGCTCACACGACCACTCCTGCCGGCGTACCCGTTCACGTTCCCCCAGTGGTGGCCAAAGGAGTCGCGGTCCAGCCAGTCGCCATCGCTACTGCCCCTGTCTCTGCTCCAACGCCACCAATGCCCCCGAATTCGGCTTTCGTGCATGACTCGACGCCGCCTCCGCCGACGCCGGTGGCGTCTCCAGCCCCTGTTCCCGCTCCGGCTCCGGCTCCGGCTCCGGCTCCGGCTCCGGCTCCGGCTGTGGCTCCGGCTCCGGCTCCGGCTCCGGCTCCGGCTCCGGCTCCGGCTGTGGCTCCGGCTCCGGCTCCGGCGTCGGCTCTATCTCCATCCCACGCTTACAACCTGTGCGAGCAGCTCATCGCCGCTTTGGACAAGGCAAAGGTCGACGCAAAGGCTGGCAAGTTGGACTTCGACGACGGCTATTCAGCCATCGCCACAACCATAGAGGACTTTACGGTCTCGGTAGTCCAGCGCGGAATAAAGGGTGGAAACTGCAAGGTCTACGACGGCTACGTTGACCGTCCTGTCTCTTCCATCCACAAAAAACGTGTGCACCTGCGATCTAAACCAGACATTCGCAAGTTCTTTGCAGCTCGCTAAATATGAGCTCCCTACTGTTTCATGAGAAACAGTGTGAGCATGTCGGAGCAAGAGAGGGACGGAGAAAAGCACGCGGAGCGTGTAGCACTTGCCGTCCTTGGAAAGATCAAGGAGATTGACAGAGATGCGATTGTGCAGAGTGTCACGCCGTCAGAGGTGTTTGCAAAGAATGGCGGTGTGGTCGTCAGGATTACGCCAGGCAACGCTTCCGGTCCGAAGATCTGTCAGCAGGTCAGAGCCGCCTGGCCTCTGACCACTGCGGTGTGCGTAGAGTGCTCACTTTCTGGCGATACGGTCGTGCAAGTATTCGTACCAGAACAAAAGGAGATGAAAGAGAATGCATTCGGAGTAGCAAAGGAAATGAGCCGGGTTGTGCGCATCCTAGGCAGTCTTATTAGACTTTGTGCAATTTCTCTAGTGGTAGTTTTGTTGTCTTCTGTCTTGTCACACGGACGCTAGTACAAAATAGATTTGGAGTAGCAGAAGATCACAAACTAGAAGGCGACGGGAGAAGCATGGGAATTCCGCTTCTTTCCGACGGAGGCGTGCTGACCGCGGCTGCAGCACATGTGAGTCTTTCATCGTGTCCGCGTCTGGAGACGGGAGATAGCCCGGGTGCGAGCGTTCTGTTTTTGGCTCTTTTCGCGGTCTTCCTTGCACTAGACTGGGCGATCACCGCCAGGGCACTGTGGGTATCAATTGTGAAAGCCAAACCGGACTCCGCCCTGCCCTTTATCCACAATTTTTCGCGTTCAAGCATTTAAGATATCAATCGTCGTCGTCGTCGTCGTCTTCATCGTCTTCGTCGCTCAAGAGTGAGGGTACACTAGTTTGCGGTGGATTCTTCTCGCCAGTGTGTGCCGAAGCGAGGTGGGATGCGGTTGGACCGGTCAACTTTCCCGGGCGCACACCACAATCTCCCGGAGGAGATGAACATTTTGGACGGTTTCATTGGTTTTTACATTTGTAACAAACATTTTTACATTTGTCACAGGGGCCCCCGAGTTATGCTAGCCCATTTTCTGACGAATCCGGCCA
>Ga0213864_10000287_pt1 | contig 22594 bp, 14 predicted proteins | sample PICome_5_FD_160078 | JGI IMG/M metagenome (GOLD analysis project Ga0213864, IMG submission 160078) | Coastal seawater microbial communities near Pivers Island, North Carolina, United States - PICO247 | ecosystem: Environmental > Aquatic > Marine > Coastal | place: USA: North Carolina... | reverse complement strand
AAACAAATCTTGGTGAGTCTGCGGTTAAATCCGGCGCACAAGAATCTAAGAATTCAAATTCGTGAACAACTTGATTTTGCCACAGTTCTTTATCAGAAGGGACTTTACAAGCAAAGTTTAAAGTTACTAGACAAGGCAAAAGCCATGGCTCTAGACAATGAAGAAAAGAACATTGCCTATGAAATTGTGGAGTTGGAAAAGGTGATCGAAACACAATACATTACGCGAAGTTTGAACAACAGAGCTGATGAACTTTCGGTCCAGGCAAAAGAGCTAAGTCAGCACAATGTGATTGCCAGCAAATTGTCGAATTTATCACTTCAATTGTACAGTCATTTGTTGCAAAATGGATATGTTAAAAACAATGAAGAACTCAACTTTATCAACGAATATTTTTACAGCAAATTACCTAAATATGATTTCCATACTTTAGGTTTTCGTGAAAAGTTGTGGTTGTATAAAGCACATCTTTGGCACAGTTTTTTAACTCAAGATTTTCTTCAGAGCTACAAATATGCGAGTAAGTGGTTAGATCTTTTTCGAGAAAATCCGAGGCTAATTTCATTACATCCTGTATTTTATATAAAAGGTAAAAACTACTTGATGGAAGCTTCATTTTTTGTCAAGAAGCGAGACACTTTTATACAGGAACTAAATTTACTAGAGAAAGAAATAAATGAGGATATCATTCCGAAAAATACAAATACTGAAATTCTTCTCTTTTTATATTTCTATTCGCACAAGTTGCACAGTCATTTTTTACATGGAAATTTTGCCGAAGGAGAATATCTAGTTGATATCATAATTGATAAAATTCGACAGTATCACTCCAGATTAGATTCGCATCATATTGTTCTTTTGTACTATAAAATTGCCTGTTTATACTTCGGAATGGGTAAATACAAAAAATGCATTTCATACCTGGAATTAATCATCAATTCAAAAGATATTGGAAGTGCCGAAGATTTGCAGTGTTTTTCAAGAGTTCTAAATCTTATTGCTCATTATGAATGTGGATTGGATTATGACTGGGAACGTCAATTCGTTCAGACGTACAAGTTCCTATTAAAAATGGAAAACCTTCAGGAGGTGCAAAAGGAATTTATCACTTCCATTAAAGATTTGAGTGATGTGTATCCGCATGAAATTAAAAATGAATTCAAAAAAATTCATACCCGACTCAAAAAATACGAGAATCATCCGTATGAAAAACGGGCATTCTTGTATTTAGACATCCTGTCCTGGCTCGAAAGTAAAATTGAAAACAAACCCATTTCAGAAATCATTAGCAATAAAATAAAAAAATAGGTTTTTGTTTTTTGTATCGATAATAATTTAATTTCATAATTACGATATTCACAGAAATTCCGGTATTCTTTAAAAAAAGATGCAAATTGATTTTCTCTGAACTTTTTGTATACTACTTTTGACCCGTGAGTTGTTCAAAATTCAATACTATTTTTCCTACCTATCCTTTGACTATTATGACCAAAGGTAATACTCGCATTACTACAATTATGATTACCCTTTAGGGGGTTATTATTATACATATCATTTTTTCAATTCAGTTTACATAAAAGTTAAATTCTAAAACAATAGAACCTTACAAAACATAACGTTATGAGGGTATTAAAATTCGGAGGCTCATCAGTAGCAAACTCAGAAAACATAAATAAGGTCATTCAAATCATAGGAGAACAATCGAAAGATGAATCACTTGCGGTTGTCGTCTCTGCATTTGGCAAAACGACGGATAATTTACTATTCGTCGCCAACCAGGCATTGGAAAATGTCAAAGAAGCAAAAGAAAAATTAAATGAAATTCATGGACTGCATCAACTGGTTGTTCGAGATTTAATTTACAATCAGAAAAATGAAGTCGATCAGCATGTGGCTGATATTTTTTCTGAATTGAACTCCATCATAGAGGGTGTTCATTTATTGCAAGAATTGTCTGAGCGCACCCTTGCAAAGATTTCAAGCTTTGGAGAGCGCTTGTCATCATTTATCATCGGAAAAGCCATAAACGAGCGTATTAATGGTGATTATTACGATAGCCGATCGCTGATTGTAGCAAATAATAGTTATCTAAATGCTCAGGTTGATTACAAAGCAACCAATAAAAAAATTCAGGATTTCTTCGAAAAGAATTCAAATGATATCACTGTAGTTGGGGGATTTATTGCCTCCAATAAAAAAGGAGAAACAACTACCCTTGGTCGTGGTGGATCTGATTTCTCAGCAGCAATTATTGCTGGAGCATTGGGTGCTCAAGAATTGCAAATTTGGACCGATGTAAGCGGCATGTTTACCGCCAATCCGAAGCTGGTAAAACAAGCTTTTCCGATTAAAGAAATTTCTTATGAGGAGGCCATGGAACTTTCGCATTTTGGGGCAAAAGTATTGTATCCACCAACGATTCAACCCGTATTACATCAAGAAATTCCGATTCGTATTAAGAATACCTTCGAACCTGATAATGATGGGACATTAATCGCTAAAACATCGAATAATAATCGTGTTATTAAGGGTATTTCATACATCGATAACATCAGCTTAATCACTATTGAAGGATCTGGCCTAGTTGGATTTTTAGGATTTTCAAAACGACTATTTTCTGCTTTATCTGGATTCTCCATTAATGTGGTATTAATCACCCAAGCATCATCTGAGCATTCTATTTGCGTTGGTGTTTATGATAAAGATGCCGAAGCAGCACAACAGGTGTTGAATGATGAATTCGAAGTTGAAATTCTCAAGAAAAAGATTCAACCGATCACCATTGAAAACGATTTGGCAATTATCGCTATTGTTGGTGATTACATGAAAAATCATCAGGGACTAAGTGGTCAGATGTTTAATACATTGGGGAGAAATAATGTCAATGTAAGGGCCATTGCACAGGGATCTTCTGAAAAGAATATTTCTGCAGTTATTAAAAAGGCTGACGCGAAAAAAGCCTTAAACACTCTTCACGAACAGTTCTTTGAAACACAGACGAAACAACTGAATTTATTTGTGACGGGAGTTGGAAATGTCGGAAAGCGATTCCTTGCACAGATAAAGCAACAAAAAGAATTCTTGAAAAAGAACCTGAAGCTGCAAGTTCGGGTCGTCGGAATTTCAAATTCGAAGAAAATGGTGTTCAAATCCAATGGTTTGGATTTATCCAAATGGGAATCTCTATTGGAACATGGAGAAGCGTGCACATTACAAAGTTTTTACGAGCGCACCAAATCGTATAACCTGAGAAATTCGGTATTTGTAGACAATACAGCTAATGAAAAAGTAGCTGGTATGTATAGCAAATATTTCAAAGAAAGTATTTCTGTGGTGACATGTAATAAAATTGCAGCTTCTTCTGAATTTGAAAATTATAAATTGTTAAAGAAAACGGCATCCGAATACAATGCGCAATTCTTGTTCGAAACCAATGTTGGTGCCGGGTTACCAATTATCGATACCTTAAAACATTTAATTGCTTCTGGCGATCGAGTTCATACCATTCAGGCCGTATTATCAGGAACCTTAAACTATGTTTTCAATAATTACGATGGTGAAAATACATTCAAAGAAGTGGTTCAAAATGCACATGGATTAGGGTTTACTGAACCTGATCCGAAAATTGATTTGAGTGGAATAGATGTAGCCAGAAAAATTTTGATTTTGGCTCGTGAAAGCGGATATCAATTGGATTTAGATGATGTTACCAACAATGCATTTTTGTCTGATGAAACACTATCTACAAAAGATAACGAAGCCTTTTTCGAATCTTTAGAAAAATTTGAAAAAGATTTTAAAGTATTCGTAGAGAATGCACATGCGAAAAACTGCCGATTAAAATATGTAGCACAATTTAAAGATGGTAAGGCAAGTGTCGGATTGAAAGAAATTCCGGCAGATCATCCATTTTATAATTTAGAAGGAAGTGATAATATTGTATTGTTTTATACCGACCGTTATCCTAGCCAGCCATTGCAAATTAAAGGAGCTGGGGCTGGGGCAGATGTGACAGCATCGGGTATATTTGCAGATATAATTCGAATTGCCAATCAATAACCATGGAGTACTTACATATTTTTTCGCCCGCAACTGTGGCTAATGTTTCTTGCGGATTTGATTCTTTAGGATTTGCAATTGATGCTCTTGGAGATGAAATGACATTCACGAAAATTGAAGATCCAAAAGTCATTATTACTCAGATTACAGGTGCAGATCTTCCTTATGAAACCACTAAAAATGCCGCTGGTTATGTTGCGCAGAAAATGTTAAATGACGCGAGTGCTGACTTCGGATTAGAAATAACCATCCATAAAGGTTTTTCACCAGGGAGCGGATTAGGAAGTAGTGCTGCAAGTGCTGCTGGGGCTGCATTTGGTGTACATCAATTTTTAGGGGAACAATTCACAAAAACGGAATTAGTGAAATATGCCATGCTCGGTGAAGAAGTGGCCTGTGGATCTCAGATTGCAGATAATGTAAGCGCTGCGCTGTTTGGAGGATTTGTATTGATTCGTAGTTATGATTCTTTAGATATTAAATCGATTCCGGTTCCGAGTGAATTGCGAGCCATTGCCTTACATCCACAAGTTGAAATAAAAACGAAAGATGCCCGTGAGGTATTACCCGAAAACATTCCACTAAAAGATGCAATTACCCAATGGGCAAATGTAGGTGGACTCATTGCTGGATTGTACGATAACGATTATGATTTGATTTCAAATTCCTTACAGGATATCATTGTTGAACCGCATCGTAAAAATCTAATTCCTGGATTTGATAAAGTTCAGAAATCGGCAACTAAAAGTGGAGCCTTAGGTGCTGGAATCAGTGGTTCTGGACCAACAATTTTTGCTTTATGTAAAGGTGATACATCGCAACAACAAGTGTTTGAAGCCATGAAAAACACCTATTCAAAAACAGAAATTCCGTTCCATATGTATCAATCAAAAATCAATAAAGAGGGAATTAAAATTCTATCGAAAAAGTAGCTATGAAATACTTTAGTTTATCCAATCATTCGATTCAAGCTTCATTTAAAGATGCTGTTATTCAGGGTCTAGCGCCCGATCGCGGATTATTTTTCCCGGAAACTATCACACCTCTTTCTAAGGGTTTTATGGATTCCATTGAACAATATTCAAATCATGAAATTGCTTTTGAAGCCATAAAGCAATTCGTTGGAGATGAAATTCCTTCGGATGTTTTAAAAGAAATCATTCAGGAAACCTTGACGTTTGAATTCCCAGTAGTTCCGATTTCAGATCAGATTTCCACCTTGGAATTATTCCATGGACCGACCATGGCTTTCAAAGATGTTGGCGCCAAATTTATGGCGAAATGCCTAGAATATTTTAATTCCGAAAGTGAGGATCATGTCACGGTTTTAGTAGCCACTTCGGGAGATACAGGTGGCGCCGTTGCAAATGGATTTTTAGGCACCAAAGGAGTTGATGTTGTTATTCTTTATCCATCCGGAAAAGTTAGTGATATTCAGGAAAAGCAATTGACCACCTTAGGTCAAAACATCACAGCGCTAGAAGTTAATGGTGTATTTGACGACTGTCAGGATATGGTAAAAACCGCCTTTTTAGATGGTGGTATTCCGAAGAAATTAACCTCTGCCAATTCGATTAACATTGCGAGATGGCTACCTCAAATGTTCTACTTCTTTTTTGCTTACAAGCAATTGAAATCAACAGGAAAAGAGATCGTATTCTCTGTTCCAAGCGGAAATTTCGGAAATATTTGTGCCGGATTTATGGCTCAGAAATTAGGATTACCGGTTAAAACGTTAGTGGCATCTACCAATGTGAACGATACCGTTCCAAACTTCTTAGCCTCTGGAGAATATGACGTGCAACCGTCAATTGCCACAATTTCAAATGCTATGGATGTAAGTGACCCAAGTAATTTCATTCGAATTCAACAGTTGTTTAATAACGACTTTAATCGATTGAAAGAGCATTTGGCTTCTTTTTCTTTTTCCGATGAATTGACTCGAAAGGCAATGATTGAAATTTTTGAAAATTCAGATTATATCGCCGATCCACACGGAGCAGTTGGTTATTTAGGATTGAAAGAATTCAATTTGAATTCGAATCAAATCGGGGTATTTCTAGAGACTGCACATCCGGTTAAATTTTTACCGGTGGTTGAGGAAACATTAAATGTAAAGGTTGCTATTCCACCACAAATTCAAAAAGTGATGGGTAAGGAAAAGAAAAGCATCCACATTTCAACGTATGAGGATTTGAAGAATTTTCTTAACTCTTAAATTCAGAGATTTCTCGACTGCTACGCAGGCTACCTTCGTCGAACTTCATTCTTTCTCGGTAATGCTCGAAATGACAAGGATGAATTAAAGGTCTATGATGCGTTCTTTGGTGAATGCGAAGTACTTGGCATTTTCCCTTTCAAACTTCGTATTGAGTCCTGTGAATTCGCTGAATGCCGGAAGGATAATTTCATGATTGGTCTCTACAAAGCAGGGCAATTTAATGCGTTGTCGACCTTTCCCTTTTAGAAACACACCAGGATGAACATGACCCGAAAGGGTGATCTTCTGTTCTTCAAACTGATGATTTTCGGTATCGTGAACAAACTCCAAATCTCTCAACTGCCAACGTTCATTGAACACAATCAAATTCAATTTTTGATATAAAGAATTAGGTAGTCGATCATGATTCCCACGAACTAGGACAAATTCAAGGGTGGAAAAATGTTGCAACCATTGACGAAACGTCTCCAAATCAGAATTATAATTTGCATGAAATAAGTCACCGACGACAATTACTTTTTTAGGAGAAAAGTGTTCAATGCAATTCTGTAATCGCCGTAAATCATTCAACAACACATTTTTCGCAATCGGAATGCCATATTTCTGAAAGTGTCCCGATTTCCCCACGTGCATATCACTTAACACCAGAGCATCGATACTGGGAATATAAATAACTCTTTGTGCGGTCAACACAAGTTCTACTCCTTGTTTTAGAATCTTTTTTGTGACTATGCCTCCCATTCCATCGATTGTTTTTGCATGCGTTCAATTCGTTTTCCCAACTCCTCATTTGTCAATAAACCGCGTAGACTATCTACTTTTAAAGGGAAACTCAATGGGGTAAATCCTTTTGCTTTTTTAAGGATGATTTTCGATGATGAAATGCGTTCAAAGGCTTCCTGTAATCTGGCCGATTCCAGCTCATAATCGAACACTTCATTATAAGCCTGACGCAATAATAAATTTTGAGGTTCATAATCGGATAAGACACGAAATATCAGACTTGAAGAAGATTGTAAACTTTTATGGGTTTTTCTCGCTCCAGGTTGTGATTGGACAACCAATCCAGCAATTTGAGCAATGTCTCTAAACTTTCTCGAGGCCATTTCACTCGCATTGATACTGGCAGTGACATCTGCAATTAGATTTTCTTTGGATAATAACTGTTGCACATTATCGTCATTAAGCGGAATGAATTGATCACTTAGCAATTCAAATCCGTAATCGTTCATCGCAATCGTAAAGGTCAATGGAGTAATTTGAGCCAATCGATAAGCTACTAATGACGCCATGATTTCGTTTACCAATCGCCCTTCGAACGGATACATAAAAATGTGATAGCCTTCCTTGGTTTTAATCAACTCAATTAAAAATTCATCAATGGTTGGAATGTGTGAATTCGATTCCTGATTTTTTAATAATGGATGCAAAAACTTCAATTCGCGTTCCCTTCCGGTTGCCCGAATAGCATCGCTTAATTTCATCCGTAGAAAATGACTTAATTGGGATGATAACGGTAATCTTCCGCCATTCCAACTCGGAGTGATCGCTTTTTTCTTGTTGCTGTTTTTAACAATAATCGTCATGTCTTTGATATACAAAATCTCTAAAACGCGACCGCTTAGTGTGAAGGCATCACCCTTTTTCAATTTAGATACAAAGTACTCTTCAACCATACCCACGTAGCCTCCCTTTTGATATTTCACTTTCAGCATCACTTCACTTACAATTACACCAATATTCATTCGATGCAACATGGAAATACGACGACTTTTTACTTTGTATTTGCTATCATCATCTAGAATTACCTTGTGGAATTCTTCGTAAGCATTTAATGTTGTTCCGCCCTGTGTCATAAAATGCAAACACCAATTAAATTCTTCAATAGTGAGGGGTTGAAATGCAAAAGTGGATTTTACCAATTGATAGGCTTCATCCTTATCAAAACCTTCTCCTACAGCCAGTGTAACTAAAAATTGAACCAAAACATCAAAAGGCAAAATCATTGGCAATCGCGCTTCTATTTCTTTTTGTTTGATGGCTTCTTTTACGGCTGCAATTTCAATCAATTGTAGGGAATGCGTCGGTACGAAATAGATTTTAGAAATTTCAAACGGAGAATGCCCACTACGGCCTGCGCGCTGCATAAATCTGGCGATTCCTTTCGAGGATCCTATCTGAATCACACAATCGACAGGTTTAAAATCGACACCCAAATCCAAAGAAGAGGTACAAATGACAGCCTTTAACAACCCATCTGCTAAAGCCTCTTCAATAAAATTACGTTGCACCTTGGCAATGGAACCATGATGAATCGCAATTTGTCCTGCCAAATCGGGAGCCTCATCCAAAATGATTTGATACCATAATTCACTTTGATTTCGAGTATTCGTAAAAATCAGCGTACTGGTATTTTCGTATATGATGGGAATGATTTTCTCACTTAATGACTTTCCTAAATGACCAGCCCAGGACAATTCTTCCACCTCATCCGGAAGAATAGAAACCACTTTTAATTTCTTCTGTTCTTTGGCCCGAATCATGGTCGATTTGATATGCTTATCTGGAATCAAAACGGATTTTGCTTCTTCCAAATTTCCTATGGTAGCTGAGATGCCCCAAACCGAAACCTTTTTCGCGATTTTTGAGATTCTTGCAATAGCCAATTGGGTGAGAACCCCTCTTTTTGAACCCAACAATTCGTGCCATTCATCAACGGCAACGCATTGTACATTCTTAAACCACTTGGAATTATTTTTCTGAGAAAATAGGAGTTGTATGGTCTCTGGTGTAGTAACTAAAATATCGGGCATTAATCGCTCTTGTCTCCTGCGATCTTTTTGAGCGGTATCTCCATTTCGAACTTCGGCCACCCAATCCAATCCAATTTCTTCCAAAGCTTCGTTCATGGCTTTGGTGATGTCTTTTGCCAAGGATCGAAGCGGACTAACCCAAATCAGTTTAAGTCCTTTTTTAGATGCTGATGGATTATTTAAATGCTGAATAATTACCCCTAAAAATACAGAGAACGTCTTTCCAAATCCTGTGGGAGCAACCACCAAGCCAGAATATCCGTTGGCATATTTTTGCCATGTCTGTTCTTGAAAAAGGAATGGCTCCTGACCTTTGGCAGCCATCCAGTTTTCAATAATTTGATATCCCTGTGTTACTTTAAACTTACTCAATTCTCATTCTAGTTATTGATGAGTGCTTTTACGCTCTCGATTGTATCAATATCTTTTACCGTTTTGTCTCGGCGCCATCTTTTTATCCGAGGAAAACGCAATGCTACCCCACTTTTATGTCGTTTACTAAAAGCTATTCCTTCAAAAGCAATTTCAAATACCAATTCGGGTTTTACCGTACGAACCGGACCAAACTTTTCAATTTCATTTTTGATAACCCATCTAGAAATTTCTGTAATCTCCTTATCGGTTAATCCGGAATATGCTTTAGCAACGGTTACCAATTTGTCATTATCTTTCACCGCAAAGGTGTAATCGGTATATTTTGAACTTCTTCGACCGCTCCCACGTTGCGCATAAATCATGACCGCGTCAATCGTTAGTGGATCCACTTTCCATTTGAACCAATCTCCTTTTTTTCGACCCACATGATAACGAGAAGATTTACGCTTCAGCATTAGGCCTTCGCTATTAAAATTTCGCGCTTCTTCACGAATGGCATACAATTGATTCCAGGAATCGAATTGAATAATTTCAGATAATTTAATGGTCTCACTCGTGCGGTTTTCAAAAACGATTTCAAGTTTTTCTTGACGGGTTTTCATAGATTGCTCGGTATAGGATTCTCCTTCAAATTCAAGTAAATCATAAGCGTAAAATCCGACCGGAATTTCCTCCAGCATTTTCTTAGAAACGTTCTTTCGATTCAGACGTTTTTGTAGGTCATTAAAGAGCAATACGCCTTCTTTTTTAACGGCTAGAATTTCTCCGTCAACCACAAAATCATGTGGGAATTTTGAAAAATATTCGACCAACTCAGGAAACTGATTGGTCACCAATTCTTCTCCGCGAGACCAGATAAAGATTTCATTATTTCGCTTGATTACTAATCCTCGAATCCCATCCCATTTGTATTCTACCTGCCATTCGTTGGGTGGTCCCAACTCTTCCAAATCCTTATCTAAGGCATAGGCCAAGCAGAATGGATAGGGCTTTGAATTGTCATAATTGATATGGGATCCAGAAATTAAATCATCAAAAGAAGTATCATTCGGATGCCAGTTCCCAACCAAACTATGCATGATTCTATTCGGATCGCTATTGGCATATTTAGCCAAGGCGTTCACCAGCGTTTTCTTTGAAACGCCAATTCGAAAACTTCCTCCAATCAATTTGTTAAATAACAATCGCTGATAATCATCCAGAGATTTCCAGGCCTCCATGACATAGGCTTTTTTCTCCTCATCTGATTTGGGTTTTAGGGCGATTAATTCCTCCACCCAAAGATGCAGTGGTTTTTCTTTTTCCTGCTTCAGATGCGGCAGCACTAAGGCTAATGTTTCTCCTAAATCACCTGTAGCACTGTAACTCTCCAAAAACAACCACTCCGGAATGTTCGCCAATTCGATACACCATTCTCGCAAAAGAGTTGTTTTTACCGGTCTTGATGGTCTTTTACCTGTGAATAGGGCAATGGCCCAAAGTTTATCTAAATCCCTTGCAGATTGGAAAAATGACACCAATGCCTCAATCTTCGCATTGGTCTTATTGGTCATTTCTATTTTTTGTAAGGTCTCTGCAAAATCTTTCATTCGGCTGCTATCGTTTCTTCAGATTTTGACAATTCTTCCTCACCATAAAGGGTATTTAATTCTTTAGCGTAAATCCCTTGCTCGTTCAAGTATTTGGACAATACAGCCTGATAGCCATGTGTCACATAGACTTTCTCTGCTTCTGTATCTTTAATGGTTTGTAGCAATCCATCCCAATCGGCATGATCACTAATTACAAATCCGGCATCCACCCCTCTCCAACGTCGATTACCACGAATTTGCATCCAACCGGAGCAAATCGCAGTCGCAGCATTCGGAATTCGCTTTAGCATTCGACTTCCCAAAAGGGCAGGCGGCAAAACCACAATATTGTTTTGTACTTCTTTTTTATCAAAATCGGCAGTAATCAATTTAGATTCAGGCAAATCAATGCCGACCGAAGAAATTGCTGAATTCAATTTATCAATAGCTGAATGCACATAAATCGGTGCTATATTTTCTACTAATTTTAGAATTCGCTGTGCTTTCCCTAGGCTATATCCGAAAAAAACAGAAGTCCTATTATTCTTTTGATTTTCTGCAATCCAATCGACTACTTCGTTTTGCAATTGCTCCTCCGATTTCCATTTATAAATGGGAAGACCAAAGGTACTTTCGGTAATCAATTCGTGACACTTCACCGGTTCAAAAGGCGTCGTTAAAAAATCAGGCTGCGTTTTATAATCACCCGTAAATACAACCACATATCCTTTGTATTCCAATTTGATTTGGGCGGATCCTATGATATGCCCAGCCGGGAAAAAAGTCACTTTTACACCGTTGATAGTTTTCGTTTCGTTATATCCCAAACTATCAATTTGAATATTTGCTCCAATCCGATGTTGCAAAATAGGCTTGCTATGGTGGTGGCATAAATACTTTTTATTTCCCCATCTTGCATGATCGGCATGACCATGCGAAATGATCGCATAATCTACCGGCCGCCAGGGGTCTAAATAGAACTTACCGGGCTTGCAATAAATGCCTTTATTGGTATAGGTTACGAAACTCAAAAGTATTTGTGATTAAAATGTAAAAATACGAACAAAAAGTCTTTTGAAAATTCGATTGGTAGCCAGATGTAATGGTATCGCCTTTTTTATATTACATTCGCAATACAGCAGAAATGTATTTTTAAGAACAGAAGTGAAATGGATTCAACATTAAAAAAGCACTGGGAAAATGTATATCAGAATAAAACTCCAGAGCAAGTGAGCTGGACTCAAAAATTCCCAAAAACCTCTTTGGATTTAATAGCTCAATTTGATGTTGATTTATCAAGTAAAATCATAGATGTTGGGGGCGGTGATAGTCATTTGGTGGATTTTTTAATTGATGAGGGATATGAAAATATTTCGGTTTTGGACATTTCATCAAAAGCTATTGAAAGAGCTAAAAACAGACTCGGCGACAAAGAGCAAAACATACATTGGATCATTTCAAATATTCTTGATTTTATGCCCGAAACCAAATATGATGTTTGGCATGATAGAGCTGCATTTCATTTTCTAACGTCCAAAAAAGATATTGAGAGTTATGTGAAAATTGTAAGTCTATTTGCAAATCACATTGTGCTGGGAACATTTTCAAAAAATGGGCCTTTAAAATGCAGTGGATTACCCATTAGCCAATACAACGCTGAAGATTTACAAGCGTTACTAAAATCTGATTTCGAATTGGTATCAAGTCATTATGAAGATCACACTACCCCTTTCGATACGCAACAAAACTTTTTGTTTTGTAGTTTTCGGCGAAAAACAATTTGATATCTTGCTTTTCGATAGGATTTATTTCTTGCATGGAAAATAAATCACATCATCATACCTTTATTTTAAATTTTGCTGAGTGCTATTCGGTATTGAAATGGAGCCAGACATTGTAAAAAAACAAATCATAAAAGGATATCGGAAATTTATTTTTGATCGTTATCAATATGACAAGATTGTAGCGAATTATGATATACCGAGTTCCATCACAGAAGACATTCTCAATGAGCTTCGGGCGTATTATTTAAAGCATATTTATCCTGAATATACAGAGCGTAAAGCCTTAGATCAGGCTTTTAAAAGTTTGGATAATTACATCCAACAACCTCAAAAGTTAATTTCCATTTTAGTAGATGCTTCACGATTATTACTCAAGTATGGTCGTCACTTACCTCAAATTTTAGGTACGGGATTGAAAGCTTTGAATACCTTTAATTCAGCATCTAAATTCGAGCAAACATTTGTCGAAGAAGCGATTCAAAAGAAGTTAAAAGGACCTTATAACGAAAAGAAAATTAAAGTTCTTTTGAAAGCTATCCCCAAAAATGAGATTGACAATTTTATCAAAACATCCCAGGCATTATTTGAAACCTTACATGATCGACCTCAGGTTAAAAAGATTAAAGAAATCATTTCATACATCATAGGGGTCATGAAAAAAAATTCAGATCGATATAGTTCAGATCAAATTAAAGGATTGGAGATGGGATTTACTTTATTGGATGAAGGCGATCGGTTACTGCAAAAACTACATCCGAAAGACCAGCGTAAACTCATCTATTTGATTACAAAAATTGAAACAGATATGTTGGCTACCTTAAACTGATACATAAAAAAACCTCTTCAAATTTTGAAGAGGTTTTTTGTTGGCCCACTAGGACTCGAACCTAGAATAACGGCACCAAAAACCGGTGTGTTACCATTACACCATGGGCCAATGCTAAAAGCGGATGCAAATTTAAAGCAATCTTTCAATTTTTCAAACAATTTTATTCAAATTTTGAATTTAACAAACTTTTAAAAGCTTTTAAACATTTCTTAGAAGCTTAACAGCTTTAAATTCTTAAATTCGTCCAGTTATTTCAAAGCATATGACTTCAGAAAAATTCAAAAAATGGAACCTTATTTTAGGTTGGTTCTCTTTTGCTGTTGCCCTGATTACCTATACATTAACTCTTGAACCTACGGTTAGCGCTTGGGACGTGGGAGAATATATTTCAACCGCTGTAAAACTTGAAGTAGGTCACCCACCAGGAGCACCTTTATTTCAGATGTTGGGAGCATTTTTTGCCATGTTCACTTCGGATGTCTCGCAAATTGCGAAAATGGTAAACTTTATGTCGGCTCTGGCAAGTGCATTTACCATCTTATTTATGTTTTGGACGATCACAAGCCTCGCTATGAAATTGGCCGAAAAACAATCAAAAGAGATTTCTGAGGGAAAATACATTGCCATGTTAGGAAGTAGTTTGGTAGGTTCCTTGGCCTACACCTTTTCGGATAGTTTCTGGTTTAGTGCTGTTGAAGGAGAGGTATATGCCATGTCATCCTTCTTAATGGCAATTCTATTCTGGTTAGGGTTAAAATGGGAAAGCGAAATTGATACCCCACGTGGAAACAAATGGCTGATTCTGATCAGCTTTATTGTAGGTCTTTCTTTTGGAGTTCACATCTTATCATTATTGGTAATTCCGTCAATTGTAATGTTGTATTTCTTTAAAACATACAAAAACATTACCCTCAAAACAACAGCAATTGCCTCGGTTGTTTCAGTTTTAATTTTAGCATTTGTATTTAAATTCTTATTCCCTTTTACCTTAAAGTTTTTTAGTGCTTCTGAATTGTTTTTCATCAATAGTATTGGATTGCCCTATAACTCGGGAAGTATCATTGCAGCCATTATTCTAATTGCTGCTTTTTACTTAGGACTCAAGAAAACAAGAGAACAAAACAAAGTGCATGCAAACACGTTGATCTTGTCGGTGCTGTTCATCATGATTGGTTTTTCATCCTGGATGATGTTACCTATAAGAGCAAATGCAAATACAACGATCAACGAAAATAATCCGTCAAGTGCGAGAGAATTACTAGCTTACTACGATCGTGAACAATACGGAGATGCCAATGTATTTTATGATACCTATTACTCAAATTCGTATAGCAGAGAACAAGATCGCAATGAACCATACAAAGATGATAAGCCCAAATACGAAAAAAAGGATGGGAAATATGTTATCGTAAACAAGTATAAAAACGTTGTTCCGAATTGGTCCGATAAGCACAAAGGATTCATTCCTAGAATGGTTGATCCGTCCAAAGAAAAAATGTACAAAGCGATTGCGGGTATCAAACCCAATAGCAAACGCCGACCAACATTTGCTGAGAATATCAAATTTATGGTGAGTTTCCAGTTTGGGTACATGTACGGGAGATACTTTATGTGGAATTTTGTGGGTCGTCAAAATGATATTCAAGGGAACCTAGATGTTTTTAATGGAAACTGGCTCAGTGGAGTCAAATTTATTGATGAAATGCGATTGGGATCACAAGACAATTTACCGAGTCAGGTTTTGGAAAATAAAGGACGGAATGCTTATTATTTCTTACCATTAATTCTCGGATTAATCGGATTGTTGTATCACATCAGAAACGATAAAGAAAACTTTTATACGTTGCTTGTTTTCTTTGTTTTCACAGGCTTTGCAATTATCTTTTATACCAATCCAAAACCTTTTGAACCGCGAGAGAGAGACTATGCCGTTGTCGGAAGTTTTTACATTTTCGCCATTTGGATAGGTATTGGAGTATACGCCCTAAATGAATACCTAAAACACTTCGCGAATAAAAAGACGATTGCCATCACGGTTAGTGCATTGTCTTTACTTTTAGTACCTGCGTTAATGGCCTCTGAAAACTGGGATGATCACGACAGATCTAACCGTTATACAACACGTCTAAATGCTCAGGCATATCTGGAGAGTTGTGATAAAAATGCTATCATGTTTACCATTGGAGATAATGATACATTCCCACTTTGGTATATGCAGGAAGTGGAAGGCATACGAACAGATATTAAATTGGTGAATACGAGCCTATTTGCCACGGATTGGTATATTGATCAGATGAAACGTGCAACTTATGACGCGCCTCCTATTCCTTCACAATTAAACCATGATCAATATAAATATGGAAGTTTAGACATCGCTTATTATATCGAACACCCAAGATTTAAAGACAGTGCAATTTCTATTCAGGACTTCATGCGATGGATTGCCTCAGACAATGATGCAACCTATTATATTGATGAGGAAAATGATGTGCGTGAAAAATTCTACCCCACGAACAAGATTAGAATTCCGGTAAATAAAGAAAATGTTTTGAAAAGCGGAATCGTAGCTCAAAAGGATGCTGATAAAATTGTTCCCTATATCGATATTGAAATTGATAAAAGGGGAATTACAAAGAATAGAATTTTAATGCTTGATATTCTTGCTAATTTTGACTGGAAACGCCCCATCTACTTCACGGGTGGAGCAAATGCCGAAGAAGAATACATTTGGTTAAAAGACTATCTTCAGTTAGACGGAGTCGCATTCAAACTTGTGCCTATCAGAACTCCAACTAAACTATACAATCAGGAAGGTAAACTGGTTCGAGAGTTAACATTATTTGATATTGGACGTATCGATCCAAAGAAAATGGAAAAGAATCTGATGAATTTGGACTGGCGAAATATTAATGACGGTAAAATCTACCTCGACGAACAAACCAAACGAAATACCATCTCATTGCGAAATAGTTTCCAGCGATTGTCTGATGCGTATGCGATTCAGGGTGATACGTTAAAAGCCAAAGAGATGCTGGATTTCTCTATTGAAAAGATGCCTATCAAAGATTTTGATCACTACACGTTATCGGTTGGTTATCCTGAAATGTATTACAAGTTAAAAGCGAAAAAAGAAGCCAGAGAAACTGCAGAAACCTTATTGCAATTATATAAAGAAAAAGCATTGTGGTTAAGTACCTTCTCAAAAGAATTTACAGATATTATCATTGATGAAATTGACACGACCTTATACATCTATAATTCAATCTTAAGTGATATCAAACAATATGATGAAGGCAACTATTTTAAAGAAAAACAAGAAGAATTTACTACGGTGATGAAACTATTTAGTCACCTGATTGAAGAATAAAAAAAAAGCTCCGAATTGGAGCTTTTTTTATACATATTGTTGAACAAGATCTATTAATGTCGTTGCCTCTTGATGACCCGTTTGTCGCCATTTCATTTCGCCATCTTTGTAAATCATAAAGGTTGGATTCCCTTTCACTCGAAGAGCATCAGCCAAGACTTCATTTTTTTTAATGTCTATCTTAATGACTTTGGCAGAAGTTCCCAAAGCAGCAGCCACATCACGAAGTGTATCTAAGCTATTTTCAGCTTCATTCCAGTCCGAATAGAAGTCTATCAAGACGGGTTTGTTCACATTAATTATTTCACCAAACTTTGCCATTGGGTTTCGATCTTTAGTGGGTAAACTATACGAATTTTAAAATCGCTTATTTACAAATATAAAAATTTTGCCCAAATCGACTGATTATCAGGCTTTTTTAAGTTCAATTACAGTAATCTCTGGCCAAATTCCGACACGACCCGGAAAGGCATGATATCCGAATCCACGATTTACATTAATATATCTGCCGAATTCCTCATATAAGCCTGCCCACTGTTTGTAGACGTATTTTGATGGGCTCCATTTGATAAGTCCAGGAATTTCAATTCCCAATTGAAGACCGTGCGTATGGCCGCTTAAGGTTAACTGATAATTAAAATCATCTTCCTTAACCATGTATTCCCAATGACTTGGGTCATGGGTCATTAAAATTTTAAAATCTTCTTTTCGAACATGCTTAGAAGCCTTTTTCAAGTCTCCTTTCTGATTAAATCCTCTTCCCCAATTTTCAACCCCTAGTAATGCGATTTTTTCAGATCCTTTTTCAAGATATCGATGCTCGTCTAATAAAAGATCGAAGCCAATTTTCTTATGAATATCCTTAACTGCTTGAAAGTTTTCTTCTTTGGCTTCACGACTTTCCCAACTCATATAATCACCATAATCGTGATTTCCCAAAATTGAAAACTTACCGTCTTTCGCTTTTAATTGAGAGAAGATATCTATCCAATTATCCATTTCATCTGCCTTGTTATTTATAATATCACCCGTAAATAACAACAAATCAGAATTTTGCTGATTGATCAAATCAACACCATATTGAATTTTTTTCTTATTGGTAAAACTTCCTGAATGAATATCAGATATCTGAGTGATTGTCAATCCGTCAAAAGTATCTGGAAGATCCTTAAAACTGAGTTGGTATTTTAAAACCTTGTAATTGTATTTACCCTGAATGATTCCATAGATGAAAGAAGTAAATGGAATTGCCGCCAGTACTAAAGCAATCTGAGAAACGAATTTTCTTCTTCCCGGAATTGATTTTGTTTCTGTGGATGAAATTACCGAAATCCCTTTAACTGCTAATCGATACACATCTTCGCCTAACATCACAAAAATGATCACCAATTTTGGAAGAAGAACAGTTAGTAGTAATCCAAAGGTTAATTGTCCTTTCGGTGTCTGACCTGTACTTCTAGAGTAGCTTAACGTGGTCGCGAAAAAATAGAGGTACACTGCAATACTAACTGCTAAAAATCCGTAACGAACAAATTTGCTTTTTGAAATAGTTTTAAAGGCTTGAAATGAATAAATTTCAACAGCAACAATTAAAGTAGCAAGAAGTATTAAGGGCAAAATCCAACGAGACATACGGTCTTTTTTAACAGCGCAAAGATACTTTATATTAACAGATTCAATTTTAAGTTCCTGTTAAAGTTTCGTAGCTTTAGATGCTCATAAAATCTCAAATATGTCAGATTCCAAACGTCTATTTTTAGTTGATGCTTACGCTCTAATTTTCAGGGGGTATTACGCTTTTATCAAGAATCCAAGAATCAATAGCAAAGGTTTGGATACCTCGGCTATTATGGGTTTCATGAATTCACTTTTAGACGTGATCAAAAGAGAGCGACCAGATCATCTTGCTGTTTGTTTTGACAAAGGCGGAAGCTCCGATCGAGTAGAAATGTTTGAAGATTACAAAGCCAATCGTCAGGAAACTCCAGAGGCTATTAAAATAGCGGTTCCTTACATCGAAGAAATTTTGCGAGCAATGCACATTCCGATTATGGTGAAAGAAGGATATGAGGCAGATGACATTATTGGAACGCTTTCGAGACAAGCCGAGAAAGAAGGATTCAAAACCTACATGGTAACCCCTGATAAAGATTTCGCTCAACTCGTAACTGATCATATTTTCATGTACAAGCCGCGATTCGGAGGCGGATATGATGTATGGGGTGTACCTGAAGTTCAAGAGAAGTTTGCAGTAGAACGACCAGAGCAAGTTATTGACTTTTTAGGGATGATGGGTGACGCTTCCGATAATATTCCTGGACTACCAGGAGTTGGTGAAAAAACAGCCAAGAAATTCTTAGCTCAATTTGGATCCATGGAAGAGTTACTGGCGAATACAGATCAGCTGAAGGGTAAAATGAAAGAGAAAGTAGAAGCTTCAAAGGAATTAGGCTTACTTTCTAAAAAACTGGCAACCATTATGCTAGATGTTCCTGTCACTTTTGACGCAAAAGATTTTACCTTAGATGAACCCGACTTAGAAAAGGTTAAGGAGCTTTTCAATGAATTGGAGTTTAGACAGCTGCTCACCAATTTCTTAAAAACATTTGCTACAGAAACGACCACAGGAAGCTTAACCGCAGACAACTCCAGTTCTGACTCAAAAGCGGTTGAAAATGCTCCTAAAGTAAATACAAGTTCTGATGGTCAATTCGATTTGTTTGCTACTCCGGGATCTGGAAGTTCAACTACTGAAGAAGGGGGCATGAAAGACATCCATTCAACTACTCATTTTTACCAGTTGGTTGATTCGCCGATGTCAAGAAAACTATTGTTACAACAATTGCTGCAACAAAAATCGGTTTGTTTCGATACGGAGACAACCGGACTAAAAGCATTGGAAGTTGAAATCATCGGCATTTCATTTTCTTGGGAAAAAGGAAAAGGGTATTACGTTTCATTCCCAGAAGATCAGAACGAAACACAGCAAATTCTAAATGAATTTATCCCATTTTTTGACGATGAAAACATTGAAAAAGTTGGTCACAATTTAAAGTACGATATCAAAGTGCTTTCCAACTATAATATTAGAGTTAAGGGAACTTTATTCGACACGATGATTGCTCATTATTTGATCAATCCAGATATGCGTCATAACATGGATGTGCTTTCTGAGACCTATTTAAACTACAAGCCTGTTTCAATAACTGAATTGATTGGTAAAAAAGGAAAAAATCAATTATCGATGCGCGTTGTTCCTTTGAAGGATCAAACGGAATATGCAGTTGAGGATGCCGACATTACCTTTCAATTAAAAGAGCACTTCACCAAAGAATTGGAAAGTGGAAATTTGACCGAGTTATTTAGGGAAGTTGAAATTCCTTTAGTGTCGGTTTTAACTGCAATGGAAATTGAAGGAATTAATCTAAATACAGAATTTTTAGGAGGTCTTTCTACTGTCTTAAACTCGGATATTTCTGATTTAGAATCGGCCATTTACGAGCAAGCTGGAGAAACATTTAACATTGCCTCTCCGAAACAATTAGGTCCCATTCTATTCAATAAATTGAAGCTGGTTGACAAACCAAAAAAGACGAAGACGGGTCAATATTCAACCGCTGAGGATGTCTTATCGTATTTGGCAAAAGATCACAAAATTGTTAGAGATATTCTTCAATATCGCCAGTATAAAAAATTACAAAGTACCTATGTGGATGCGTTGCCAAATGAAATCAATCCGAAGACAAGTCGTGTTCACACAGTTTATGCTCAGGCAGTGGCAGCAACAGGCCGATTGAGTTCCAATAATCCGAATTTACAGAACATTCCTATCCGAACAGAAAGAGGTAGAGAAGTGCGAAAAGCCTTTATTCCTAGAAGTGAAGATTTCGTTTTGCTCGCTGCGGATTACAGTCAGATTGAACTTCGAATAATTGCTGCTCTAAGTGAAGAGGAGAATATGATTTCTGCCTTTCAAAATGGAGAAGATATTCACGCATCAACTGCGGCCAAAGTTTTTAATGTTGCCATAGATGAAGTGACTCGCGAACAAAGAAGCAATGCAAAAACAGTGAATTTCGGAATTATTTATGGAGTTTCAGCATTTGGGTTGAGCAATCAAACAGATTTATCAAGAGGTGAAGCGAAAGAGTTAATAGACACCTATTACGAGACGTATCCAAAATTGAGAGCCTACATGTCGCAGCAAATTCAATTTGCAAGAGACAATGGATATGTAGAAACTGTTTTGCACAGACGTAGATATTTAAAAGATATCAATTCCAGAAATGCAGTAGTTCGAGGTGCTGCAGAGCGAAATGCAGTGAACGCACCAATACAAGGATCTGCCGCAGATATTATTAAACTTGCTATGATCAATATTCATAAAAAACTAGAAGAAGGAAAGTATAAGACTAAAATGCTACTTCAAGTGCATGATGAATTGGTATTTGACGCTCACAAAGATGAATTAGAAACGATTCAATCCTTGATTAAAAATGAAATGGAAAACGCTTTTAAACTTTCGGTTCCTCTAGACGTAGAAATTGGATTAGGGAATAACTGGTTAGAAGCCCATTAAAAGAAACTAAAACCCAAGCCAAGCGAAATGCTGTCAATTCTATCATTTTCGAAACCTACTATACCTTTTCTATGAAAATCGATTCGCAAAATAGTGTTCCATCTACCTTCCCCACCAGCTTGCATTCCTAATCCGAAACCGTAGTAATTCCCATCGGGATAAAATGAAGATGGCCTCCACATTTTTCCATATCGAAATTCGGTAAAAAATGCGTCACCTTCACGTTCAAAAATGTTGTATTTCAATCCTGCATAGGTCGGAAAAGCATTGGTATCATAGCGCCAGTGATCGTCAAATCCGGCATTGATACTCAGTGCTACCTTTCTTTTAAATTCGTAGCCAAAACCCAGTCTTAAAAACAATCCAGAAGGGACAATTAGCGGTTCGCCATCATTCGGCTCAATTGTATAATATTCATTTACACCAAGTGAAAAATTAACTTCTCCGGTAAAAAATGGTCTTCCCAATGTATTCTGACCCGACATTTGAAAAGCTGATAAAAGGAACAATAGAAGTAGCTGTTTTCTCATAAATGAAATTTTTTTTCTTTATTTCAAAAAGTGTGCCTCAATTAATTATTCAGAAAATACAGAATCTATTCAACGGGAAGTCTCTATTTTTGCCATAACGTATGGGCATAATTTCAAACGACATATCAAGAGCCATTGAAATCCTGACCAAGGGAGAATTAGTTGCGATTCCCACCGAAACTGTTTACGGTTTGGCTGGAAATATATTTAATGAAGATGCTGTTCGAAAGATATTTGAAACGAAAGGAAGACCAGCGTTTAATCCACTTATTGTTCACATTCCATCCATAGAAGAGTTAAGCAAAGTAGTGTCATATATCCCTGAAAAAGCAAAACAATTAGCCAATGCATTTTGGCCAGGATCACTTACTTTAATTTTACCAAAAAAATCTTCAATTCCAGATTTGGTAACTGCGGGAAAATCAACTGTAGGAGTTCGAATTCCGAATCACCCAATCACCTTAGA
>Ga0213864_10000286_pt1 | contig 22606 bp, 51 predicted proteins | sample PICome_5_FD_160078 | JGI IMG/M metagenome (GOLD analysis project Ga0213864, IMG submission 160078) | Coastal seawater microbial communities near Pivers Island, North Carolina, United States - PICO247 | ecosystem: Environmental > Aquatic > Marine > Coastal | place: USA: North Carolina... | reverse complement strand
TGTAAAGTAATAACCTTTGATCGCGTTTTCTAGTTCTGCGTTCCATAAACCTGCAAGGTAGGAACTAACACCAATACCAAGCGCAACCCAACTGGCAATATAAAATGCCTGATTCTCTTTCTTCATTACATTCTCCAAAATTAAAAGTTAGCACTCATGGCAGGGGTCGAACCTGCAACCTACGGATTAGAAGTCCGTTGCTCTATCCATTGAGCTACATGAGCGAGTAGACTCGGAGTGACTTGAACACTCGACCTGCCGATTATGAGTCGGACGCTCTAACCAACTGAGCTACGAGTCCATGAGCGACCTTGACGAGATTTGAACTCGCAACCACCGGATCGACAGTCCGGTACTCTAACCATTTGAGCTACAAGGCCAAATTAAATTGAGAGTGGTACAAACGCAAATGAGCCGCATGACACCGTGTGACTTTGTTTCCGCCAATCCAGAGGTACACCGAACCAAGGCTCAAGGGAGGGTGACTTACCGCCTCCCTGTCTTGCCCTGTAATGACCAGTATGTGCCTAACCAGTCACCGCTAATTACTCTAAACCGGTTTCGATTGCTCCCACTAACAATTTAAGTAGTGCAGGTCAGAATCGAACTGACGAAGGCGAGTATATAAGACTCGCGGAGATAACCAATCCCACTGCACCGAATGACTCATGGGGGAGTCGAACCCCCGTTGCCAGCGTGAAAAGCTGAAGTCCTAACCACTAGACGAATGAGCCATGAAAGAGGGCAGAGCGAATCATACCCTCGCAGTTATTTATTCCTTATTTTTAAGTCTACGAACAGTGTTACCTACAGGATGCCACTTCAGGTTCTTAATCCTATTAGATAGGAAAGTACGCACTGGTTTGCTCCTGTCGCTCTCGCCAGCGGTTTCAATCACCTCCTCAACCACTGGTTTGTTTAGTTCGCCAAGTAAATAGTATTCCTTAGCACTCGCTAAAGATGGAGTTACCGCAATCGCAGTAACCAAGAAAAGTTTTCTCATTCATTCCTCCTACTTAAAAGTAAAACTAAAACATTAGTTAGGCAACATACCTAACTCTACATCTAACGCGCCAAGCATTTGCTCGACGTTGAACGCTTCTTCTTCCACGCAGTCTACGTTATCTTCATAAGCAGACAACTGGATTAGTGTATTCCATAATAAGAATTTATATTCTTCTACGTCAATGTCAACACCGTTTATCAATTTTTCAGCAATTTTCATCTCCAACTCCTAACTCTTGTTACAATGTTACCATCTTGTGCCGTGGCATCGCCTGTAAGTTTCATGCTGATCTTTGGCGTACAGGTGCTAGGGACACTACCATTTACACTGTAGCCACATCCCTCAAATCGTCCAATGGTTGCGCCAACATGAAAGTTTTTGCGATGTTTTAGCATAAAGTCTGCTTCTGCCTGACATTTCTCCTGATCTGTCATCTCGTCAGTCCAAATGTCATCACTTGTCTTTAATGGTAACATACAAACTGCGACTGTCAATCCTTTGACTAAAAAATCCACTAGCTTTCTCCTCTGAATTTAGCATTGGTAAAATCTTCTGGTTTGTAACCCAACTGATCTAAGTTAGCATGAAACAAATCTACGTCATGTAACATGATAGAATACATGTCCTCATATACGAACTGTTTTAGTTCTTTATATGACATACCATCAACAATATACTCTGTGAGATTTTGAATCATCTCATGTGTAGGTACTGTAGTATTATCCATCGTGCGGTTCCTCTACGTTTACTTCTTCTGAAAAAATCCAAGGAGTATCAATACCTTCATCGGCAAGATACTGGTCACAGTCCTCATAATCTACAAATTTTCCTGCCCATTTTATGTCACCGGTCTTGGTACAAATGAACCAGAAGTTAGTTGTATCCTCAAGCATCGTCTAATTCCTCAACAGTAAGTTCAAGGTAGTTCGCATCCTCAACAGCACGATCAATGTCGTACTGATAATCGTCAAATAGTGCTGACACAGCATAATCTACAATGGTATCCATATCCCAAGCGTCAACGACTTTTCTAGCAAGTGCCTCCATTCTGTCATGTGATAGGTCGCTACCAACAATAGTTCCGGTAACTTTTGCATCTTCGTCGTAATCAATATCGTCAGGTTCGTAATCCATTCTACTCATCATCCACCTCGTCTAAATCTTCTGCTTCTACCCACTCTGCCCATGTTGTCGTATCAACAGCACCTTCGTAGTCCTTGAACAACTTGGTTGTGCCATCCTCGTTGAGAACCTCGTCACCGTTCTCATCTATTAGATAATAGGTCACGCTGTAAACGCCAACTTGACAATTCTCGTACTTACTCATCTTTCAATACTCCTGCTTCAATAAGAACTTCTTGCGCATCTGCTAACGAACAGTGTAAGTGTTTAGTGTAATATGTATCGGGTACATCTTCAAGAACATTAAAGTAAAAATTTTCAATTACTTGTAAAAGATATTTGTTATCATCCATTGTTATTCTCCTGTGGTGGTGAAAATTTATACAGTTGCTCTTGAAGCATCTCTATATCCCCAGAATCCATATCATCTAAGATGTAGGATTTATCAGAAAACTCTCGTAATCGCCCTAACACTTCTTCGCGACTAAAATCACGGTTGATAGCATCGTCACCAAAAGCGATCTCATAAACTTCTTCGATAAATTCTCTAGTGTTCATCGTTATCTCCTTGGTCATAGTCTACCACAACTTCCATACAAGTCAAGCACTCAATCGCAACATTTTCATTATCGCCATAAACAGCGACCTCAAGTTTATGTCCAAGGTGAGATAAAACCCTGTCAAAATTACTCATCGTCATCTTCCTCAATCATCTGTTCAATACGGTAGTCAAGAATATCCTCGTTCCCTGTCAGCGATGCCCAGATAGTTTCTGGAAGCCACTTACGGGGGTGAGTCTCTGCCTCAAGGTAAAGTGTTACTTTATATTTCATTATACTCTATCTCCGTTGTCGTCAACTTCAAACAAAACTTCTTGTGGAATATCGTTAAGTTCTAGGAATGACCAATCAATATCAGTCTCTCTGAACAGTCTAACAGAACCATCCTCGTTTGTCAATGCTTCACCATCTTCCCCCATTAGACAGAAAGTGATGTCCCATAATTCTAAATCGTAACCTTCTGGAATGTTACTCATATCAAAACTCCTGTGGTTGGTGATTAGTGATTATTGATACAGTTTAATATATTCAACAGAGAAGTCAACTGCTAAATTGTAAACTTCGTCAATAAAACCTGCGCGCTCAAAATAAGCCATAGCATCTGTAGGTGGATCGCCCCAAGACATACCACCAGTGACGTTGAGTTCGTACTTCTCACCCTTCTCGGTGAAAGCGTACATCGTAGTAGTCTCTCTATTGCAAACACCGCAAGAAAACTCAATGTCGTCTAACAGGTCGGCAGGATGAAAAGAATCTTCGTCGTCAAGACCAAACCAGTCTTGAAACTCAGCGGTTTGCTCTGGCGATAGATTGTTAAGAAGTTCTGTGAATCGCTCGCGGCGATCATCAGTCATGTCAAAGTAAGGAAAAGTAGCAAGAGTAAAGTCAGCACCCATTTCAAAGTCCCCAATCAAAAGTTAAAGGTTAGTTGTCCTTCCATTGTATCATTAGTATCGTCTCTGTCAAGCGCACTCTTGATTCTTTCTGCTAAAATTTTTCTAGCAACTTCGCTACCAAGATTTAATTCAAACTCCGCAGCAGCACTCAGAACTGCCTCGATTTTTTCAAGATCACTCATTCTATATCATCTCCCACATGAGGTAAATCATATATCCCAAGGCCAAAGCCTCTACAACAAACACTACATCAAGTATATTAAATTTATCGTCCAAGTCAACCCTATCCTCTACTCTTTTTCCAAGAAAACAAATTATTAAGCCATTTCTTTCTTTTACCACAATTACACTCTTGTAATCCAAACCAGCTTTTAAATCTTTCTTCTGTTATGCCTAAAGTTACGAGTACGCTTTCTACCGCATCGCCAAGCCCCGTCCTGTCTGAATCAGTTACGTTTGCATTAAAATCAATGCCTCGTTTCTCTAGTTCTCGTATTGCCTGATCCATCTCTTTTTTAATCTGTTCTTGTGACATTTTTTTTCTCCGTTTTTCTATTTTTTTTCTTTTTTTGTTTATTACGGATAATTTAGAGAGAAACTCTTACATAGTATATTATACACTTTAGGGCTTTGTCAAGGGTAAAATACTTCAATTTTAGATGAGATATTTCACCGCACGTTTCTTTACTGTTTTCCTTGTTTCTCTTATAGACTAATACTTAATACTAAACATACTAATAATACTAATATACATAGTATAGGAATACAGACAGTCAGGAATATACTTTTATTACGAGTTTTTATTTGAACCTCGTCTCCCCGCAATAAACGATAAACATATATGTGTGTGTATCGGTTCATGAGTGTCTATAGATGTATATGGTACTATGTATATCATTCTATATTGTATTTCTCTTTTATTATAATACATATCATGTATATGTAATAGTTTACTTGAGTGGGCGTGAGTTCAATCCCCATCTCTGCCAGTTGCTCACGATACAAAAGACGCTGCTTGCTGCTAAAGCGGACGAACCGCCTCATTCCCTGCGCCTCTTTCTTAGTCTTAATTAGTTCATAAGTTATATGATATTTAGTATAGAAGTATTTTATATCATTATCAGTAGGGTATTCTTGCGCGTTTTTATCGCAATAATCACATATTTTATCTTTAAATGTATAAAAATCCATGTAAAAAGCCCCATTTTCGCTGGCTATAGGCATACTGGCGATTCTTATGATTTAGATAAGACACCTGTATGTTTCTGTATATTAGTATATGTATATACATAGTAGTATATTATATTATACACTTACAAATATGTCAAGCCGCTGGCTATGGGTATCTGGGCGATGCGCTCGGTTCAGAAAAGACACAAAACCGCTGGCTATAGGCAACTTGGCGATGGGCGCGGTTAAGGAAAGACAGCCCGCCATCCTTGACAAATATATATATTTATAGTATAATAGAATAAACAGTTTTTCGCTGGCTCTACACAGACGCACGATAGGGGCGGATCGGCAGAGACAGATCCTATATGTATCTCTTATTAGTATTATATATACTTATTATACCATACATATCGGCATAGTATATACACTATCATTAATATTAATGTTGACGTAAGTTGTTGATACATAACGACTTAGGGCGGGCGAGCTGCCGCCGCGTCCTAAACCCTTACGGGCAAAGGACTTACGATCATTCGTCAAAAGAAAGCAGCAGCAAAAAAAGGCAGCAGAGTGCAAAGAATGTAAGCATAAAAACCGCAACCCCCTTGCGGGGGTCACGGTACACCCTTGGATTAGGCAGCAGCAGCGAGGGCGAGATCCTCAGCCTTGCGGACGGGTTGAGCCTTAGCAGCTTGCAGGATGCGGTCGAACTCACCCTTGAAACCCTCACGCCTTGGAGCGTCCCACTGGTGATAACCTTGGACTGCGTTGTATGCTTCCCAAGCGGAAACGGTGAAGGATGAATCAATCGCGGGGCGACCGGTCTTAATTCGTTCACGCTGTAAACGCTTGAAGATTGCTTCAGTACGGTTGCGGTGAATTGTCACCGCTCGCTGTCCTGCATCAGCATCAGGCTCAGGGTAGACCGCATTGAGAAAGTCTACCATCTGAACGGGTGCTGCCTGCATCCCATGAACTAAACCCTCAAGAGTTTGCCACCCATGCTTGAGTGTCTCAAATTGAGAGATCAGTTCGTCCATCGCAAAACGCAATCCGCTGGTATGCCGGATCGACTGGTACGTTTCACTCACGCTTCGCAGCATGGCGAGATTCATACACGCATCGCGATAGATGCCAAGCGTCACGTTGAACGCTGAACGATCATATCCGCCACGGATAATTAACCGTGGGAAAATGTTGTCAGCAGAACCGTAAATGCTGCGGCGATACTCGTCAGACGGTGCGACAGTCACATAGTGACCGTTGCGGAAATGGGTCTTGACTTGCGAAGCACTATCGAAAACAGACTCGCACGCTTCGACTAGGGCGATAACGTCCTCAGTCTGGTGCGGTTCGTAGCGACTGGTGACGCTACCCTCTCCGACAACTTGGTTGTTGTCAGATCGGAACATAGCATACCACGGAGTACGCATACCATCGGGCGCGGACAGTGGGAACTTGTCCACGGTGAAATCGAAAGCAGCACGAACTTGGTCAGCAGCGGAAACAGAAACGGTACTCATATGAGCATCTCCAAAAAGGGTGTAAAAAACTAACTCTCTTAATTCTACCACACGGTAGATCATTGTCAAGTAAAAAAGCAGGAGAAATTGGGATCGAACCAAGATACCGTGGGATCATCACGCCCGTCCCCGCTCTGGGACTACGCTTCTGATCGAGCGTCCACAGTAGGAAAACCATCCTCTCCTGTGCTACCATTATACTCTTATCATCGTCTTTGTCAACCCCTGCTCTACAATCTTTTTATTATTTTTTCTTAATCGTCGTAAACCCTTGTCAGCAAAGGACTTACGGCGGCGGCCCAGCCGCGCCCGTCCTAACCCCTTACGGGGCAAGGACTTACGTTAATTCGGATGCTAGGATTTTATTCGTAGAAACAACCGACCAAAAACCAAACTATAACTAGGCCGATAAATGCTCCCATTATGCGCGACCGTATGAAAATTTGGTCTTGCTTGCCTTCAGTGCCTTGATTGCTGCGCTTGCCTCGCTGCCCTTGGGTTGTGTCCCGTGGATCAGTAGAGCGAATGATTCGTTGCGAATCTCTGGAATAGCAGCGTGTTCGTCCGTGTGGTCAATCTCATAACCTAGTGCGTCAGCTTCGGCTTCTGAGAATACTACCTTGCTTTCGCGTAGATTGTGTTGGTCGATGAGATGATCCAAACGACCACCACGCGAAGCGGTCAAAACAAAATTGCTTGGCAAATAGTCACGAAGTTTTACCCAATAGTTGAGCGACTTCGTGTAAGCATAGAATAAGCGAGTCGGATGAGCATAGGCAATAGCTTGCCACGCCTTAAAATATTCCTCATTGAAGAAATCACCAGCAACGTGAATCCGGCAGATCCCTAGATTCTTAGGCATAGCTTCGGCAATAACTCGCCCCATTTCACCAGCGGATTTGAGCGAACGTAGAGCGTCAAAATTGCGTTTGCGTTTGTTATAGGTGTCGGGGAATAGTGCCTCTTGCGATGCGGAGAAGCAGCGGAATTGACAATCTTTGCCGTCTTTGATCTTGCGTGATTCGCCAATCTTGACAACTTTGGATAGGCAGTCTTTTGCTTGTGGGCAACTCCACCCGCTGATAAGATCGAAACTGTAAACTTTACGCTTACCTTCTAGCCATTGTTCCAACTCTGGAACGTCATACAATGCTTCTAGTTTGGCATTGGCTTTGGAAAATGCAACAGTCATAAAAACTCCTGAAAAGTGGTTGGAATACTCTATTGTATTGTATATCGGCAGAATGTCAAGCGGGAATTAAATCTTTTTTGTAAATGATATCATACGCTAAAACACTTGCGCCAAGATTGTCAGCGTGAACATCTACCCACGTTGAACGGTCTACGTATTGATCGTAAGGTTCGTTTTCTAGTTGCCAGTGTTCGCAACTGTAAGGATTGTAGTAAACGGACTGCCACCCAAAATCAAATAATTCATCCGCTTCGCGTGCGGTTTTTACATGCCCAACAATAAACGCATGAACGTTTTTCTGTTTTTGTTCGCGGACTTTTCTTTGCCCTGCTTCCCATACTACAAAATGACAATTCTTTAAGACTACATTCGCAGCATGACAACGAACAATCCCGCGCTGCTTGACGCTTAGGCATTTTCTTTGTAAGTTACGATAAACGTAAACGGGTTTTGCCGGATCAACATGCTCCAGCACCTCGGTAGAGGTTTCGCAAAAAGGTTTCATAAAAGCTCCTTGTGTGTTATGTCTTTATTCTACTTTATTATATCGGCATGTCAACCCGTATACTTTAGAAAATACATAATTAACGTAAGTCGTTGGTATATAAAGACTTACGACGGCGGCCCAGCCGCGACCACCCTAAACCCTTGTCAGATAAGGACTTAGGGAAAAAGAAAGAAGCGGAGACATACCCAAATCTGGTTCGTTCTCATCCCCGCTAATTTCCCACAACACAACAACAAACCTAACTCAAGGACGAGACAACCTTAGATAGAGTTAGGGAGCGAATCTGCCCGTTCGTTTCTTGAACGGTGATATACTTCCCGTTTCGTCCGGTTCCGCTTTTCAGCTTGATGCCGTTCACGGAACGTAGGACGTTCTTGTTCCCACCAGCAGGATAGAGAACATTGATTTTGCGCCCGTTGCGCTTCTTAGATAGATCAAGCATTAGAGAACCTCCTTCTCTACGGTTGTGAAAGTGACGGTCTGAACACCAGAGTCGCCTAGTACCTCAATTTTACCATTCAAGATGCCGATTACAACACCTTGAGACAATTTTGTGCCAAGTTTTACAACTGGCGTTTGTGGATTACTCATTCTCATTCTCCTGAGTTTGTGATGCTAGTTCTGCCGCTTCGTCGGCACGCTCTTTCAAAATACGCTCTCGCTTACGCCTGAGATCGTCGTACATTTCCAAGATGTTATCATCCGTGAGGCGGATGCTGACTTGGTTCTGGTCGCTGTCTTTGAACTCGCAGTAACCATAACCGACATAAAAGCGGTCATACTTCATTTCAACAGTTTGTGATACTTTCATCACAGTCTCCTAAAAAAGGGTGGTGGGTTGTGAACTCTTTTATTCTACTATAGTTATCGTCTTTGTCAAGAGCGAACTTTAATTAATTTGCAAAAGAATTTCGTCAAGAATGGCAAGGTCTGATTCTTTGTCAAGATAGATTGCCCCTGAAATTTCACCGGTTGCCGTGTATCTAACCTTGGTTTTGGTTTCTTTGTCTTTTGTAAACTTAACAGTCATTTTCTTTTCTCCAATTTTGTTTTTGTTGTGAACGGGTACGGTTGCGTTTGGTTCGCCGGTCTGCGAACGTAACTGCTTTACACTTGGGTTGCCATTGTCGCTTTGGTTCGCTCGTAGTTTTCGACATAATCTAAGAAATCTCTTGCGTCTGAAAGTGACCAAAATCGTTTGATCGTCTTGCCTTTATACAGTATAGTATATCTAGTTTGCTTGTCAATAACTAATTTATAATTATTCATTCCATTCACCGTGGTTATGTGTCCAGTCTCTCATTCTTTTGTCCATAATTTCCAAAATTTCCTCAAGTGTTGTTGACTCTTTGCTCTCGTTCTTGCTCATGATTAAATTCCTCAATTCTATTTACCACAATATCGCATAGGTCAGAAACGCAATCGTTTATGTGTTCGGCAGCAATACTATCACCACCATTAGACCAACCAACCATAGCACAGATGATATCATCTTGTATTAACTCTTGTAAGTCTGCTGTGTCCATCGTGTCCTCCTTATGTCTCTAATTATACTATCGTCATTTTGCTTGTCAAGTCTTTAATTTATTTTTTTGATTTTCCGCTGACTACGCTGGCTACAGCATCATGCTTTTTGTTAAGGTAAGACACCCGCTTACCGGCTCTCTCGCGCGGACTCAGCGGGTCTTGCTTGCCTTACTCTATCATTCTACTATATTTATCGGCACTGTCAAGCCGGATCGTGAATCTTTTTTAGAATTTATCTGAATCGTCGTAAGTTGTTGGTATCAAAGGACTTACGGCGGCGGCCCAGCCGCGCCCGACCTAAGTCGTTGTGGCGTAAGGACTTACGGCGATATAAGTTCTTTTGCAAAAAATCCAGAATCTGCAAACTTTTTTATCAAATGCCTATTGACACCCTCTAGGACTGAACCCCTGTATTCATCGTCAATATGCTCAAAACTTTCCAGCATAGAACTATAGTCGCGTGGCAATTCGTACTCGAATGATGATTCGCAAACAACATCCGGCGAAACTTTGTTGGTTAGCAGACGAACCATTTTAACTTTCCACAATTTTTCATTCATACTAATACCCCAAGAATTTCATAATAGGTGCAGTTTCAACCATGTTATCGACAACCTTGACAATAATCCACGGTTCACGTTCTTCATCTTCAACGTATATCATACCATCTTGCTTCCACGCAAGCAATCCGTGTAGCTTGATTTCATCAATGGCATCTTCCCATCTTACCGTTGTTGTTTCGTCTAGTGCGTCATTTTCATTCATCTAAATTTCCTTTTTGTTTTTGTGCAGTATAGTGCCAGTATAATATAGCACGCCCAATAAATCAATACTACGTTAAAACTTGTCATCAAATTCTATCATTCCTGCTTCTACTGCACGCTCTACAAACTTCAGTTGTGCAGCGTATAGTTTACCTTCGTCTACGTTGTATGTCAATTCGGATTCTGGGTTATCTTCCCACTGTTTGCGGTATTGTTCCGCTCGCTCTGCTTTCTCACGCTTTAGCTTGCGGTATTCGCTTTCCTGATTTTCTCGTGCGGTAATCATCACTTCCAACTCTTGAAGTGAACGACCACCATCACGCAGGTTGTGGTATTGCTCTGGTAATAGTGTATTGGGTACAATGATCGCATCGCGGATCAGTTCAGCCAGTTGGTCAAACATGCGGCCAGTTTCGGGGTTAATCATTTTAGCTTCGTAGCTCATAGTGTTTTCCTTAAAAGGTGTTGTGTGTTGTATGTCTCTATTATACATAAATCGGCACAAAAGTCAACCCCTCTACACCCTAAATCGGGAATTATTTAAGAAATATTTTTAATCGTCGTAAGTTGTTTACTGGTAAGGACTTAGGTTGCTCGCCGCCGCCCCCGCCGCCCTAACCCCTTGCGGGGAAAGGACTTAGGGCAACAACAAACAACAAAGAGAGCCTAGAACATGAGGTCTAGATTATACTTGTCGCGCGCAACGCGCACGATGTACGGGACTTGCCCCTGATGGGCGGTGCGGATCTTGCGACCCTTGCGGTCGTACTCGCGGATCTCAGCGCGCTGATGTCGCTGTGGGTTGGAGGTGTTGAGGATAACGCGGGCGGTAACTGCTGGTTTTGCTTTCAAAGTTTTCATTAGAAAATCCTAAAAATGGTTGGTTGTTGAAAAAACGCTAAACTCTAAACTCTACTCCTATGGGGTTAAAATGGTTTCTCTTGAGTTGACCAGACGATTCGGTTCCACTCGCCTGAGATGGAATCATTGATTTCATCCCACATGCGGTCGTGGTCGTCCTCGTCACGCTCCTCCATGAAGGCGACCCATTCAGCAAAGTCAAGGTCAGCTTGGTGGTTTTCGTCGATTTGGATTTCGCAAAGAAAGTCGCTCATGATGTTTCCTTAAAGGAGAGTGTTGTTGTTATGCTGTAATTCTAACATATAAAGAACGGGTGTCAAACCCTATTCGTCAAAATCTTCTGGAAATAATTGATTCCAGCAGGAATCGCAGGTTTTGGAAATGAGAAGCTCTCGCTCCTCTGCGGAAAGTGTAGGCAGAGCATTTTGGATTAGCTCGCCCGCTTTCCATTGTTCGTAACCAACTGCATCGACTTCGACACAGTAAACTTCGCGGCACATACGGCAAGCGGCGGGAATGATGACGGTTTCCATGATTTGTCCTTCGTGTGAGTTGTTGTTAATCATGCTTCTATTATACAGTTATCGGCAAGTTTGTCAAGTGTTCTTAACGTCTAAATTCCATTTTTACAGAAATTTCTTGCTTGGGTGAAACGTCCCAAATATCAGGGCAGCGGGTTTGCAGTTGGTAACTTACTCGGTTCGCTTCTGGTTTATGCTGTGATGCACAACCACCGCACAAAAGCAACCCCAAGAACCAAGCAAAAACAATAATCAAAAGCGCGTTTCTTTCTTTCATATCAAAATCTCCTTACTATATATATCGTCAGTTAGCGGCATCAACTATAATTAAAAATGAAAAAATTACTGTCATTATTCCGCACAAGATCATCATAAATTCTAACATATTAAATCTCCTTTTCTAATATATTTATCGGCATTATGTCAACACCTCTTTACCCCTTTTTTAAGATTTTCGCTATCTTTTTTGTTTAGCTGATACATCGTCGTAAGTCGTTGGTATGTAAGGACTTAGGTCGGCGGCGGCAGCCCGGCAGTCGTAAACCCTTACTGCATAAGGACTTACGTCAATTACCACGGCCACCAGTGTAGCATAGCGTGCGCGAGCGTACACGCGCCGACGATCACCAAGAACGGCACCATCATCAGCGAGAACATTAGCATAAACACGCCCAATTCGTCGTAAATTATTGCAATTAGTTTAGACATTTTTAAGACTCCGTATTTCTTCTTTTAGTTCTTCCATTCTACTCCAATCTCCGCGCACAACGTCTGTGGTCACGCCGGAATTGTAGCATATAACACCATCACGCAAAACGGCAAGCTCAAAGCACACGCCATAAAAATCGTCATCCCATTCTAGGATTGACCACCCGTAACCGTTCCCGCAATCTTCCATGCGGTCAACAATCTTTGATCCTGCTAACATTTATTTTCCTTTAGTTAGGTTTTCTACTGCTTCGTTTGAATCTTTCCGCTTACCCTTCCACAATAGTTGGGTAGTGTTTTTGCGGTAGATTCCAACGATGGAATCATTAAGATTCTTTGCACGCTCTAAGGTGCGGAAAGTAAACTTACAAGATTTTGGAAATACTTTCATGGTTATTTGTCCTTTTTACCGATGAAGAATTGAGTATCACATTCGTGTGGTGAATTGTGAACGCAGATAACGTGGTCGCCTTCAAGGATCAATTCGTCAGCCCATGTCATAGCGTGCAAGATGAAAGTGTTGACGTTGTTTTTGCGAGCTAGGTGGATGATTTGTTGTTTAGTCATAGTTAAAACCTTTGAAGTGTTGTTTAATTGTTATACTATAAGATACCATACCCGTGTGACACGTTAGGTCACTTTAGGTTGACAATCTTGAAACTTTTTCGGTTATCTTCGTCAAGACCTTTTGGGAAGTGATCCAAGAAATCTCGCATGGAAACGAAGGTCATCACGATTTCGCCGGTTTCGATGTTTTGTAGTCCGTATTTCATAGTCTTAATCCTTTGAAGTGTTGTTTTCTTTGATATATATATTATCGCATATGGGTGTGACACGTTAGGTCACTTTTAACCTACAATCTCAAAAGATTTCAAATCTTTTTGTTGGGTGTGAATCCAGCGGTTGATTTTGTGGTCGTAAAACATAACTCGCTCACCATTGGTCGAAACATTGTTGGCGGTTGTGGTGTGAACCCAATTTGCCTTGCAAGCGAATCCGCTGATTTTTAGTTCTGCGGTGCAATCTACGGAAGCGATGAATTTTTCAAAGTTAGTCATTTTTAATTCCTTAAAGTGTTATTGTTGTTTGTTATGTCCTAAGTATATCATACTTATCGTCATTTGTCAAGCCCTTTCTATACCTAAAATGGAATTTTCTAGGAAATAATTTTAATCGTCGTAAGTCGTTGCTGTATAAGGGTTTACGTCGGTCGGCGCCGCCCCGCCTGCCCTAAGTCCTTATATACCAAGGGTTTACGTCGATCTTAGAAGAAAAGGTGCCGATGCTTATCGCCACCCTCTACTTCTTCCCACTCGTCTTGGTCGTCTGCGAACCGCCATCCGTCCGCTGCGTTTGCTTCACGGGCAACAATCTCAATCCATTCGGGTGAGAAGTAGTTGTCGCTTGCAAGCGTGATAACCTTGGTGATGCCAGTGTTTAGATTGATGAATTTGATGCTCATTGTGTTAAACCTTAAAAAGTGTTGTGTTTGTTATACTATTATTATCGCACATGGGTGTGACACGTTAGGTCACTTTTGAGAACCTTTTTCAAAGTTTTTTGGTTTTAATCCTTTGAACCGTTGTTCTCTTTGATGGTGCCATTATACCATAAAGATCGGCATTTGTCAACCCCTTTCGCCACTAAAAAAGGGATTTTCTAGAAAGTTTTTTAGAATCGTCGTAAGTTGTTGATATATAAGGACTTACGGCGACGGCGCTGCCCAAACCACCCTAAGTCGTTATGTGGTAAGGGTTTACGTCAATTAAGACCAAATCCAATTAAAAGTAGAAAAAAAGGCAAAAAAGAATACTGCGCAGATAAAAATAAATTCTTTGGTGGTCATTGTGTTTCTTGTGTGTGTGGGCTTCTAGCGGATTAGATGAGGTGAGACTATTCGGATGCTGTACCGAATCGTTCCATGTATGCTGCCTTTGCTTCCGTGTCGGCGCAAAGGGTAGCGGTGATGACTTCGACAACTCGCATCACTTCTTCTTCACCGTTGTAGAACGGTGTGACATCGTAGCGGAACCAAGTTTCTCCGTCGCGGTCGAATAGTCGATCTGCGGATACTTCTAGTTCCATTGTCTCGCGTCCGTTGATTGGGCTGATGTAGCGGATGTTGTAGCTTTTCATAGTGTTTTCCTTTAAGGAGTGTTGTTGTTTGTTATACTGTTATTCTAATATATAGATCGGCAAAGTCAAGCAAAATCTTTACCGATTTTAGAATTATTTTTGAGCGTATCCAGTGACGATTCCGTTTTCTACTGTGAATCCCCAACCCTCTTCGTCGAGTACCACACCGTTTTCGACTTCGCCGGTATAGTTTGCACCGATTACGTTTACGTCATTGTCAACTGCGTTGAATAGTTCGTTTTCGTTAGTGAAAGTCATTTTCGTTTTCCTTTGTTGTTGTTGTCTCTTGTATGCTTCTATTATACAGTAAGTATCGGAATTGTCAAGAGGAATCTTTAGGTATTCTTGAAAGTTTCCCATTTTTTTAGAACGTAGCTGAATTGACCTTCAACCAAGATTGAGCCGGCAGAGGTGCGAATGGTACGCTTACCGTTTGGCTCGCGTACTAGGATGATGTCGCCGGTGTTGTTTGTTGCGATGATTGTCATTGTGTTAAACCTTAAAAAGTGTTGTTGTTTGTTATGTCCTTATTATACATAGATCGGCAGAAATGTCAATAGGTCTGTAGTCTAATTTTGGAATTTTCTCGGAAAAACTTTTTTGATAAAATGTTGGTTTTTCCTATTGACAAGACGGGGTAGTTTTATCTTGTAGCGCGTTAACTGTGCCTCCCCCCCAAAAAGGGGGGGTGGTTTAAACATAATTACCTAGATATGTTTATATGTATCAGCTAATCCACCCCTATTGTGCCCTCTCGGTCCTAACCGACCTGCATAGAACACATTTGAATTTAGTTTTCGTCATCATTATGAATATCTTCGTCCCGCAGTTTTTGCAAACGTTTGAATCTATCACGACTCTCTCTTGAAACTTCTTCTTTTTCTCTTTCACTCAAATTACTCCACAAACGAATTTCGCGTACAGTTCTACCACATCCGTGACAAAGCCCGTCAACAAGCCCACAGCGCCTCGTACAAGGTGATTTGATCATATTTACTATCTCTCATTAATTTCGTATATCTAAACCCCTAGCTTTTATCCTACCAAGCAAGTCCTGATGCTCCGAAGGATATGAGAAACTAATTAGTGAACCACAAACCAGACGCTTGCTTGGATTTGATCCTTTGGGTGAGAGCTATCAACTCACAAATTTGCTATTCTTTCACAAATTTTTCTATTACTAGAACCGTTCGTCTGCCAAATGTATCAGGAGCGGGTAACACCTGAGTCCAATTCCTAACAATCTTATCAAATTTTTTATCTGCTTTCGCGTCCAAGCGCCACGGACAGGACAAATTTTTTACGTGACTGCGTTATAAAAAACTATCAATTCTTAGAATCCCGGCATTTCTGCCACTATACTATAGCTAACTTGTGTGTTTTAGTCATATTTTTATACAAATTTATGACAAATGCCCGTAAACAGTGTATAATAAGAGTGAAAGGTTAAAAACTGGAGAAAAAAATGAAAAAAGTAGAATCAGAACTGGTATGCAAGGCAACAGCAAGCCTCGACAAGCAGGTTGCCTCGGAATTGAATCAAGAGGACAAGTCAATCAAGGATTTATTAGATGAAAAAGAAATTGTTTCAGACGCAAGTGGCGGCTGCAAGCGCAGCTGTACCTGTTCCGGGGACGGTAAACTTTGAATTAATAGACAAAGAAATACCAACAAATCCCCCAAGTCTAGGTGATTCACTAAAAAATGGATCACATTTCTTTTATCTGGCCCGTATTACTAGAGACTTTAAGAAATTCAGGTTTTCAGAATACGGATACGCTTCGGTAAAGAAACTAAAATCAAAGACAACGATAAACAGGCTAGACAGCCTTTACTGCGTATATGAAAGCGGCTTACCTGAGAAAACAGGTGGTCAGATAAATAAGATAAAATTACAAGAGGGAGAGACCCTGCTTGTATCTACTTTTGTTCCCAATGATCTTAAATCTTTATTCGTAATACCCAATAGCGCACTTTGCTGTTCAGATAAATATAAACCAACACCTATAGAGTTACAGAATAATACTTTATTGGGAATGTACGAAAATGTCATTCAATCTATAGATAAATACGAACTATGGTCTATACTTTCTGAGTTTAAAGAGAGTGAGTCTTTAAAGCCCGTTAAAGGTAGTATCAGATATAACAAAAAAGACGAATGTTTTGAAGGGTACAACGGAGAACGATGGCGCGCTTTGATGTGGGGTGAAGAATGAGAATACCTACCAACATGACGGAAAAAGAAGTTCTTGATACAATGGAATTGGTTGTTGATAGGATTGCACCTAGATACACCTTTTATTGTTATGACGTATATGACATAAAACAAGAATCCTACATAATATGTATTGAGGCACTTGAAAGATATGATGGTATACGCCCGTTAGAAAACTTCCTAAGTGTCAATCTATCTAATCGTCTAAAAAACTTTGTCAGAGACAATCATTTCATCGGAGACGCAAATAATAACAGGATTAAGGTTCTACAGCCAGCGCAGCTTGACTATGAAGAATACTTGATTGACGAAGATGACGAAACGGAGATTGAGAATAGCATAGACTATAACCACTACACTTCTTTTATCGACAGGTTTCTACCGGCCTCCATGAGGATGGACTACTTAAAACTTATTAATAATATATACCTTCCAAAGAATAGGAAGCAAGATGTTGTAGATAAGATCATTGAGATTATAGAGGAGGCTGGATATGAAAAGGGGTAGATTCTCGAAAGAAGAGATACAATACATAGAAGAAAATATACTTACGTCATCCCCAGAGCAGATTGCTCAAAATTTAGATAGGGATTCAGAAAGTGTTGAAAACTTTATCAAGAAAAAACATGGGATGGGTGCTTCTCGTGAAGAGATTGCGGCTTTTGACTTAGAAAACAGACCCTACTGGTTAGAGGTACAACAGCAGTTTACCGAAGACGAGTTAAAACTTTTCAAGTACCACTGGGCTAGAATCATTTCCCAGTTCCGTGATGACGTTATTCCTACAGAGGAATTACAAGTCGTTGACTTAATTAAACTTGAACTATTAATGAATAGGTCTTTGAAACAAAATAAAGATAACATACAACAGATTTCTGCTCTAGAGGCTCTCATACGCGACGAGAGAGCGCGCGATCCAGATCAGCAGAATGTAGACATGGTATTCAATATGGAGCGTCAGGTGGCCTCTCTGAAGGCTTCACAGGAATCTCTCAATAAAGACTACCGCGAACTACAGACCAAGAAAAACTCGATGCTTAAAGAAATGAAGGCGACTAGAGAGCAAAGAGTCAAGAGATTAGAAGATAGCAAGCAAAGCCTCACTGGCTGGATAGCTTACTTGATGAGCAACCCAGACATTACTCAGCAATATGGCATAGAAATGGAAAAAATGAGACTAGCGATGCGTAAGGAAAGAGAGAGACTTTCAGGTTTCCATAAATATACAGACGGACAGGTAGATCAACCCTTTTTAAACTCGGATACAATTAAGGACTAAAATGAAGACAGCTATAATCTACGGAGTTACAGGACAAGACGGAAGTCATTTGGCAGATCTATTGCTAGAGAAAGATTACACTGTTCACGGTGTATCTAGGAGGACTAGCACAGATAACACGACACGTATATCTCATCTACTCAATAACGATAAATTTAAGTTGCTTGAAGGGGACATTACGGATCAATCTAGTGTTTTAAATACTTTAAGTTATCACGGACATGTAGATGAAGTCTATAACCTTGCCGCGCAATCCCATGTTGCCGTATCTTTTAATCAACCGGGATTAACTTGGGACATCACAGGAAAAGGTTGTCTCAATATTTTACAAAGCATCGTGGATCTCAGGATGTCTAACACGAAATTTTATCAAGCAAGCAGTAGCGAAATGTTTGGTAGTAACTATGACGAACGAAAAGTAGAAGGTGATTTCGACGACAAGCTACCAGTTGAAAAATTCCAAAACGAAGAAACTAAATTTCTACCACAAAGCCCATACGCAATAGCTAAATGCGCCGCTCACTATATGACTAGATTATATCGTGAAGGATATGGGCTACACGCAAGTGCCGGTATCCTTTTTAATCATGAGGGTCCACGAAGAGGCGAAAAGTTTGTAACCAGAAAAATTACCAAATGGTTAGGTGAATTTAAAAGATGGGCAATGAAAGAGGGTGCAATCAATCCTACATTTGACGAAGATAATATTATAAATAATGGTAAATATTTTCCTAAATTAAGACTAGGAAATTTAGATGCATATCGAGACTGGGGATATGCTGGTGATTATTGTGAAGCTATGTGGATGATGTTACAACAAGACTGCCCAGATGACTATGTGATTTGCACAGGAGAAACACATACTATTAGAGAGTTTTTAGATGTAGCATTTAAACAAATAGGCATTTCAGACTGGTCTAATTGTGTCGTACAAGACCCAGAGTTTTATAGACCAGCAGAAGTTGATTATTTACGAGGAGATAGTAGCAAAGCTAATAACAAGCTAGGATGGACACCTAAACATTCATTTGAGGACTTGGTTAAAATGATGGTGCTGCATGATCTACAATGAAAATATATAAAGTACACATGGTTCTAACACTTGTTATGCCTAGATTAAAAAAATACTCTTTAGACACATACAATAGCTCTACTCCTATTATATTTGTTGAGGCAGAAGATCCAGATGACGCTTGTTTTATAGCCACCCATAAACTAGCGTCCAAACTGTTAAGGAAAGATCACTCAGTAGAATCAATTGAATTTGTAAAAGAAATCTTAGAAGATGTTAGAATAATAAAAGTAGAGGTTCCTAAATGAGAAGAGATTTCGACGACCCTGTATATAAAGAGTGGAGAATAAACGTATACAAAAGAGATAAATTTACATGCCAAATGCCGGGTTGTAAAAAAACGAAAAATCTAAACGCTCACCATATACAGAAATGGGCTAGCGCATCGACTTTGAGATACGACATTGATAATGGTATTACTCTATGTAGATACTGCCATAATAAAGTTACAGGACATGAGCATCATTATCAAGGATTATTTCAAAATATAGTGAGAAAAAATAATGGGTAAATACAAGACCGCGCCTAGTTATACAGTTGTTAGAGACACTAGAGAGCAGCAGGGATATTTCTTCAAAAAATTCAATACGTGTAATGGGACCGTACAAAGAAAATTAGATACCGGCGACTATTCAATACTTGGAATGGAAGACAAGGTTTGCATAGAGAGAAAAGCAAGCGTATCTGAAATCGCATTAAATCTAGGTAAGGGTAAATACGCCTTCTACAATGAAGTAGAGAGGATGAGAGACTATGAACATAAATTTATAGTCTGTGAGTTTTCAATGGAGGATGTTATGAAGTTCCCGGAAGGAGCTAACATACCAAAAGAATTGAAGGGGAAAGTTAAGATAACCGGCAAGTATATCCTACGATGTCTAATGGAGTTCGCTGTATTTAACGGTGTTCACGTCATATTTGCTGGTTCGGAGCGCGGTGCATTTGATTTGATTAGTAGTTTATTAAAAAGGATCAATGAAAAATATACAATAGGGCGTAAATCATGACATTAAATAGAGATAGCGTTGGCGAGATTCATTCTTACAATGTAGACGTTAAGAATAGAGAGATCTACATAAACGAGTTTGATGATTCAGGAGAAAGCGGCGGCGTTGATCATAGGATGTTACAGAACTTTATCAAAAATATAAATATACTTAAAAATCTAAGTAAAGATCCAATCACTATACATATGCAAACAGTTGGAGGTTGCTGGTATTCCGGCATGGGTATATATGACGCTATTAGAAATTCCCGGTGTAAGTCAACTTTTATTGGTTACGGCCAGTTATGTTCTATGGGGACTGTTATTATCCAATCTGCAACGAAGAGATTGATTACAGAAAACTCAACGTTTATGGTCCACTGGGGAAGCAGCGAAATAAGCGGATATTATCTAAGCTCTCAGAATCTTGCTAGGTTTGAAAAGGACGCTGGAGATAAGATGGTTGCTATATATGCAGAAAGGTGCCACAAGACTGGAAAATTCTTTAAAGACGGCGAATATAATTTATCAAAAACAAAAGCATACATAAAAAGAAAACTAAATGGCGGGGATTGGTATATGACAGCAGAGGAAGCTGTATATTATGGATTCGTCGATGGGATATCTAAATGAGTAGAGAATTAAAACAAATAGACGAGGCTTGGCTTAGTATAGACGTAGACGACAATGACTTATTTAATCCTATGTCTATTCTAACAAATGCGGACGAAGATTATCACTTAAAGCTATCTTGGCTAATGACTAGGCCGGAATACTTCTCTTTCTTGGTTAAACATATATTCAATATACAAATCTTGCCATCACAGGCTCTTATACTTCATGAGCTATGGAATAGAAAGTTTCCTATGCTTATAGCGAGTCGTGGTTTCGGTAAGTCTTTCATGCTATCGCTATATTCTATGTTAAGAGCGCTCTTGCTGCCAAATAGAAAGGTTGTTGTGGTTGGTGCTGCTTTCCGTCAGTCTAAGGTTTTGTTTGAGTACATGGAGACGATTTGGAATAACTCTCCAATTTTAAGGGATATATGCGATGCAAACTCTGGCCCCAGACGTGACGTTGACCGCTGTGTTATGCGCATTAATGACAGCAGGGTTACTTGTCTACCGCTTGGGGATGGGCAGAAAATTCGTGGTCAGCGTGCTAACGACATTATCTCTGACGAGTTTGCTTCTATTCCTCGCGACATCTTCGAGACCGTTGTGGCTGGTTTTGCTGCGGTTAGTTCAGATCCTATTGAAAACGTTAAGCGGTTAGCGTCAGAAAAAAAGGCAAGAGAACTCGGCGTAGAAATAAAAGACAAAGACGAACAAAAACTAGAGAACAAAGACAACCAAATTATATTAAGTGGTACGGCTTACTATGATTTTAATCACTTTGCTACATATTGGAAAAGGTGGAAGTCTATCATAAAGAGCCAAGGAGATCACACAAAACTCAGGGAGGTATTTGGTGGAGATGACGTTCCAGATAATTTTGACTGGACAGAGTACTCTATAATGCGAATACCCTACGAGCTTCTTCCAGAGGGCTTCATGGATGCTGCACAGGTCGCTAGATCTAAGGCTACTGTTCATGCAGGTATTTATCAGATGGAGTTTGGCGCTGTATTCACACGCGACTCAGAAGGATTCTTCAAGAGGTCGCTCATAGAATCTTGCGTTGTCAACGATCAAGACCCAATAAAAAACTCTAAAGGTGAAGATATAATATTTGAAGCAAAACTAATGGGAGATCCTAACAAAAAATATATATTTGGTGTTGACCCCGCTTCTGAAGTAGATAATTTTAGCATAATCGTACTAGAGATAAACGAAGATCATAGACGTATTGTTCATTGCTGGACGACTACCAGATCAGAGCATAAAGAAAAGGTTAAGAAAGGTTATTCTACAGAGACTGATTTCTACGCATATTGTGCTAGAAAGATTAGAGATTTAATGAAACTATTTCCATGTATCCACATTGCGATGGACGCTCAGGGTGGTGGTATTGCCGTCATGGAATCTTTGCACGACAAAGACAAGCTACAGCCGGGAGAAATAGAAATATGGCCTGTAATTGACGACGACAAACCCAAAGACACGGACGATCAGCGCGGACTGCATATCTTGGAGATGTGTCAATTTGCAAAGTATGATTGGTTAGCAGAGGCAAATCATGGACTTAGAAAAGATTTTGAAGACAAAGTTCTGTTATTCCCAAGGTTTGACTCTGTTACGGTTGGTATATCCAATGTAGAAGATGGAATGAAAGGTAGAATGTATGACACCCTAGAAGAATGTGTTATGGATATTGAAGAACTTAAAGACGAATTATCTATGATTCAGATGACTCAAACCGCAAACGGCAGAGACAGATGGGACACTCCAGAAGTTGTTGTTGCAGCAGGAAAGAAAAGCAAAATGAGAAAGGATAGGTATTCGTCTCTTATCATGGCGAACATGGCGGCTAGAGTCCTATCTAGGATGCCAACTCAGGAGCAATACCAGTTTTTCGGTGGATTCGCTTCTACTATGCCCAAAGACTCGAAACAAGGA
>Ga0213864_10000284_pt1 | contig 22670 bp, 23 predicted proteins | sample PICome_5_FD_160078 | JGI IMG/M metagenome (GOLD analysis project Ga0213864, IMG submission 160078) | Coastal seawater microbial communities near Pivers Island, North Carolina, United States - PICO247 | ecosystem: Environmental > Aquatic > Marine > Coastal | place: USA: North Carolina... | reverse complement strand
CTCAAAAATACCTGGACATACTTGGTATTGCCACACTTGACTACATTGAGCTATACAAGAAGTTTACATACACAAACCAAGAGTCGTATCGACTTGACCACATTGCCAATGTAGAACTCGGCACAGGTAAACTTACCTTTGAAGAGTACGGTAACCTCCATACATTGTGGAAGTCTGATTTCCAACTCTACCTTGACTACAACATACAGGATGTAGACTTGGTTGTTCAGTTGGAAGAAAAGATGAAACTGATTGAGACTGCCGTGACTCTGACCATGTCAATGAAGTCTATTCCAGATGCCTGTTTTACACAGGTACAAATGTGGGATAACAAAATCTATGACGTGCTGTATCGGCAGAATATTATCGTGCCTCCTCGCAAGGATTCTGAAAACAGAAATGCTGTTGAAGGTGCATTTGTCAAGGAAGTCCATCCTGGTATGTATAAATGGGTCATGTCCTTTGACCTGAACAGTCTGTATCCTCATTTGATAATGCAGTACAACATATCACCTGAGACTTTCCTTGGTGTAGACGAAACTCCTGGTGTGCAGGCAATGCTTGATCAAAATGTCAAACGACCTGTTGGTTTTACGATGACTCCGAATGGTGCAAAGTTTCGGACAGATACTCGAGGTTTTCTGCCTAAACTGATGCAACAGTTCTACGACGATCGCAAGGTCTTCAAAAAACAAATGCTCAAACATGAGCAAGAGTTGGTTCATGAGACAGATCCTGACAAAAGATATGAACTGCAGAAAAAGATTTCATCTTTGAACAATCTGCAAATGGCACGTAAAATCTCATTGAACTCTGCTTACGGTGCTCTCGGTAACATTCACTTCCGTTGGTATAATCGTAATCTTGCTGAGGCAGTTACCTTGGCAGGTCAGTTGTCTATCAAAACTGCAGAACGTGCAGTGAACAAGTGGATGAACGGAATCTTCAAAAATGATAAGGATTATGTTATTGCAGCAGATACGGATTCGTTGTATATTAATATGGAGGACATGGTCAATGACAGGTTCAAGGATCTACCTTTCGACCCAGATGACGTTGCTGTGGTGGAGTTCCTGGATAAAGTTGGTGATGGCCCACTACAAGATGTCATTGACAAGGCATACAACGAACTGGCTGAATATGTAAATGCCTTTGAGCAGAAAATGTTCATGAAACGAGAGGGCATCTCCTCCAAAGGTATTTGGACTGCTAAAAAACATTACATCCTCAACGTTTGGAATAATGAGGGTGTTCAATATGAAAAACCAAAACTCAAAATGATGGGTATTGAGGCAGTAAAATCCTCTACTCCATCTGCCTGTCGTGATAGTCTCAAAAAGTCTTTTGAGGTAATCATGAATAAGGATGAAGAGTTTCTCCAAAAATTCGTTAAGGATTTCAAGGACAAGTTCCTGGGACTTCCTATCGAAGATGTCTGCTTTCCAAGATCAGTCAAAGGTCTTAGTAAGTACGGTGATCGGCAGGACATCTACAAACAGGGTACTCCGATCCATGTCAGAGGTTCATTGCTCTACAATAACCTGCTGTCAAAACATAAGGTGTCTCAAAAATATGCTAGCATCCAGGAGGGTGAGAAAATCAAATTTGTCTACCTCAAGATGCCAAATCCAATCCGTGAAAACGTGATTGCTATGGTCGATGGTTTGCCTCCAGAGTTTGGACTCGATAAATATATTGACCGTGATATGATGTTTGATAAAACCTACAAACTACCACTGAATGACATTGTTGAAAAAATTGGTTGGTCTCTTGAAAAGAGAAACTCCATCGAGGACTTTTTCGGATAAAAACTTGACAGGGATCAATATTCGTGGTATAATTGTGACTGTTCAAAATCCTAGAGACCCAAACATGATTTATGAGCATACTTGTCGTACTTGGAAAGACATGGATGCGTTTTTTAATCGCTCTTCGTTTAATTGGAGAGTAATCCAAATAAGGAAATTGTAATGAATTACTTTGACGATCTCGTAAAGGAGACTAAAAATGAATATGCTGGATTGGTCAGCGAGGGTGTTTCTGCAGGTGACGTTACCGATTATATCGATAGTGGCAGTTATGTTCTCAACGCATTGGTATCTGGTTCAATCTTCGGAGGGTTTCCGTCGAATAAAATTACTGCAATCGCAGGTGAACAAGCAACTGGAAAAACTTTCTTCGTACTCGGCATGGTCAAGTCCTTTCTTGACAGCAACCCAACTGGTGGGGTTTTATATTTTGAGAGCGAGTCAGCACTAAGTAAGGAGATGGTTGAGAGTCGGGGGATCGACTCCAAACGTATGTATATTATGCCAGTGACTACGATCCAGGAGTTTCGTTCACAGGCATTGAAGGTGATTGAAACTCACCTCAAAACTCCTGAAAAACAAAGACCTCCTTTGGTCATGTGTCTCGATAGTCTTGGAAATCTATCGACAGAAAAAGAGGTCAATGACATGGCAGAGGGTAAAGATACAAGGGACATGACCCGAGCACAGTTGATTCGAGGTGCGTTCCGTGTACTGACTCTCAAAGCAGGTCAGGCAAATATTCCGATTTTTATTACGAATCATACTTTTGATGTGATCGGATCATATGTACCAATGAAAGATATGGGTGGTGGTGCTGGTCTCAAGTATGCCGCATCTAATATTATTTTTCTTGGTAAAAAGAAAATCAAAAACGGGACTGAGGTCGTTGGCAATATTGTCAAGGCAAAAAATTTCAAGTCACGTCTAACTAAAGAGAATAAGCAGGTAGAAGTTGCAGTCAGATATGATAGTGGTCTGGATCGTCATTATGGTCTTTTGGATCTTGCCCTGCGGTATAATATATTCAAAAGTGTATCTACCAGGGTCGAACTTCCCGACGGCAGTAAACAATTTGGTAAGACGATTAATGAAAATCCTGACAAATATTTTACACAGGAAATCTTAGAGCAGATTGATGAGGGTGCTAAAAAAGAATTTCTATATTCATCAACTGAGTACATCGAGGAGGAAGAAGATGGCGAGTCACAGACCGAGTCCACCAGCACCATTGATCCCGAGTAAATACGTACCAGGAGAACTACAACATGAGAGAGACCATGTATTTGAACATGAGACTCTCCAGGAATTACAAAAACTTGCCCTGAATGGGAAGGACGAAGAGTTCTGGGAACTGCTTGGTCTTGTTCGAGGTGAAGACAAAAGAAGGGACATAGCAGAGTTATGCCAGATGAAGAAGTAGAACATGAAGTGCAAATCGGTGACAAAGTCTACACCGACAAGGCAATGGCTCAGGCAAGTATCACCTGGGCATGGGTTTTGAACCCTATTGATACAGATGATACTGAGCACCACTGTATAGAAATCAGTCATCCGAATTTTGACGGAACTATTATACGCCTAAATAACATAGGGGTTATAGGAGATGATCCTAACCCAGAAACAGGTGAAGTCCATCCGAAGGCAGGTCGCCTCTATGTGGACTATGATATAATCGCTGTCTGCGAAGATTCTACAGCAGATAGGACTGAATGGAAGCAGGAGGAAAAAGAAGAGTTTGAAGAAGTTGTTGAACACATAGCAATACAAATCTTAGCGAGAGACGGACTTGATCGAGCAAACAATCCTACGGAATCTATTAACTAACGAACCATATATGAGGAAGACGATTCCCTTCCTCCGTAGTGAATATTTTCATGATGCAGTACAAAGAACAGTTTTCGATGAGATAGCATCTTTTATTACTAAATACAACCAGTGTCCAACTCAAGAATCTCTGAGCATCGATCTCAGTAAAAAGAATCTTACAGAAGATATTTTCAAAGGGTCAGTCGGACTTATAAACGAACTTGTCCCTGAAGAACCTGCGACTGATCTACAATGGCTTTGTGATCAGACAGAACAATTCTGCCAAGATAAGGCAGTCTATAATTCAATAATGAAGTCCATCGAGATTTTCGATGGAAAAGCAAAAGAGGATAAGGGAGCGATACCACAACTCTTATCTGATGCCCTTTCAGTCTCCTTTGATCCGAATATCGGACATGACTATGTCAAGGACTCTGAAGCAAGATTTGATTGGTATCATAAAAAAGAAACGAAGATCGAATTTGATCTCGATCACTTCAATAAAATAACTGATGGTGGTCTCCCTGACAAAACTCTAAACATTGTCATGGCTGGGACAGGAGTTGGTAAATCTCTTTTCATGTGCCATTGTGCAGCAGCAAATATGTATGCTGGCAAAAACGTCCTGTATATCTCAATGGAGATGGCAGAGGAACGAATCGCTGAGAGGATAGACGCCAACCTTCTTGACATTCCCATACATCAGTTACGCGAAATTCCTCGCGACGTCTACGACAAAAAGATCGCGAGTCTTAGAAGTACAGTAAAAGGCAAGTTGATTGTCAAAGAATATCCTACTGCATCTGCGCATGTAGGTCACTTTCGACACCTTGTCAACGAATTGAAAATCAAAAGAAATATCCGACCTGATATTATCTATATTGATTATCTGAACATATGCGCATCCTCCCGAATGAAGGGTTCAGCGACTAACCTGTATCAATTGGTAAAGTCTATTGCTGAGGAACTTCGAGGATTCGCCGTAGAGATTGAGGTTCCCATCGTCTCAGCGACTCAGCTAAACCGATCTGGTTTTATGTCGTCTGATATTGATCTTGGAGATACCTCAGAAAGTTTTGGGTTGCCTGCCACAGCAGACTTTTTCGTCGGAATCCAGACATCTGATGAACTGGAGGAAAAAGGTCTACTGCTTGTCAAGCAACTCAAAAATCGATACAATGATCCGTCTCAGTATAAGAGATTTATCATTGGAGTCGATCGCTCTAAAATGCGTTTGTTTGACGTACAGGATCAGTCTCAGATCAACTCTCCTGGTAAGGCAGAAGAGAAAAAGCAGGAAGACAAACCTGCCTTCGATGTAGGGACTGACAGTCGTATGACTAACAAACGAGAATTCGGTAACTGGAACTTCTAATGGCTTATGTTCGAAGAAAAACGAATGCATCGTATCTTTGGTACGATAGATGCGGCACATCAATGCTGGGATCATTTTGTCAATCACCACGCAACCTCATGGGATGAAGTAGAAGGTAATCTGACTCGAGACCTGACAACAGTTCTCTCAGTTCCTACTTCATTCAAAGTCAAAATCGCAACGAGACTGCAATCAAATGAATGCTACCTCGATGGATCGACTTATGTTCCTGATGAGCATAGGAAAAGTCCGAGGATAGATATTAGTTTCTTTTGCTCCAAACCTGTCTACAGGAGAGAGGTCCCTATCACTCTCCCGATACTTACTGAACTGTCGCATGAGTTTACGAAATGCGTCCTGCATGAATACACCCATGCAGATCAGAAGGACATACAACCTTCAAATGATCCTCTGTATGATTTTGTAGACCCTCTTGAGGTCGATGCCTACTCTACTGAACTTGCATATGACTACGTACGAAAGGGTACACTGCATGAGTCAGACGTATTCGAAAGGTTTCAAAAGGTCAAATCAGTAGAGGTCAAATCTGAACTCTACCATCTTACCGCACTCAAAGCAGAAGTATTACAAAAAATGGTAAAACCCTAAATAGAAGGCAATCTTTTATAGGGGTAATGTGCTAGCATTTTCGTCATTTCGTGCTCCCGAATCAGGGTTTATTGTCGAGGGTAAAGAAGGCAAAAACCTGCATCTCGAACATCTAGAAGACGAGGTCCTCAACGGAGGTGTTGAGGGAGTCCAATTAGCATTCAAATTTTTGGATGCACTAGAAGAGATGATGAATGGCAGTTCGAAATCATCCGTAAAAATAACAACCAAATGGGATGGAGCACCTGCTATTTTCTGTGGCAAGGATCCTTCTGATGGTCAGTTTTTCGTTGGGACCAAATCTGTCTTTAATCAGAATCCAAAACTCTGTAAGACAGCAAAAGATGTAGACGATCTCTATCCAGAGTCTGGTCTCAATCCTAAACTGAAAACTGCGTTAGCAAAACTCGCTGATGTAGGAATCCCAGATGGCCATGTCTTCCAAGGAGACATGATGTTTACGGCAGAAGATCTGGTAGACAAAACGATCGACGGAACAGACTACGTTACGTTCCAGCCAAATACTATCGTCTACGCCATTCCTAAATCTACTCCCCTCGCAAAACAAATCAAAGGTTGCAAACTCGGTGTAGTTTTCCATACTGACTATTCAGGAAAGGGAGACTTATCAGAGTACCGAGCATCATTTAATCCTGCCGTAAATAAACTACGGGCACCGAAAGATGTATGGATTCAAGATGCTGAGTACTCTGACGCATCAGGGTCAGCAGTTTTTACTGCGAAAGAAAGTAAGGATTTTTCTAGCCAGATAAAGGATGCTAGGAAAATCGCAACAAAGGTTGACAAGTCTCTAATCGAGAGATTTGCATCTGACGAAAAACTGAGAGTAGACATAAAAGCATTTATGAACTCTAAGATTCGCCAGGGTCAGAGGATCGGTAATACAGCAAAGATGGCTATTGAACTGCTAGCATACCTCGAAGAGAAGCAGATGAAAAAGATTGCAAAACTTAAAACTCAAAAAACCATCGACGCCAAAACTGCTGATCTCAAAAAGTTTATTTCCGACTTGACAAAACAGAAAGGAAAGGTTAAAGTAGTGTTTGATTTGATGAATGCTATACAGATTGCCAAAGACTTCGTTGTCAAGAAACTCGAAAAAGTAAAACAAATGACAGATACTTTCGTCAAAACCGAGAAGGGATTCAAAGTTACGGGTCCCGAAGGTTTTGTCGCAGTAGATAAGATGAAAGGCAATGCTGTCAAAATCGTAGATCGTTTAGAGTTCTCTATGGCGAACTTTAACGCAATAAAGAGTTGGTAAAATGAAAACATTAAAAACATTTTTAGCAGAGGCACCTGATAAAACTCTTAAGATAGAACCTTTATCTGCCATTCGTTTGTTGATAGACTATTATGTTCATGTTTATTCTCCTAAGAAAATTAAAGAAGATTTAGAAAATCGTGGGATAGAAGATGAATATGCGAAAAACTTCAAGGACCTCTTTTATGATGAGTGGTATGAGAATTTTGAAGACAAAGAGGGCATGGAGGAATATCTAGAAGACGAAGGAAAAGATCCCGATAAAGATTGGGAAGAAGTATTTGCTGATATGAATGACATGGAAGATGGTTGGAATCCTTATGAGACTCCGATAGGGGATCTTATGTCAGTAGATGATTCTTATCACCCTTTGGTTCAGTGCTATCTTGCAGATAGATTTGGTGGTCAAGTACAACCTATGGAACCACGACACTTTTCTCCTGAGGATCAGATAGAACATGAACTTGGGGAAGGCAGAGTTGATACTGGAGATTATGTAAATGATGATGGATTCAAAATTTGCTTCAGTGCTTATAAAAATGGACCAGGGCAAATGAAATCTGCAGTCAAAGAAGCATTATTAAAAGTAGAAAAAGACAAAGCATGGAAAATGCTTCCACTTAAAGCACTGGTAGAAGGCATTGAAACACTTTGGTTAAAGCAAGAACCATTAACTCCATCGGCAGGATTAGGTAAACTTTTGACCGATGCTAAATTTGGTGTTGCTATGGATAAAAAAGAACTCAATATTTTAAATACTAAAGGATTAGAAAAGTATGATATTGAGTGGGCTAAAAACTTTAAGAAAGAATACAAAAGGTTCTTATGAGACTTGAACACCAAATCAAAAATGTAGTCAATAAAGTAGATGAGGCAAAGTCTAGCCATACGCCTGGTCAGAAAGATGGTGTTCAAGAGCACCCTATTTCCAAAAAGACATCTGACTACGAGGAAAAGTTTTTCCAGCATGCCTCGGAGAAGGACGATCGCGAAAAATTTATTACAGGTAAGAAACCTGAGCACAAGGACAACGTAGAAGATACTGAGGGTCATGAGAATCCTGTCAAGAAAAAAGAAACGAAATCTCCAGTAGAATCAGAAGAGATTATTGATGAGAGGACGATGCCCTCAAATCTAGCAATGAGTGGTTATATTGACAAGACCACCGTAGGATTTATTCTCAAAGGTCAGATGAAATATGACTGGTGGCCAGCCATAGGACAGAATGGTGCCAAAGAGGATGATAAAGTAGTTTTTAAGTTTGAAAAACCTCAGGGCAATACCATTTCAGGTGTTCCCCAGTCAGGTAAGTATAAAGGTAAGATGTTTGATTACAACATCGTAAAAGATAACTTCGACGTTCCAGCACCGGAACTCAAACGCAAAAGATTAAAGGACGATATGAATATTGATCTCAAACAAGTCGAGAATCTTCAGGAAAAGAAGAAAGTTCAAGACGAAGACTTCATGGCCAAGATTGCTCATGCCGCAAAGGCAGGTAAAAAAGAAGTAAAAATTGGCGACAAGACTCACAAGGTCACCATGGACAAAGACACTGCTCACAAGATCACCAAAAAGGAAGAGTTGTCTTGGGAAGAGGCAGTCAAACTTGCTACTGATACTCGGTCTCAGTCTACCAAAGAGTACTGGGAGGAGAAGGTCAAAGAGAAGCAAGAGGGTTGGGGTGGTAAAGGTGGAGTTCCTGGCAAGGGATCAGTTACTACAGTCCGTCCTAAGAAAAAGTAAAATGAAAACTTATACGCAGTTCATTCGCGAGGCGAAAAACGAAAAGGTTGCCGTCGTTACATTCGGAAGAATGAATCCTCCTACGATCGGTCATCAGAAACTTGTCCAGACCGTATCGAGGGTTGCCCAGCAACAGGGAGGCAAGCCAATGGTATTCGTCTCTAAAACTCAGGATAAGAAAAAAGATCCATTAGATTACGATACCAAATTCAAGATTTGCCAAAAAGCATTTGGTAAAAATTTGATGGTATATAGTAAAAACAAATCGGATAACCCTTTTTCCATCGTCTACAGATTAAAAGCAGAAGGTTACGGTAAGGTAATGTTTATTGCTGGATCTGATAGAGTCCCAGGATATACTGCTATGTTCAAAAAGTATTCAGGTCATGCTGATAAAGATAAAGACATTGGAGTCGACCTACAAGTAATCTCAGCAGGCGAAAGAGATCCTGATGCAGATGGTGCTGAAGGGATGTCTGCTAGTAAAATGCGTGCATTTGCTAAGGATAATGATTATTCACATTTTATGCTTGGGTCACCTGAAAAACTCAAGGAACCTGATGTCAAGAAAATGTTCATCGCAGTACGGAAAGGAATGGGAGTAAAGTGAAGCATTTTAAGACAATGTTTGAAGAGGTCAGTAAACCGACCTTCCTTGTATTGACTATCTCAAACCCAATGGATAGCAATCCCCAGGAGTTTTGGGGAGATATGGAAAATACCTACATCGTCTACGTAGATGAATGCTATCTTGATACCAAAAAAGTAAGGTCTGGAAAGATTACCATTAACAACTACAATGGTAAAATGGATAGTCTTCAAATAAATGTCAATGAGACTTTTGCTATTCCTTTAGGTTCTGTTCTGACAGATGAGTCAAGGTTAGGTGTCGTAGAATCTCTTGAGACGATCGGTGTGTCTATGCTCAATGAGATCGGCACAATGAAGAATGCGAGAAACAAACTCACGACTTCTCGCATTCTTACTGATGCGAAACTTGTCACTCCGATAACATCCATAGTTCATCCTGCCGTACTCGAGGACGCAGTGAAGACTGTCGGAGGCAAGTTTCCAATGATCCTAAAAACTGTTACAGGATCACAGGGCAAGGGTGTCATGAAAATAGACTCAATGGAATCTCTACAGTCTGTCGTAGATGCCTTTGACGTTGACAACAAAGAAATCCTACTTCAGCAATACCTTCCTATCAAATACGATATTCGAGTCGGAGTTTTATTAGGCGAGGCGATTTTTGCCATGAGAAGATTTAAGGCAGACAAGGACTTCCGTACCAATATAAAACTCGGATCAAACTACGAACCCTATCGACCTACACCTGAGATGGTACGAATCGCTGAGCTAGCAGCACATGCTATGAACATGAGATTCTGTGGAGTTGATATTGGAGTCGGTGATTTTGGATACACTATCATCGAGGTAAATGGTTCTCCTGGCGTCTCTGGAAAATACTATTCCATCAACGAGAAAAAAGACATCGATGGCAGAGACGTCGTGAGAAACATGCATACCTTTTTCCAGGATGATAAAAACTGGACGAAGAAAAAAGTTGAGATCGGTGTTATCGAACCTGTCAAGTTTGAGTGGGGTGAGATGCTAGCAAAAATGGATACAGGAAATGCTGGCTCATCTACACTTGATGCCAGAGGACTCAAGGTAACAAAGAATAATCGTGCCATTTTCAAAGTCGGAGATACAGGGAAGACATTAACATTTCCTGTTGATGAGTTTGAGACTGTTCAGGGTGCAGTTGGTACAGATAAGGAAAGGCGACCCGTGGTCACCATTCCAATGACATTCCGTAAGAAAGAATACCCTGTCAGATTTTCCCTGGCAGATCGTGGTCATATGAACTACCCTGTTCTTATGGGAACAGGATGGATGCAGAAAAATGGATTCGTTGTGAATCCAGACATACGCAACGAACCTAAATAGTAGAACGAAAGGAACTTATGTCTAAGTATGTAAATCTCGCCAGCAAGATAATTGATCTGGTGCATGCAGAGCATAAGGCAGGTTTACGTGCTGAACGTAAGAAGACTGCTGAAGCCAAAGCAAAGAAAATTAAAGAACTCGATCCTACAGTCGACGATGAGAATCCTGGTTTTAAAGATAAAGAACAGGAAGATCTCAAAGCAAGAATGAAGGATGCCAAAAAAGGCAAAAAGTTTGACCCATTTGATACCAAAGCAGGTGATGACGTCAAAGACAAAAAAGAAGAAGAGTCTGAAGATGATGAGGACAAGGAAGATGAGGATGATGATCCTGTAGGTAAGAAAAAGGAAAAGGATGACTCCAAGGATGGAGAAGAGGATAAGGAAGATGGTGGAGAAGATGAGAAGGAGAAGGATGCTCCACCTGCAAAAGGAGCTGAGGGAGGTGAACCTGCTCCAAAAGAACCCGATCCCGAAAACGTCATGAGCACTGGTGCCGTCGATGTTCAAAAGAAACCTTCACCACCGACGCCAGGAGTCACAAAGAAAACTAAAGGTAAGAAGGTTGAAATGACAGGAAAAAAGGAAAAAGTGGATTTAAAACCAAAGAGCGAATCTCTTGACGATCAAATCCGTCGTAGAGAAGAACGACTACAACGACCTAAGTTCTCCGTCGAGCAGTTCAAACAACGTATCCAACTTAAGGAGAGGTTTTTGGAAATCGACGACAAATTTGGGATCAAAGAAAAAATGATTTCTGAAGGTATGTGGGACGGCAATGTTGCTGACAGCATGGAAATCTACGGGAAACCCGAAATTACCCAACTGCAACTCTATCGAATGCTGGAGTTGTACCGTGCCGCAGGAATGACTTTAGATCAGTCTTGTGATACGATTGAATACCTTTATGGAGTACGTCCTACATCTGACGACAAAGGTAATATGAACTTTGGCGGAACTCAGATGGACATACAAAAGTATGGTAGAAATGATGGGTCAATGGACGCATCCTACTATGAGTGAAATGTTTCGTGATCTAATAATTAACCTATCGGAAGGATAAAATGGCTGATAGAAAAATAACGGACTTAACAGAGATATCTGCTTTGTCTGCTGATGATGTGATACATATCATCGACTTTAATCCGAGTGCGAGAAATACCAAAATTACAATGGCAAATTTTCTCTCATTCATACCATCGAATACTACTTTTGGGTCATCGTCTACTCCTTGCGATGTGACGATTTACGGATCCAACATGAATGCCAATCAGACTTTTACGTCTGCTAACGACACTCATACTTTTAACTGTAATACACAGTTCACGAGTTTCGTTTCAATTGGCGATGCTACTACATTTAACTCTCTTGTCTTCAATCATTGGGGTTACTACAATATCACAGGTGAAGTCAATGCTGCTGCCGCAAATGTCATCGTTGGTACGACTGGCGTAGGTAATGGTAAGAAGTTAGAACTCTATGGTGATACTGGTCATATCAAAACTGATGGAGACCAGGCAGTAGAGATTTCCGGACAGTTAAACGTAATTGCCAACAGTGTTATCGTTGGTAACAATACAGTAGGTCAAGACATTAAAGCATGGGGCGAAGATGGAATCGCTACTGATTGGGTCTGGTGGAAAAAAGCAACCTCGACTCTTGAAGTTGCCAATCCTACTCAGATTGTAGCAAACTCCTCCGGAGCACTCTATGTTGATGGTGCATCACAACTCGGTTGCGAAGCAACTGGATCAGACCTCAAAGTAATTGGATCAGGTGGATACAATATCTACTTTGACAGTGCCGCAAATAAGTGGACACAAAACGTAGCCAATACTGAGTGGGCAGGAGACTTCCACTTCGGAAATGGTGGACTTGGTAACCAGTACGACATGACACTCTATGGTGCTGGTGGTAATACATTCTGGGACGGATCTGCAACTCAGATGACTATCAATGGTGGATTAAACGCCAATGGTATTACTGAGGTCGGACAATCAGGTGCTGGTTTCAATGTTACAATCAATGGCTCAAACGGAGCAAGAGGATTGTACTGGAACTCTGCTACTGACGTCATGACTGCCAATGTTGCTGGTACTGATGGTTTCATCGTACACGGATCCTTGGTCACAGGTCAAGACACTGTTGAGGCGAATGTGACTTTCCATTCCTCATCCACGAATGAGAATTTGTTCTTTAACGGAACAGACAGAGAACTGTCTTACACTTCGACTTCTACTGAGGGTGCGACTTTTACATCTAACGTTCATCTTGGTGCTGCTGATTCTACATCAGATGGTCTTCATATGTATGGACCTGGTTTGATGAGAGTCCAAACTACACCAGTTGGTATTGGTGATTCCAATATTAACTTTGCTTATGCCACAGGTGGAAATGTTCTTGAGGATACAGTTGTAATGCAAAACGCATCTGCTCCTCCAAGTATTACCCAGGTACAAAACGTACCAAACCACACTCAGGCATATCTCTACGGTAAAGTTGACTCTGGTTCCTGCTCAATCTGGGCAATGGACTCCAACGGAGTTGAGGTAAGACAAGCATCTCACGAAGATGGCGAGTGGGTACACTACGAAAGAGTACCACAGGCAGATGGTAAAGTTCTTAACCGAAAGATTAACATGCTGAAACTCGCTCGAGCACTCGAGCAGGTAACAGGTGAGTCTTTGGTTACGGAGTGGACTGAGTAAAAAACTCTCTTTATTATGCAGATTTTTGATAATCTGACGAATGAAAACTGGTTGTTGTATGCCTTTCAAAATTACAGGATGAAAGAGTATACGACAACCAGAGAGTTCGTCTCTGACGTAAATATTACAAAATACATCAATCGCCAGTTTAACAACTATCGTAGGAACGATGTGTTAAAGTGTCGATTGACTATGAATCATATTATAGTCTATTTTAATGTTTTCCAGTTCGATGCGGCACAGAGATTATTATTCTTTAAGACTGCTCCTGACAACTGGTCACTACTTAAAATGTTTCTCATGATTCTCGATAGATGCCCTAAGAAAGTGCATGGCATCAATGGTGCCTTGATACAGGTATCAGATATAGAGATCGAAAGAGAGGCAATGGATAAAGCAACAGAGGAACTTGATGGAATCATACTCCCGACAACAAAACCTTAATGAGGGACTACTGACGGGTGCTTTTAACTTAGCGACTGCGTATTTTTTCGTTAAGAAAATGGCGACTCCATTCAAGAAGACAAAAGCATATAAACTCGGTATCATCGACGATAAGGGAAACATCCTAAAAAAGATGAAGGAACTTGAGTCTGATGAAGAGAGAAAAGCATACACCCTTCTCGACAGGGTAATTTGGAATATTAAAAAGTTAATGTCATTCATACCAGGAGGTGGTAGCATGCTTGCTGGCGTAGCAGCAGCGACTGCACTCTTAATGAAGGAAGAAATGGGTTACGAAGTATCGGACAGACTGGTTCAAGTCATGCTAGAGGTTGCAAAAAATCCTGCAACTGACGAGGACATGATCCAAAAAATCTCTGACATGTGGGAGAAATCCAAAGGCAATGTCAGGAAGTTCAAGCAAGAAATGAAGCGAGCAAAATTAGATGATCGTGCTCTTAAAAAGGCAGGTCTCCAGGATTTTGTAGATGAACTTGTAGGTGGTAATATTTCCGAGGTCGAACCTGTAGAGCAAGAAGAAATCCCAACCAATAACGCAGGTACAGGTCACATAAAAGGTTTCACTGAACCATTTAAGAGGAAAAAGATGAAGAGCGAATCTGTAGATATCGCCATGCAAACACTTTTCGAACGTGATGAATGGATCGAGACTACAGTAGATTCTACAATGCAGTTCGCTGAAGATATTGGCATGGACCTCGAGGAGCTAAGCGAGGAAGAATTTGTTACACTAGCCAATGCATTAGATGATTTCCAGAGAACACAGATATCTGAGGCACTTTGGATGACCGAAGCAAGTTTGATTACTGAGGAAGAACTCGAGGAACAAGAAGAGGTTGAGAAGGTCGAAGAGGTACAAGTCAATGAAGGATCTGATGAGTTCAAACTCGACAATCTCTTTAAGAAACACAAAGTCCCTGCTGAGGTCATGGGTAAGACAGCAGATGATATCGTCATCAAGCACAAAAAATACGGCAGAATAGAATACAATCCAAAGTCTGATGGGTGGGCAGTTGACTCCAAGACAGGCAAGGGTCTTATGAGAGTATGGAAAAAGCATACGGGTGAGACTTGGAAGGATTCTGTTCTTGGTAATCGTGCCCTCGGACGAGGAATGTCAAAGTTGATTGCTATAATGAAAGAGGGGATAGAGGAAACAGGTACACCTATTTTTCAGGTGACTCCTGACGTCTACGATATGTGTAAGTGGGGTCGGGAAAAATACCAACGATGGAACAAGGTCGTTGGTGAGTCAAATGGAGTTGAAAAAATCAAAGAGTACGGTAAGAAGAATCCTACTGCACCAATTATCGTACAAAACAAACAATCAGGTGAGATGCAGTATCTGAGATTTGGTAACATTTCCTCAGAGTTGAAGGAACGATATTATGTTGACACCGAATCAGAAAGTTGATCTGACGGCAAAACCATCAGAGGAAGTGAATGACATGGCTGAAGAGCAAGTGGAAGAACCTGCCATACCGCCAAAGGTAGGCAACCCACATACACAGTTAGATGAGATTGCTGATGCGATTCAAAGAGGTGTACCAGTTGATTTAATTGTACACGAAGCAGAATTAGAAGCAAGTCAAAGAACACGGCAGTTTGCTGCTAGGGTAACGATGAGTCTGTTGACAATGGGTATTTTTATTGTCCTTGTTACCATACTATTTTTCTTTCAAATCTCGGACTCATTCAGAGATTTACTTAACATTTTAGTCGGTGGTTTTCTAGCGACCTTTACCAAGATCTCAGATTTCTGGTTTAAGGGTGACAGTGAACCGACTGGACCAGTAGGGAAATAATGCATACTTACAAAACATTAAAAGAACTGGAGAATGAAGCAAGTGAGCAGAAGTTGGATCATGTTCTGAGCCATCCCTTCTTTGCTAAAAAATCATCTCTCCAGGAAAAGGCAATGAAGCCAGAAGCAGGTGACGGGCACAACCACGGGTCTGAGGACCTCGATGACTACGAAGCAGAAGTCAAAGATGGTATGGACGTTACTAAAGCAAAAGTCAAAAAGAGAGCAAAGGAATTAGGCAACAGTGTTGAGATGCAAAACAAGACTGGTGCTACAGATTCCTACGGTGAGTCTTTCGATATTGATGAATCATGTGGTTGTGAGGATGTGACTTCGAAGGTGGACGGGCGAACAAAAGCATATCGCGAAACCTACACTCGCATCATGAATCGTCTTGGTAAGTTAAAGGAAAAGGCGAAAGCAACTCAAAAAGAATCTTGGGCAGGTGCTCGGGGTAAGGTAAGTGATAAAAAACATATCTCGAGTAAATCAGGTGGATCAAGAGGTATCGTAAATAAAGTAAAAATCAAAGGTTATAGATAATGGCAAAGGCAAAAAAGCAAGTATCTGATATCGATGAAATGATAAAGTCGTGTTCAGATGAACTACTCAGAAAACTTGGGCTAAATCCTAATACCACATCGCATAAGGCGATGCAAGAATTGGCTGACCGTGAGCAAAAAAATATACCCAAGTAACGAGTGGAAAATTTACTGGCAAGCTAAACGCCAGCATGTTCAGGGCAAAGGACAAGAGTTCAATCTATCTCAAGAAGAGTGTGCAGAGTTATCCCGTCGGGCAGATGCGAAGGGCATTAAACCAAACTATAAAGAATGGCATTTAGGTAGAAAAGATCATAGTAAAGGTTATAGTATCGGTAACGTAAAATGGGAAAATGCTCACTCCAATCGTTCAGAATCCTCAAACAGAAGGTGGGCATCGTTCAGGAAAGAGAACCTTGCCAATAGAAAAAGGTGACATAGTGCCTCGTGAGGAAGTGCAAGACAATATTATTGAGACAGCAATATTAAAAGAAAAGATTACAGCACTTACCCGTAATCTTGATAATCACATCAAGGAAAACCGACAAGAGTATCGGGAACTCCACAAACGCATCTCAGACCTGAGAGACGACATTCAAGATGAACTTGATGATCATCGAAATGAAGCAAAGAAAATGATGACATGGAGATGGATGATGACGGGTGTTTTGATTGCCCTGACCTTCGCCATGACCGCAGTACAAACCTACTCCTCATTTATCGCCAGCCAATAATAACTTGACTTTATTTTTATTTGTGGTATAATTACTGGTGTCCCAGTGAATCTAAATTACAACTAAACATGCTTTATATTGATGTGTCATTCGCTCGTCGGGTAGGAGTCTCGATGAGGAATTGGAAGGACAAGGGCAAGAACTCCTTTAATTTCTCCTGTCCTATCTGTGGTGATTCAAAAAAGAATCAACGCAAAGCACGAGGTTATTTCTTCCCTAAGAAAAATAATCTTTTCTATAAATGCCATAACTGTGGTATTGGTCTCTCCCTCAAAAACTTTCTCAAAAAGGTCTCCCCTCCTCTGTATAGTGAGTATATACTTGAGAATTTCGCAGAGGGTTCCTCTCAGAAAAATCCATCTACTCCAAAGATTGATAATACTCTTAAGCAGTATTTTGAGACAAATGTCAAGCCAACCTACGATGAGTACATTGGTCTCCCCAATATCAATCAGGTCAAAGATGAGAACATGGCTCATGAAGTCTGCGTCGCTAGGAAAATCCCAAAACTCTATTGGGACAAACTTTTCTTTGCTAATGATTTCCAGGAGTGGGTAGAGTCAAAGGTCCCTGGTAAATATAAGTTTGTCAATGAGCCAAGACTTGTTATCCCTTTCTATGATAAGGCAGGTAAGATGTTTATGGCTCAGGGTCGAAGTCTATTCAAATCTAAAATGAAATACCTGACGGTCAGGATCGATGAGGATGCTCCAAAGGTGTACGGGTTAGAGAGATGGAATAGAGATAGTCGAACCTACGTAGTTGAAGGTCCAATTGATTCTCTCTTCTTGAAAAACTGCCTAGCAGTCGCTGGTGCTGATCTTGAAAGTCTCACGACCCTAAATAAAAACTCCACTACGTTAATCTTCGACAATGAACCACGCAACCCTATAACTGTCAAGAAAATATCCCAAGCAATTGACAAAGGTTGGACAGTATTCATCCCACCTCGAGGATATGTAGTCAAAGATCTGAATGAGGCGATTCAAAATGGCATGAATCCTGGTGCCCTTCAGATCTTTATACGGACGCATGAATACAATGGAATGCGTGCGAAACTTGAACTATCGCAATGGTCGTTATGATAAAAGTACATGAATATGGTTTTGTGAAACTGCTCGACACCATGGGCAGTGATGAGAGCATTGAAAACTGTGCTCGAATAAGTTATGGTGAGGGTACAAGGAAAACAAGTGAGACAAGAAATCTAATACGATACCTTGTAAGACATAAACATACTTCTCCTATAGAGCATGGAGAGGTTCAGTTCCACTTGAAGTTACCCATATTTGTAATGAGACAGTTGGTGAGGCATCGGACAGCAAGTATCAATGAGTACAGTGGTCGTTACTCAGTTATGTCAGATGATTTTTATGTTCCATCTGCTGACTATTTACGAAAACAATCCAAACAAAACAAACAGGGGCGAGATGAACTCCATGATTCACCAGGTCTATTGCAGTTTGAGTTCAATAGAACGAATGATGGAGCACATGTTGCTTATGAAAATTTATTGAGAGAAGACCTAAGCAGAGAGGTTGCTCGGTGTCTTCTACCTGTGTCGAACTACACAGAGGTTGTATGGAAATCAGACCTGCATAATTTTTTGCATATGGTCAATCTACGAACCGACAGCCATGCCCAACAGGAGATACAGGATTATGCTAATGTAATGTATGACTTAGTCAAACCCAAGTTCCCTTTAGTATGCGAAGCATGGGAGGATTACGTAAGAGATGCAGTTTCCTTTAGCAAAGAGGAAATGAAAATAATTAAGGAGCATCTAAATGGTTCTTGGACTATGGACGACGTCGGACGAAATTTAACGAAACGAGAACAAACAGAATTCCTGGAGAAGTTAAGATGAATCTTCCATCATTTTATCAAGATTTTATACACAAGTCCCGTTACGCCAGATGGGATTATACGAAGCAAAGACGAGAGAGTTGGGACGAAACTGTCGATCGCTACTTTGCATTTTTTAAGAAAAACCTAAAAGTCAAAAACAACTACGATGTCCCTGAAAAAGAATTAGAGGAGACCAAAGAAGAGGTCAAAAAATTAGGAGTAATGCCCTCCATGCGATGTATGATGACAGCAGGAGAGGCACTGGAAAAAGAAAATATTGCAGCATACAACTGCTCTTATATTGCAGTTGATAGTCCTCGTGCCTTTGATGAAATTTTATACATACTCATGAATGGTACAGGTGTAGGTTTTTCAGTCGAAACTAAATATACTGATCGACTGCCCGTAGTACATGAGGAGTTCCATCCTACAGATACTACTATCGTTGTTGCTGACTCAAAACTCGGCTGGGCTAAAGCACTTAAGCAATTGATTGCCCTGCTGTACAACGGAGAAATCCCAAACTGGGATGTAAGCAGAGTTCGACCCTCAGGTGCACCATTAAAGACCTTCGGAGGTCGTGCCTCAGGACCTGAGCCACTCGTCAATCTATTTAACTTTTGTGTTCGGAAATTTCAAAACGCCAAAGGACGAAAACTTACCTCTATTGAATGCCACGACATTGTTTGCAAAATCGCCGAAATTGTGGTGGTTGGTGGTGTTCGTCGGAGTGCTCTTATTAGTCTTTCTGATCTTAATGACCGTGAGATGCGTCATGCTAAATCAGGCAACTGGTGGGAAGGTGAAGGTCAACGTGCCCTTGCTAACAACTCCGTTAATTATCAGTCTAGACCATCAATGGCAACCTTCATGCGTGAGTGGTTATCCCTTTATGAGTCTAAGTCTGGGGAACGAGGAATCTATAGTTCCTACGTCGCTAAAAAACAAGTAGAAAGATTAAATGGTAGATATGGAAATGGAGTTGGGAGTACAACTCGACATAATGGAGGGGATAGCAGAAGAGATGTTAGAGAACCCAGAGAAGATTTCGGCACAAATCCATGCTCTGAGATCATTCTACGGTCACGAGAGTTCTGCAACCTTTCTGAAGTCGTCGTTAGAAAATCCGACACTTATGAGTCTCTCGAGAATAAAGTACGGCATGCAACAATACTTGGAACATGGCAGTCTACCCTCACTGACTTCAAATACATCACTAAAGAGTGGGAACGGAACTGCACAGATGAGCGACTACTGGGAGTTTCGCTTACAGGAATAATGGATCACCCTGTAATGAATGGTAGTAAGGGTGACAAAAAACTTATAGAGTGGTTAAACAATCTTCGTGATGTAGCGAGGGAAACAAATGAAGAATATTCCAGACGACTTGGAATTAACTCCAGTGCGAGTATCACCTGCGTTAAACCTTCTGGTACAGTTAGCCAGTTGGTTGATTCTGCCAGTGGTATACATGCTCGCCATAACCCTTACTATATTCGGACAGTCAGAGCAGACAACAAAGATCCCCTCTGCCAGTTCATGAAGGATGCAGGTTTTCCAAATGAACCTGACTTTATGAAACCAGAGCATACAACAGTTTTCTCCTTTCCAATGCAGTCTCCAAAAGATGCTGTTATGAGACAGGATAAGACTGCTATTGAGCAGATGGAATTGTGGAAAATTTACCAAGAGCACTGGTGTGAGCATAAACCATCGATCACCGTATCAGTGAAAGAAGATGAATGGATGGAAGTAGGAGCATGGGTTTATGATAACATTGATGATATATCTGGTATTAGTTTCTTGCCTTTTAGTGATCATGTCTATGAGCAGGCACCTTATCAAGACTGCGATGAGGAAACCTACAATGAATGGGTTGCAAAAATGCCAGCAGATGTCGACTGGGGTGAGTTGGCTAGCTATGAGGCACAAGATTTTACAGCAGGTGCCCAGGAACTTGCGTGCTCCGCTGGTGGATGCGAGGTAGTAGATATCTAGAAAACCTACAAACCCTAAATAAAGGCAATGGGGATCCAGTATCCCCAACCAAATTGTAACTGGTGGCGTTAATGACTCTGAGCAAGTTTTCTGATTTTTTGTCTGAAGGACCCGTACTTGGGTATCGTATGACAGGTGGTGGTCGAGGTAAGACTCCCAAAAAAGTTAGATTCTGGTTCTGCCCTCCTGGGCAGAAAAAGAAGATGATGGGAAAAGACAAACCACCCAAATGCTTACCTAAGGGAGTGCCGACTCTTCAGGGTGCTGCAAGACTAAAAAAGAAGTTCGCTATCAAGAAAAAGGTACGGACACAAAGAGCAAAAGGGGCAGGGTATAAGATGGCTCTTGGCCGTAAGGTCGGGAGTGCTCTCCGTGCTCGAAAAAAGTTTGGTATAAAAACTCCGGGACGTTAAAATGAAACTAATAAAAGAATACAATGAGGACTTAGTTCTTTGCGAGGCAAAGGTTGATGAGGCAGGAGACAAAAAGCATTTTATTGAAGGTGTTTTTCTCCAAGGCAATATCAAGAATCGCAATGGAAGAGTTTACCCCATTGAGACATTATCTAAAGAAGTCAAGAGATACACAGAAAAGTACATCGATAGTAATCGTGCTTTTGGTGAGTTGGGTCACCCTGATTCTCCGACTGTTAATCTTGATAGAGTTTCGCACATGATCACTGAACTAAAACAGGATGGTGATAATTTTATCGGTAAGGCAAAAGTCATGGGAACTCCTATGGGAGAGATCGTGAAAAATCTTATCAATGAAGGTGCAAAATTAGGAGTATCCTCGCGTGGAATGGGTTCGCTCAAACCAGGTAAGGATGGTGCTAACGAAGTCCAGAGTGACTTTTTTCTAGCGACTGCCGCAGACATAGTTGCTGATCCTTCGGCACCCGATGCTTTCGTTGAGGGTATTATGGAGGGTGTGGAATGGATCTGGGACAATGGTGCTTTACGTGCTGTTGACCTTGAGTTTGCCCAGCAACAAATCAATAAGGTTTCCGCAACTAAGAATGAGGTTCTCCGTGAGGAGAGGCAGAAGACCTGGCTCAACAAGTTTGAGATCTTTGCCTCTGGATTGCGGTAACCCTAAATAACTTTAGGACATTCCAAAGGATATAAATGGAAAATATTTACGAAGAAGGTACTAAAGTGGCGACTCCAGGTCAATCTGGTAAAGCAGAAGATCTGGGTGGAGAAGATGGTCAGAGTAAAGAACTGAAAATGAAAAGCAACGCCACTGCAAAAGGCAAAGCAAAACCAGGATCCAAAGAAGCGAGTGCAACTCCAGTCAAAGATCCTAGTGCTAAGCAAGAAAAAATGTATGATGGCGAGGAAGTAGAGGTTGAGGAGGTTCAAGAACCTAAACCCCATACTAAACTCGGCATGATTAAACAGATTCAAGACAGGATTACGTCGATGAAAAAAGCAGAAGTCGAAGAAGTCCTCTCTGGTTTCAAAGCCAAGGAAGAAGAAGAGGCCAAGGCAAAGAAGCAGGAAGAAGAGGGTGACGAAGAGGAAGAGCAAGTAGATGAAGGTGAAATGCCACCTGCATTGAAAAAAGCAATGGATAAGAAAAAGAAAGATGAAGGTAAACAAATGGGTGATGACGAGGAAGAAGAAGTCAAAGCCAAAGCCAAGGCAGAAAAAGTCACTGCTGAGGACCTCCAACTTGATATTTCTACTGACGCCAATGCCCTTTTCGAAAAGGCAGATGTTGAGTTAAGCGAAGAGTTCAAAAAAGATGCAATGGTTATCTTTGAGGCAGCAGTCGCTACTCGCGTAGTTGATCTTGTCAACGACAAAATCGACCAGTTAAACGAAGACTTCAATGTTGCCCTCGAAGAGGAAAAGCAAGAGATTGAGTCTAAGTTGTCTGAGAAAATCGATGACTACCTTACCTACGTCTCTGAAGAGTGGATGAAAGAGAATGAGTTGGCAGTTGAGCGAGGCATTCGTGCTGAGTTGGCTGAGAACTTTAT
>Ga0213864_10000282_pt1 | contig 22719 bp, 6 predicted proteins | sample PICome_5_FD_160078 | JGI IMG/M metagenome (GOLD analysis project Ga0213864, IMG submission 160078) | Coastal seawater microbial communities near Pivers Island, North Carolina, United States - PICO247 | ecosystem: Environmental > Aquatic > Marine > Coastal | place: USA: North Carolina | collected... | reverse complement strand
TAATTGGATTAGTATCTGCTACACGTAATGCATAAGATGCTCCAGAATCAGAACCAACTATATTCTCTCCAACTACAAAGTTTCCAGAAATCGTACCAACTTCAAGAACACTGTCTTCAGAATTCCAAACCCTAACTCTTGCAGTAGTTCCGCTAGAAGATCCTGTTACAATTTCATTAAACTGGAATGTTCCCGTACCAGAACTCTCTGGATCACCAACAACGATTGTTGGAGCAACTGAATATCCAAGACCAGCATTTGTGAGATAAATTGCCGAAATTGTACCAGCAGAACTGACGATTGGATACCCAATAGCTGATGCTGTTGTGACACCAGTCTCAAATATCTCATTAGTAAAGGTAATTGATGGTGCATTAGTATATCCTCCACCACCAGAAGTAACTGTAATAATGCCAACTACACCATCACCAATAGTTGAAGTTGCAGCTGCTCCAGTTCCACTTTGATTTGATGGAACACTAAATCTAACTCCAGGAGCAACTGTATATCCTGCACCAGAGTTTGCAATTTTTACTCCTTGAACAGATTTTAAATTTGTATTTACATTAAGATTGCACACATTGATACCACTAATCATTGTAGCAATACCAACCCCAGTGGTTCCTCCAGATGGTGCTGAAGTAACTCCAACAGTTGGAGTTACACTATATCCTCCTCCTCTGTTTGTTACTGTGAATAGTCTAATACCACCATCAAAAATAGCAGCCGTTGCAGTTGCAGTTACACCAGCACTGACTAGAGTAAGAGTTTGTGTTGGTCCTTGAACGGTGTTCAATCCATCAGAAGTAACTCCATCAGAATCATTTCCAATAAGATTATTATCAATATCATTAACTCCTGTTGAAATAACTTCGTCTTCAATACGAAATAGTTCGCAGTAGAGTTCATAAACATAAAGACCTTGAAGTTGATAATATGGTTTTGCTCTTTCAACATCTTTTATTTCATAAATTCTATCATCAAGAGGAAACCAAATCAAATCTCCACCTTTTGGTCGGGTTGATAGTTTTATATTTGATTGGTCCTCAATTAATGGTGTAATGTAATTTTCAAACCTTTCTCTTGATATTGTAAGTCTTATTTCTTCTTTTGCTTCGACACCAAATTTTGATAAAAGAACACCAGCACCCTCATATTGATCGTAATTATTAACATATGCCTCAAGAGGAAGTGCCATGTCAAACTTTGACTGAACAACTTCTCTAATAATTGTATTTTCAGTTAGATATTTTCTTGGTAGATAAAAAATATCTACTCCATACATTCTAAGTTGTTCGTTGATTAAATCCTGAACAAGATTTTGTTCGCCCTTTGTCCCTTGAGTAAAAAATGGATTTAGCATAAGATCAACCTATCATGTCAAATGGAGGAAGTTCATATGTGTTTGACATCTGCTCTCTAATTATCTCCAATTCCTTTTCTGCATCATCATACATTTGCCTACCATTAAGTTCCACTCCACCCGGAAGTTTGACTCCCTGGAACTTAATTAGGTTTTGACCCCACTGTCTTTTCATAAGAGCAGTTAGATATTTTTTGAGAAAGGAATCATTCCAAACTCTAGAAAAATCATTTGGATCTATAAGTCTATAGCAATCAATAATAATATAATCATCAACAGTAATAGATCCCCAGTCAATGTCCAAATATAATCTATCTTGCCTTTTATTAAATCTGATCATCTTTTCAGTATTTAATAAAAAGTCCATATCTTCTAGATATGTTTTGGTCATTGCATAAGTCAAAAGTTCAGTCGATCCCCAGTAATAAATGTCATTTAGGAATAACTGATATTTAACACTGAACATATTATTTGTTATAGTGTTTGATCCATCAAATTTAAATATCTTGTTGATCCCAGTGACTGAGGGTGGAACCTGCAAGTAATTACTATTTTCTTCAAATGAAAAGGTTACAGATGATCCATCAATGGTAGAAGATGCTGTTGTGGTTACAATACCAACTGCTTTACTATTTCCTCTAGATCTTCCCCTATCAATGTCATCTTGCGTGACTTTATATTTTAAAAATGTCTGAATAACACCATCAAAATGTCTCTCATGAAAATATTGCAGGGCATCATCAACAAGGTCATCAACTTGCTCATCAGCAACATTGATTTCCAGGACTGGTGCCCCTAGTTGCCTTTTGCAATAGTTTATCAGATCTGTTCTACTTGCTGGTTGTGCCATTTATTCACAAGTTTCCTAACTGTATTTAGGGTGTTGGTGAGACTGGGTTATAAACATAGATATTTCCTCTAGCTAAAGAATAAATTGTTGAAGCAGTTCCTGTAAGAAGTACATCATAATAATATCTTCCTTCAGAAAGAGTTCTGGTTTGTGCTCCTGTTAAGGAAAGTTTTAGTTTTCCATCAAAAGCACTAGTAAATCCAACTGTAAAACTTGTTGTGATGCCAAGTGTTGCTCCAACTGCAACACTTTTTGACATTGCAGCAGTTCCACTATAATCTGTCAGATCAAAAGATGCACTGGAAGTGGTCTTTACATTTAAGTTTGCAACAAAATCTGATCCGCCATAAATGGTCAGATTGACTCCATAAGGAACTCCCGAATCTGGATCAAAAGTAACTGTTTTAGATGCCATCTGGAATACCTATTATTTGTATAGTTTCTTGCTGTTTATAATAAAGTTTGCAAAAAGATTTTGCAATATTCTTTAAAGTTTCCCGATCATCACAACTATCTATATCAGATGCAATCTTTTGATATGCAAAACTTTTTGCTAAGTTATTTAATTTAATTGTTTCGTGATCCATTTAATAACTCCTTTAATAAAGATTTGATTTCATCAATATCCCCTTTCATTTTAGCAACTTCTTGTTCAATATCATGTGTTTTTTGATTCTTTTCAGTTTTTATTTTGCGTCTTGAGAGGTATTGCTGATAATCTAATCCATTTACATTAACAACTGCATTAGTATCAGGATCTCTTGCGAGATCCTTATGACCCTCTAATCCGTAAAAATCCATATCAGGCTAAAGCAATAACTCTAAGATCCTTAACTCTTGGAACAAATGATTGATTTGTAGAAGTCAAGTTTATTTTTATTCTGTAAGTTCTAAATGAAGGCAACTGATCTACAGTGAATGTATATTCTCTATAATCAGCATTTCTACTATTAAACACATAATTATTTGACTTAGTCACCAATACATCAGATTCACCATTGCTATCTTCTACAGAGATAATTTGACCACCAGAGTCGATATTCTTATATCCAGGGAATGGTGTAAAGATTGGTTCAAGACCTGGTTTGTTGTTGATGCAGTAGAATGCTCTAATATCATTTACATCAGTCAGGTGACCAGCAAGAATGACCTTGATTGAAGATGCAGGATTTTCCAATACAATTTCTTTAGAAATATACTGACATCCTGTTGGATCTTCTCCAAGTGTATCAACTCTTGGATCTGTTGCATAATTTTCAATTATGTTATTGACTCTGTTAGATGTCAGTATTGCACTAACCCTTTGTGTGTCAATAACAGGTGTAAGTCTAGTGTCTGTAGTAGACAGGAATAATCTCATATTCATAGATTTATTCCCTTCAATGGTTGTTAGGTTGGCATCCTCATTGACTTTAGATGCAATCAATCTTGGGGTATCAAAGTAATTCCTCTTATTGATAGTAATATTTTCAAACCCCTTATCAACGTAAGGTATTTCATTGCCACTAAAACTCTTACCGGATGTTGTCCTAAGTTCGGCAGTAATGGAAGTACCAGGAACTGTGAGATTTTGTACACTGGGTCTTATCAACTCAAAGGGGATGTTTTGAGTTGCTTTCACTTCATATCCACCAGCAGGTTTCGTAGCACCCACATAGAGTTTTGCGAAACTTGTGTCAACACTTCTATTTGGAGTTCTGTCATCTCCGGTTGTAGAAGTCATATCAAGTTTAATTTTATACGAATCAAATGTGAATGGGTCAGGCTCAGTTACATCTGCAAAGTTATGAGTTTTATTAATTCGTTGAAGACTTACTCCACCGAGTTCATATTTGTATACTGGAGTTCCTATGGGATATGTCCTTGGATTAGATCCTCTTACAATATCTCCTCCAAGAGTATTTCCATTCACATTGCTGTATTGAATAACTTCATCTTCAATCTTAATATATCCAACATTAGTTGTTCCAACTCCAACATTTTCAAAGGTTGTAAATGAAGATGCAGAAGAAACAACAATACCGTCAGTAGATTCAGATGGAAGTTCTATAGAAAGTTTTGTTGGTTTTACATCACCCATTACTCCCAAAACCCTAACTTGATTTTCTGTAAAATACATGCCATGATTTTGGTGATTTACATTCAAATGCAATCCATCGCTATCGACATTGATAGTAGAAATCTGAACATCTCCCTTACCCCTATCTGCGTTATAGTTAAGTTCAGTTGTGATTCCAGAACTATTGACATACATTAGTGTTTTAGCAGAACCAACAACAAATTCACCTTGAACATTATTTAATATGAGTTCGTTTGTTATTCCAATTCCTGTGATAGACAATCTTGCATTTCTGCCCATTGAGGCAATACCAATTGTAGTGATGCCAAGAACATCTCCAACTTGATATCCAGATCCTCCATTAACGATCGTCGCGCCATTAGCAACAATAGATCCGTTACTTATACTAATGTCTGCAGTAGCACCTCTACCATTTCCAGAAAGGGTTACAAGATTGACTCCACTAAAAGTACGACTACCATCTGCTGGAGTAAATCCAAGACCGGCATTGGTAATGGAAAGATTTCCAACTGCTGATCCAGCAGTACCTACAAGGTCACCAGTAGCATTTGTTGTCTGTTGTGAGAAGGTATTTCCAATCTCATAAGAATCTGCTACTGTAGTTCCAAGACCAACTCTAATCTGTCTGGAGTTCAAAATGATTGGGTCTGGATTTAGAGGTGCAATCTGTCGATTTCCTTCTGTAAGTTCTGGACTATAGAATTCTACAGAACCATTTCCAACAAAGTCTGCTCTGAAAAGAGTAAACTTAAGATCTTCCCACTGACTTGGTTCCCAAGTCGAAGCATTTTGTGACTTGAACAAAGAACCGAGATATGGTTGAGTTGAAACAAATGTATCAGTAAGAAGGTCATTTTCTCCAACTCTGGAAATGTAAACTGTGTATTTGGTTGAGTTTGATAGCAGACATATAGCATACTCAGTTCCACCTTCCAGGTATACTGGAGATTTGAACTGAATATTCGTTGCTATAGAACCATCGGCAGATGTTAAAACCTCGCTAGGGTCTAAAACTACTTCAGAGAAGGGAAGAACTCTTGTAGTTGGAGAACCATTTTCCATAGTTCTAAGTTGAGCAACAACTGGAATATCTCCATCATCTTTGGATCTAAAGAATACATCACAACTTGTTAGGAATACCCCAGTATCATCCTCTACCAAGAAAGATTGTGCAAGAGGATCAAAGAAAGTAATACGTGTTCTTTGTCTTCTTACCGATTCACCAACTACATTCCTTACAACCTCTGTTCCAAGATCTCTATTAACAACTCTACTTTGCAATTCGTTTCTTGTCTCAATCCTTGCATTTCTAACTGAAACGATATTTTCTTGAACAGTTTCAATAGTTCCAGCAGAAGTAAAGGATTCCTCAGCAATTGTTGATGCGAAATTTTGATTATTGTCAATATCATCAACAAGGGTAAAGGTTTTAACTCCTGTTTCAAATCTTGGGTTAGCAATATTATTTCCATTTGGAATGTAAAAACTTCCAATCAAGGTTGAAGAAATATCTGAAATAAGTCTTACATTGGTTACTGTTGCTAAGGCACCGCTTGTGCTGCCCCTGAGCACCATTCCTTCTTTTACAAATCCAAAGAAATCTCCTCGTGCTTCAGCAGAAAGAGATGCGATGTCAATATTCAAGATAGTGGATGTTGACGAATATGTAGGTGCTAAATCTTGATTATTATATGGATTTGATGAATATGTTTTTGTTGGAGAGTTGTATGGACCCTCTCTATGGTTAGATTGAGCAACTCTAAATTTAATGAAAGCCTTTACATCAGAACTGATAGGTGTTGCAAGACCAGTTGTAATCATTCGACCGACTACAGTTTCTCCAATCTCAAAAGTTCCAGAAGTCATTGTGATTTCTAAAAGTTTTGGAACACAGTATCTGGATACATTGACGCCATCAAAGAAAGCATAAAGTCTTGTTAAAGGTTTGACCCTCTTAGAAACAAACTCAATATTTCTGGGTCTCATAAAAGCAGCCAGATCTCTACTTACAATTCTATCTCCTCTAGAAACTTCTTCAAACTGTTCGGAAATAAGAGTTCTAACACCACTTCTGGTTTGAGTTCCAACCTCTGTTCTTGTTGTAGAAGTTACTTCAACAATAGTGTCTCTTACATTTCTAAAGAATTCCGTTGCTTGACCCCTCCTGCGCCTACCTCTTCTGCGTTCTACAACTTCATCTGGACCGCCACTAATAACTTGTGTTTCAGTTGACTCTACAACATCTTCAATGCCTGTCCAATTAGTTTCCCAAGAATCCCAAATAATAGGAGCAAATCCTGTTTGTGGGTCAAGTCTTCCACTTTCTGCTAATCTATTAAATGTTTCTGTGTAATTTCCTTCTCTTTGAATAATCTTTGGTTCAAGTCTTGCCTGGTCAACCCAGTTATCAGATGCTGGAGTCAACTCAACAGTTCCATTCCAAAAACTGACTAAGAAAGGAGTAACACTTTCAGTTCTTGTTGCAAATGTCTGTTTCAAATACTCAACTTCAGCATAATCTAATGTCAATGCCCCAGACTGCTTTCTAATATTATTACCTTCAATAGTACCAAAATCAACATCATCAGTTGTATTTGCACCAACAACTGGTCCAAGTATCATATCAACTGAAGTTGTATAATGTCTTGGTCTTAGTTCATTAAACTTTCTACTAATAGAATTATTAATTGTCTCACCATCTTCTTGTGTAGAGAAATCATTAAAGTTATCTACGAAGAAACCAGATTTAAATCTATTCAAACCATCTGCATCAGGAATAAAGAAGTTTGCAGTTTCTTTTTCAAGTAAAGACAATGAAGTATAATACTCAAGACTTCTTATTCTATCTTCAAGTTTCTTGATATCTTTCATTCGATATCTCTTATAATCTAAGAATGCAAGTTGAGCATCCTCAGGATTATAGAGATATGGTGGAAGAACTACTGTGCAAAGTTCAATAGCATCATCGATTGGTTCTGGTTTTTGTGGATCATCTGAAGGAGTTCCATAGATTACCTGGAATCTACCATCTTTAGACAAATATACTCTATCAATTCTTCCTTGATAATATGAGTAATCTAACTGTATTGCCTCATCTGATGCAAGTGGTGTGGAATTTTGTCCAGTATTTTCAAATGATCTACCTAAGAATTCAAGAGGAGACCTGGAACCATCTGCTACCGTATAAGTAGAAACTCTTGGTCTAATATCAATAATGTCAGAGTTTCTATATCCGTCTATAGTCTTGACTTCTGTTCCATAATCATAGTTGGTATATGAGTTTACAGTAATAACATTTCCAGTGTCTGTTGAACTGAATGTTGAATTTGAGAAGTATATTTTCAACTGCTTTTCAGGAGCAGATCTATCTTTCCTTCTTAAAATGCGACCTTGGTCATAGAAAGTGTTTTCTTGACCAGTCTTGAATGTATAGTTTGAAGAAATATTGAAACTTGGAGAATCAATACTGGAAATAACTGCAGAAACATTTGATTCTTGGAATCTAATAGTTTCACCTTCAACAAATAAAGTTTCAGTTTTATTGATATATGTGATAGAAGAATCACTAAGTTTTTCTGCTACTATTGCTATTGCTCCGCTGGTTTGACCTACTAACCTTTCTCCAATCAATAACTCTGCAGTAGTAGTTGAAGCACTATTGATGGATAGTAATGCCATGCTAGGTGCAGAGGCATTGGAGGTATCAGCAGATTCGTAAATTCCGTGAATATCTATAATATCAGGGAAATTCAAGGAAATTACTTCATCTTCAACTCTTGTTCCAAAGGGAAAGTTTCCATATGTAAGTCCATTGTTTAAAGTTGTCGTACCAATTCCAGATCCCTCTAGTTTTGATTTATCAACAACAATAGAGTTTACTCTATTTTTGATTTTAACTTTTGCTTTCGGATTGGTTTTATTTAATGTTGCAACTAAAGTAGCACCAGTATCATTTGTTCCCAGATTACGAATTTGTAAAGTCTTACCATCTGCACCAATATCAAATTTGTCTCCAGTTAAGACTTCTGTAGATCCATCTGATCTGGTCAACAAATATCTCTCTTCATCAAACTGCAAAAACACTTCATCAGTATCAGCAGTTACCTCTGAGGACAACTCATTACCTGCAATATCAACACTAAAAGTTTTTCTAATTACTAAAGTTGTATTTGAAATGTTAACATTAGAAACATTTGGATTGCCTAATGGAGTGTATAAAGATGAATCTGAAGAAGGTGCAAGTTGAGTTTGAAGAACTTTTAAATCTGTTACACTTAAAGTGGATGATGGAAGGAATGAGCTAGAAACTCCTGCTACATCAGCAACCTGTTCTACTGTTATTTCAGTTGTCCCAACACTAACAACTCTTGCAAAAATGGGATCATTTCTCAATCCTGGAGTAGTATCACTATATTCTACTAAATCATTTTCTTTAACAATTGTTCCTGGAAATCCTCTTTTTCTTCCGGTAATTGTGCTTATTCCGCCAGATAAAACACTAACTGTAGCAATACCAACAGTAAACTTTGTTGATTGGATTACATCAGCACTAAATGTTGAAACACCAACTGTAGAAGGATCGCCATCATATCCCTCCATTCCATAAACAGATTTGACTTCGGAAATACCACGCTCAGTAATTGCTACAGCAATCCTACCATTTTCAATACCATTGAAGATTAGTTTTTCATTTGGAATAAAAGTACCTTCAGATTCATAAACAGTTGCTGCTGTTCCAGCAGACACTGCATACCTTAAAAATCCAGTTGCCCCACTATTGGCACCCTTTACATGTGTTGGGACCGATAATGTTGTTGGTTGATTTAAAGAGATATTGACGTTCGTTTGTACATCATATAAAGCAAGATCCCACTGGTTGACATCTCCATTTGATGCATCATAAGAACCGGATTCTAACCTAAAATCATAAACTCTTGCTAATCCAACTTCAGTTCCAGGTGCTGACTCTTGATCAGAACCAACTCTTTGGTCTCTAAGACTTACAATATATGTTCCAAAACCTACTGATGGTGATCTATAAACCCTATTAACTTTAAATGTTGGACCTGTGTTATATGCTATATTTTGATTTTCAATAGTTTTTGTTGATCTTGGTTTTTGTAAATCAAGATACGTTGCGTTTATCGTTTCAATTTCAAATCCTTTGACATATGCCTTACCTGGAGCAACTTTACAAAGTGCTAATCCATCTGTTGGAGTAGATCCAGTTGGAGTGAATTGTCCAGAATTAAATATTCCACCATTACCTAAACCATTATTTAAAGAGTTGACGATAGTAATATCAAATGGTTTTACAAAATAATTTCCAGATTCATCAAAAGTTCTTCTTGCTAAAGTATCTCTAATCTCAAGATATCCTGGTCCTCCACCAAAATCACCTTTAAGTGGTGGTTTTGCTTGAAGAACTCCATTAATTACTGTCCCAAGTAAAACAAAATTGTCATCATTGAAATCATTGAGAGATTTTTTAAATAAACTTGTAGATATTCTAAGTCTATCTGCACCAGGTGCTGCAAAATTATTGAATCCCTGAGAATTATCGTTAAGAGATTGATCCAAATCTGAATTAACGATTTCTTCATCAATAAAAAGTCCAACTCTATAACTTGGAGTGTTTGAATATTGATCAAGTAATAAAGTTTCTCTATTTACATTTACAAAGTTTCCACGTATAAAATAGATACCTTGCTCAATTTGAAAAACTGATCCAGTAGCAGCTGCGGAATTTGCCAAAGTAGAAGCAAATGGAGTTCCCGCAGCAATTGTAGTATTTCCCAATAACCCAGAAGATATAACCTCATTGCAGGTTAGAAGTTCTCCGTCAAAAAAGGTTTGGGTTGAGTTATTAGTTGTGCTTGAATTTATGTAGTTGACATAAAGTGTTAAATTTCCTCTAACAGAGTTTTCTGCCAATAAAACACTATCAACAAAAGCACTGACCCCAGAACTTTGTCCAACAATTGTTGTCCCAACTAACTGATCTGCATAAGCAGAAATTGGAACACCCTGATATGTATTTTGTAATTGAATTGCATAATAAAATTGATTATATGAAATATTTCCGGGTATTACCTTAGCACCCTCTTTGAAAAAATGTTGTCCAAACTTTTCAATTTGATTTTGTAATATAGATTGAAGAGTGGTTAGTTCTCTTGCTTGAACTGGATATCCTGGCTTGAATAATACCTTCTGATAGTCATTAGCAGCATTGAAATCATCAAAATATGGTGCTACATTGAGGTTTGTTTTTTGTGGCATAATTCTTTAGAACTGCAAGATAACTTTTATGTCTTCCTTTTGGCTTGACGATCGCGTAATAGAAGGGCGATTGTCAACGTAAATGATATTTCCAGAATGTTTTTTAACTTCTGGATTAGATAAACCACTCGTAAAATTCTGACCAAGATAATATGTACGATTATTTATTATCGTAGATATACCCGAAAAACCAGAATCAATTGATAATGTTTGACCAGATGTTGGAATAATGTTTAGTGAACCTCCACTTCCTGGAGATGAATTGAAATTTACCAAATCATATGAATATGTTGGTTGAGTCTGTGCAGTTCCAACAGTGTTAAATCCAGCAACAGCTCTATCTTGCCAATATTTCAAAACACCAGTAGTTTGATCATAATTGATTACTCTAGCAACAGCAGTGACTCCAGTGGAAACTGTTTGGGTAAAATATGAATCAGCAGTAAATGTTGCAGTACTATATCCTGCACCTACTAACTTTATGGCACCAAGTGCACTTACTTTATCTGCAGAAAGTAATGTTGTGGAACTAAACTGCTGTGGATTTTCTACAACTCCAACTCTAGCAATTTGATTTCCTATGATAAAGTCAGGATTTTCATTATCATTTTCAATTCTAGAATATAAAAGAACATTATAAGCACCTAATTCTCTGTAAATGTCTGCACCATGACCACCTTGTGGTGGAATAATGACATCAAAAGTTGGTCTAGTAGTTCCTGTTGGAACTCCTCCAGCAATCAAATCAACATTTCCATAAGTATATCCAGAACCTTGACTTGAAACAGTTACAGAACTAACTTTAGAATCAGAATTTATGACTATAGTACACTCTGCACCACTGCCATCTCCTTTGATTGGAACTGAAGTATAAGTAGTATTTGCAGTTCCTAGTCCAACACCAGAGTTAGTTACAGTTACTATTTTGATAGACCCATCAACAGCATTATTTCTAACTGAAGCATTATCTACTGAAGTGCTCCAATCAGCAGGAACAGGCATATAATCTGTTGATTCAAATTTAACAACATCACTTGGAGAAATTGTATAAAGATATTTCCAAATGTAACCATCGCCACTAGTGCCTGCTGGTCTGGGTTCCAGATCAGTAAATGTTGGTTCTGCAAGAGATGGTTTTCCCTCTGGATTTTCTGGAGAAATTCCATTATTCAAGCAAATATAAACTCTAAAATCTTTATTGATTACAAAATAATTTGCAAGATATAACGTTGTTGCACCAGAAACAGGTGCTGTGTTTGTTCTACTATAATCGTGCCTATACATATCATAAGTTGTTCCAGAAGTCCAAACCCTCTTTGGAACAACTTGTTTGACATCTGACGTGTTAATTTTTTTCAAGGCGATCATTGAATCCCAATAATCATTCTCCTGATCAAAACTATCTTTAGGTGCTGGAGGAGAAGAATCCCAATTAGGTCGATAATCAGTAGGATTTGGCAACCCTACAAAAGAATAGTAAGAGTTGCTGGAGTTTTTAACACCAGCAACAAAATTTTTCGCATTTAATATTCTAACTTGATCTGTTATAATAGCAGCCATTTTGACCCAGTTTTTATTTATTTATTAGTCATTCAACAGCATAATCTTTAAACCTCAAGGAGTTAGACCTAACAACCTGAGTTGAAGTAGAAATACCACTTCCAGATTCAGTATATGCATTATAAGAATTTGATTTAGTTCTTCCAACTATATCTATTTTTCCCCAACTGAATGTTCCAAAGAAATCTGAAGTGCTAATACCGGTAAGACCACTGTATCCACTTGCAAAATCATCAACATTAGTAAATACTCGTTTTACAAAAGTGGTAACTCCAGAAATACTAGTGGAAATGGTTTCAGTGCTTTCAACTTTATAAACATTATCAACAAAGGAAGTTCCAACTCCAACGGTATTTCCTGAAGTATCTATAGATGTAAGAGTGGTTGTTCCAAAACCAACATTTGAGTTTCTCACGATAAAGTAATCATTAACATCAATAGAACTCAAAGTTACCTCAGTTCCATTAATAAAAGTACTTCTTAGGAAAGAATCATATGGAATATGAAGGTCAAAAATTAGTTGAGTTGTTCCTGCACCGACACTTGTAGATGCAAATCCAACAATAACTCCATTATCACCAGAGTAAGAAATGACACTAACTTCTTCTACACTAAGAGAAGGAGGAGAAATCAACACTACTGGTGGGTTTGTATTTGTATAACCTACTCCAGGTTCAATGATTTGAATACTCGAAATCGTTCCACCAGCACTTATCGTTACAGATCCAGTTGCTTGAGTTGTAGTAGAAACACCTATAGTTGATGCAATACTTACTGTTGCTGTTGAATATCCAATGCCACCATCTGATATGACCACAGAAGAAATAGTTCCAAGTCCAGATACTATGGCAGTTGCTGCCGCAGATGATTTAGATTCTTGAGAAACAAATTTAATTTTATTTTGGAAATTCAAAGAAACCGCATTTTCATTCTGCGGATTGAACATTGGTCTCACATCATCAACATATATCAATGTAGATCCAACACCAACAGGTTGAATGAGATATGCACTTGGATTAATAACTGGTTCATAAAGTTGTCTGGTCTTTGGAATAAAGATTTCATCGATCAGAGTATCTTCAGTTTGTTTACACCAATCAACAGGTCTCAACAATTCAGTATCAATTGTATTTCCTGGTCCATAATATGGAGTTGTTCCAACAAGATTTGTTGCCTTTATTTCATCAACAACTCTTTCTTCCTCAAGAAGACCAATACCTTGACCTCTAGATGGATCATTTTTTATTTGAAGAGTGTCACCAACCTTTACAGTTTCAACAACATTTCTGAATATTACATCAGAATCACCATTTCCTCTATAGAAGATAATTTCAATTTCATCTCCAATTCTGGGTGCTTCAGTAAATCTAAGTGTTCCACCTCCATCAAAAATATATCCAACACCTGGTTTCTGAAGGATTTGATTTACAAATACCAGAATAATATCTTGGACAATAATATTTGATCCTTTTCCTGCTACGATAGAGAAACTTTGTCCCTCAAGTGAAAGTGGGAAGTCTTTTCTAAATCCATCAATGAATTTTTCAACATTGTCAAGGAGTTGAAGTTCTCCAATAGACCACCCATTAAACTCATCAGAAATTATTTCTTCAATAGTTAGTAAAAACTCATCACCACTAAAATCTGATGTAGTAGGAATTCCTGTCAATCCACCTGTAGCAACGGTTAATATGTCACCATTACCATAAGCATATCCAGTATTCCTAATTTCAAAACCAATCACACTTGATCCTTGACCAACAACAATATCAATAGTTGCTTCAGTTCCAAAACCAGAAATTCCGGATTTATATTTCAAATCAAGACCACTATATGAATCTGGATCATCAACAACAACAAAAGAGGAACTTGTAAATTCCGCACCATCAAAAGTGATCGTAACATCTGTAGATATATTACCAGTTCCGGTAATAATAGTAGCAAAACCAACATGATAGAATGCTGTTGTAACGCCAATATCACTATTAGCAACACTTACATTTACATACCCAATAGATGGATTGGTGATTCCAATACTGACCTGAGTTCCAGACGGAATTTCAACATTTGTAGTGGAACCAATTCCAACTCTTACAAAGGTGGAAGCAGTGGATACAACAGTGCATCCATTTTCTTTGATAAATGTACCGATACCGATTGTAACATTGTCTCCAGTATTTAAAGTATTGATGATATCATAAACACTATTGGAATTATCCAAATAGATTTCAGTTGAACCAATACCAACAGGGCTGGAAGTATCAGTCAAGATTTCATATCTAGTTCTTCCTCTGTAACCACTTCCAGTATTAGCAATACTAATGCTAGAAACAGTTCCCAGTCCAGAAATTATTGCTGTTCCTCCAGCAGACACTAATGGTTGATATCCAAATCCTTCTGTGGAAGATACTGATACAATAACACCACCTTTAGGGAAACTGGAGATTCCAACATCTGGTCCTAATGGTGAGGGATTTGATCCAGTGAAGGTAATGGATGTTATACCAGATGATTCTTCTAAAGTATACTGATTTATAATTTTTGAGAACTGGATTGTATCATTTACCAGAATGATACCATTTTGTGTAGTAATTCCTGATACATTAGAACCATTTTGTGTTAATGTAAATGAATTTTTAGAACCATCAAACTGATCGGAAATATTATCAAAGATATAGTTCTTAGAATATGCTTCAGCAGTTGAACCTACAATACCATTTCTCAAGAAAGTTCTACCTTGGAATGTAGAAGATGTTGTTATACCTACATAATCAATTTCGTCAGGATCAGTTGTCTCTGGTGGAGTTCCCCCAAAAGGTGCTGCAGCAAATGAAATGAAATTCTCTACAATATTGTAGTTTCCTACAATTTTTGTAACTAACTCACCTGACAAGTGTGTTGACAATCCAGTTCCTAACCAAGGTCTACGAACTCTTATTGCATTCGGTTCAGCATTAATACCAATCTGTTCAATCTTCATAATTTCATCATTAACTTTAATTAAGTCAGAACCAAAGAAAGATGTTATTCCAACGAAGAATATTATAGTATCTTCAAGTGCTACGTTAGCTTCTAAAGTAGTTGTTATTGCTGTAGATACAACAGGGGATTGTATCATATTATCAATAGCAACAAGTGCTCTTGCGTTTTGATTTTGGGCAATAAATCTATGAGATGTTCCAATACCAACGCTTTCCAATTCAACTATCTGAGGAGTAAGTTTAAGAGCATTTTCTGCACTTGAAGCAATTCTTATAGAATTTTCATCAACCTTAACTGCAAAGATATTTTCTTTAGGAAGGAATGTTGTGTCTGCATATCCTACAAAACTAGTTGTAGCAATTCCAATGGCAGATGATGCTGTTCCAACATTAATATATGTCAACTTCTCACCGGAAGAGAAGAAGTGATTGGGAATAATGATGAGATTATTTTCTACATCAACAACCTCACTATTATTACCCTCAAAGTATCTTTCAAAGACTTGCAGTCCCTCATGCCTCAATTCAAAATCTCTCTTGATGTCAGATTCAGTTCCGGTATAGAATGATTCGTTAGTATCTAAATGTCCATTTGTAAAATCAAGTGTGGTAGAAGAGGCACCTTCTGGTAAGTCTGAATGTGGCGTTAAAGCTTGTGTGAAAACTTTAACAACTGTATCAATGTTTGGATTTGGAGTAAAGACAATGCTGTTAGTTCCAGCAGCAGAAACTCTTGCCCCAAAAGTTCCCAATCCAGATGAAGTTACAACATTTCCATATTCTGTAAAAAATGCATTAAAAGGATCTATAGATGTTGGGTCAACATAATTATCAATAACAATAAGTTCTGAAAGTTGATTTGCTGAGTTTGTTGTATCAGTAACTTGAATTATATTGTATGATGCATCATATCCTTCTCCATATGTTGCGACAGTTGTTATTCCTGGATTAGCAGATGCAGAAATACTTGTAGTCGTCACCTTATTGAGAAGATTTGATAAATCTTCATATGTAGTAGTTCCTGTTGAAATACTACCAGTTGTAAAACCAACATGGAATGTGTTTATAGCACCAGTAGTTCCTATTCCAGTTGCTGTTGGAATAAAATCAACCTTAAGAAGTGAATTTTCAATATGAGGATAATAAGATCCCAGACCAGCGGCAGGACCTCTTTCTGGGTTTGTGGTTAATCTTCCATATTCTGAAAAACTCACTCCTTCATTAGTTCCATCATGAGTAATATTAAGTTCAACACACTCAAACTCTCTATCACTTCCAATATCAGGGTTGATATTAACCAATACTTTTAAACTAGTGATAGTGGAAGCAACAGAAACTATAGTTGCTGGTGTTGCTGCTTCTACTTGAACACTACTGCTACTAAGTTTTACTGCTTCCTCAAAATTTAGATCTCCGGTAGAAAGAACTTTGTCATTCAAACTAAATGCTGCAATAACAACATCATAATCATTAATCTTAAATTTTGTTGGGAAGAATCTAAGTTCTGCATTGTCTCCTACAATGGCAAAGTCAAATGATCCCAAAGTTGGTTCATCTTCACTAAACACTCCTAATGGATATGGAGTAACAAGTACGCCATATTCATTTATATAAGCAAGAAAACTATCATGAACGATATCTACTATGGCAAATTGTCTTTGTGCGGTAAATTTTTTATCTCTAACATAAGTAAAATATTTTTGGAATCTTGCCTGAGTAAAATCAAATTCATTTACTACACTAAATCTTGTAGCTCTTGGTTCGCTATTAAACTGACCACTAAGATCATCAATAGAAAGAACTCTATTTCCTATTGATTCAAAGAAATCCTCTAGAATGATACTAGAGAATGTGATTTCATCTGAAACATTTCTTGAGTTTATAACCAGATTGTTTTCAGATACAAGGTCAAATGCATAGTAACAATTTACACTAGCAACTCCCAGTAAATCAGTAACAATATCAACACCGCCAGTCCTCCCTGGTACATCAACCGACATGCTATTTGAGTTTATAGTTTCTAACTGATAGTCAGAAAACTTTTTAAATCCTAAAGTATGATTCAAAGAAGAAACTGGTTCATTCCAAGTTTCAAATGGAACTTCTGATTTCAATGAATATGAGAAGTTTTGATAATAGAAACTATCTTGCAATCTTTGAAGATTTAGATTCAATTCACCCGAATCATTTTGCCAACCCTGTATAACTTCAACTGTTGGATTGAGATTATAGTATTCTTCAGATGAAGTTACCGAAGATGCTATTCCTTGAACATCTGAGGATTGTCCAGTGATTTTTTCTCCAACTACAAACTCACTATTAGAAGAAACTCTTAAAATACTTGACTTAGGATTCCATTCATTGATAATACCAACAGCAGAATTTGAGGATACAGTTTCTCCTTTAAAGAACTGCTTTCTGGTAAGAATACTAGAGAAGGTTGGGAAATTCTTTTGAGCAATAATCCTTCCTGAAGAATTTGTTATATCAAAAGTGCCAGGGAATTCACCTGATTCTAAAACGCTAGAAAGACTATAAGTTATACTTCCAATTCCACCCAAGTTTTCATCAACATCAGTTATATCAAATAGTTTGTAGTTATAATTTTCAGAGTTGAATCCTTTTCCTGTTGTAGTTCCAATACCAACACTCAAACCTTCAACTAAAACCTTATCTCCAACAGCAAATGGGAAAGAATTTTCTGTGCTAAAACCAACTGCTAAGAATGCAGTCACATCTTTAGTTGATTCGTTATAACTAATCGTTGCACCAACTCCAGCACCAGTTTCTGTTGGAATGAATATAGGGTCTGCATTAGTAATTCCCTTTGTGTTCTTAAGTATTTCAACAGTTCTATCGCCAGGTGTTACTCTTAGATCTATATCAGATACTACCTCATTAGTTCCACCATCAATAACAACTAATTTTGGTGGGAAAGCAAATCCTCTTCCAAAAGAAGATATTCCAATGGATTTGAAAACAACAAGTGGTTCTATTTGTATGACTTGTGGATATAATGCAGATGGAGAGAGAGTTGGGTCAGATGGATAAGAATTTCCAAAGTCTTTTATTTTAGTTGAAAGAATTTTTCCTACAGATTTGCTTTGTGCTTCTAAAACGGCACCATTTCCACTAACACTTGTTATACTTGATATTTCTGGTAATATTCTGTAATTTATACCTGGATTAGTAACTTCAATACTTGAGATTGGTCCGGTAGTATGTGTACAATCGGTATCATAGTTTATTAAAGAACCAGAAGATGCATTGTAAATAGTTTCTTCTGGAGTTTCTTTCAGTGTATATGTAAAGGAAGTGGTAGATGGTGTGAGAATTCTGTGAGTTCCATTGTAAATACTATTTGTTATTTGAATCTGACTTGAATTTACAACCTCATCATCTATAAAAATTCCAGTTTTTTCATCGGGAACATCTACACTTATATTTGAATCTATTAGGTCAAGTTTATAATACAAGAACTCGGGAATATCTTCAGTTACTTTTAGAATAACTTTAGCACCAGATGAACCAACTGTTCCTTCTCTTGAAATCTCAAATAGTTTGCTATCTTCTGATTTTTCCCAAACTACTTTGAAATCTTTATCCCTATAAAAATTCAAAGCAAATCCTGGATATTTTGTGCCAGAAATTGTGAATGCCAATGATGGATCTGATAGATCAAATGTTACAGTAGAATTTTTATACAATCTTACTGGAGGATTGACTGGTGATATTGTGCCAGCAGATGCACTTGTTATTTCAACTATGGTCGGTTTTTCTTTAGTAGCATCAAAATAACTATTTGAAAGTTTGATCGTATCTCTATCAATTACCTTCGCATAATAAATCGTATCGCTGGATAATCCTACTGACGGTATAGTTGCTGTATGTATAACTTTATCGCCAGTCTTCAATTTGTGAGAATTTAGTGTGATAGCATTAGTAGATGTATTAACTCCTGCTGCAGAAAAATCAATAGGATCAACTACAACTCTTCTATTGTAATTGTCATATTTGAAAATAACTGTCTTTGTATTATTTGGATTTGCATTTACAAATACATTGTGTGGTTGACTTAATCCATGAGTTTCTGCAGTAGATACTGTTACTAAGTTTCTTTCTACATTTCCAGTCAATACTTCATAGTTTGTAGTGAAACTGTGTGTATCTCCAGCACCTACTGATCTGAAGAACAATGTGGTTGAAATAGTATTTGCAAGTCCAACAAAGGTTCCAGTTGTTCCAAGACCAACTCTAACAGTTGCGACTCCAATCAAATCATCATTAATTTTAGCAACAAATAAAGATTGCCCATCTGGTAATGTTGTTCCTACCCCAACATTCGTTTCATCTTGGACAATAATACCACTACCACCATTACCAGGAGAATAAGTTAACAAGTCTCCTGTTTGCAAATTGTGATCTTTAAGGTATAATGCTTTAGTTTGGATGAATATCTGAGTAGCACCTACACCAGGATTTGCAAATGTGATGGTAGTTCCAATCCCAACTCCAGCAGTAGTTCCCAGTCCAACTACATTTATTGGATTAAAGTAAATTTGCTGGTTCTCTCTGTATTGATAATCTGTCTTAAATCCACTATTAATTGATAATTTTCTGGGAACTTCATATATCAATTTTCCAATAGTGTGAGAAGTTCCTGTCGTTCCCTCAACCTCCCTAAGAACTCTTATTCTAGAGTTTAGTCGGTCTACATTTAGAACCTTAATTTTCTCAGTTCCAGTAATTAAGATATCATTCTCTCTAATCTTAGAACGAGACAGATTGCCTGATACTCTAAAGAAGGTGACAATACCAGTAACTGAAGGGTCATCAATAGATACTGCAGTTGTTCCTATTCCAGTAAACTTAAGAATATTTGAACTAATACCTACAGAATAAGAACCTTCTATTTTAGAAGAAGTTGTTGATAATCCGGATATATTCACTATATCAAGATTTTCAAAGTTATTTGGATTGTCAGAATATAAAATATATTCTCCCTTAGATTGTCCTGGATAGATTTCTAAATTTTCAATAGAACTAGTAGCAACACTTATGCTATCAACACTTCTTCCTTTGACTCTTGCCACTCTACCAGCAGCACCTTCTCCTTTAGTGCCAACATTATTGAATACTAAAACATCTCCAACTTTATACCCAATACCCCCAGTGGAAATGCCAATTGAATTGACAACACCTTTTGCTGTTGCTGATATTGTAGACTTTTGATTTAATTTGTTTGGAATATCAATATATGGATAATTTATATCAAACTCTAATAAGTTATATGGTTTAGTGTTTCTTCTATACTCGTTCTTCAAAGATTCAAAGTTGTTCTGATTCGCAGATAACTTGAAGTTATACTCTTCAGGAACTGAATGATAATTTTGACCGATTATATATGGGAATGTTGGTTTTTTATAGTTTTTAAATACTCCAGAAGATTCTACAGAATCATCATCTATGGTCATAAAATATGCATAAGTTCCATTTGGATAATCTGGAGTTAAGCAGAATCTTCCATTGTTTTCATCAAGAATATCTTCCTCAGTTGATTTTACATGAGTATAATCTTCTACAAAAAATCCTTCTGGAAAATTACTTGTTGGAGGTCTGTTTGGTTTTATATCCAAGGAATATCCAGACTTCATTTGGGTGATTACACCACCAGATTTATTTTTGAATCCATATGGACCATAAATTGGATTGCCATCATATGCAAATCCAAGTATTGGTGAGTGTTTAGTGGATGAAACCTCTAAATTATCAACTTTTTTTAAATCTGGTTCCCCATAACTTATTTCTCCAGTAGTTTTAATTGAAAATGTATTTTCTCTAAGTTTTCTTGGAGCATATACATGAGTATATTGTAGATGTAGTTGATCTCTTGATTCTATCAATACACCATCATCCGCAGTAAAAAATGGAAGATGTTGATTAAATAAGTTGATTCTCCAAGTTTGAACATCTGCTTTAAATGCAGCTGCATTGATAGATGTCTCAGCAGTAATCACATCAACAATTGTGGAACCTTGAACATATCCACTACCAGGTTGTACAATAGTAACAGAGGTTATAGACCCATTTTCAATGATGGGAATCAATACAGCACCAAAACCATCTCCATTTACAATTAAATCTGGAGTTGAGAAATATCCAGATCCTGAACTTTGAACAATAACTTGTACAATTCTTCCATTATTAACTATTGGCAACAATAGAGCCTCTCTTCCAGTATCAAGAATGACCTGGGGGGAGTTGTCTAAATTTATGATATCGGAAGATCCATAACCAACACCTTGATTTTCTAAATGAACTGAAGTTACTTGACCTCTAAAGATTGGTTGTATTTCTGCTTTGAATGTTTCTTCGCCAATAGAAGAAATACCAACCTCCCCCAAGAGAGTCGCGCTTATTTCGGGATAATTGAAAATATGAGTTCCAACTCCAACAGAAGTGAAATCTACATATTGCTTTGTTCTATAGAAAAACTCTCTGTCAGAAGATAATCCTACAGCAGAAAGTTTGAATGAGTCTTTATCAACTCTTGTGACATAATATTCAGTATCTACAGACAATCCAGAAATATGTGTTCCTGTGCAGGTGTACTTAATAAGTTCTCCAGATTTATAATCATGATCATTGATGAATATTGAGTCACTTGCTGTACTAACTCCTACTAATGCCTGTGCTGTGCGCTTTTTATTTTCATAACCAACACCCCCATTGACAATATTGATAGAATCTAATACTGACTTTTTATTGACAGATTCTAAAAAGTGCTTTCCAGAACCATAATCAGTCAGATATACTGTATTGATTCCCAATATGGCATCATTTTGTGTTGGGTGAAGTTTAACTGTGACATTATCAATTACGGATAAGAAATACTCCGAATTTGTAACTATGCCAGCAACACCAGGTTGGTTGTTTGTCTTGTATATTACCTTCTCAACATTTCTAAACTTATGGTAAGTTGAAAAACCAATTGTAGATTCATCAGATGCTGTTCCTGTAGTTATTCCAGAATTACCTTCACCAGCAATAAACCCTACAGAGTGGTCAATTAATTTCATATTGACCTTGCCCAAGGCACCCTGACCATTACCACCAGTAATTTTTAGGGTTGGAGTTTTTAGATAATCAAATCCAGTATCTTTAATACGAATCTCTCTTAGTGAACCAGATATAGCAGGATAACCAGTAGCCCCTGTACCTACAGAATCACTAATAATAAGATTCGGTGGATTAATTACATCAATTCCTCCACCTGGAGACAAAACTCTAATATTTTCAATTTTTCCATATTTGACAAAATCTTTAGACTTATAATTTACAATTTCAACTCCATTGATAAGAATACCAGTAGATCCTGGTTCAGTTTCTTTTAATATTTCTGTGGATTTTGGTTTTGATATTTTTCTAAGTAAATTTTGAGATTCAAAGTTCTTTCCATTAAACTCAAATGGTTTTATTGAACTATTAGTTATCGTGACAGCAGAATCAACTGACACAAAGTTTGAATTTAGAATATCACTTCTACTTTTTGCAAACTTAACTGTAGATTGATTTACTCTTTTGACAAAATATAATCCATCAGCAA
>Ga0213864_10000279_pt1:5000-22960 | contig 22960 bp, 22 predicted proteins | sample PICome_5_FD_160078 | JGI IMG/M metagenome (GOLD analysis project Ga0213864, IMG submission 160078) | Coastal seawater microbial communities near Pivers Island, North Carolina, United States - PICO247 | ecosystem: Environmental > Aquatic > Marine > Coastal | place: USA: North Carolina... | reverse complement strand
TTTACCTAGTCATAAAATAGCTCTAAAAAATAACTATAGTGATTTAGTAGATTTTGTAAAACAATCTCAATAAACTAAACTTTATTGATATTTACGTAATAATTCTTATCTAACCTTATTTTTTCAGATTTTACATCAATTGACTTAGTTTCCTGAGTAGGATTTAATCTAATTTTTTCATCACCAACAAATACCTCTACTGGCATCTTAAAACCATCAACTACATTAGTCCATTTGTACTCTAATAAACCATCATTCAGCTTATATTCAAAAACAGGAATATTTGTTGTTCTAAGATATTGATCAAAAAAGGTTGATAAATCATAGCCCATTTTATCGGAAATGTAATTTTCAATTTGTTTAGTTTCAACTGTTTGATGATAAAAGTCTTTGTTTAATCCTCTAAGAATCCTTCTCCATTTTTCATCTGAATTTGCAATTTGTCTTATTGTATGTAAAACATTAGCTCCTTTGCTATAAATATCACTTCCTCTTTGATTTACGCCATAAGGACCGATCATTGGGGCTGAATTACTAATACCAGCTCTTGTCCCAATAACATACTCAGAAGATGCTTCTTTTCCATAATGATAATCTAGAAAAAGATTTTCAGAGTAAGTTGTGAAAGATTCATGAATCCACATATCTGCAATGTCTTTGTATGTTATGTTGTTTGCAAACCACTCATGTCCTGCCTCATGTATGATTATGTAATCAAATTTAAGACCCCAACCGGTTCTTGATAAATCTCTACCTAGATATCCTTTCATATACTTATTTCCATAAGTAATTGAGCTTTGATGTTCCATCCCGAGATAAGGAACTTCAACTATTTTAAAACTATCTTCATAAAAGGGGTATGGACCAAACCAATATTCAAAAGCATCCATCATTTTCACAGCATCTTTAAATTGAGTTTTTGCTCTCTCTATATTATCTCTTAAAACATAGTAAATCATATCTAATTTCCCTTTTTCCCCTTCATATACTTCAGAAAATTCGACATAGTCTCCTATATTTATGTTGACACCATAATTATTTATAGGGTTTGAAACATACCAATGGTAAGTGTTAGTGTCTTCGAACTCCTCAATTTTTTTTAATCTACCATTTGAAATGTTCATTAAACCTTTTGGAACATTTACACTTATAAGCATACTGTCAACTTCATCGTACATATGGTCTTTATTTGGCCACCAAATACTTGCTCCAATTCCCTGGCAACTAGTAGCTGCAAAATGTTTTCCATTTGAGTCTCTAGTCCAAGACAATCCACCATCCCAAGGAGCCCTAACTGCTTCTTTTGGATTACCTTCATAATAAACCTTAACTGAATTTATTTTACCTTTTCTTTGCTTATCTATCAAATTTATGAAATGAGCACTTCCTTCAGAGGAAAAAGTTAATTCTTTTCCGTTTTGTTCAACTTTAGTTATTTTTAGTGGAGATTGTAAATCTACTTGAAGTTTTTTATTCGGCTCAAGCACTTTATATTCAATTGTATTTGACCCTTTAATAAATTTATTATCAAGATCAACTGCGATATCAAGGTGATAATAAGTTAAATCCCACCATGCCCTTTCTGGTGTTATACTACCTCTCAAGGTATCTTGTTTTGTAAATTCATATTCTTGAGAAATTGATTTGTTGTGTAACAACATCAATAAAACAAGCATTCCAAATAAATATTTATTTTTCATAATCTTCATCAATTAATTCTATTAGTAGGTCTTTTAATGTTTTACTTCTAGAGCCATTTTTAGTTGTAATAACGATAACTCCATTTGTTCCTCTCATCCCATACTGAGCTGTAGATGCAGCGTCCTTTAAAACAGTAACAGATTCAATATCCGAGGGATTAATCATTGAAAGTAAGTTTAAACCACTTGATCTAGGGTCCTCTTTAACTTCTGTATTAAAAAACGGTAAACCATCAATAACAATCAAAGGTTCATTACTTAGAGAATATGAACCTTCTCCCCTAATTCTCATTTGACTCATAGTTCCAGGAGTTCCTGACAATGAGCTAACTCTGAGACCTGAGACTCTACCATTAAGATATTGTTCAATTGAAGTGTGCTGAGAATAAGTTAAATTTGTAATCATTATTACAATAATGATTAAAAAAAATCTGTTAACAAACATCATGTTGTAAAGTAAAAAAATTGATTTTAATTTGCATAAATTTTTATGAAAAAAACATCACTATTTGAAAAGCACATAGAATTAAATGCTAAAATGGTTGACTTTGGTGGTTTTAACATGCCTATTCAATACTCTGGAATTTCTGATGAACATATCAATGTGAGAAATAATGTTGGAATCTTTGATGTTTCTCATATGGGTGAGTTTTTTGTTTCTGGAAAAGAAGCATTACAATTCTTAAATCATGTATGTTCTAATAATATTGGGAAAATTGAAATTAATAAGGCTCAGTACAATTGCTTTACAAATGAAAATGGTGGCATCATTGATGATTTAATAGTCTACAGATGTGATGAAAATGAGTATATGCTTGTTGTAAATGCTTCAAACATTGATAAAGATTGGAATTGGCTTAATCGGTATATTAACAAATATGATTGCTCAATAATCAATGAATCTGATAATATTGGCTTGATCTCTGTTCAAGGACCAAAATCCCTACAGCTTATAAACGACATTTTTAATAAAGATTTTACATCAATTAAAAAATTCAACTTCAAAACTATTGAATATAAAAAACATAAAGTTATAATATCAAATACTGGCTACACTGGATCTCCTGGTTACGAGATATATTTAGATAATAATATTATTGTTGAAATATGGGATTTACTTCTAAATCATGGTAAGAAGTATGACTTATGTCCAGTTGGACTTGGAGCACGAGACACCCTAAGAATAGAAATGGGTTATTGTTTGTATGGAAATGAAATTAACGATGATATAACGCTCCACGAAGCTAACCTTATGTGGATAACAGATATGAATAAAGATTTTATTGGAAAAAAAAGTCTTGAAAAGTCCATTGAAAACTCAAAAAAGAAGCTGGTTGGATTTAAGATGATAGATAGAGGAATCCCACGTAAAGATTATCATGTATTTGATAGTAATAATAACTTAATAGGAAAGGTTACATCAGGAACATTTTCACCATCTAATAAGCTTGGAGTTGGAATGGCTTTAATTGACTTTAAGAATTTTAAATCAAACGAGATTTTTATTGAACAAAGAAACAAACGTATAAAAGGGTTAATACAAAAATTACCAATATAATGGGGAGAGCCTTTGAATTTAGAAAAGCTAGAAAGATGAAGAGATGGTCAAGTATGGCCAAAACTTTCACAAGAATAGGAAAAGACATTGTTATTGCAGTTAAAGAAGGAGGCCCCAACCCTGAAACTAACTCAAAGCTAAGGGCTGTAATTCAAAATGCAAAGACTGCAAATATGCCAAAGGATAATATTCAAAGAGCTATTAAAAATGCATCTGAAAAAAATACTGAAAACTATAAAGAAATTGTTCTGGAAGGTTATGGCCCACACGGTATAGCAGTTATCGTAGATTGTACGACTGATAATAACAATAGAACTGTTGCCAACATTAGAAGTTATTTTAATAAAACTAATGGTAACCTAGGAACAAATGGATCCGTTGAATACTTATTTGATAAATTATGTGTATTTAGAATAGTTATGTTTGAAGAATATGAAGAATTAGAACTTGAACTAATAGATTATGGTCTTGAAGAATTGGTAATTGATGATGAAGAAAATGAAATTATCATTTACGCAAAATTTGAATCATTTGGCGAAATTCAAACTATACTTGAAGAAAAAAATATTGAAATTAAGAGCTCTGAAATTGAGAAATTACCAAAAAATACAATTGATTTAGATCAAGAAAAAAAAGGGGAATTTGAAAGCTTTCTGGAAATGTGTGATGAAGATGATGATGTGCAAAAAATCCACCATAATTGTAGCTAAGAATTTTCCGCTACTATACCCACTACTCCATCATAAAATTTTTTTAAAAATTCAAAATCTTTGTTAATATCATTAGTTGGATAAAAAGGTTTTGAGAAAACTACTTCTTTCTTTTTTGCATCCATGGATACAGATACAATGGGAACATTTGCTTTTTTTGCTATATAATAAAATCCAGTTTTCCATTCGTTAACTTTTTTTCTAGTTCCCTCAGGCGATAGGGCTAACCTATATAAATCTTTTTTACTAAATTTTTCAGCTATTAGATCAACTGTTTTTGATTTACTATTTCTATTTACCGGTGAACCTCCAAGATATTTTAGAACATAATTCAATGGGAAAAAGAAAAGCTCTTTTTTTCCAATAAAGTTAATTTCAAGATTAAGTATTCTTCTTACTGGGATAGCTACAAAAAAATCAAGCCAATGTGTATGTGGAGCGACAATCATTACACATTTTTTAACTGGATTAGTTTCACCAATAATTTTCCAGCCCAAAACCTTACAAAAAATAAATTTAATCATGAATAAACTTTTGAGCCTCTATAAAATCTTCTTCAGTATCTATTGAAATAATATTATTATGAATTTCTAATAATTTAATTTTTTTGTCATTATAAATGAATCTTAATGCTTCTATTTTTTCAGCTTTCTCAATTTCAGAGATAAACATTTTAGGAAATTCCATTAAAGCTTTTTTTCTGAAGGCATAAATCCCAATGTGTTTGTAATATTGATTAAAAGAATTAGATCTATTGTGAGGAATAGGTGATCTAGAGAAAAAATTAGCAAAGTCATTAGCGTCAGTAACAACTTTTACATTGTTATGATTATCAACATCAATTTGCTTATCGATCCTTTTTTTAAGTGATATTACGTCAATTATCTTATTATGATCATTCTCAAATTCACTTAGTATGATTTGAAGATTCTGTTTTTTAATAAAAGGTTCATCTCCTTGAACATTTATAATTATATCACAATCAAAATTGTTCGCATACTCCGCTACTCGATCTGTTCCAGTTTGATGATCTTTTTCACTTAAAAAATTACTTATTGAATATTTATCTAAAATATTTTTTATATCAGTTGAATCTGTTATTACATGAACCTCATCAAAAATTTTAAAATCTATAATGTTTTGAGCAGTTCTGACTATCAAAGGAATACCATTTAGCTCTCTTAAAAGCTTTCTACTTAGTCTTGTTGATTCTAATCTGGCTGGAATTAATGCAATTGATCTCACGTGATAAAATTAGCTAAAAAATAAAAGAATAATTTATAGAGGTTTTAACTATTTCCATAATTTAAAAAAAATTGTAGATTTGTCTCACTAGTAAATAAACCTGAAATGAAACTTACAGAAAAGAACAGAAAAATAATTACATACGTTTTATACTTCTTATCAATAATCCTAGTTTTTCAAATTTACAATTCAATTGATGCTCCTATTGAGTTTAACAAAGTAAAAAACGAAAGATATCAAAAGGTAATTGAAAGATTAAAAGATATACGAAATGCCCAAGTTGCATTTAAGAGTGTGAATGGAATATATTCGGATAATTTTGATTCTCTTGTAAATTTCATTGAAACTGGTCAGTTTACTATTATTGAAAAGAGAGATTCAAGCTACATGCAATACGATAGAGTTTACAGGATAGATATGCTAAGAGAAGTTATAGTTGTAGATACTTTAGGATTTGTTTCAGTAAAAGACTCATTATTTAAAAATGACAACAGATATAAAGATTTAGCATTAGTTCCTATTGATGGAATAGATGAAAAATTTTCTATAAAAGCAGATATAATTGATAAAAACGGTTATAATGTTCCTGTATTTGAAGTTAAAGTATCAAAGGATGTTATCTTATTTGATCAGAATAAAGACTTATTAATGCAAGAAAAAGAAACTGTATCTGTTGATGGAGTCAATGGTCCTGCGTTAGTTTTAGGATCTTTAGAGGATGTTAGCACCAATGGGAATTGGCCAACTACGTTTGATGTCGATAGAAAATAATCTTTCAATACTTAACATTATTGTAGGTGATAACTACTCCACCTTTCATTTTATAGACCATTCAAATTCTTCAAAGTCGTTTTTCAAAAAACTCACTTATGATGCAGATCTGAAAACTGAACTTTTAGGTGATTTTATTGGAGAAAATTTAAGAACTAATGGCTTAAATAATTTATCAATTAATGAAATTAATGTTTATTATGATCATAACTTATTTTCGCTAGTTCCAAACTCATTATATGATGATAATTTTAATAAAAAATATTTAGAGAATATTTTTGAAATTCAAGCCAATGACTTTGTTGAAAACGACATAATAAGTGAATTAGAAATCAGAAACGTTTATGTTCCTTACATCAACGTAAATAATATATTAATTGATTCTTTTAATCAAATTAATTATTTCCATTATAATTCTATACTCTTAAAAAAACTGTCAAGCGCAAGTATCGAAGAAAAAAACAAGATATTTTGTATTGTTAACAATAAATGCTTTAAAGTTGTAATATTTCAGAATTCTTCATTGAAAATGGTCAATCAATACAACTATGAAACAAAAGAAGATATATTATATTTTGTATTACAGTCACTAAAATCACAAAAAATTAAACCTGAAAAATCAAAATTAAATTACATATTCAATCATAAATTTTTGGGACTGCAAGATTTTACAAAGGAATTCATCAAAGAAGTTAATGTATTATTTTACTCTGATGATAAATGTTGTGATTATATTTTTTAATAAATGAAAATTATTTCAGGATATAGAGGAGGTCAGTTTATAAAAGTCCCAAAAACGATAAAAGTTAGACCAACAACTGGAAAGTCAAAAGAAGGAATCTTTAATATTTTAAATAATAGTTTTGACTTTGAAAATTTAAAAGTTCTGGATTTGTTCTCTGGAACTGGAAATATTAGTTATGAATTTGAATCGAGAGGCGCAAACGTTACTTCGATTGATAATAATATTAATACTATTAAATTTTTAAAGAAAGAATCAAATGATTTAAAACTTGATATTTACGCAGTAAAATCAGACGTGTTTAGTTATATAAAAAAAACAAATCAAAGCTTCGATATTATTTTTGCTGACCCACCCTATAATTTTTCAAAGTCAGAATATCTCAATATCATTAATATTATTTTTAATAAAAACCTTTTGAAAATTGATGGAATATTTCTGCTTGAACATTCAAGTCAAAATGATTTTCTGAATCATGATAATTTTCATGAAATGAGAAAATATGGTGGTTGTTTTTTTAGTTTTTTTAAAAATATAAATGATTGATTTCCAATATTTTCTTTATAATTATATAAATATATAATTTATATTTTATTTCTTTTTATTACTAGCCTTAAATAGATAATTTTTCTCCTCTTTAGTTAAAGATTCATATCCAGATTCAGAAATTTTATCCAGTATAGAATCTATTTTTTTTTGATCAAAATTTGATCCTGAAAAAGTTTTATTTCTTTTAATTTTCTTATTATTTTTCCTTGTACTAAGATTTGTGTAAATATCAACAAAATCTATCCCTTTAAATGACCTGAACATTAAAAAACCAATTAAGGCCCCACCCAGATGAGCAATATGACCTCCGGAATTATCTACAGGTATTTGAATAATATCCATAAGTAATAGAAAAACAGCAATGTAAAGCAACTTTATATTAACAAAGAAGAATCTTATTGTATGATTTGGGTTATATGATGTAATATAAAAAAGAATAGCCATTACTCCAGCTGAAGAACCTATCATTTTTGAAGAAACCCCTGTAAAAACAGGAAATAAATTATAACTAATTATGTAAATAATTCCTCCAAACAATATTCCATTAAAAAAAACATTCAAAAGTCGTTTATCACCAAAATAATTAACAAGAATATTTCCAAAATAGAATAACATTATCATGTTCCAAAATAAATGACTGAAACTTCCATGTAAAAAACCGTAAGTAATCAAAGACCAAGGCTTAAATATCAGAGACATTAAATCTGCTTCTACCACAAAGTAATCTAGTATACTTATATCTTTAAGCTCAAATAGCCACAAAAAAGTATTTAAAATTAACGGTATTATAAAAAATATAATATTTATCACAATTAGCTTTTGTAATTGCCCCATAACGGATAAACTATATTTTAATTTATCTTTTAATTCCATCTATTTCTATTGAATTGATTTCTTTTCCAGTACCACATCATCAAAAAACCAGTGATTGCACCTCCGATGTGAGCAAAATGAGCAATATTTCCAATTGAAGCAGAGGTAAAACCAAAAAACAAATCACCCAATATTAGTAATGGAACAAGATATTTTGCTTTGACAGGAACTGGCGGAATTAATAACATCAACTTAGAATTTGGAAACAAAAATGCAAATGCAACCACTATACCGTAAATTGCTCCGGATGCACCAACCATAACTGAATTAAAATCATAATACATTGAACTTAATCTTTTTTCAGAAACAAACTCAATTATTCCAGTATTATAAGAACCTGATATTAATAAATTTTTTATTTCTTCAGAAGTCACTCCATTTGCTAATAAATCATTGGTCACGGAATTTATATTTAAATAATAAGCTAATAATTGAATTATTGCAGCTCCAATACCTGATGAAAAATAAAAAAATAAAAATTTGTTATTACCCCACATCTGAACTAGAGGTGAACCGAACATCCACAAAGCAAACATGTTGAAAAATAAATGCCAAGTACTACCGTGCATAAACATGTGAGATAAAACCTGATGAAAAACAAACTTATCATTCTCAAAATAGTGCAATGAAAGCAAATCATTACTTAAGTCATATGAAAACTGTGTTCCAATAAAAAAAATAACATTAATAGCAATTAAGTGAATTAAAATTTTAGGTGTTGATCTCATTTAAAAAATTTTTCTATTACATCATTAGTTAATGTATGAAAAGTTATTTTTCCATCAGGACATAGTTCAGGTTTCTTACACGCAAACAATTGATTAACTAGCTCTTCCTGTTCAGAGTAGTTTAATATGGCTTTACTTTTCAAGGATTTTGATTTAGCCATTAGTATTGCTAGATGATCATTAATGCTTGATGAAGATGAGGGAACCTCTAATATTTTATTTTCAATAAACTCATTAAAAAGTAAGTTTATCTTTTCAGTTTCGAACAGAGGATTTATTCCGTTTATTTCAATCTTTTCTTCTCCAAATGTTAGGAAATCGAATCCAATATGAGAAAGCTGTATTTTAATTTCATTTAATATTGCTAATTCTTCTCTGTCGAAATTCAAAACAATAGGAAACATCAACTTTTGAGAATTATTATGTTCAGATGAAATTTCAGTTAAAAAACGCTCATAAAGAACTCTATATCTCGCTCTCTTTATATTAATTAAAATAAGATTTGTTTTTGTTTTTGTGATAATGTATTTATCTGAAATAGAAAAATAATCATTTGCGTTATTAAAATTACTGTTCTCAGAAATATTGTTAAGATTTGAATTAAACAATCTATCATCATTTTTTTCATTTTCATCATCAATATTAACCTCTATATCTATAAAAGGATTAAAATCAGCTGAAAATGAAATGTTTGGAGGCTTGATATCAGATTCAGAAGTTAAATTAGATAAATTGATATCGTTTGAAAAATCTATATTAGGAATGATATTAAACTTTCCAAGACTATGTCTTACAGATGAATTAAGAATAGCATATAGGGAACTCTCATTTTCAAACTTAACTTCAGTCTTAGTTGGATGCACATTAATATCAATAGAATCTTCAGGTATTTCAAAAAAAATAAAGTATCCCGGGTTATATTCTGGCTTAATCAACCCCTCATAAGCTTTTGAAATTGAATGATTTAAATAAGAACTCTTTATATATCTGTTATTGACGAATAAAAATTGATTTTTTCTTGATTTATTTAAAAATTCAGATTTAAAAATAAAACCAGAAATTTTGCCAATCTCAGTAGATTCACTTAATTCAACGAGCTTATTATTTATATTATTACCAAATATTCTTACAATTCTTTCTTTTAAATTTGATGGATTTAGAAGATAAAGTAAATTTCCATTGTGTTTAAAGGAAAAGGAAACATCATAGTGAGGAATTGAAATTCTGATAAACTCATTGACTAAGTGCCTTAATTCAACATTGTCACTTTTTAAAAACTTTCTTCTTGCAGGAACATTATAGAAAAGATTACTTACTGAAATGGTTGTTCCTTTAAGGCCTGACTCTTCATACGAATTAATAATTTTTCCATTTTCAATTGAAAGTACATTTCGTAAATTATCAAAATCAGAAGATGATATCTTAAACTTTGATACTGAGCAAATACTTGAAATAGCTTCACCCCTAAATCCTTTAGTAGTTAACTTAAATAAATCTTCTTGGTTAGATATTTTAGATGTGGTATGCTTTAAATAACATAATTCTAAATCATCTTTTGACATTCCTTTTCCGTTATCACTTACCTCTATAAGTGTTTTTCCTGAATCAAGAATATTGATATCAATTTTTGTTGATCCTGCATCAATGGAGTTTTCAACCAATTCTTTTAGAACAGAGGCTGGTCTTTGCACAACCTCACCTGCTGCAATTTTATTTATAACATCGCTATCTAAATGTTTTATGCTAGGCATTTAAAAAAATTGAAAGATCAAAATCTATAATATACAGAAAAATTAAAGTTAAAATAAGAACAATAAAAATTACGGTTTTAGAGAAAGAGGAATTAGACCTGTTACGAGCATGAATTCGAGCTTCTTTCCAATTATTAGACTTATCGTAAACACTTCTTGTTCTACCCTTAACATACATTGAATCAAGCTCATATGTATTAGACTGATTCTCAGATTTAGAGTAACGAGGAGAATAGTTGAATTTTTTGTTTTTTCTAATCTTAAATAAATTAAACTTCAATGGCTTAAAATTTGATTATAAATTTAGTAAAATGAAATCATTAATGAGTAAAATCTTCTTAAAGTAATGATTATCTTAGCCCATCAGTATGCAGGAAAAAATAAATGAATTAAGGAAGCTATTAAAAGAAGCTAAAAACATCATTATTGTTACCCACAACAATCCAGATGGTGATGCAATAGGTAGCTCTTTAGCCCTATTTCACTATTTAAATAAAATAAATATTAAATCAACTATAATCACACCCAATAACCACCCATCATTTTTAAATTGGGCACCAGGAATTGATGAATTGTTAATTTTTGAAGATAATCCTGAAAGTGCAATCGGAAAAATCAAAGAATCTGAATTAATATTTACTTTAGACTTTAATTCGCTTACTAGATGTGGTGAAATTTTTAATCATTTAGATTTAGATAAAAATTTTATAATGATTGACCATCATCAAAATCCTGAAAGCTATGCTAAAATTCAATTTTCTGAACCCAGTATAAGTTCCACTTGTGAATTAGTATATAATTTAATTGATGGTTTTGGAGATAAATCAATTATTGATAAAAAAATTGCATCATGTCTTTATCTTGGAATGATGACTGACACCGGATGCTTCCAATACAACGGAGTCACAAGTAAGACATATGAAATTATTTCTGATCTATTAAAAAAGAAAATTGATCAATCTGAGATTTATAACAACGTCTATAATAACTCATCTGAAAGCAAGCTCATAGTTCTAGGTAAAGCTTTAGGGAGTTTAAAAGTGCTCAATAACCATAACACCTCCTTTATGCATCTTACTAAAAAAGATTTACTAGAATCGAATTATCAGAAGGGTGATTCCGAGGGAATAGTTAATTACGGATTAACTTTATCTAACATTAATTTTACAGCAATTTTTATTGAAGATATTGATCAGGAGGATTTAATTAAAATATCTTTCAGATCAAAAATAGATTTCCCATGTAATAAATTCGCAGAACAATATTTCGAGGGAGGAGGTCACATAAATGCAGCTGGTGGAAAATTTATTGGTTCTATTAAAGAAGCAATAGAATTATTCAAAGAAAAAATTAAAGAATTTCAAGTTTAAAATTATGAGAATTAAATTTTTACTATTAACAATATTAACACTTAACATTTCATGTAATATGTCACAAAAAAAAGATAACTCAACAATGTTCGCATTGATAGATACAAACAAGGGAACAATAAAAACTGAACTGTATTTTCAACAAACACCAGTTACTGTTGCAAATTTTGTATCACTAAGTGAAGGATCAAATAAAGAAGTTTCAGATGAATACAAAAACAAGAAATACTATAATGGAATTACCTTCCACAGAGTTATTTCTGATTTTATGATTCAAGGAGGCGATCCAACAGGAACTGGATCAGGTTCGCCAGGATATTCGTTCAAAGATGAAATTGTTGAAGAATTAAAACATGATTCTGCGGGAATATTATCAATGGCTAATGCAGGGCCAGGAACAAATGGAAGTCAATTTTTCATCACTCATAAGGAAACACCTTGGCTAGATGGACTTCACACTGTTTTTGGAAAAGTTGTTACAGGCCAAGATATAGTTGATACCATTGAACAAGGCGACTCAATACTAAATATTTCTATTGAAAGAAATGGCAAAGGAGCTGAAAAATTTAATGCATCCAAAATATTTTCAAATCACTTTAAAGAGGAAGAGCAAAGAAAAAAGGATGAGGAAAAAAAATTCAAAAAACTCAAAGATGACGTTTCTAAAACTCATGCTAAACTAAAAAAGGATTCAAAAGAGACCGAAACAGGCTTAAAATATTTCATAAACGAAAAAGGTAATGGAGAAAAAGTTGATGAGCAAAAAACAATTTTAACACACTATGCAGTCTATTTTGAAGATGGAACTCTTCTTGATACATCAATTTTAAAAGTTGCTGAAGCATATAATAAAGTTAATGCTCAGAGAAAGAGCTCTGGAGGATATAATCCAATTGAAGCAAGAGTTGGGCCTAAGGATATGATGATTAGTGGATTTAAAGAAGGATTAAAACTTTTGAGCGTTGGCGATAAAGCAACACTTTTTCTGCCTTACTATCTTGCTTATGGAGAGACAGAATCAAGAGGAATACCTGCAAAATCAAATTTAATTTTTGAGGTTGAAATAGTAAGTCAACAATAATGATTAAAGTTTTAAGAAGATTATTTGTAATTAAAGTAATCTTTTTATTCACACTTACTTTTTTTTTAGTTAACAGCCATATTGGTGAATTTAATCCCATATATAGAACCTTATATGATGTATGGTATAACTTATTATCTACATTAACCAAAATATCATCTCTCAATTTTGGTGATTTGTTTTATCTAATATTGTTATTCATATTTTTTTATTTTTTACTAAAAAGAAACAAACTTAGAAGAAGGGATTATATATTAAGATTAATTCTTTTTGTTATGGTTATTTATAATTCATTTTATTGGAGTTGGGGTTTCAATTATCAGTACCCAATCAATAGCAAACAAACTACATTTGATTACAACAGCTCTGATTTAAAGGAAACTTTAGATTACTACCTTAAAAAAACGAACCAATATCATTTACAAATAACAAAGTCAAAAAACAAAACTGTAGAGACTGATTTAACATTTAATGAAATAAGTGAAATGTGTACAAGTTATTTTACTCGCAGTACCCAATTCAAAGATTTCAAAGTAAATAAATCATATTTCTCTGAAATTATTTCATATCTCGGATTTACTGGATATATTAATCCAATTACATTAGAATCTAATATAAACTACAATATTCCTGTAATTTCATTACCTACAACAATTTCTCACGAAATTGCACATCAAATAGGTTATTCAAGTGAAAGTGAAGCTAACTACTATGCAATAAAGTCAACAATATCTAACAAGAATAATTTTATTAAATACTCTGGTAGCCTTTTAGCTTTACAGTATATCATTTCAGAACTTCAATATACGGATAGTGATTATTTAAAACTCAAACTAAGTGAAATCAATAAAGGCGTTATAGAAAACATTGAAGAAAAAAGAAAATTTAATTTAAAATATAAAAATCCTATTGAACCATACATTAAAAAATTATATGATATTTTTTTAAAAAAAAACAACCAAGTATACGGAATAAGATCGTACAACATGGTTGTTAATTTATTAATTGAAGATTATTATCAGTCTAAAATTAAAACTTCCAAATTAGATTCTAATTGATTTCTAAGTTTAGATATATTTTTTTCAATTTTATCTAACTCATTTGTGAAATTTTGAAGCATTAACTTTGCTTTTTCTAAACTTTTCATATGCATAGTTGTAGGACCATAAGAATTACCAACACCTCTTGAAGCGACCTGTAGTCTTGCACTAATTGTTTGAAAATCTTTTTCCATAACGTCTTTTTTAGATTTATTTCCTGAAACATATACATCAAGATCGAAAATTGCATCTACAATGTCTTTTGAAATAGCTCTAAAAGATTCATAATTCGAAGATTTAAGAATCATTGAATTAATAGCATTCATATTATTCTTTGCTTTTGAAAATTTATGATTGATCAACGTTAATTCTTTAAATGTATTCTCAAGATCAACCAAAAACTCATCTATATTATTTGAATTAGGGTTAACCAAATCACCTGACCTAATTCTCTCAACATTAAAATATTTGCTTCCAATTTTACTGACATCTCCATTAAAATCAATAAAAACATTAAATGAGTATTTCCCTGGACTAACTCTAAGACTAGGTACATAACCTCCTCTTGAAGATCCTGAACTAAGGTGATTATTTAATCTTTTAGTTAAATTCCAAGCAATTCTATTAAATCCTTTTTTATATGGTGCAACTAATCTATCCATAAATACATTTTCAGAATTATAAATATCAATCAAGACTTTTGGTTTCTCTTCCTTTAGTTCTTCATCAAGATTTTCCCAACCTGGAAATGGAATGTCAGAATCTGATTTATCTAATACTTTTTCTTTCATTCTTCTCTTTTGTTTCTTGGTTTGAAGATCATCAGAAATATAAAAAGTCAATAAGGCACCATAATCAGGATTTTTAGCATAAAAGGTATTACCACCTTGTGAGGAAGATCCAGATCTTTGTGGCGTATACTGTAATGCCTTTCTTGGTGAAAAAACTAGATTATTTTTTAGAGATTGAGGAGATAAAAATCTAAGTGAAGAATAATCATCCATAATGTAAAATCCTCTACCAAAAGTTGCAGCTACTAGATCATTTTCTCTTTTTTGAATTGCAAGATCTCTAATTGAAATTGTAGGAATACCGTTTGAAAACTTGACCCAGTTTGAACCACCATTTATTGAAACAAATACACCATACTCAGTCCCAAGGAATAGTAAATTCTTGTCAACATGATCCTGTACTAATCTCCATACAATATGATTATCAGGAATGCCATTAGTAATTTTAGACCAACTCTTACCACCATCAATAGTCTTATAAACATAAGGTTTAAAATCACCAAATTTGTGATTATCTAAAACAGCATAAGCAACATCCTTATTAAAATGATCTGCTTTAATATCATTAACAAAAGAACCTTTTGGAACACCTGGAAGTTTTTCCACATTAACTCTACTCCAATTTAATCCACCATCTCTTGTATATTGAATAATTCCATCGTCAGTACCAGCGTAAATAATATTTTCATCAGCAGGAGATTGAGAAAGAGAAGTAATAGTATTATAAGTTGACATTGCATAAACATCCCAAGGATTATCCCAGCTTTGAACTTTACCCATGATTGGCAACGACAGTCTTTCTTGATTTAGAGTTAAATCATTTGATATTGGGGTCCAATCATCTCCTCTATTATCAGATTTCCAAACCCTTTGAGATGCAAAGAATATAGTTTTTGGATCATGAGGGCTGACTAATATTGGTGAGTCCCAATTAAATCTCTCATAATCATCTCCAACTTCATTTTGAGGCTTAATATAAGTAGCCTCACCATTTGTTCTATCAATTCTATGAATTTCCCCTTGCTGAGATTGAGCATATACTACATTTGGGTTTCCGGGTTCAGTTGCTGGTTGGTGTCCATCTCCACCTAGTAAAACAAACCAATCTGAATTCATAATACCAGAACGCTTTAGTGTTCTGCTTGGGCCCCCTTGAGTATTATTATCTTGAGTACCACCAAAAACATTATAAAAAGGTAAGGCATCATCAACTGCAACTTTATAAAATTGAGTTAATGGTAGATTGGATACATACTTCCAAGATTTTGTGTTATCAAAAGATTCATATATACCTCCATCAGTACCAATTAAGAGGTAGTTTGGATCACTTTCCTTAAATGTTAAAGAATGATTATCTGAGTGCTTTTCAGTCTCAGTCATTCTGTAAAAATCCTTTCCTCCATTATCAGAAACCTGAACTCTAACATCCATCAAATAGATTTTATCAAAATAATGAGGTGATGCAACAAGCTCCTGATAATAATGAGGACCTGTAGCACCAGAAACTGTATCCGACATTTTTTTCCAACTTCCTCCAGAATTAGTTGTTTTATATACACCACCTTTTCTTCGGTCAGTTTCTACAGCGGCATATAGTATTGAGCTATCAAAAGGTGATATAGCAAGGCCTATTTTACCAAGATTTGAATTTGGTAGACCAGTGTTAATTTTAAACCAAGTTTCACCATTGTCAACTGACTTATATAATGATGTTCCAGGTCCACCTCCCATGTGAGCTGCAACATTTCTATGTTTTTGCCATGTAGCAGCATATAAAATATTTGAATTCTCATGATCAATTACCAAATCAGTAACTCCAGTCCACTCATTGATTTCTAATACATTTTTCCATGTTTTACCTCCATCAGTTGTCTTAAACAAACCCCTATCTCCACCAGGTGACCATAAAGGGCCTTGTGATGCAACAAATACAGTTTTTGGATCATCGGGACTCACAATAATTTTTGAAATGTGTTCAGACTTTCTAAGTCCCATATTTTTCCAAGTTTGACCTCCATTTTGACTCAAATAAACTCCATCACCTATACCAACATGTCTACCGCCAACATTTTCACCAGTTCCTAACCAAATTCTAGAGGTATTATGTGGGTCAATAGTGATACAACCAGTAGAATAGAAGGACTGATTATCAGCAATAGGAGACCATGTTGTACCCGAATTGGTTGTTTTCCAAACACCTCCAGAGCCTACAGCAACATACCATTCATTCTCATTTTCAGGATTAATTGCAATATCTGCAATTCTTCCAGACATAAATGCGGGTCCAATAGATCTAAATTTTAAACCTGATAATTGAGAGGAATTCAAATCATATGTATTTGTTTTTTTCTTTTGTGAATAAATTGGAAAAAAGAAAAAAATAGATATTATTAGTATAAGGATCTTTTTCATTTGATAATAGTAATTGTTTAACTCAACTAAAGTAAATTAAAAAATATTAAATCTTAAAATGAAATTGTATTTTTAACAAAGTGAATCTTAATAGATTATTTATTCTATTTATTTTAATTTCATTTGCGTGTGAACCTGATGATATTTGTTTAGATTCTTATCAGGATACACCTAAAATGATAATTAGATTTTATGATCAAGACAATAAGCAACCAAAAAACGTAAAGAACCTTCAAATTTCATCAGATAATTCTGAGGAAACTCTTTTTTTTAGTGAAACAGACTCTATTTCAATTCCTTTAGATCACACAACAGATACTTCAAAATTTATTTTTACTATAAATTCATCAAATTCAGATTCTAACTCAGACAATATTTTTATAAACTACAATAGGAATCCAATATATATCTCTGTTGGATGTGGTTTTATTATGAATTTTGATTTAAATGATTTAATTATAGAAAGTGATCAGAACAATTGGATAAAATCATTTAAAATAAATAATCAAAATATTAATTCTGAAACTGCTAAACATATTGAAATTCATCATTAACATATTATCCTTACTTTTTTTATTTAGTATGTCATCGCAATCTGAGAGTGATACGATTTATGTAAAAAATAAATATGGTATTAGA
>Ga0213864_10000278_pt1 | contig 22964 bp, 39 predicted proteins | sample PICome_5_FD_160078 | JGI IMG/M metagenome (GOLD analysis project Ga0213864, IMG submission 160078) | Coastal seawater microbial communities near Pivers Island, North Carolina, United States - PICO247 | ecosystem: Environmental > Aquatic > Marine > Coastal | place: USA: North Carolina... | reverse complement strand
GTACTCAGACCATTTAGGTTCTGGTAGTACGTGTAGACTACGTTTGCGCTTTGCCATAAAAGGACTCCTTCTCTAATTACATCTATAATTATAACAGAAAGAATCCTCATTTGTCAAGCCCTTAATCAGTTAATATTTTGAAATCCACAATCTTTTCGTAAATGATAGTTCTCCAACCTTCTTTTTCTATGTCATAAACTACCATTGAGGTGTTGGAAGGAATACGAGGAGCTTTTACTTCCGGAACAACTGATTCTTGTAAAGTACAGGTCATTTCACGTAGAGAACCATCTGCTTTCTGAAACAAAAATTTGCCATTAAACTTCTGCAAATTAGATCTTACACCTGCTCTCCATTCAACATCATTTCGTCTTGGATGAAAATTAGTAATATTTGGCATACTTGTCTCCTATGTGATGATTCCACTTGTAAACTCACGATAGGCTTTTTCAACCTGTTCGTTAGTCTTGTCCATAAATACTACTTGTCCATTGTAAAAATGTCCAATGTCAGGCGCTGGAGTTCCTGACATACATAACCCTGCTGCAAAACCCATTCCTTCCTGACTGTGTACAATCATTCTTGGATCGTGTATTGTGATACAGGATTCTGAGGCTTCTGCATATTTACCTATAAACTCACCTACTGTTGTCACAACGGAAACAACATCATTCTTTTTTATCATTACCTTTCACCTTTTTATCAATTAACCAACTCAATTTACTTCTTACACTTCGATCTAAACGATTCAATTGTTCTTTTTCTGTAGCACTCAAAGGTATGTCGGGTTCAATACCAAAATCTTCTGGTTCTTTTTCAACTACCTTTTTGGTTACAAAAGTTATCTTTTCCCCTCGCCGCTCTTTCAAACTCATATTGGTTGCAACAACTAGTAAGATAGCTAGAGGATCAAATACAATTATTAATAGTATTATAACACCTCTCACAGCTTTGTCAATAGTTGCCTTGTCAGTATTTCCGTATATCATTTCTGCTACGTACAATATCGGACCTACTTCCACTTCTATTTGTAACTGCTCCGTTTCCAATATCAATTTGTCATCTGATATTCTGTCTATTTCGGAAAGTGCTGCATCTATGATTCCGTTAAGTTCATTTCTTTCTTCAGTCTGTCTTTCTCTTGTAGCTACAGCACCGTCCTCACCTCGTATTCTGTCATAATCAATAAGTGTCTGTACTGTTTCGTCTAGTTGATCTAAGACAGTCTGAGCATCAGTTATTCTACGTTCTTCGTTCTCTATCAGCCTATCTAAACGTGCTACCTGTAATGTGTTGTCCCCGGTAGAAACTGTTTGCTCCAAATGTGCTTTGGACAGGAATCCAAAGATACCCATAGATGTAATTACAGATAAAATGATAACTGCGCTAGTAAAATATGTTTTTAAAAGTATGGTTGTTGTTTGCCAATATCTATACAGCCATGATGCTGTAACTAGTTTTGCTACTTCCAAAACAACACCCATTGCTAATATAGCTGTTGCTGCGGCAGGAAAAATAGCCATCAGTCCTACAATAGAGAACCATCCTGCTACTACCGATACCGACAACGCAGACAATAATAAAAGTGCTATGAAAAACATTTAGGTGTCCACTCCTTAGGAACAAAGTCAGCCAATGGCTCTTTGTTCAGTCTTATATTTAACATAGAGTTTAAACATTTAGGGTCATGGCGTTGTTGCCACTGTAACAAAAACTCTTGCATCTTAGCATGAGACTTCTTCTCAAACTCAGCAATAGTTTCTTTTGCAAGTTCACCTTCATACTCCTTAACGTACTTGGAGCTACCATAATATTTTTCATAGAGCCTTTGGGGCTTGCCTGAGTATCCTATATAATAATCACCATTAGGAAAATATGTGCAATAAACTCTATGTATCTGTTTCTCTTTTGGTTTCCGTGTTTTCTTCTTTGCCATCAAGTACATCCTCATAATCAGATGTACTATTTATATACTCTTCGGCCGTAGTGAATTTCATATCTTTTTTACCAAAGACACGTTCCCAATTTTCATTATACTTCTGCTGATCTACTTTTCTATATCGAGAGCCTTTGCCCCCATGCCACTTGTCACTCATTCCAAAACTCCTCATCAGATAAATCTACAAAATCGTCTAGTGTTACTTCAATATCAAGTTCTTTACCACAAAAACAGCAGTAACCTACCATGTAGTGATTTTCAGACATATCATGTTGTATGCTAAACTCAGCATTACACTTTTCACATTCTACAGTTTTCTTTACTACGAGACTTGACATACACCTATTCCTGTCTTATACAAAAAATCTTTGCCGCTTCCTTTTGAAGCAGTGTAATCATTTATATAGTACACCATACATATCCCTGCTTGATAAATTAGTTTAGCACACTCGATACAAGGATAATGTGTAACAAACAACACAGCGCCTTGACTTGAATCTGTAGATTTACACAACTTCATCAATGCGTTGGCTTCTGCGTGTAAAACTTCTGGTTTGGTTTCATAGTAAATATTTGTTCCTGTGTCTATAGTATGCTCACATTCATTACTCCAACCCGAAGGCATACCATTATAACCTATTGACAGTATTCTATTGTCTTTTACTATAACACAACCAACCTGTGCTTTCTTTGCTGTCGATAGTTTTGCCGTTTCGCTAGCTATATTTGCAAAATAACTTAGAAACTTTGATTTCACGCCCACACCTCAGACCAGTTGCCTGTTAATGCACCTCTAGCATAGTCTGTTGCTCTGTTTTCAAAAAAGTTTGTGTGAGTAGGAGCGTTAATCATTTCCTCAACCCACAACAATGGGTTTCTTTTTACTTTGAATATACCTTTCAGTCCCAAACTAATCAGTCGCCTATCAGCAATGTAACGTATATACTTCTTGACATCTTCAGGTGTTAGTCCTTCCATTGGACCCATTGCAAAGGCTAAATCAATAAACTTATCCTCAAGTTCTACCATCTTCTCAGCAATGGTGTATATAGAGGACTTCAAGCTGTCATTCCAAATTTCAATATTTTCTTCTACATATTCACGAAACAACTTAATCATAGACTCAGCGTGCTGTGTCTCGTCAACGATAGACCATGTAACAATCTGTCCCATGCCTTTCATCTTACCGTGACGTGGGAAGTTCAGCAACATAATGAAAGAGGAGAACAACTGCATACCTTCTGTAAATGCTGAGAAGGCAGCAATATTTGTTGCCACTGATTCTGTAGTCCCATTCTTGTTTGACATATCCATGAAGTATTCATGCTTGTCTTTCATAGCATCGTATTCAAGGAACTCATTATATGTGGAGTCAGGCATACCTAGTGTTTCAATAAGATGCGAGTATGCCGCTACGTGTAGTGCTTCACGTGCTGCGAATCCTGCTAACATCATACGGACTTCAGGTTGTTTGAAGTATGGAAGATAGTTATTGACATAGCCGCCTGCTACATCAATGTCACCTTGTGTAAAGAAGCGGAAGATGTTTGTGAGAAATGATTTTTCAGCTGCTGAAAGTTTTGTTTTCCAATCTTTTACGTCCTCTGCCATTGGCACTTCTGTGTGTAGCCAATGTGACTGTTCGTGTTTCAACCAAGCATCATACGCCCAAGCATAATTAAAAGGTTTGAAGTACGCTCTTTCTTCCGTTAATTTAGTCATCTATCCTTGCCTTCTCTAAGTTTTGTATTAGTTCTTGTTTGTAATTTTCATCAAATAAATGGTACACTACAATTTGCTCACAATTTCTATATAACACAGGGTGTTCATACATTTCAAAAGGCAAACATCTTGTACCTTGTTTTTTATATGTATGTTGATAAATTCTATTATTAAATATATGTTTTTTATAGTAAGGACTTTCTGCTCTTCTTCTTTGCACACTTACTAATTTATTTGCAAGTGCAATATTATCAGTTTCAAAGGTTATAACACCACCTTTGTAACTTCTACCATCAAAACAATTATCTGATATAGCAAAACTTATCTTATGAAATTCAGCAGTTCTTTTACTTGAGAATGCTCTTGCTGTGCAATATATATTGTTGTCTAAATCAAAAGGATAGTAACCACAACCAAGAATTATTTTTCCGTGTTCCTTATATATAAAATATCCAGATTTGTGGCCATCAAATCTTTTTTCTTTATACAACGCATATAAAAGCGTGTGTGGTTTTACCTCCCAGTTTTGATATTCTAAATTTTTAGTAGCAGGTACATCACTGTCAATAGCTGCTTTACAAAAGTCTATAATTTCATCTACAGGATAAGTGCTGTCTATTTTTTCTATCATGCCAAACCATAATCTTCAAGTCCTGCTTTCACAAAAGCAAGTTTTCTTTCTTTACACCAGTAACATTCTGAACACCTACCCCAATCTTGTTCTGTACAAGAATGTGTGACAGGTATAATATGATTTAGTATTCCTAAATCTTTAGCAAACAACAACGTCTTATCTTTTGTGAAATAAAAATAAGGTTGTTCCATAAACTGTAAAATTCTGTCATCAGGCCGTCTTCTAGGTTCAGGATCCATATGGTATTCTAAATCTTCAAAGTAAGCTGTGTCTGCTACCAATGCAAATTTTTCGTATTTCTTTATGACATCTCTTATGCCAGATATTGTAGTCTCAGTAGGATCATCTGTTTTTTCTCCTACCATAGTAGGCTCAACAACTGGTATATCTAATAAATGACAAGTTACTTCCATCACTTTTTTAGAGTGATGTTCTGCACCATCTAACTTTGGTATAGTATAAGGCTCACACTCCTGTCCTCTCTCCATACATATTTTTTTAGCAGCATACCAAAGTGTAGCACTGTCAAAACCACCTGATACTAAAATACCTATGGGTTTATTTTCAGGTATAAATTTTGCTACATGATCTAAAGTTATGTTTTCCATCAACCCTCACACGCAATACATACATCTTCTTCTACCATAGCAGTGAGATCAAGTTCTTTAATTATTTGTCTCTCTATGCGTGTAGAAACTTTGTCTGCCTTACCCAACTTTTCAGAACGACAATAGTATAGTGTTTTCAATCCTTGTTTCCAAGCTAAGTAATGTATAGCGTGTAGGTATTTGATATTGGAATCAGGTCGGAAGAATAAATTAAGCGACTGTGCTTGGTCGATATACTCTTGCCTAGTTGAAGCGTGTTCTATAACCCAACGCTGATCTATCTCCATTGCTGTTTTAAACGTATCTTTTTCCCATTCATCAAGAAAGGTCAAGTGTTGCACTGAACCGTCATTAGAAATTATTGAAGACCAGACTTCATCTTCTGTCTGTTTTGTTTCCCCAGTTTCAATCTTACTTTTAATGAGATCCACCAAATACTTATTTTTGTTGAGATATGCTCCAGAAAGTGTGTCTTGCCTGTAAGCATTTGCCCTAAAAGGTTCAATAGATGGTGAAGTGTTACCCATAATGATAGAACTAGAAGCGTTGGGAGCGATAGCCATAACATGACTAAACCTTCTTCCTGTGTCAACTGCATCAGGCGCTTCTCCTCGTTCACTACCCAATTCCAGATTTGCTTCATCTAGTTTACTCCTAATGTGTTTGAACATTCTTAGGTTAGCACTTTTTGCCATAGCACTTTCCCAAGGTAATTTTTTTGATTGTAGATAGGCGTGAAATCCTAATGCTCCAACTCCTATGCTCCTTTCACGGCTTGCAGAAAATACTGCTCTACTAACTTCTTTAGGTGCATTGTCAATAAAGTGTTGTAATACGTTATCCAACATTTCTGCAATATCTTTAAGAAACATTGTGTTCCTTGACCAAGAATCATAGTATTCTAAGTTTACTGAGGACAAACAACATACTGCTGTTCTATCTTTGTCTGTAGGCAAAATTATTTCTGAACAGAGATTGGACTGGTGTATTTTTAATCCCAAGTCTTTTTGCCACTCAGGCAACTGCCTGTTACTTGTATCAATATAGTGAATGTATGGTTCGCCTGTTTCCATACGTAGTTCAAGTATCTTCTGCCACAGTTCTTTTGCAGATACAGTTTCACGTATTTCACCCGTGTGTGGGTCTGTGAGATTCCAGCCGTCATCTGCCTCAGGGTCTGTCATACAGCGTTCAATAAGTTCCATGAACCTGTCATTGATATTGATACCGTGATGTAAGTTCAAACAACGAACATTGGGGTCGCCTGTAGGCTTTCTCATTTCAAGGAACATCAAAACATCGGGGTGAGAAATATCAAGATAAGTAGCGTAACTGCCCCTGCGTGTGCGTCCCTGGCGATATGCGAGGCACGATGAATCGTAAGTCTTGAGATGAGGCATAACACCAACAGACTTATCATCGGAGGAACGGATGCCAAAACCAATGCCAACGCCACCGCCGAGCATAGATAGCCAATTCGTTTCAGATAAGTTATCAACTAGTCCCTCCGCTGTGTCGTTAATATAGTTTAGGAAACAAGATATTGGCATACCTTTCTTGGAACGACCATAAGACAAAATAGGTGTAGAATATGAAAGCCAATGTTTGCTTGAGTATTCATACAATCGTTGTGCGTGTTCAGGATCAGAACCAAACTTAGAACTGACAAAAGCAAAACGCTCTTGAGGAGATTCTTCTTCCTCTCTCATATAACTTTCTTTCAGTCTTTGCAAACCTAATTTGTCAAATAATTCGTCACGGGACAGGTCAATTTGAATACCCATATATTCTTTCTTAGCCATATTTTGCGCCTGTTAGTTCTTCGACTGCTTGCACAACATCAGGAAAATGATGTGATAAAACTTCCCAACATTTTGCAGCTACTTCCATATGTTCTTTTTGTGTTCCGTTTGCCATCCTCAAATCACAATAATGTACCCAACTTCTCAACGTGCCTGCCATGTACAATGTTGTTTCAGTATTACCCTCAGGTAACACAACACGTGCTTGTTCCTTTGCAATACCTTTATCCAAAGCCCACTCATAAACTTCTTTAGCTTTGTTCACAACTTCATGCTGTTTCATGTTCCAATCTTCTTGCAGAGTCCTATCATCAGTCTCCACAGAGTTCTGCCTATTCTTAGGGTCTTGTAAGCGTGCCTCTCTGTCCACATAGTTCGATGATACGGCGTATCGCTGACTAAACTCCTGAAAACTAAAACTACGGTGCCTAATAATCTGTCTACTAATGTCCCTGGTCGTCTTTATCTCCATGGTGACAGAAACCATTTCAAATGGGCTCCAGTGGGCGTTTTTAATTAGATATTTTAGAAGTTTAGGTGCTGTTTCTGCGTTATTTTGATTCCCTGGGTTACTTACACGGGCTGCATAAGCAATAAGTTCGTTAGCCGTATGACACCCTGTTATTGCTGAGGGTTGTGTCATTCCTACAAGCGATACTTCCATTAACATTTTCTCCATTGTGTAAATTGCAATTGTGCTTCAAGACCTTGGTAGGTATTATTACTTATAATATATTTTATTTTGTCCTGTGTCAAGCCTGACGTTATCATTTCATTTATGTCTTTTTCGTAAATGTAATCAGGCCAAATGCAAACTTTGTTTCCTGCATCAATTTGATCCTGGATAAGTTTACATACTTCTTTGTTACGTGGTTGATTGTCAAATATCATCGTAAAAAATGTCAACCTCAATTTGTCTACTTTACCGAATGCTGTGCCTACACAGGCAATAGCGTTGTCGATAAACAAACTGTCAATGGGACCCTCAACAACATAGACTTCTTCATCAGTATTCACAGTGTCAAGTCCAAACACCTGCAAGTCATTTTCTTTTATTTTTAACTGAATATATCTAAGTTTCTCACCCCTCATGCCTCTCAGTGTCAAACCAGACAACTGTCCATCGGATGTGATACAAGGGAGTGCCAATCTAGGTTGCTTGATATTTAGTGCCTGAGTGTATTTGGTATTCAACTGTGACAGTGTACGAATGTCATCAACATAATACAGTCTATGAAATTGTGATTTAGGTATCTTTCTGCTTTGACAATATTTTACTGCTTCGTGGTCAGATGGTAGTGTATCAAGTCTGTCCATGAGATTGTCAATCAAGCGTGAGGGCTTGTCAAAGTCAGGTTTGAAATCAAAAGCAAAGTCAGGATTCGGTTCAGTTTTAGGTTGTTCATCTTTTTTGACAAACTTCTCCATAACGTATTCTTTGTAGAGGAGGTTGTCAATCTGTTCTATAAATTTACCGAGTGTGGTGCCAAAGCCGCAGTTATGACAACGATAAAACATATCGTTTTCTTTGCGATACAGATAGCCTCTAGCTTTACTTTTCTTTACTTGGGAATCGCCGCAAATAGGACATCTGCAGTTAAATAGGTAGTCATCCTTACGTTGGAATCTTTCCAACTTGTTGGACAACATATTTACAAATTTGAGATCAATATATAAAGACATGCTATAATAATACAATAATAAAAAGGGTTTGTCAACCTCCTATCATTTTCATCACGGAAGAAAATGTCACATCATTTCCAACTAAAACACCGCCGGCTATAAATGCACCGAGAATTATCCAACGCCACTTTTCTAGAGCAGTAATTCTGGCATCCAACTTTTCCTGATTCTCCACCATATGAGACTTCAAGTCTTTGATAGCTTCAAGAACTTTATCTATCTCGTCAGACATTTTGTTTTCTAACTCTCTAGTATTCGTAGTCAATCTTGAATGTAGTTCTTTTACTTCATTATCAAACTTATTTTCGGCAACATTTAATTCTTGTTTCATTTCTTTAAACTCTCGGTCACCCTCAGATAAACGCTGTTCATGTACTGCTAACATTTGACTTATGTTATTATTTACGTCTGTGATTTTATCTAAGGCAACCTCAAGTTTCTCAAATAAATTTCCTATTTGAGAAACGTCATTTTTTACGAGTGCTACCTCTGTTTCTAAGGATTTAACCGTTGCCATCTTTCTTTTTCTTCTTCCTACGTATCATTGGCATCATTACAGGATCTCTACCCGGTTCTGCTTGATTAGGCTTACTAGGATTATCAACTCCTAGTCCGGCTATTGCTCCACCTGCAACTCCCATTTCTTCATTGAAAGATTTAAAAGAAAGTACATTGTGTTCTAGAAGTTTTGCTTGTCTTTGGACTTCCTCAAAGTTCTCAAATAAATCCAACTGTATTTCAAGATCTTCATCAGTTAAATTATCTAGTTCTTTGTTTTCTCTAAGTATACTCAATGCTGCTGCTACTGTCAAGAGTCTCTTTGCGTTTCTGTCAGGTGACTTCATCAAAGCACGTTGCAATTTAAATACGAAACGCTGCAGCATAGAATAAGAATCTTTCTCCGTTCCGGTTACTGGATTCTTAATCTTTTTTCCGTCTTTGTCAACAATACCTAACTTATATGCTTGACTGCCTTCAATAGGAGTAGCTAGCATTCTAAGTATTCGTATTGTGACATATCCGTCTGCTAATCTTGACATTATAGTTTTCTCAATATGTTAATTAAACTTTCGTTTAACGGTATGTCAGTTTCTATTATACCTTTACTCACTATTGTCTGTAAAGGCATTCTATGTAAATAAACTAAGTATGTTTTTAAATCAGACCAGTATTCTTCGCCCAACTTATAAAACAACATATGTGTTGCAGCCTCATCAAAAACATTATATAGGACTACCAAATGATTCAAAATTAATCGTTCATTTGCCTCGCCTGTTTTTTGATACCGATTTAGAAGTCTCTTTATATATTTTATTCTATTTAGGTCTTCTTCTAAATCTTTTATTCCTACTGAACCTGGGCTGTAATAATGTTTAACCGCATAGATAAAAAAATTATCTTCATTCAACTCAATCATATACTAATTTCCTATGAATACGAAGCAGTACCTCCTATCATATACCACTTGCTATTAGTATATATCATAGTTGCTGTCTCACCTGCAGCATCAAATGCAACATTACCTTCTACGGATGATCCGGTGAGTGTCAATGTATGACCGCCAGTGTTACTAGTCATAATAATGATTTTAATTTGCCCAGCAGATCCTGCAGCTAGACTCATGTTACCACCAGAATCAGGATTATTCAAGAACGTGATGTTAGTTGTAATGTCAATGGCACCTGACGTTGTTTGTGTGTCAGTGTCCTGAATTTGAATTTTGTCACTAAAAACAGTAGGTGTAGCAACAGCACCAAAAAAGTTTGCCACAGTGATTTTTTTACTTGTGCTTGACTGCACAAGATACATTGAATCAGAAGAGGCGGCCGATGTGGCCGCCGTTAGTTCTGAGAGTTTCGCATCTGCCATAAAAATACTCCTAAATTAAAAGTATTTATTATGAGTCTGGGAACTCAGTATCGTCTGAGGCATCACCCATATCAGAGATTGCTGTGTCAGTAAGTGCTACTAGAACTTCGTGTTGAAGTTTGCTGTTGATGCCATTCACGTTGAAAGTCAATGAAGCACCTCCACCGCCGCCTAGAGCACCATCAGTTACAGTGATAACGTCATTATCTGCATGACCTGAACCACCTGATATTACGTTTACGTATGCTGCACCACCAGAGTCAACCTGAATTTCAAAAGTTCCGCCTGTACCTGAACCACCAGTAGAAACACCAGTGTCACCTACAGTAAGAAAGTATTTGCCGCCTTTACGAGAAGCGTCTGCTGCACCAATAGTGTCAACGGATGAAATACGTCCTGTTGCTGTTTCAGTTCTCTTAACCCAACCTGAGTGAGAAACGCCTTTACCGTCTCCGGTTGCCGCTGAAACTTCTTCGTCAGCTACACCGAATACGTCAGCAGCTAAAATTTGAATAGTATCAGTAGCAGTGTCACCAACACCAGTGATGTCAATCTGTGTGCCTGCGTTTGCGTTTGAAGCTGAACTAGCCAACTGATAGTCATGTTCAGTATCAGCAGCCGCATCGCCTGCGATAATGTAGTAAGTGGTGCCACTTACCAATCCAGCAATAGCAGTTCCTGCTGTAGTATAAACAACCGCATCTCCTGTTGCGAAACCATGTTTAATATTAATGGTATCGTCAGTAGCGTTTACAACATCAGTGCTAGTGCTATCAATGGTAAAAGTAGTGGCTTCACTCTGAGGCTTATTAGCCTGAGTATCTGTATTTCCCCAACCAGCCATTATTGTTCTCCTAAGTTTTCTGTTTTATTTAAAATTTTTGCGAGAAGTCTATAAGATTCTGCTTTGTCCGTGCCTTCTTTAATCATCTTTCGGAGCCGTTGTATTTCTTCCTCAACGTCCTTTTTAAGAGGAGCCATGCCTTTTTGGGCACCTTTTTGTTTCATGTCTCTTTTTGCTCGCTTCTCAGCATCTTTTGCAGCCTGTCCACTTTGCACTCTTTCTGCTGCTCTTCTAATCATTTGCAGTCTTTCAGGAGTTGCAGCAGGATTTCCGTATTCATCCAACTGTTCCGCTTCTTCCTTAGCAAGTTTCTTAGCTGCTGTTTGAATGCCTTTGCTTCTCATATAGGCTTTCTGATCTTCTTTATCACCAGGACTGCTAGACATATCAGAAGGATCTGCCTTTGCTAACTTGTAAGCTGCCTTAGAAGCAAGGTTTACGTTTGACTTTTTCTTTGCAGGATCTGCTGCCTTTTGAATATATGAAGAAAGAGTAGACTTTTTCAGTTCATCAACTTGTTCTACTTCTTCTTTCTTCATTGCCTTGTTGATAGCTTTACGTCTTTTCTTGAGGTAAGCATCAGAAGAATCTGAATCACCGTCATTGTCAATGTCATCGTCTTCTTGTCCAACGGGATCCATTTTAGTTGCTTCATCAACTACAGCAAAAAATTCAGCCTTTTTATCCTCTGGTAAGTCTCTGATGTTAGTGACACCGTAGTATTCAAGTGCTGCATCAAATCTTTCTTTATAAACTTCATGGAAATTTGCTACTTCTTCGTCCATGCCAGCTTTGCTTTTTTCTTTCTTTAGTTCGGGTGACAGCATTCTGTACTTATCACGCTTACGAACAGAGAGTCTTCTGGCTTTGTTTTCAGCCGTTTTTCTCATTTTTTCTTCTTCTTCAGGACCGTCAACAATCCTGACGTTCTCATCAATTTCCACAGTGGATTCCTCCGTCTGATATTTCGACCTTTGTGTGTTTAAAGTTCTTGCACGATTAAAAACAGCTTGGTCTCCTAATACGAAATTTTGCAATTTGTCTAAATATACAGACATTACATTTCTTTCATCGGGAGTCAATAGAACACCTAGGCGAGACTTACCTATAGCTCGCATAAGAACTTGTAGTTTAGCATTTGGTATGATGCCTTGTCTAACAAGCTGCTGTAGTCGTTGTTTTTGTGTTTTATTCATACTGGTATTTATAACCTGTATGACTTAGACTACTTTTTAATTTTAAACTTTTTCGCTGCTTGTTTTTTGGCTACTGGACGTGCTGCTTTGTACTTCTTAGACTTCTTGGCAGCTGATCCTTTCCTGTTTTTCATGCGTTGTATTTCCATTTTACGCATATTAGGAAGTAATCTAACTGAAAGTCTTTGTACTAGTGGGGCGTATAGCTGCAACATTTTTTCTAAACGTGCCTTTTCAGCAGGCGGCATATTAGTTTTGCTTCTGCCTCTTAGTAGACGTTTATAAACTAATCCTCTCGCACCTCTTGTTGCACGTTTCTTCAAACGGTCAGGTGTAGAGCCTCTTCTCAGTGCAATGTTTCTAGCTACTTTTAACTTTTGTCTGTTCTTTCTTGCTGCAAATCTACGCTTGAGTCTGCCTTGTACTGACAGTACCTCAGTAATTTGCACTTCGTCATGTGGATCGTTTGAATCAATGTCATCCATTAGTTCATCTTCATCGTATAATTCAAGATCAATTGCCATTTGCCAATTGAACACATCTACATCGTGTTCTAATGCCCTGACGTCTTTATCATTCAGAGGAACTATACCTGCCTCAGGGGCATTGATTTCATTGTCTTTTCTGTATTCTGCTTTTGTTTCTCCTGCCTCACCTTCTTCATAAATTTTACCTTTGTGCTTATCCTTTCGACTGTAATCATTCTTACGGTCTCTGTGAGTAGCAGGCTTGTTAAATTTATTCATGTTTTTGGCTACAGGATCTTTCTTACTCATTTCCTTAGCCTCCTTTACTTTCTTTTTCTCGCCGGGAGTTTTACTTTTCATGTATTGAGTACCTTTATCAGTACCCCATTCATGTCCACCCATGGAAGAATCATACTTGATTTCTTCATGGTGCATATTTAGCAAGTAGTGTGCTAAATTCTTTTTACCCTTACTAGATTTTTTACTGGAACGTATGGCTTCCAATTCTGCTTTAGTAGCATCTTTTGGAATACCGTGTCTGTTTACTTCAGTAAATTCTTTAAAGGTTTTCATTTAATCGCCACGCTTAGCACCTAAGTATGCAGCTACTGCCATCTTTCTGCGTTTTGCTTTTGAGGCTCCTCTAAACTGAGGTGCGTCTGACTTGTAAAAGTCGTTTATATATTTTTTGATTCCCATTGAAGGATTAAGTTTCTCCAATAAAGGGCAGCCTGTCATATCAAAATCGTCATCCCAATAATCTTTTTCTATTTGTCTTTCTTGGTGTCTTTCAATAGCCTTGCGTCTCTTTGCTGCATCTGCATCATAAGCAGCGGGTCCGTGCTTACTGCCGTCCTTGTTTCTCTTTTTATAACTCGGCTGTTTGTGATATTGAGATGCCTTAACACCATCTCGCCGGCCAATCCTCAACTCAGCGTGTGCTGGTATATTTTTATTAGCTTTCTTTTTACCTTCTTCTCTTTCTTTGTCAGCAGCTTGGACTCTTTTCTGATAAGAGGTATACTTACCATCACGGGAATCTTTTTCTTCAGCAGCAAGTTTACGTGCATCAACATTTCTTACATAACTAGCAACATCATGTGCGTGACTTTGTTTTGTCTTACTAGGATCTTTTTTCATCCTTTTTTCAAGTTCTTTTGCAGCATATGCGTAGTTTCTTTTGTTCAATGTTTTGGATTTCATTATCTTGTCAACAAGACCTTCATCCATTTTCATTCTTTCTAATACTTTTTTCTTTACTTCGGGTGACAAGTCCTTAAAGTGATACAGGTTTTCACTATCTTTAGTGTGAGTTTTTCCTGTCATAACCTGACCTTCATGGGCGTGTTGGTCACCTGTATATTCTGTGCCGTCCTTTTTATAGTGTCCGTCTGTTCTCCAAGAATGATTTTCACCCTCTGACATTCTCTTCTTGAGTTCTGCTCTGTCCTTTTTGAGTGAGTCTAATTTTTCAGACTGAGACTTCTTGTTCCAATCTCTTTTTATTCTATCAGACTGTGCCTTTGCAATCATAACACCAAGATCAGTTTCTTTGACACAATTGGGAACAACTTTGTCCCCTTTCTTTTTCATACCAGCCTGTTTGTATCCATCCCAGCATTTTTCAGTTATTTTTCTCGGCATACCGCAAGTTTTACACACCTTTTGTTTACAATCACAATCACAAGAGCAGTAACCTTTTTCTTCTTCTACTTTCTTTGTTTTAGGGTTGTCGTGTGTATATCCCATCTTATTTAATCTGTCGTGGTCTGCTTTATTTTTTGCCAGTACAACTTTATCACCTTTGTACATCTTATGAGGCTTTATTTCAGCTTCTTCTTTTACAGTTCTCCAACCGCCGCCACGTTTCTTGTACCAACGTACTGCCCAACCGTTAGCGTATGCTGAAGGATAAACGTCAAACTTAGCACGTGCTGCTGCCTTAGCACGTGACCATAATGCTGGATTAGTAGGCTTTGACTTTTCTGTAATGTATTCCACTTCTTCTTTTTTTGTTTTCACCATGATAGGTTTACCGCCTTTTCCAGGTCTGTCTGCTACTGGATCTTGTCTACGTTTTCTTCTAGCTGCTGATGCTCTGTCTTTTTTCGACATAGCTTGAGCCTTAGAACGTGGTAAACACTTTGGCTTACCTTCGCCCGGTTCTCTTGCACAAGGTCCTTTTATTTCGCCTTTAGTATCCATGCGAACCCAATCGCCTTTAGGACCTTTGCCAAACCAATCTTTAAGACTCATCTTCTTCCTCTGGTTGTACGTTTACATTTTCCTCATAATAAACAATAACCGCAGTTTGTGATTCAATAAATCTTCTCAGTTCACCCATGTTCAGTGCTATGTTTTCATAATCAGGAACACTGATTGCAAAGAAAACAATATCACCATTCTCTTCCTCAAACCTTTCTAAAAACTCATCTATGTTCTCACCCGTTACCGCATAAAACTCAATGTCATATAATGTGACGGGTTTAGGTCTTGCTTGTATTGGTATCTCTCTGTAAAGATACTCTGTTTCTGTAACTACAATAGGCTCTGGTTGTACAGGTTGCCTACCTCCGAATAAACTTAAACCTGTGCAACTACTCAGTAGTGGTAGGAGCAGGCTTACCAGTAATAATTTCCATTTCATCAAATAATCTCGCTGTAGCGTTATTTACTCTAGTTTCAATCAAACCTGGTCTTTGTGCTGTCAATACTGTTAGGTTATGATTCCTTAATTTTGAAGCTAAGTCATCTGAGTATGCTTCTGCTTCTTGTAATTGTTCCCTTAGCGCATTGTTTGCTAGTTCAAACTGTTGTGCATCTCTCTGTTGTCTTTCTATCGTTTCATTGCTAGTAGCAATGGCTTGTTCAAGCTGTGCTTGATTTGCTCTCAACGTAGCAATGTTTTGATTTAACTGTTCTATATGTGCCTGTGTGTCATAATAATACCAACGACCCACTAAACCCATTCCGACTATAATTAATAAAAGTACAAAGGCAATTTTTCCCATTAGCAGTTCCACCTTCTACGTGCTGCTTTACCTCTTTCGCCTGTCCAACCACGTGACCTTGCACAAAATGATTTACGCCTCTTAGCTGCTTTACTTCCAGGCTTCAACTTGCTGGGAGGTGTAGTAACAGCGGTCTGTAGTTTACTACCAGGATTCTGCCTGCGGTATTTCTCAACACCTTTCTGTGTCAACCCTGCACCCTTATCAGTAGGACGCTTATGACCGCCTTTCTGAGTCATGCCTTCCATTCCCTTGGCTTCTTCTAAAAACTCTTTAAATGTTTTCATGTCGGTTATTCACCTGGTAGGGCTGGATCTAGTTCTTCAGATGGTTCCTCATAGTCAGAATTAGCAGACCAAGAACCTTCGCTGTAAATATACTTGTTACCTATCCAATCATCAGGAGGAGTAACTCCGGTAACCATAGTGCAATTACTACTGTTCATATCTGCAATAAAAAAATCAGGAGTTGTTGTACTATCGCTGCCTATTGTGACAGAAGCATCGTCCTCAAATATATATTTGGAAATATTAGTAGTATTTTCTATAATTGTTTTCATTTTATTCCTCCATCCATTCAGTCACAGGATCTTCAGGGTGACTGTAACCTGGTATTACTGTCCAAACACCATCACTATAAGTGTATTTACATCTTGCATAATCGCTGGGAGGTGTAACATTTTCTACTAAGGTAGAATTAGTATTATTTAAGTCAGTTATTACCCAATCAGATATAGTGACCGAATTAGTATCCAGTACAACACTGTCATCATCCCCAAAAATGTACATGGATAAGTTATCAGAATTTCTTAAAAGTGTTTTCATTTCTTTCTTTTCCAATTCATTTGGTCAATTTGTTTTTGTAGTTTCGCTATCTCTTCCATAATTTCTGTTGTACCACCAGGAGCAACAGGAGGATGAGACCACTCTTCTAATTTTTCTATTCTATTTGCCAAACCAGGATATTGTGATGCCCATTTAGCTTCTTTCTTTGCTATATTTATATCATATTTAACGGCAAGATACTCCATAAAGCGATCTAGTTTTGTTTGAAACCATCTACCCATGCGTGTAGAAAGAAACCACTTACCAAAAGCAGAACCAAAAATACCAGTTAAGGCAGCCCTAAGGAGTATCCAATACACTACAGTTCCTCTCTAGGAACAATAGAGCTATGACCGAACCAACAAACAGCTTTCCAAGCACACCACTTCTTCCATCCTGCTACGTGTTCTGCGGAAACTTCCATTGCCTCTTTGAACACCTTGTCTGCTGCTACTTTTGCGTCTGCAACAAGACACATATCTGCTGCATCACCCTGAGCAGCTCTGTACTGACGAATACACCAATACAAGTAATCGTGTACTACGCCTGCACGTGCTACGTCAAAGGGTGCAATGAACCACCAAATGCCTCTGGGAACAGATGCTAAATCAGTTTTAAAACCTTTAGGCACAGTGATTTTCATCTTTGTGTTTACTTTGGCGCCTACCGCCTTTAATGTTTTTGCTTCTGTTTCATTAAGAACATCAGAATCAAATGCTAGTGACAGATCAAGTATCCAAGTGCTAGGAGGCTGAAAATCTGCATCAAGCAATCTATTAAATTTTGCCATTGTTAATCTCCAAAATATTTGTTAAGCATTTCTAGTTTGTCATCATATTCAGCCATTTGTGATAGTTCACCTTCAATAGCTTCCATAATATCAGAGTGTTCTCCTATACCTGCAGGATTTTTTAAGTACACTTCAACATTCACACGGTGTTTTTCAATGTGACCTTCAAAGTGTTTTCTACTTGCATCTAATAATTGATCTCGTAATTTCATCGTCCTAAACTCGCTAAATGTTCTAATCTAACCATTAATCTTTCAGCCCTGTTGGTCACTTGTCTATACCAACGACTGTCTCGTCCTTCTTTTGCTGCTTCCAACCAATCACCACTTTCAATAGCAGCATTAAACTTCTTGAAACCAGAGAGGCGAGGGCGCCCCATATTAAACATCATATTAACCAAGATCTCCTGTACTTCACCCGGCAACTTTCCAAAGTCCCCTTCTCCGTATAAATTATGACATTCGCTAATTGCTGTGTCGAGATCCTTACTGAAACATTCTTTGACTCTTTCTTCTGAGACTGCTGTTCCAACTTCTTGTCCGTGTTCGGCATCCGCTTCGGTAACAAGGTGACCGACTCCGAATGTTGGATACCCGAGGTGGTCTTTGTATATTTCATACTCTACCCCCTCGTCTATTTTAAGTTGTTCGTATATCGCTTCTCTGTTCATTCAAAAATGCTCCGAAAGATAATCTTGTTTGATCCTCATTCAAACCCATGCCGTTTCTAACAGCATGAAAAAGTTTCTTAGCATGATCGTGTGAATGATCTGGATGTAACCCCGCTTTAAAACTTTCTAAGTCATTATTGCCTGCGTGTGATCGCATCTTAGTACCACTGATACCTTCTACACCCTCAGCATCTGGATCCCTTGAACCTGCTGACTTTATATGTATTTTGTCAAAATGATATTCACCATCAGGACCATTGTATTTATTTGCTAAATTTTTAAAATCTTCTACTCTATCTGAACCAACTACCATAGTAACTTTCTTGTATCCTTCCTGATGTATTTTTTTCAAGTGTGCAAGAAAGTGAGGCGACTCTTTACTAGAGTGTTCTATATTTGTTTTAGGATGTACGTGCTTTAGGTAGTCTACTTTGTGATGTGGGTGCAATGGATTTTTATGTTTGTCTTGAGAATGACTAACTACCACACGATGGTCTGCACCAATTTCTTTTGCGTGGTTGTGTACAGTATCTATGAGTTTACTGTGTCCAGCAGTAGGAGGATTCATCCTACCGAATGTAAATACCATGTGTTTATCAGCCACTTTGTTTCCTCGCATCTCCTGCTGCAAAGTTCATTCTGCTAAACTCATGTCTTAATACAAACTTAGATGGTCTGTTGTTATGATAAACTACATAACCTTCAGGGGTTGTAGGCGCCCCATCAACTTCATGTCCCATACTGTGGTGACCGTCCATTGCAGTAGTTAAAACATTTTTAGCATTTTGCAAATGCTTGTGTACTTCTAGTGCTGCATTTACGTGTCCATCGTCTACACTAGCAACCATACGTTTACCTGCATTTATTTGCGCTTCTTGTCCAGCAGCAGTTTTTCTCTTGGTTGCTTCTTTTGCATGATGATCTGTAATGTGTTTTTTAAGTCCTTCAGCAGAAGGAGCTGAGTTGTCTCTCACTGCTCGGTTAATATGCACTTTGAGTTTTTCTGCGTGTTTTTGTGTGTGTTCATAAGCACCCTTAGGAGCTTTTCTGTAGGCATCCATAGCCTTTTTTATGTGAGAACTGTACTCATCCTGCATAGCTTTTGTATAAGGAACGTGTTGTGTTTCGTGGTGAATCGGAAACTGATGAACATCATCATGGTGTTCTAGTTCAGGTATGTGACCCTGTTTGACTGTCATGTCAGACCACTTTTTTCCTTCGTAAGCTGTGTGTATTGCTACACCTATTTTAGAATTTACTGCCTTTTTTGCGTGCTCAGAATTTGCAGGATGATGATATGTGATAAGCTGTGTTTTATGTGAAACCCTATGTCCTTCGTGTTTTACATCATCAGGCGTGTGCATAATGTCTGCTTGATATACACCTTTACCATCATGTATTTTCGGCAAGTGTTCTAATGCTGCATTTAGTTTCTTTACTAGACCAGGTACTTTGCCATGGTTTTTTTGAATGTCTTCCGGCGTATAATTTATTTTAGGAGTTTTGTTAAATACGGACTTTGAACCGACAAAAAACTTACCTGTCTCTGGGTGAGTGCCAAAAACTACTGAGGGTGAGCCATCATATTTTGTTGTTACTTTTGTAGAGTTATCTCTACCGGAAAGGTGTTCGTGTACACCGTTAAGCGTGTGATAGGCATGAGCAAACCCTTCAGCACCTCCGTGTATGACATGATCTTCAACGTGTTCTAGGTGCTTTAATTTATCTTCTGAGTTTGCTTCTACAATGAATTTTCGTAAACTAAGCATACTTGTATTTATAACATTCTAGTATAGGAGAAATTTATTTTTTCTTTTACTGTTCCAACTAAATCAACTTCCTTAGGAGAAGGTTTAGGTAGTCTGATTAACATTTCTTCATCATCGTAAGTTATCATGTTAACCGATTTATCTACCACTGCTGTTCTTCCTCCTCTGACAACAGTGATTCCCAAACTAGGAGATAATTTAGATGCAGTTGTAACAGCTTCTAATCTTTCGTGGAATTCACGATCCCCTTTATGATAACCTGTAAATGATTCATCATATCCCCCAGCTTCCCAATATTTTTCTTTACTAACTAAAAAAATATTTTGATGTCCAGGATACCTATAATATTTTTTGTTAACCGCATTCATCATTGCAAATCTATACAATTTTTCTTTTCTAAACTTTATAGTCTTTAAGAATCCTATACTATCCGGAGACATTAAACAATCAATATCTAAATATAAAACAAAATCAGTAGACGCAAGTTTCGTTATCAGATTTCTACATCCATGACCATTGAAACCTAAATCTTCATCTACTTGCCAGAGTTGAAAGTTAGGTATATCTAAATCTTTGAGTATATCGTATGCGGGATATTTTTGTGAACCATCATCTACTAAAATGATTTCCACTTCAGGCGGGTATCTAAGCCAAAACTCTAATTGATTTTTTAAAAGATTTGGCTCATTGTAATATGTAAAACCAACTGTAAACCTATATTCCTTGGAGTCCATCTAATTGCTCAGTTACATCTATATTCGTAATATCTTCTGCCGGGAAATCAATACTACCTGCATTTTCTAATTGAAAAAACTCAGCGTGGGTTAAATTTTTATCATCATACAATTCAAAACCTGAATATACTTCTTTAGTTCCTTGCCCAATTTTACCTTCAAGATAATGGACGACTTTATTTATAGATTGACCAACTTCTTGCCACGTTGGTTCTTTATCAAACCTAGCAACAATATATTCAGATCCGTCAATGACTCTCCACATGGGCAAATCTTCAGATCCTATATTTTTGAAAACTTTAGTGGTAGCGACTAGCTTTAGTTTCATTATAATACTCCGGACACTTTTCTATTTCTGATAAGTTCACTTTATATTTAGTCGCCAATTTACTAGCAGTAGCTTTCCAATATGCTTTGAACGAAGGATCTATTGTTTTACGACTAGCTATAACTACTTTTGCTATTTTTCGTTTGTGATCGTTATTCATCAGTCATGTTCTCCATCCAACAAGCCATTTCATTAGCCCATTTTGCAAGTTTTTCATTGACCATGTCTCGGTAGTCCCAAGAGTCATAGTCTTCATGCTCAAAATCAACACCGCCTTCGTCTAACCAAGTTTTCTCAAAGTATTTGTGATCTTCTTCTTCAACATCCCAATCACTATTTGCCCAAACAGCGGCACCTGCAAAGTTTACATATTCGTCTATGTATGTAAGCTCAATACGCACTCTAGGGTCAAAATCCTCAAGATGTCTAGCTAAGGTTTTTGTGAAAGAAAATATGCTACACCAAGCACTAGTGATACTGACAAATTCATTGCCTTCCTCATAGTAATCAACATACGCCCATTTAGGACCTACGTGATCCTCCATCCATTGCCTTGTAGGATAATCTTCATTGTCCCACTCAGGTAAGAATCTTGCATTTTCAATGCCTTCTTGCTCTGATAGTTCAGAAAAAATGCGTGAGAATTCATTTATACAAGCATGATTGCCTGTAACTTTTAGAAAGTTATCAACGTGATTTGCCATTAGTATCTCCGAAATTGAAAAGTGGGCAGTTTAGTGGATGTCATGCCCAGGACCCAGGCTTTTAGAATATCAAGGCAGGCCTGATTCGCCTCATAACAAAATAGTTCCTATTCAAATACAGAGGAACCTGCTGCTCGATAAGCAGCTGCAATCATAGCACGGCTAGGAGTACCAAGGCGATAAACAGTGGCACCGTTCTTAGCTGTGTTAGTATAGATAGGTTGACCACTTGCACGAAGCTCGCTAATACGCTTGCCAAGTGAAGTGACACCAAATAGGCCTCGTGCCTGACCTGCAGACAGCGACTGACCAGACCTAAGAAAATTCAGAACCTTTTGATTCTGAGTTGTAGCAGTAACATTAGACATATATGTCTCCTTTCATTACTAAAGTTAATCCCACTTTTTATGGGAGCCAATACGCTCATTTTGAGTATAACCGAGCATATATTCTTTATATTCTACACTATTTTTATCAGTGATGTCAACCCTCTCGGAGGTGTAGGTGGCGCCTACATAATAATGCGGATCTTCACCACGCTGATAATAACTATCTGCAGAACCACGGTCATAAGGACCGCCATGTCTTGTATTAGCCATTAGAAAGTCTCCTTTTGTCCAGTTTTCAAATTACGCATCTCTAGAATCACATAATCAACTCTAGGACTTTGCGTTACTGAACCTGCCCAAGCGCAGGCGTCTTTCCACGACATGAAACCCATCTTGTCTGTGTGATGAATTCCATTTAAGTTACCTTTTAAAAAGTAACGGTCAAACTCTACCTGACAAGGATAATTAGGCATTGCAAGCCTCCTTGAGCCAACGCTCGGCTGTCTCCATGTCAGGAGCATACTGGATGAAAGCGTTGAGGCTTTCGATGTCCCCATGCTCATCCTCCAACATCGCATTGATCCGGTCGTCCCAGATCTTGGCCTCCGCCTCTAACTCGGCGAAGGTGGTGGGGAGGGCACCACGATAACGGAAACCCCATACGTCCTTAGACGCATCTGAGATATAGCTATGTAGCTCATCTACATAAGCCTGCCCAGCTACTTCTGGAGTAGCGTAACGGCCTGCATCAGCGCCGTCAGCAACAATCTCGTAACCCATCCAATCTAACTTAGTCATATACAGTCCTCACAACCGTTTTGTCATTGTTTATATGCTATATTATACACGAATCTGAGGAAATGTCAAGCATTTTTTCACTTTTTTTGAAATCTTTTCCTCAATAAAATCAATAACTTATATGCTTATAATACTGTCTTTAGATTCAAATGTCAAGCCCTAAAAAACCCAACAAAATCAATAACTTAGTGAAGCCCTACAAGGGTCTGAGAGACGCTATGATCTAAACACTATGTAGGACTG
>Ga0213864_10000277_pt1 | contig 22970 bp, 14 predicted proteins | sample PICome_5_FD_160078 | JGI IMG/M metagenome (GOLD analysis project Ga0213864, IMG submission 160078) | Coastal seawater microbial communities near Pivers Island, North Carolina, United States - PICO247 | ecosystem: Environmental > Aquatic > Marine > Coastal | place: USA: North Carolina... | reverse complement strand
GCGCGCAAGCTGCAGCGCGACCAGGACAAGGCCAAGCTGGCGCTCTTCGACGGGCTCGAGCGCCAGGTCAAGTTTCTCCGCGCGAAGATCTCGGAGCACGACGAGGATCTGTACGACGAGTGGATCAACGAGTTTGATCTGCAGGAGGCGGCGGCCGCGGCCGGCATGGAGATTGACGTTGCGGAGACCGACGACGAGTAGGCGTCCCGGAGGGTGGGTGGGGAGGTTGGGGGAGATCGAGGATGGTCGGAGCAAACTTAGATCGGTAGAATGTTCCGGTCGCATGCCGTGGTCTCGCGGAGGAGATTGAAAATTTGGGCGGTTTCGTGTGTTTTTACATTTGTAACAAGGTTTTTTACATTTGTAAATTCACACCTCGCGGGACATCCCCTTTTTGTTCACGGCTGCCCGCGGTTGGCCGCGTCCGGAGTGCCACGTGGTACTCCGGACACGGTGGGTGGCACTCCGGACGTGTCGGAGTGGCACTCCGGACAGCCAACGGATTGGACCGAGCCCCAATCCGGCTCCAGCTAGTAGGAATCAGGCTGCTGACATGCCAATTCATGTCCGGAGTGCCACTCGGACACGTCCGGAGTGCCACCCACCGTGTCCGGAGTACCACGTGGCACTCCGGACGCGGCCAACCGCGGGCAGCCGTGAACAAAAAGGGGATGTCCCGCGAGGTGTGAATTTACAAATGTAAAAAACCTTGTTACAAATGTAAAAACACACGAAACCGCCCAAATTTTCAATCTCCTCCGCGGGATCACCCCCTACACCCCCGGAAGTTGCCTACTCTAACCGCGCCCTGGCTCCTTCTGCTCCCGCAGTTCAACGCTGGGGCCTTCCTCTACTTTAACATGCGATGCCCCCACACAACCTGCAAGATGGCGCGATTCAACATCCAGTAAAGGCGCTTGCTGTTGCACTTTTTTACCCACTGCTCCTCCTCCTGCTGTGCCTTCTGGATGCATGCTGCATAATAATCGGGGCGTTCAGATACAATCCATTCAATCGCAGCTTCCTGGTCTGGCACGACCTCATCATCGACGAGGTCATACGCCGGCTCCTCTAAAAGTTCCGCAAGTCGATCAGCAACGCCATTTTCAGTCACCTCCTTGGGACCCTGATCAACCTCATACCAGTGCTGCAGCCTACGGTCCGTGTTAAGATAGAACACCATGTCTTTACCTGACTGTGCAAGGAATTTGGGCGGCTTGTCGACTCCCCTCAGATTCGTGTAGGGTGGCTTCGAGAGAATTTCCTCCCGCATCCTCTCGTACTGCTCATGCCACTGGTCGGTGCAGGTCAGCATCTCGGAGGGCATGGGGGTAGGTTGTTGTTTGGCGTCGGGTTTCTTTGGTTGATGAGAACCGCTCCATAGTGGGGGGTTGCGAAGGGCCCCTTTAAGGGGCCCAACGCTAAAGCGTCCCGGGGTAGCTTTGGGTGTGGTTTCAGGTCTGAGCCAACCGGGTCCGACCGGCGATGAGTTTTCTCTAATTCCAAGTAAGGGCTGCATTACATGCGACAAATGAAGGAGGACATGGATTCCTGTAGTCCGTCCTCAGACAGGGCAGAAGACCCTCCTGAGGAGATACCAGACGACCCTGGGATCACGGAGTCAACCAACGAGCCCGTTCAAGTGCCACCCCACAACTGCTCGGCTACAGTAGCACATTCTGTTCCAGACAAAGCAACGGAACGTCCGTTGATCTCGTTTGAACCTGACACATCCTCGCAGTTGGGAAGCTTAGACGAGGTTCCTATTCCAGAGGCTACGGATACTCCTTATAAGAGACCTTTAGATGACGATATAGGTCCGGAAATAAAGAATGCGCTCGACGATAGAATCGCTCTCCATAAGAAAAGGGTGGCGAATGAGAATGAACCCCAATCTTACAACATCGATGAACAAGCGTCAGAAGTTGTGAAAGAGTTTATCGTCTCCGCGTTCCATAATGGCCAGCTGAAGCAACAGGCAAACGCAATGATGATTGCGCAACGCGCCATCCTAGCCCACATCCGCAGAGTTCAGGAAGCTGATGCTCGGGCGGCCGCCTCCCAGGCGGTTGATAAGGTGGCGATCAACTGTCAGGCAATTTACGATCTTTCTGGAAGCCATGCCTTTATGAGTATGGGAAGCGAATTGATCGACGCGCTTGCAACTCCTACCCCAGAGGAATCATACATAGACACCCTTGTAAATCAAACACGGCTCGACCAACATCCAGCGGAAGATTTAGACATGAGCTCGCTTGACCCTGATATACAAAAAGTCGCGGCCATGCTAGGGATTATCAGCCCGGATTCCACGGCCATTGACAAGAATGCTGCGAGGTCGATTGCGTATGGAGGCGTCTTCCCCGGGGCAGACGGTGTGGTTGACCCTTATGATCTGGCGATGCAAGACAGCTCGACCAAGAATCGAATCGAGGCGTTTGCACATATTCTCCAGGAGATCATGAACGAGTTTGTAAAGAAGCAAAGTGCATCAAACGCTCGAAAGCCTCCACCCTCCGGGACAGGACAGCAACAAGCGACGGCTGCGATGCTCAATCCAGACCCGAAACGAGTCAAGGCCACCGTTAAGGATTCGGACTCGCCGGTTCCACTGCCGCTCGCAGACGATACTACGCTGCCCGCCAATCTGAAGGAATGGCTGCTCCAGAATGTCGGACGCATTCAGCATCGTACAGGCGACGCAGCGGGCAGCTCTGACGGCCCTATGGAAGACCTTTGCGCGCCTATCATGAACAACCGGTTTGTTATAGATTGGCGTGGGCGCGACAGCGGCCGTGAGGTGCCGATGCCGCTCAAGGAAGAGGTGGAACTAGAGTTTCCGGGCCCTGAGCACGAGCCGTGGCGTGAGTGGATAGAGCACATTCGGACAATTCACCCGGCCGGTGGCGGACAGCGTTCTGGATTGGATGCTGAGATGCGCGACGATTTGATGTACGGACAATGCGACGTGCCGGAGCTTCGAGTGGGATCAGGGGCATTCCAACGAGACCCTGAAACCGGCTTAATTCTTTACAAGAAACCATCGCAAACTACAACGAAAGTTTGGACGCCCATGCGGTATCCAAAGGCGGATGTTCTGTTACGGGACGGGCGTGTGCAAGGCGCGAACGACAGTAAACTCTACCGCCGTGTGAATGATTTCGGGGGCAATTCCGTCTTGAGCTACCCAAGCGGCGCGCTTGTTTACGAGCCATCTGCGTCATTAAGCGGCGAGGTCGCAGAGCAACTGCAAGTCGGCAACTTTGACGGATCAAACGGGCTACCGACACTGGTGCACGCAAATACCCGCCGCTCACGCGAATACAGGGACGCATACGCGGTCATCGTCCCGATCCGCTTAAACAAGTACCACTGGGAATACCAGTATGCGCGTGGGTTAGCTAACCCGTTGGTCGAGCCCGCATCCCGCACACCTGTGGTACCCGCGTGGGCGTACAAGACAACCGACCCCACACTCGTGGGGTTGGTTACTCCTGCAACATACCAAGCGACGGCACACACCAGCCAGCCGTGCACAACCAACGTTGCTTTGCCAATGATGCCGACGAGATCCATGGGCGATAAACGCATCCGGGGGAATATTTGCAATCGAAAAACAGAGGACAATAAGAAACCCCCGAGGGAGGCCACGAATAGCACCACTGAAAATGAAGAGGCCAACTTCTTGAAAGTGCTGCCTACAGAGAGCAGACCTCACGACTACATCGTCTCATATCACGACGACCGTGTCACGTTTGTGCTGAAAAATACCACAGAAAAAATCAAAGATGAAAAATTCCTCGTCGATTTGTTGGGTGACAGAAAAGGAAGTACGCAAATTGACTTGGCGAAAGTCGAAGAAGCAAAGAAGGCGCGCCGAATGATGTGGTTTCCACACCACCTTCAAAACACGGTCGAGTACCCATTGCGAAGTGGAAGCCAACAAGCCGTCGAATTCGACACGGATCCTGCGATACGTTCTACTCCGACCGAGGAGCAAAAGGCACCGGTTTTCATGGGGTACCCCAAACACGAGTCAGATAAAACAAAGTCTACATTTGTTGGTCCCACCTACCCGACCGTCCATCTCTGGTACAACGCTAAAAACAAAATGCGCTTGTCCAGCAATAAGAAAAATCCACGATCAGGAATTGTTGCTAAGAATAAGCAGAAACCACCTTCTGATATGCTACCTGTAAAGGAGAAGCCTAACGAATACACAGGCATCAACATCAGCAAAAACGAGACCGACCCGACGACGCCTGAACCACAATGGATCGCACCCGTGAACTTGCAGGACGTCGTGGAAAACTTTCTAGAGAATAATTATGACGCTTTCCAGTACCAGCACGTGCGTGAGGACATGCAGCCGCATACTCTGCCTTTGCGGCCCAAGTTTGACCTGCCCGCTCGGAAGCGGTCTACAGGTGAGCGTACCTTCCCCAGCCAATTCAATTCTGAACACCAGCTGATCAATCGCCCTCTTAAAGGAAAGCTTGGCAAGGGCGGACTCAAGGTCTCGTTGCGTCTGGACACGGGCGGCGGTCAGGGCATGGGAGGGCTCGATAGCTACCTGCCAGTTCCCGGAGAGTGGGACCTGAAGACCGTGAGCGAGAAAGGAACCAGAGGCTTCCACGAGATCTGGGCCAATCCACTGGGCCTCCGTGCTGGTCGCAGCGGACCTCCGCACTGGTACAAACAGGAGCTAAAGAGCATGAAGACCTGGCCACGTTGTCCGTGGATGGAAGACGTGCGGAAAGGTGAAGGAGTATTACCCCAGGGTCACGATCTTTACGCGCACTTACCCGTTGAATTCATCCCACCTGAGCGAATCGGATTGGATACGACATTGAAGCGAGTCTTAACACAAATGCTACGCGACCAAAAGCTTCCCTTCATTCCTGAGATGGGAGAAAACCTCTACGTTAAAGCGGCCGAAGAATTAGATGCTAAATTGCAACAGCCGTCGGCTATAAAGGAGAAAAAGATAGAATTGGAGCAAGCATCAAACTACAGCACGCATCAGCTCAAGAAGGACATGCGCGCACAACAAGAAGGCGCAACAAAAGACTCGATGGAAAAATTTCACACAACAGACGGTATGCTTCTGTCTCCGACTAGTACTCCGATGGACGTCGACGACCATCCCAGTGACAAAATGGAAGTTGAAAAACAACTCATGGAGAGTCAGAACGAAAAAAACACACCGACCAACAACGGCGACAGGAACGAGAACGTACTCGTATTTCCCTTGTACGTAACGTTTTACGATCATGACGACTTTGAGAGGGCCCGGTACAATATTGACTGCGAATGGGACGAATTCATGAGTCTGCACCAGGCCTACTACCGCTGGGCCGATCGCTTCCGGCTGGAGTTACGTCCCGGGACGACCGATGTTTACCGCCTCGTTGAGGGGGAACGCGAGTACGAGGACCCCGAGACGGGCAAGCTTCTCGTCGCCCCCTACGAGGCACCCCAAAGCTCCACTGTGGTCAGAGTGGAGGGCGCTGAGGAGAGCGGTGACGGCAACCCCTACGGTCTGCCTGGGGGCTTTTGCATTCGTCCACGGGAGCGTTACGAGGAGAGTTGGCGGCGGGACCGTCGTGAGTTTGGGCGCCCCCGAGAGCCACTAAGGAAAATCTACCCAGCCTCGGGGTCGCAGCCAATCGAAGTCGGCGATCGACCCGAGGACCTAAACCCACTCGACAAGTTCAAGTCAAAGGTGGAGAACTGGACAAAAGCGTGGAAGCTCCGGGAGCAGAAACTCTATGCGGCAACCAGGAATCATCGCAGCGAAAAGAGATTTGAACAAGTTGCAAAACTTGCTCGCACCACGTCCGCCCGTCTCTCGTGGTACGAAAACATTGTTAAGGACGACTTCATGTTTACAAATGGTGATACTGAGCGTAGTCTGGAAATCCAGCCCCTTTACTTTGCCTTCTGGGCCGCGAAGAATGTGGTCGCATTGATAGACGCCACAACCCAGGTTCGAGAACAAGCTGCAGAAATAAAGATGGCGCATCAGCTGAACACCCAATCTGAGCTGCAAACGCTACAGGCCAATCATCCTCTGCTCGCTGCGATCGCCGGCCAGTCCCAATTGGAGTGGACGGTGTGGACTGCTCCTGACACTCTGCAAATTGCGAAAAAACTCAAAAAAATGAGCAGATTTGTTCACAAACTACTCGAGCTCATTTTTAAGGACTCTGAAGCCAAAAAAAATCTTCAAAGTGATCCGCGACTCAGCAGGCTCAGCAGACTCACCGACACAAACGAAGAAGAGGATGGAGAAATCAGCAATGTCACAGGCTCAATAGAAATTGAAGAAATACTCAGCAACATTAAAGAAATCGACTGCCTCGGGAGGGATGCTGAGGCGACCTGCGCAATACTAGAAGCGACAATCGACAATCTTCTTGTGAAACAACACGAGAAAAATTCTGACCAATACCCGATCGGCGACGAAGGAAAACTCAGGAACTCCGCGCAGAAGGCCATGGCCATAAAAGTGGCCGACCTCAAGTACAACCTTTCCGATAACCTCGAGGCCAACGACGTGGACCAATTGAAACAACTGTACGAAGAAGCCCCCACCACCTTTGACGTCATGCATCGCCACACGTTGGTGGCCGAGTCAATCCTATCTGACCCGCCGTTGGTCCATCTCGTCGACACGACCATCCTCGCCGCTTGGCCCAGCATGATTCCACGCAACATGGAAGATCGCAAACAACAAGGACAAATTTTCATGAAGGTGGTCGATTTGATTAATCCGCACACTGACGAAATTGAATTCTTTTACAAACTTCTTAACGACCCGGCAAGCTTCAGGAAATTGATCAGGAGCAAGAAAATACAAGCTCAGAACACAAGAATCGTGGCTAAATACTCACTTGGGTCACTGGATATACTTTTAAATAGACCAGATGATTACCAGGCTAAGGCACTTGAAAAGTTCCAAGAGCTGAAAAAAGCATTCCTAACAGACGACGACGTCAAACAAAAATGTGGGGGGCGAACACTCAAGGAGGAGTTTTGGGAGCGCATTCAGAATGAAAAGTATTCTCCTACAATTTGGAATGGGACAAATCACTCTGGGAAACATCACAGAGAACGAGGTGTCAAAGGTGTCACCGATGACACTGGATACGTTCCTATCTCAGAGCAGGAGATTCTACAGGAAATGGGCAATTTCTACGACGGTATAGGAATGATAGACGTGATGGTCTTTGACGGGAACGAGCACTATGGCCCTAAGGGGGCATACCGTCGTTACGTCCTTCAGATAGTAAATGAGTGGAAAGATCAGACCGGGCATGAAAACGTCTCGCTCCCCATGACCTATAGAGCATGGTATGATTCTCCTCTTAACGACCCGGAGAAATATGCGGGCGCGGATCCAGCCACCGGCGTCCAAGGGTGGCCAAAAAGAGAGCATCCAGGGCGCGAACGCAACATTTCCACGCGACGGTCGATAAAACAAGATCCGTTTACTCGTCTCTCCGGCCCGAAGAATGACATGGGTGTAAGCATGTACGTGCGGAGATTTCTGTGGGAGGACGATGACGTCATCCCTCTGCACCCCAAGGTCACGAAAAGCGATGCAACACTTAACATTGACAGCCCCTTGTGGAACCTATTCCCGAAAGACGACGATCTCGCCAATCTTATGATAGCTTACAAGGAATTCCGCAATTTGGAAAAAAGTGAACTGGCCTACCACTGCACCAGCAAAGCCTTTGAAGCCAATAATAGGTTTGATCTAAACTTCACTCCGTTTAGGCTACCCTACCTCTTTCTCTTTATGTACGAACCCAATTTGGGAACCTCCCCAGGCCCAGCGTACGTCGAAGTCGATGATAACGAACTTCCATTACCAAGTCAAAAACCGGATTTCGAACTCGAGGATGTTCCTTCGCCCGGTGACATCGATGAAGACTTTCTTTACAGTGATCAAGACGATTATGAAGATGACAATTAGGTGGTTTCAATGTGTTCTCCCCCCCCCCGGGACGCTTTTGCTGGTGATGCGCCCCGGGGAAAGCGGGCTGTGACTCACGCTACCGAGCAGACAGGGGTTGGCCAACTATTCTGTGACACACTACCAATGTGCTTGACCTGCACTAAGCTCCAGCCCCTCCCGGCACCGGCCGTGAGGCCGGGGCATGAGTGGTACCAGGGAGAGCCAGGAAGTTACACTGACGACGAGCTTCGCCGTCTCTCGGGACTTCAAATAGGTTGTCCCGGCTGTACAGTGGCAGACATTTGGACTAAAAGGTGCCATACTACCTGGATTGTTGATGAATTTTTGGTCAAGTTCCCAAACCTCCCCCCTCCCGTGCCCGTTTCCCTCGGCTCCAAGAATGTTCCCTACATGCGGAAGCGTTTGATGGATGAGGACACAGTTTACTGTGGCTGTTCACCCCCGCGTGGTTTTCCTCATTCGCGTGAATTCGGCATCAAATTGCCGATTTCAAAGTTTGGAAACCCGGCAATTATGAAGCGTCGTCGCGAAAAGGCCGCAGCCAAAACGCAGTCCTTAACCAAACCACACAACTAGCCCAACCATACCATATACGTTTAGGAGAGGTAAAAGATTGAGTAAAACGAAGGTGTGTGTGATGCGACTGCTTTTTCTCGGATCCGCCGCTCTTCTAGCCGTAGGCATCGCTGCAAGTCTAGTTGGATCACAATCAAGCAGCGAGGGGAAGGCGCGATCAATTGTAGACACGATTAACTTAGCTTTTACTCCACGCGGATGCTTTGGAAATGGTGAAAGCTCTCCCGTGTTCTCGGTAATGTGGACCGCCATATACACGCTGAACATATTCTCTATATTATATTTAACCATACGAGGCTTTGGAGAAAACGACGACAAGAGCGACCGAGACGACAACATGTTCAATGCCTCAGGCGTTGTGGGCGCCGCCTTCTTCCTCACATGCGTGTGGCCTTCTCTCTTCTCTAAAGCATACAGGGAAGATTACCGGGTCGAAAGCTGGCCTCTTTGGTTTTCGACCGCCGTCAGCGCGGTGTCCGCCGTATTGGCCACCGTAGGCCTGGCGTGGCTGCATCCAGGTTTGAATTCTGACCGAGTGCTCGGAATCTTTGTTGGCGTTCCGTGGAGCATATTTGCGGGGTGGATGATTGCTGCAACGGGAATAGGACTTAATCTAGCAATCGCAAACGACAATCATTCTGAACACAGCAGAGATCCAAAAAAGCCTTCTGTTGAGCCCGCGTTAGCAGCTCTCGTTGCGGCCATTGCTGCGGGGCTGCTAGGTAGCCCCGTCCTTGCAGCACCAATGCTGATCGTTTGTTTCTTTGTGTCGTTTACATGGGCCTCCGGGATAGCAGGGTTGCTATCTGTCTTAGGCATCATCGCGGGGAGTGTGCGCACAGCACTCGTGTAAACAAACAACTTAGTTAACACTCTCAAGCGAAAGGGTGGCGGCCACACGGGGCGGAGTCAGCTCCATTTCGGGGACCGAGAGGTGTGGCGGGGAGGCCGGCTTGGACGGTGGAGACGACTCTACTGATGATGCGTCGCTCGACTGTCGAAATGGCGTAAGCGTGGAGGAAGAGGCCATGGAAGGGGTGTCGTATCCGTCCTCCTCCTGTTCCACCTTTTGTACCTTTGTTACCTTTTTTGACATTGGCCACGTCTTCCTGGAGTCACGCGGACGGCATCTCTTGTGTCTCTTCCGGATGCTAAAGGGCTTTGTCGTCGTTGGCATTAGCTGCGAGTAGAGGTAACTCTCGTCCGATGCGAGTAGTCGGTCAGCAGCAACCCGCTCCTCCGTTCCGAAAGACTGGTCCAAGGTGCGCTTTTCCTCAAACGTCGACTCCGTCTGAAGACGACCCAGTCGACCTACCATTCGACCTGTGTTCGACTGGAAAATGTCCGATATGGTCAGACCCCGGAGTCGAGCGGGCCATGTAGACGGGCATGCCGCCCACTCTCCGGAAGGGCTCTTGTCCGTACGCGACCCGTCCGCATTGACAAACGAGCGGCGCTTGGATGCGTTCATTGTGTGCAATGTTTCCATAGGGCACTTGCTTAAAACGCTCGTGGCCAGTTTGATTTCCTCAATAAGCTTGATTGAGGCCTCGGGAACAAAGCAGTTACCAGTCGTCGAAATATCCTCCGGGGAAGGCGTCCATGTGCTCGCGCGTCTAAACGCAAGTGTCAGCGCGTCCGAACCACATATATGCCCAAACGCATTGTCCCAGGTTGTTGCATTTTTATTTTCTTCACGCAACACAATTTGTGCAATGCGATCCACAAATAGTGCCTGGTAAAGCGTCAGCTTGGTGACGATAGACTCAAAAATGAAGCAGTCACGGTCGTGCTCGAGCACGACTAGTAGAGAGTGAGCAACAGACCAGCTTTTATCGTAGGCCGGTGTGCTAGACGCCCACCCCCGAAAGAGATGCAAGTACGCCAAGAATGCACGCAAAGCATCGTCTACGCTCAACTTTTTAGCAGTCATCTTGGAAAGCAACTTGGCGAGAACCCGGTGCAGAAACAACTCTGCATTGCGTGCGTGCCATCCGGGTACAAGGCTCTCAAGTGTAGAACCAAAGTGTGTCGAGCGACTGAGCAGAATTAATGCAGCTATTTCTTTTGAAAGATCTTTCCTAGGTGTGTCGACCAAAAGCAACACCTCAGCGAACGCGTCACTGACTTCCGAGTGGATGGGGTCGTATACCATCACCATAGCCTCGCCGATGCTGTACTCGCCGTCGACAATAAGTGCCTTTGCCGAGCTAAAAGCCCGTCGCCACCTGTAGAGATTTGTGTTTTCTTCAGTCGCCATTTGAGTCTACTCGAGGGTTTGGTGCCGGACCGCAAACTGTGTCAGCCTTTTACGGGAAAGCGTGGCTCGTGAGCTTCTTCATGGCGCCGAAGAGTGCCAAGTCGTGTTCTTTGGTCAACACATTTCTGTCAGGGCTGAAGTGTTCCGGGTAGCTCTACCACAGTGGGTAAGGCAGGAAAATTATTTTTTTTTAATGTAAGAAGCGAAGCGAAGCGAGTTTGACGACACTGTGCACGCACATAGTCACACTAGACGCGCATGCGAACGTTCGAGAGAGCAAGCTTGTGGAACTGTAAGTGAGCAATATGCACAAACGCAATAACTGCCACCCCACCCACTGTCCGTCCGTGTCATGCAACGTTGCCTTGCATCTACTTCTGCGGACCGAGTGACAGGAAGTTGTACTCCATGTCGAGCGTGATCGCAAACGAATGGATCGAATGGTCGACCTCGTGCTCGAGCTTCCGCTCCTTGGCCGTAAACTCGTCACGGAGCTTCTGGATCGCCTCCGTATCCGTGACAAGCCCAAGCTCCTGCTCCAGCTGCGCCTTGAGCTGGTTCTTGCGCTCCGCCATGATCTCGGTCCTCGCCTCGCCCCAGGACCCAAACTCGGCGGGTGCAATCGACACGTTTGCCGAGGTGAAGTCGCGAACCTTTCTGCCAAAATCAGGTGCATAGGGGCGTGCAGTTGAGAGAAATTGGACATGAGGCTCACACGGGAGCTTGTTTGGAGTTTGCACGCGGGCGCACATCTGCGACTCGACCTGCGCCTTGACCATCGGCCTGCGAGCCACAGACGGGGCGTTTGCAACCTTTCGGCAACTCCAGCGGCGGGGCTTTTCGCACTATAGTTGGTATATATCTGAGTTTGAGTCCAGCGGCGCACATGATCGTTTCGTAAAGGCCTGTGCTTATTTTCACAAGTCCCTCCCTGCGAGCGATGGGGGTAGTGTACAAGATCACAAGCCCATCCGGGAAAGCGTATGCCGGGCAAACAAAACGCAAGCTCAGTAAACGGCTGCACAGGCATCGTGACATGAAGTGGGGAAATTGCAGACTGCTCAAGCGAGCAATCAAAAAGTATGGATGGAAACGTATGGAAGTGGTTGCGCTCTGGGAGGGCCCCAACGATGAGCTAGATGCAAAGGAGATTGAATTAATTTCATCCAATAGTACTCTTGCACCCTCAGGTTACAACGCTCTCCCAGGAGGAGATGTCAATCTGATGAGCACAGCCGTTGGAAACTAGCAAGGTGGAGGTTGCGGCGTACGGCATCATCGAGACTGCCAAACAACGAGGGGCAAGGCACGAGTGAGGTTGCGTCTCCAGGCAACGACGACGAGGCGTCTGTTCAAATCACGTCGTCTGCTCACTCTCGCCCATCTGCGACACGGGGCGAGGAGCATACAATGAGCGAAAAGGTCAAGGGCAAACGCGTTGCAACCGGGGGTGCCGGGTCGAATGCGACGCGCGTACCTGCAATTTTTCCGCATTCTCAGAGATCTGCGCAAGCGGAAGGGGAAAGGCAGTGCAACTTAGCAATCTAAGCTCTCTACGCTGACATGTTCGTAAGTTCGAGTGACAGCGACGAGAATTCAGCTTACCGCCGAGACGAGCGGGTGATCTGCCAGGCGGGAATGTTACATGTCAGGCGTGCACCACCAGAGGCGGCGTGGGGACCGGGCGTGGTTTGAGATGGACCGAGGCATACCGGCAGCGACGAGGCAAAATTTCCGGGCCTGGACCTGCGAGCGCGCGGGTGGATGGGGGGGGGCAACAGGTGAGCCTTTAATCGTCACTGTGTTTCACCGGAGGATTTTTACCTCGTGGATGCCCTTCTCCGAGAGGTTCTCGCTTGTGTAACCCCTGTGGTCAGCAGAGAGGGCGTTAATCTACAGTATCACTGGACCGTTAGATGACCGGGTGCCGAGACAAAGAAGAAATGTGTTCGAACCAGACGCGAAACTGACGGGAACTTGCGCGCGAACTCGTACGCTGCGCACAAAGGTGCAGGGGATCACGTATCAGGATTATGTGAGCTCTATGCAGAGCTAAGGGCTGCGTCGAGTGACGATGACTAGGTCCCGTAGCTCACCAAGGCCGACAGGGTCTTCCTGAAGCACCGTCGCCGTGTCCACATGAGCGTCTGGGAGCACAACTGAGCTGAAAGCCTCGCCCGTGATTGAGAAGGTCTTGTCGTCCACACCCGAGACCTTGGCGCCAATCGCTGCAACCAAGCGAATTGGAATCTAAGACACGCAACTCACGTCGGGCACCGGTACGAAGCGGCAACGACTCACCGACCGGGAATGTCGACTTGGCGTTCCGCTGAGTAATTCGGTGAAGCACGACCGACTGTGATCAGGCGGAATGAACATGAATGTAGGAATCTGTGTTCCGATGACCAGTGGAAGGTCAAAGACGGGAGGGTATTCAAATCCATACCTTCAGGTCGCCCTGCTGCTCCGACGTCCCCGAGAGATCAACAAACTTCTGCTGCCGGAAGATCTGCTGCAGCGCCTCCGGGGAGGGGGACCATGTCGACTTCGCCTTGCGCAGGCAAAGGTCATCGAGCGACGCGCGGATGGTGGCGACCACAGTGCGGCGCAGAGGATGATCCGGATTGATGGTGTTGAAGTCGTTTGCCTCACCAAGCGGCGAGTCTGCAGCCTGGGCCGCGTTAATCGTCGCCAGAGCGTCCATCGCACCAGGTGTCGCGGGAACATTAGTGCCCGGAACGGTCTGGTTGGCAATGTTGTTGAGCTGGGACTTGTCCGTTCGCACTGACATCGTGTACTTTTTATTACCCTCTACTGTGTGAAAATGATCATACGGCTTATGAATCAAAACAATCCTGTCTTCTAGAGCACTGCACTGGCGCGATCGACCAACAGATGGGGCGAGAATGACCACGGTGATCGAAAGGGTTAGGAGAAGCGCGCCCCCGGTCCACCTACAATAATCTCTGGGCGCGCGTCAAAAGATCGTTTTTTAATGCGGTACCCAGACGAGGGAACTGGCGAGAGTGGCGGGGGAGAACGTTTGGGCCGGGGAGGAAGCGGTATGGCAGGTGGCAAAGGTGACGGGATCCGAACGACACCGCTCGGTTTGGGCTTCTGCTTTGACCTCCAGCGGTCGAGTGATCTGGTGAGAGCTTCGTCCGGTATTCCGTACTTGGACGGGGAAGCAGCCCGGCTTGCTTCGTTTTTGCGACGCTTTGCCTCGGCGGCCAGCTTAGCATTGGCAACACGCTTCAGGTTGCGTGCACGTATGATTTTCCAGGCATCGGCCTCCCGCTGAGAGGCCTCTTGCACCTTTGCCTGTTGTTGTTCCTCCTTGCGCAGCCGGCGTAGCTCGGCGGTCTTCTCGCGCCTCTTTTTTTCGACTGAGGTCCGAATGGCCTGCTCACGTTTGAGCACCTTTGATTCAGCATTTTCGCGTTTATTAATCTTCTCCCGAAGAGTGGCACGCGAAACTTGAATCTCGAGCGAGTTCATGGCCCCAGCTAAAAACATGATCTCATCTTTGCGCTGTACGAGCGAGGGGTCGTCATCTGGAGATTCGGAGCGTGCTCGATCTTCCCGAAGGCGAAGCAGGGCCGGTCGTACGGCGAGCCAACGAATACTTGTCGAATAGTTTGCATAGATTCTGCGTTCAAAAGCAGTTTCCGGCACAAAGCTCACATGGTGCTCTGAAAGGGCGTCTTCGTTGTCGTCATCGAGGCCTGATTCGTCAGACGGATCGAACATTTTGGTGCCGGGTCGGCTGTGGCGGTAGGCAACAGGGTGACCTTGGTGTGGTGGGCCGATAGCGTAACGCCTTGGCGTGCCAAACGCACGGCTACGAAACCGAGTTCTTGCGCTTCAACTTATCCACCCGGCGAGGCTTTTTAGGCTTTGCGGCGCCCTCGGTCCGTTGTAAGACGATATCGTCGTCTATACTCCTCTTTCCATTCTGTGCCCCGCTGATTGGCTTGGCCTTGGCGGACAGATGACTAAATATGACCTCAGTGGACAGCTCTTTATGTGCAGAAACCAGCCATGGTTTATAATGAGCTGGACAGTATGTCACGACTCGCAGCGGGAATGGAACGTTTTTGTTTTCCCCAGTGCAATCCATCGGGGCAGCGATAGTTTTCCATTTTGTTGTAGCAAGCGGTGAGGTGTCTGGTCGGCCGCAGAAACGGCATTGCCTCTTCTTCTCGGCCTTGGCAAATTTCTCACGGTACATTGCGAGCTGGTGCATGCGATCTCTAGACAGCATATCGACGTCACAATGAACACAGCATATTTCCGCACCAAACCTATTACTTGGGTTGACAGTGCAGAGGCAGCCGCAAATGGAACAGAGCGAGTAGAAGTTGTCAAAGAGCTTCACAACGTATCCAAGCACTGGAATACGAACCAGTGGTTGATCACCACATAAGACTGCGCTTCCCACCTGTTCAAAGACTGTCTTCTGATCACGCCTAAGTTTGCTGACCGCAGCAGAGCTATCGTACGTGACTAACGCCGTGCTTTTTGATGCCTCGTTCTCTGGGCTTGTCATAGCTTGTTTGGCTTCCTCTTCGAGCTGTATCGCGGTGCGTAGGGCGGCGCTGGAGCGCTTGGCGCATCTCATATGACCGTTGCAAAGATCACCGTCAACGCGGAACATAGATGACGTAACACCCAATTCGTTGAAGCCTATGTCTTTGGAAGTATGATCACAGCAAGCATTTGCAATTCTTTTACATTCTATGCATACAAGAATGTTGGTTGTCGCGATTGGCAACCTCGATGTGATCTCCTTTGCCGTGGCGTTCTCGGGAATGTCAAACAGCATAAGTCGTTTTCTTAGAGCGCGCAGCTGCAGAATGCGAGTCGTTTCACCCAAATCCCAAGATTTGACTTTTGAGCTCAGAGCGGTGATTTTGGCAAAGTATATCAGTTCTGCAGCGACGGTTCCGTCTGTGATTGCCATGAGAGTGGACTGACCGCGCCCTAAGAACGGAGGTTCGGGGTGGCCTAGCATCTTAGATACAGAGAAAATACTCAAAAGATCTGAGTTTGTTGTACTGAGAGCAAGTCTTTGGATGTAGAGTCGGCGGTTTTCTGGGAGTTGGTCGACGAGCTTGTGAACGTAGTTCCGCTTGGCGAGTGTAGAATGCTGAACGGCGTCGAGGCGTGACAAACGAGTCCCCGCCGTCCAATACTTGTGCCAGAGTGGTACGAAATCAGCCTTAAAGACGGAATAACAGAACTCGTTTACTTCATCGACGAGCGTCACTACCCTTTGCAGGGGGGGGTGTGAGCGGCCCAGCCACGATTGGCAGTAGTTCAGCGAAACCATGGCCGAACCGTTGCGCTTTGTGGCTGCTGCGCGTTTGGGGCGGCTTTGCTCCTCACAGAAGGCTGCGGAAATTGTGGAGAGAATTGTTTTGACGTCTGCTGTGGAGAGGAGCGCGGCCCCTGTGTCGGCAAGCGTCCTCATTGCTGCAAGCATTGAAGTCGCAGGGAGGTCTATAGGTGACATTACTAGCCCCCCGGCTGGGTGCAACGCCGTAAGAAAGGCCTCCCGTGTTGCAGGCATGTTGCTCAGTATGGCAGCGAGATACAATCTCATTGCTTCTTTAGATGCTACCGGAGAGGCACAGACGAGCTTGCGAGACGGGACCATTTCCATTACCATGTGGAAGATTTTGGATCTTTTTTCCCATACAGGTCGGTTGGCAGGATGGATGCACGGATGAAGTCCTGTCAGGGTTGATAAAAGTGCAAAACGACAGATGCGTGCACAGCCTTCGCACTCTTTGATCGCGTCGGAGACCACACAATCCCAGCCACGGTTCCCTGAGTAAGTACAGCGCGATAAGAGTTGGGTCATTGCATTGGTCTTTTTAGAACCGGCCGCTTTGGAACCACCGTTATACTTTCGATTGATCAGGGAAGAAAGGTCTGGCAGGCTGAAAATTGCACATGGTACCAGAAGCGCGGAAGGGATTGGAGGTTGAACGTCGTAGGACGTTGCCTTGTTTGGAATGGCCGCAATAAGATCACCGAGATGGGCTAGGTACTCTGCGTGTGCTGTAGTCCACACCGCGGCGTGGTAAGAATCGTAAAATACGCGTGACAGTTGCTTTCGAGCGGCCTTGTCGGCAGACGCAGGGATCTCGACAGGAGAGCAGATATCCAGTGCACGTGCTCTTGCGGCGGCCTCTAGGAGCTCCCCGTAGGCGAGCCGCGCGGTTGCCGCCATGACGCGCGTGTCGTTAAGGTGTTCCGACGAGGGCGATGTGAGTGGATCCACGTTGTTTGGCGGTAGAAACTCTGGAGAAGGCACCAACGGGGGCCGGTCCTCGGAGAGGTTGTCCATCTGAACGCGAGCGACGCGAAGCTCGCGGATCAACTGGACGGCTTGTTCGCGGTCGTCGTGTGTAGTGAGATTGCAGCAAACCAGCTCCAGGTCTGGTTCAGAAAGCCAGTTTGGGATGCAGCAGATACGGTCGCGCATGGGAAACTTGTCATCGGGAAGCTCGAGCATCCACGACAACAGCCTCCTCATAGCTGAGCAGGTCCCATCTTGCTCAAAGTCCAACGCGTTGCAGGCTTGGATCGTTTTAAGTGGTGTTTCTTTGCTTGTCGATGAATTTTGCGAAGTGTTGTACACGCCGACGGTCAGGCCTCGCTCCTCACCGTCGGCTTCTAAAAAAGCTGGTTGATGCGCGGGATGCCGTTTTCGCTCATCTCGTATTGGTAATGCGACGAATGAAACGCCACCACAGGGCGCCACTGGAAAGTGCCCATCATACTCCGGGACGCGTCAGACTTTGCAAAGTCAGTGTCGCAGACCAGTATCGCCGATTGCGGATATCCGTCGCTTCCGGATGTAACGCTGGCATGCGTCGGTAGTTGCTCACCGGTGCATGTTGTAAGAACGTTTCCAAAGGCTTGGATCGGCATAGTCGAACTGGCGCAGAAGGCGGGGTTGACACGGGCCAACCGGAACATGTAGGTCTGCGAACAAACGCAACCGTTAATTATCACAAAAGAATCGTGATGTGCGCAAAGTGGTTTCTAGTGGCCATCTGTCCAAATGCACGGCGCCGTGTTCTAACAGCAGGTGGACGCACATGGAGATACCGCAAGCACAAGAGGCACTTTCCGGGTTGCGTGGGGAGCTTGCCCGACGCCAAGAATTCTGTATGTTCGTCTGGAAGGAGAAACTCGCGTCCTACAAATTTCAACGGACTTTCCTCGCCGTAGCGCATGAGAGCTATGAAGCGGCAGATGCAGCGCTCGCCTAGGCAACATGGTCTTTCGCCCACGCGCTCGTCTGCAGGGCGGAGAAACAGGTCGTCGTGGCTCCTCGGGACAATCGGAATATCCCGTGTCGGGATGCTAGAGTTGCCCACGAGGTTGGCGACGAGTTGTAGCGAGCGTTGACTGGTGCTTTCTAAAGATAGCTGCACAGTTCAAACACCAAAGAGCATTAATGCATTATTCTGGAAAGGATATAGCTACTTGCGGGACTCTGTGTGTGTGGCACACCATGGGGTGTAGTTTGATAAACATGTTGAGGGCGTGCTCGTCCTCTGTGTAGCTTTCAGGAAGATCTGTGCAGCTGTGCCCGTTTACCACCGGAATGGCGCCTTTGTTGTCTGGGCGAACAATAGGAGGGGGTCCTCGCGGAATGGTAGACGGTCGCGCCGTTGCCCGCTGCTGCTGACGCTGTATTTCTGCCGTGGTGCCACGGCCTCGGCCCCTGTTGCGACCGAGAGGGATTGGTTCCGCCAGGCTCGCCGCTTGTGCCTTTTTACGCGCTGGCGTTAAGAGAGTGGTGCTGGGTGTTCCGGCAGACTCCTGGGGTGGAGGTGCATCGACGGGCGCGTTGTGGTCGTTGTCGTCGTCTGCATCGGAGGGGTCAGAATCGCGATCGCTCATCTTTGGAATTTGTGAGCCGATATTCAAAATTCAGCCACGGGAATTTTCCGTTAGCGCTTCAAATCGACGATTTCGCTGTACAATGTCGTAATTTGACACTATTTTGTTACTCATATTGAAAGAGAGAAACTACAGTGCCTATGACTCAACAGTTTCGTATAATCCTACCCAAAATCACACAAGAATGCGCCACTCCAGCGCAAATGGAAACAGGTGGGATCATCGCAAGGCGACGTAGTTGGATAGTGAAGCCATGGGAAAGTGAGGACGGAAATGGAGTTTACCAAAACGATTACCTGTGCACACAGTGCTGTTGTGGAATATGCTGCTGCGCTGGAGAGTTTTGCAACCCGTCAAGACAGCAGGGTGTAAATTACGGGCTTTGGGCGCTCTGTATTGCACTTTTGGTGGCCATAGGGTTGCTCGTTTTTGTGGTCTGGCTTTGGATCGAAGTGGATGAAGAGATTGGCAATCGTCCGTCCCCACCCGGATCGCCTACCATCCCTCCAGCTTTAAGATGAGACCTTTTGTACGATAGCCAGGCTCTTGTCGGTGCGTAAACTCTGCCACTGGCTTGCTCATAGGCTTCCACTGCAATGCCCCTCTGCCTCTTGGCACGCTCCAGTTGCACACGAAGCTTCATTAGACAAATATGTGCCGCTTCGTCATCGGGTCCGCCACGCACGTCTACCATCTCTTTGTGAATAGCTAAAAGTGTTTTTTGTGAGTTTAAAATATTTCTTTTCATACGAGAAAATGGCGTTGTTGTCAATTCACTCATGTTTGGTACCGGACAAAACAGACCGACGGTCCGAGATACGCAGTCTGTGGTCTCACGGGACAACTACAGACGCAGTTTCCCAAAGAGTTTTGCGGTTGATTCAGTCGTCTCCAAATAGCTCGTCCTCGTCCATCTCCTCATCTACAATTGTCTCAGCTTTGCGTTTTTTGCCAGACTTCTCCGCTGGTGAAGGGAGCTTACGCAGAAGGATAGTAGACATCTTGATCAATTCAAGTAGCTGTGCTTTGCCATGTTCTTCAACCTGTGCTCCAAGCAGCATAGGCGACAGCGATGTCTGGTTGCTTGTGCCAGGCCCCAACACAGCCTGAGGAGCGCGCTTTGCCGGCTGGGAGGAAGTCTTGATCGAGCGAGTTTTCATTGGCAAGACAGGAAACGGTTCTTTGCCGTTCACTATGACAATTTTCTTGGCCACTTTTGCATCGTTCCACGAGAGCCAAAAGCAGAGTATGCGACCGATCGAGGCGCCTGACTTTAGAGACAGGTTGCAGAGATCGCTTAAAGTGCTCGGGTGCGTCTCGCCGTATACGGCCTTGATGTCATTTATGTGCTGATTGAGGGAGGGGAGTAGCCGGGCCATGCGCTCCTGGTTGACGACAAAGCGTCCGTCGACAGTGATTTCGACAACCGAACCTTCCTCAGACAAAAAGGTCTCACTCTTCTTGTCAAAGAAGCGAGATGCAGACTCAGCTATGGCGCAGAAGGTCGGCCAGTCACGCTCGGCCCATCCCGAAAGAGTACCTGTAGATTCGTTTAGTGGAGATACAATCTGTGGAAACCCTGCTTTCCCGTCGGAATCGACAGGTATTTTGACAATCTCGTTCATGGCCTCAGGACCTCCCGGAGCGATCGCCGCAAAACAAATGGTTTCAAAAAGGAACGAGTAGTGAGTAAAGTTGTGGCCTGGAATAAGCCCATTAGAATCTCGGTCAAACGCCCTGGTTGTCTCGACCATTGAGGTCCACGCTTGCGTGATGCGAGTTGCCATGCGGACGCTTGTTTCGACTTTGACAGCTCTGTCCACCGTTTGCAAACATTCGTGATGCAGATCTTTTAGTTGCGCGTCTGCCTCTAGAATTGGCCAAATTGTATCCATCACAGGCTCCTCCGCAGCTGCGGTAAGAATTGGAGGCACACCAACAGCGCAGTTGTTCTCTGAGTTTGCCATCTTGCTCCTCGTTTGCTCGAGCGAGCGTAGAGCACCGAGCAACAAGCGCTGTTTGTTCCGAAAACGACCCCGGTCGTCGGGGGTCGCATGGGTCCCTCCTGTCCCATTTTTTCCAAAGAGCTCGTTGATGCTGCCATTGTACACGCCTTGCGGAGAAGAGGCAGAGAATACGAGATTGGCATCGACCCAGTCCTGGGGGAAAGGGGTCTCGTCGTCCGTGCCGTAGATTACCTTGTTTTCGGGACATGCATGCATCTCAAAGCACGACATAGAAATCTTAATTCGCCGATGCTGCAACGGTGCGCCTTCTTCGTCTTCTTCAGGAGCGCGCAGTAAACGGATCGTCGAGTTTCCGGCAAACTCATTCTTTTTTGAAATGTCGTCCTTGAGCCCCGGGTAAAGCTCTTCAAAAATGTCCATTTGCTCGACGTAGAGAGTACGGTACTGGTCGGCGATTGCAAGGTTCAGCTCGGCACGGAGCAGCTCCGTGTGCAGCAGACGACGTAAGCGGCTGATTCGAGGGCCTGTAGTCTTGGCATCGAGAGCGAGACCGATCCCGGACCGTTTTCCATCGGTTGCGATAGATTCGCACCAATCCAGAATTTTTTCTGGCATGCAGCGCATCAGATCCAGTGAGTTTGAAGGCGGTCTTCCCCTGCCTGTCTGGCGAGACTCCGTTCCGGACCGAGTCTTGGCATCTGAACTTCCATGTCTGTCGACGTTGTAAAGTTGCTGCAAGTCTGAGGCTTTTTCCGACGGTCTCTCGGGGAAGTCGGTGTCAAAGGTTGTGCAGATTTCGCGCAGGTGCACTGCACTATGCGTTTCGCGTATTTCCCCGTAGCGCTTTAAAAGCGGTCCGCGTATTAGCTTGAGAACAAGGCAGCATACCTTCTGGCCAATGCTATTATGCATTCCTCTCACAATGTCTCCCCATATTTCAGCGGCGGCGGCCCTGTTTGTCTTCTGGCTCATTATCCTCCCCGCGTAAAAGTCCAGTTTGTTGCCTACAAGGAATTGGCTAGTGTTTCTGCATAGGGACGATTGCATGACATGTATGATCCAAAAGTTGGTGCCGTGTGCATCAAGTGTCCCCTCAACGTTGGACTGCATCTTTGTGAGGCAAAGAAGGCCCTTTACGACGTCCCCGAGATTGGAATCTGTAGAAAGAGCGCCCTTTCCTTCAAGCATTAACATGGAGACGAGCTCTCGTTCCGCCGTCTGTTGAAACTCGTGTTGTTTGGGACCAGGTGGATTCAGACACGGAAACGTCTTGGTTTGGCGACTAAAAATGTCCATGGACAACTCCGAGAGCGTGCTTAGAGGTTTCCACTCTTCTGTGTCGAGGACTGCTGAAATTTCTCTTAGTGCATAGAGCTGCTCTTGAGCCGTGTACACGCGCCTTTTTGACTTGCAAGTTTCGTGAACAGGATCTCTGCCACCCGGTGAAGAGGCGGTTGCAAGTGTCTCGAGTAGTTTTTCTACACGAGAAACATGCTGCGCGAGTGTTTCACGAAGAGAAGTTGCAATACAACTAGCGAGTTTGACGGCGTGTTGAGCCCAAGCCACAATCTTGGCAAACTCCGGGTCAGAATGTTGACGAATGCGAGCCTCATCGGAAAAGAGTAGACCACTTATTATGGCAGTCTTATGATGCACAGCAATTGTCCCGTCCAACTTGCATGACTCTTCTTTGTAAAAGACGTCAGAGAAGTGAGGCCAGTACGTGTAGTGTATGCTGTTGACCTTCTGGCCACTGCACCCATTCACAAGCTGCCTCAGCCTAGATTCAATCTCTGGTATGCTAAGAGGCAAAGAGGTAGGTCGGTAGCCTATCGTCATGCCGTTTTCCGATTTTGGAGGATATGACATGGAGACGCTTTGTGCCGGTGCCGGGTCTCGAAGGTCGGCAAGAAGCGTGTGTTCGGGCCAGATGTCTGAAGGTGAACTAGCCGATTTGACCAAGACGTGTCCGAGAAGAGCACCGGTGCCGAAACCGCACCAGCCACGGTTGCGCGCGTGAGAAGCGCGGTTAGATTGGTCGAATGTCCCGGTCGCGAGGTGTGATCTCGCGGAGGAGACGAGAATTTTGGGCGGTTTCACCGATTTTTACATTTGTAACAAGATTTTTTACATTTGCAATTTTCACACCTCTCGGCTCACCCCTCTTTTGTTCACAGCTGCCCGCGGTTGGCCGCGTCCGGAGTGCCAGGTGGCACTCCGGACACGGCGGTGGCACTCCGGACATTTCAATGTGGCA
>Ga0213864_10000276_pt1 | contig 22981 bp, 17 predicted proteins | sample PICome_5_FD_160078 | JGI IMG/M metagenome (GOLD analysis project Ga0213864, IMG submission 160078) | Coastal seawater microbial communities near Pivers Island, North Carolina, United States - PICO247 | ecosystem: Environmental > Aquatic > Marine > Coastal | place: USA: North Carolina... | reverse complement strand
GTACAATAGACATTAGATACGCTTAGATCTTTTGTGTGTCCTGAGCAGACCTTGCCTAAATTTCACTAACACTTTACCTACGAACACTGCTGGACAAAGAAGATGAGCATTAAAGTAGACGTTGGTTTGCCCTCAAGTGATTTCAAGAGTTGGACAACCACTGAGGTTCGGTTTCATCAGTTTGCAAATATAATAGATATTGTTTCTTCGCCCAGTTTTTTGTGTGTCGGTCATCTTTGGAGGCTGATTCTCCATCCCGGCGGTGATCGTGGGGAAGGATCAATCTGGCCCTGCCTTTATCTGAGAAATATCTCAGAAGCCTCAATAAAAATTCAGTTCAGTTTCAGCGTGAGAGATGCAGCAGGCAAAGAAGTTTGGCATGAAAAACCACGAATTCACCAGTTTGCTGGTGAAGGGAGTTGGGGCATTGCAAACTTTTGCAAAAGGTCATTTCTAATGGATGCTTTAGTAAATGGTTCCTTGGTCTTTGAAGTCAGAATGAAGCTGATTGAGGAAAGCAAACTCTCATCTCTATTCACTCCTGTCAATCCCATCATTAAAAATATTCTCAAGAGTTTCAATGATGAAGAATCAGCTGACATGGTATTTGAGGTGGGCGACATGAATGAGTTTGAGAATAAGAATGGGGGAGAAGGGTCATGTAAAAAGGCAAGGACGTCTACTAATTTCTATGCCCATCATTTGGTTTTGAGAGATGGTGCGCCAACATTGGCTGAGCTGTGCAAGCCATCAGCGGGAGAGGGGAGTGTTGCTTCCATGGAAATTAACGATGTGAAACCTGATGTCTTTAGGCACATGTTATACTATACATACGGGGGGGAATTATCAACAAAGTATTTGAAGGCAAATGCAAAAGACTTTATTGACGCTTGTGACAAGTATGGAGTTGTACATCTTAAGCTTGAGGCAGAGGCTTGCTATGTTGCAACAACCAAAATCACTATGGAAAACATGATGGACAATCTACTATATGCCGATTCAAAGAATTGTGCATTGCTAAAAGAGGCAGTAATTGACTTTGTTGTGCAAAATGGGAATGGCATCCTTGGCAGGGTTTCATTCAACAATGTTCCTGGATCTGTTGTAACTGATATTCTAACAGCCATAACTCGAGAAAAGAACAATTCTGCAGAAGGGGAGATTAATGCTCGTAATCAGTTATCTATCATGCGTGTCAGTGAGCTTCGTGCAAAGCTAGGTGAGATGGGGATGGATGTGGATGGTTCTAGGGAGGCAATGATTGCACTTCTTACAGAAAATGCAGAATTGGAGGCCGTATTGGATGAGATTAGTGAAGATACTGAAGTACAGCTGCTGGAGTAGTGAAGATGCTGAAGCACAGCAGGATTATGTCAACCAAGTACTTATAGAGGGACAGAATTGGTTGCAGATATCCATCTGGCTTGGATAAACATTACCTGAATAAGAAGATAGAGCCACTAGGGGTCGAATGAAGTAATCATAGATGAGCTCTAGCAATACAACTGTTATGTTGTATTATATTGTAGGTGTCTCTGTATTAGTGTGTGGAACAAAAGTGACAGGGTATTATTCTGATATTTGAGGTAACAGATTGAAAAGAAGGGGGTACTCTAGAGCAGGACATACCTTTCAGCACATTTACGAGTGACACCGGTATTAAAGCTGAACCCGTTCGTTTGAGGTGCAAAAGTGTACCTACTTTTGCTTTGTGCCACGAGGGGGGTAACACTTTCGGTAGAGTCCACTGTATGTAACGCCATCTCTTGACATAATATGTACTGAGAGGCGCTCTTACTGTGAGAGGGCGTAAGAATAAAGGCCACTCTAGAATTGGGAGTCCAAGCTTAAATGGGCAAACTTACAAAAAATACAGATGATCTGTATTTTTTGTAAGTTTGCCCATTTAAGCTTGGACTCCCACCTCTCTGGAAGCTACTACATTTCATTATTGGGAGTCACTAGTCCAAGCTAAATGGGAAAACTTACAAAAAATACAGATGATCTGTATTTTTTGTAAGTTTGCCCATTTAAGCTTGGACTCCCACCTCTCTGAAGCTGCATTTCATTTCAGTCTGCCCGCTGCCCGCCGGCCCTGAAACCTTCTAAACTCAACCTCTAACGCCAATCAAAATGAAGGACCTTTGCAACTTTGCTGTCCCCTCTCGATCAGACATGACAATAACAATAGTAGGAACGGAGAGGGAGCCGATGAGGCTCCCCCCCTTGGCTCATAAAATTTACGTTTTGCTCGTACACAAAACAAACCGTCTTCACCGATCATTATCCTTGATAATCGAATTACAATGGCTGATCAGGGTCAGGTCAATAATATTCATCATCCACCAGCTGATTCTGCTGGTCAGCAAGAAGGTCGTGCCGATACTTCTTCGCAGCAACATGAATCTTCACAGTATGATAATAATAATAATGATACTAATAATAATAATACTAACACCGGTGGAGGGGATGACAATGACGAACTTGATAATATAGATATAGATTTGCCAGAGCTCACTGGAAGCGAAGGCACTGCCTTATCACGGTTTCTTTCACTTGATGTACTGCCATTACTTCTTCTCGGTCCAAGGCCTTCGACGTTACCTGATAAGAATAGGACGCACATTCCTATTCCATCCTGGTACCAACAATCTTATGCCAACACACGAAGTCAAAATGATGTAAAAATTTCAACAGAAGACGGTGAGAATGTATTAGCTGCTATACTTCAAGCAGAAACCGCCGTTCAACATCCAATCCTCGGAACGAGTAGCTTACATTTCACGGTTACATCCTTTTGTTCTGCTGATGAGAACAACAGCAATGAATTATTACAGTTGGACACAATAAACTGCATCAAACTCGAAGTTAAACGTTACAAGGCAAGCTGCATCGATATCAATATAATTAATGAATGCCTAATTTGGATAGGCGCTGGCACTCTGGATCCAGACACTGTGGGTTTGACAGAAGGTATTGAAACATGCATAAAGATCATGCAACAGACTGTGCCATTTTATGGTACAACGAACGAAATGATAAAGTGGATAAAGGCGAGACATGAATGGAGGGGTATAAACAATGGTGACTTACATGCCTGGGTGTCCACTGCATCCAACGCAGAACTTAGGGAATTCATGGTGAACAACTTCGCGGTGAACAGTCGGATCATCATCCATGTGGTAGATGGGATGCATAGGGTGCTGGGATACTTGTCAGCTATGATTGGAGCAGTACCTGAAAAGGCACGCTGGATGGACACTTTAGCAAGTGATTATCTGAAAGAAATTGAACATCCCGGATCACAAAAATCAACACTGGCAAAAGGAAAATGCCAATGCACTCTTTATATCCCTGATCCTTATTCGAATGATGACCAACTGGTGTCGTATTTTGACAATTGCAACGCAATCTCTGCGAAAGAGCAACGTAATAACGAAAAACAGGCCCCGCATACTCAAAAGCATTTTATCAATCTGCTTCTTGCTAGATTGCTTCGAAAGGTTCAGGATGAACAGTTCAGGTTTCTCTTAGAGGATGACAACAATCAGGGATTAGGACTTGCAATGGGTGGTGGAATTACAGATGAGGCTTCTTTTGAGAGACTTCTTTTGCGCTCAGGGATTGCTCAGGAATTGGTAGCAGAGGTGAGGGACGGAAATGTCTATAGGATTGGGAGAGACCGTAGCTACACAATTGAGTTTGATTCCTCCAACATACAATCTCCTGTGGACGTTGTTCATGCGTACATGGCAATGTGGATGTACACATTTGAGCATATTATTGTGAAGGTGTTGGGGGACATCCTTAAAGAGTATGGAGAAGAAACTGTACAGCACATGACGGGAAACCTTGATCTGCATAAGCTCGACCGAGAGAATGTGGCAATGTTCTTCTTGGGAAAGGTATTTCCACTAGAGAAAAAGGACTGCTTTGCCATGGTCCACTTGGTGGAGGGAAATCATAGCTTTGATAGCGAACATCGATACACGAACCCTAAATCGGAAGGGAAAGGCTGCATTGGGGACCAGGCACAGCTTATGATGATAATCAGGTCCGCTTTCTTTTCAAGAGTAGCCTTTGCTGCGACTAAAGAATTTGTGCAAAGCAACGATTGCATCCTCAAGCAATTGTCAGTTGGTAAAAGGAGTGATGTGGCGACACTTTTAAGGTGTGTCACACAATGCATATCTGGACAATGTTTTACTGCCAAGAAATTGTTTGAGTCGGCAAACGTGAGCCATGGGAGGAAACTTTTTTTCAAGCGAGCGCTGAGAACCGAAATCCCAAATAGTGGCCGTCTGCTGTTCCAACAGGCCTCGCCGGAGATAAGAGATGTATTATTCATTATTTCTGCCACGGTGGATGTTCTTGGTTTCTTCAAAGGATCAGGAAACAACCCCGAGTGGAGTACTGCCTTAGTAGAGGAAAGTGGTAGGATAGGCGTCAGGATTGGAGACGCCTCGGAGAATGGGACAAAAGATGCCGTTAAAAATTCAAAGTTGAATAAACTTGTGGCAGACAACGTTAACGTGATGTTGGGTGTAACATACAGTGCATTCCTGCATCAGTTCCAACTTATGGCTGTACAGTTAGGAAAGGAAGCATTCTCAGAATGGAGTAGGGATCGGATCCATACAATCCGCTCTCTAAGTAGAGATGGCATCCTGCTGGAGGGCATCCAAAACAGATCTTTGCGACCCAGAGATATCGGTAGTTTCTCTGAGGGAGGTCATGGAAGTGTTGATCCAAGACGGAAGGGAAGTATTGGGTCTCATCACTCGAGTGGACAGATGATCTGTTCTCCAGATTTCATCCTCATGACTGCCATTCTTTCTGACCTGAATGATCCAAACAGTTGGAAATTAAACATACCAGGAGGTTGGAGTTTTCATGATGGCACCCTACGACTTCTATTCCCATCGAACAGTTTGCCTCCACTGATTTGTTTACATCTCCCAGTAGCTTCTGACATAAGCACAAAGAGAGCATCATGGTTACAAACCTTTGAAGAACAGGCCACCGAGGAGTCTGGCATGGACATTCCTCTTACCACCCAGCTTGAGGTGTCAACAAATGGTTTGGAAAATTCCGCCAGGTCGAATATTTGTTGGCTGAATTCTATGCTACAAGTGATTGTAAACATACCATTTTTGCAACACTACTTGGGTGGCAGGAGTTATTGCAGGGATTTAAATTCTAATACTGTTCCTGGGCAGAGCTTCACCATTCGCTTAGCAGCGTTTCTTCAATATTCAATTGAATCAGAGAATACAATGTCTGCCAAAAAAGTTCTTGAACTTCTACAGTTAGGAGATTCTCCTATTGGTGCACATCAAGATCCATACGAACGAGCGTTGTTGCCTATATTTAGAGCCTTAGAGCGGGAGACAGGTGGTTCTGATGATCAGTCGTGGAATGACTTTAGTGCTCCAGTCGAGGGATCCATTCAAGACTCAGCCAAGATTTTTTGGAATGAGTACACGGAAACAAACACCAGCCCATTCGTGGTCCAGAAGAATGCTGTTGAGGTTGAAATTAAAGCAGGTACATGTCCCCATTGCAACGCTGAAATCAACTCACAAAAGTTTCTACCTCTACCTGAACTTTTAGTTCCAGTTCCTGAGACACAGCAATGCACTTTGGAGTCCTGCCTGGAAACATTGGTACAACCCGAGAAGCTTTCCGAATACAAGTGTCCTGCATGTGGAATGGATGCAGATGTAACGAAAAGTGTGCGTATAGTGCGAAGACCTCCATTAGTCACCATTGTCTTCAGGAGATTCAATTGGACCGAAGGCGTCGCTGAAAAGAAGAAGGTTGATGTGCGGTTCCAACTTGATGGGAATGACCTATCAGAGTTTATGATGCCAGCACATGGCGAAGAGGCTGATGCCGTCTATGACGTACTCGCCATCTGCAATCACCATGGTGATGTGATGAATAAGGGTCATTGTACTGCCATTGTGAGGCATTTCCCGTCTAATACCTTTCATAGGTTTGACGACAGCCACCATGAAGTTGTTTCTGGGGGGAATATTTTTAGCGGCAATGGCAGTGAATATATTGTGCTTATGGTTCGAAGGGACATCTCTTATCAGCTCACGTCATTGGCTGAAGTGGAAGGAAGCAGCAGTGAAGATGAGTCCATTGGCAATGGAGGAGTAGCACCTCAAGGAGGTGGCGCTAGTGGCACTAGCACGGGTGAAGGAGGTAGTAGAGTGCCAGCTAAGAGCAATGTTGAGAAACGCCCCAGGCCGACCAGAAATGACAAGAAGATCCAAGGGGTTTCTGTGAGGAATCCTCCTGGGACAAGACTGGCCATGGAAACAACATTCAAGAATGTTATGGGCACTTTGTTAAAAATGGGGGACAAACTTAAAAGAAGGGACGACATGAAACATTTGGATGAAGATGATCTGAAAAAAATGTTTACTCGTAACCCTTCTTTGTGGGGCACATTGCTCGGTCTTGTGCAACAGTCATGCCCACATATTGAGAAATATCATAAAATGTGCGGAAGAAACAAGGAAAGCAACAAAGAACCTAGTGGACATGGTACGCTCTTGGAGCGGGCCGAAGACGAGGAGCAAGAGGAGGAGCAAGAGGGTGCTGAAAGCGAAGATCAGGACAGCAGCAATGATGAGGGGGGCGAAACGTCTTCTGACAAAGAGAAAGTGCAGGAGTTGAGGGATGAAGACAATGGCAACAATAACATACGCGGAAAACAAGGAAGAGGGAAAGGTAAGTCTGGTTGACAAATGTTTGTTGTTGGTTGAGTAGGTTACAGGGATGATTTGTCTGACAGATTCATTCTTTGGCTTAGCTTTCTCACATGAGAACCCACGATGCTCTGAAGACGAGGAGCATCATTCGAGAGAGAAAGGCACAAACGACAATAATGGTCATGGTGCGAATGGGGCAATATCAAATCAAAGAAAGCGCAAAAAGAAACCAGGTAAGTCTTCTAGCATTCTACACAGTTTTAAGGGATTTTGTCTGACAGATTCATTCGTTGGCTTACTTAGTTCGGTCACATGGACATGGGGGTAATCAATTTGTGGATATCGAGGCTGGATGCTCAGGGGATAGCAGCATCAGTGATTCATCGCAAGACTCTGAATCTGATATTTCAGATTTCATTTCATACACATCATCTCAAAAGAGAGAAAGGAGAAAGAAGGAGAAAAGGACTAAGCTCTGTGACACAGATGATTCCAGCTCCAGGGGAGGGAGCACGAATGGGGTTGGACATGACCAGATAACGGAGCTTAATAGCCCCACTCAAAGGACCGATGTGCCATCTGGCAACCATGGGCTGACATCTCCCATTGCTAACAAACAGGACATGCTTCGGGCACGGGGGTTAGTCAAAGACAAAGAAGCAGAAGACGAAGCGGGCGATGATGCAAGCCAATCATCAACAAGCATGGAGACAGAGTCAGATCGACAACAAAATCAAATTGCCCACAATAATGAAGAGCAGACTATAGGAGCCTCTAATGTTGTTACAGCAGAAACAGGGCTTGGAGAAGATGGGAGGGATAATTCTTGGCACGAAATGGATTCTCTTCGTCAATTGGCGGCAGGTGATGATTTAAGTCTTACTCATGATGACTTCACAGAATGTCTAAAACCCTCCATAGCAGACAGGGATAGAATTCTGGCAGGCAATCATAATATTGATTGGGCATCTTATGGAGATAACATGAACGAGGAACCAGACGACTATTCGTCGGATCTTATGGCAATCTTTAAATCTCTACAAGACCCATAAGCACCTATCTAAATTTTTTGTTGAACCCCCTTTATTTGATATAGATCACGGAGTTGATACACCAATACATGGTAGACACAAGTTCTACATCACTTTGGGGGACACTACCAGTTTAATCTTCCAGCAAGCCGGGGAATGACGGAGAAACAATATTTTTCCAGGATCACCCATAAATTATTAACCAAGTCCAAGTATGGAACTAAGGAACGGAAAAGTGATAGGTATCAACACTGAATGTGTTGGGGTGGCCAGCCACTGTCTCCCAACAGTTCCTTCGTCCACCAAGTTCTTGCAGCCGGATGACATCAAGTCTTCAATCGAAGAACAAAGAAAAGTAGATACAAAAGAAGACTACAACCCTTATAAAAATTACCCAATGCTGAGCCCATCTCAAGTAAAACAAGAAGACGAAGACTGATGCTAGAGTTGGGGGGTTCTGATATTGTAGTTGGTAGTTTTGATAGGTGTTCATCTGTATGGAACACACAATCAAAAGATCTCAATGATTGAACCAGTTATACCCCGTGGATCATGCACATCTGCAACTAGTCAAGATTTTTGCTCGATAGCTTGACACTTCCATCCCTCTGCTATAGTGTGCACCCATAACTTAATACCAAGCCTGAATGTTATTTGTAATTATCCCTTTTTCGTTTTGTATTATGAACTTTCCCATGTGAAGCAGGAACAAACAACAAAGGCATAGCACAAGCAAATTGATATATCAAATTTAACTTTTTCCCCGTAATGTCATAACTTTCATCTGGCAGCACAGCTTCTGTTGCTTTATCAAACCAGGCAATTAAAGAAGGTAATGCTTTGAGGTTCTGTTCACGTTGTCCTTCCATATTCCATTTGAATAATGGTTTTACATCAATAATAGGATTACAACAAAGAATTTTTCTCATGCAAACATGCACCTTGTTTCTGTCTGTATTCATGCTAAGTAATGCCAAGAGCTCCCTCCCCAAAACCTTGCCAACTAGCCACACATTTTCTAGCGTATGATTGGACATATATATATGCTCGATGCTTGAATTGTCACATAAGGCTTCTGCAATACTCTTCTCCAAACCTTGTTGTGTTAATGGGTACCTCCAACCCCAACAAATCATTGCATTGATATGTGGCGACCCACAAATGAAGTGTTTGAGATTTGAGTAGAACTGGGTATCATCCCCTGGTGCTATGTGAACTCTACAATTTAAATGGCCAGTTAATTCTTTCATGAAGTTTGACATGGCTTTCTTCCCTAAATCAGTGAATAGGAGGTTTTCATATTTGTCTTTATGAGCAATGAGATGACTAACAATTGGAGCTCTTTCAAATGACAACCAATCATCAACGCCGACCTGTTCCCGTTCATTATCAGTTAAACCAGTTACCCAAATTGCTTTCCATCTTCGACTTATTAATTTTTCTGCAAAATTATTCTCAATTACCTGTTCAGGCAAATCATGGAGACTATTCAAAATTACATACTTTATCATCAAATGATTGTCGTCTAAATTTGAGGTGGGCCTTAAAGTTATACATTGCAAGTGATGTGTGTAAGAGACTGAGTTATTATTCATACTAGAGGTTTTCAGTTGGGTTGTCAATTGCACCTTATTTTATTTTGGGGGGCACAGGAAAACATGGGGGTCGCTTGCTCTAGAGCTTTTTATTTCTCAACGGCTATCGAAGTTTGCAAAGATTGGCTACGGTATCAATAAGTACCGAGATTCAGACAAAGTTGTTGAATTGCGATTGTTAGAAATAAATATTGAAAATTTGACAGCACTTGATGGCACACCGTATCATCCTCCCTATTATTCCCGCGGCCGCTGGGAGGAGAGAATTCACAGAAGAGACTCTGAACTGATCATCTTGCCAAGCCTGGGGAGTAGGTATTGATCGAATTTTGGCAATTGTTGTATGGGGTCAAGGCTTGTCCTTCAAACAATTGAACACCCTTCTGATCTCGCCCCTTCCTTCCTTCACATCAGTGTTGTGTGTGTGGCACTCATATCATCGTCCATTGCTTGCAATCTTGCAATTAATTTTATCGAGAATGCGCATCATCTTGTAAAAGATGTAGAGTGGAATTCATCATCTTAAAAAGATGTATCAAACAACAATGAAACATGGGGTCTGATTTGTAGTGGGGTGTAGAAGGAACAAATGTTGGGTTACCATGCATCAATTAGAATGTGGTCAAATATAAATTTTCAAATAATGGCAAGTTGGGAGGGCTTGGTGCAGTACAATGCAGTCATTGAGATGCTGGTTTCTTGTGTAGGAGTGCCCATCAGCATTTATTAGTTGGGGGGGGGGTGATTTCATTTTGTGACTTCATTTCAAAAGAGAATGCACTACAACCTGGGGATATTTTATTGAACAATCGCAGACGTTTTGGGCCATATATTGCTGATTATTTATTATCAATCAATATGGGAGGGGCAATCTTCACAGAAATCAGATTGTGGTGTGAACAATGCACATTGTTTGTATGCTATCTGATTAAATGAGGCATTGCATGTCTGGATCTTGTCGTCGCATCATTACCACATCCATGAATAAATGATATGTGGGTTGGTAGTACAACAACATACCATGTTAGGCTCTCCGTTACCACATGATCACTGTCACTGAATTTTTGATGGATGTAAACTTTGATGGATACTGGATTGTTGCACTCCAACAAAACAAACCCATTGATTTTATATCTCCACACATCATATGAACACAATTTGCAGTATTGCTCACGATGATTTGTATATGTGACTGGCAACATCTAGGTACACAACACGGGTAGGGTTAGTTAGTCTGGCATGGATGAATCAGGGTACGGACATTTGGTCAAAGTATCATCACCCTGATGAAACTGTATAACCTAGCACATTGATATTTGGGGAGAAACATTACTCTTAGCTTAGTTGGCATGTATGGCTACAAATAACAGACAATCCATATGTGGCAAAAGCCTATACACGATCAGGGGGGGTCCGCTGGCTGCATGGTCAAGAACAATTTACAAGTCCCAACATCTCATTCATTTCACTCATCACTCTGATTCAACCACTGAAGTAACTCATCTCTCTTCTCCGCTGTCCGGAATAAGTATGGGGTATAATTTGAATGGTCAAACTGCCCGTCTTGGCGCAGCAAAAAGTAAGGATAACAAGGACGTCCTGGCATCCTCACATCAATGGGATAGAGGATATGAGACCCTACTTGTAGAGGTTCCCCCGCGACAATCTCCGATGCATTGCCATCCAATTTGCGAAGCTCCCTCCTCAATCGCCTCATTTCTACCCTGTAGTTTTGATCTCCAGGATAGAGAAACATGAAGATGTTGAGGCCATGTACCCAATATATCATCAGACCATTTTGGTCCTGTCCTGCTTCAAGCATCCCCAGAATTTGGTTGGTGGCATCTGGTAAAGAAACACTGACTAGGGTGTTTTCACCTTCACGTCCTAATACTTCCATGGTAAAGAGATCAGAGTAAAAATTATGAGTCGATTGACACTTGATATGCCTCGGTAAACCAACTCCTAATACTTCCATGATACACAGCTCACATGTGTAATTATGGACTCTCATGTGCCAAGCTGATTCATTGCCATTTGTCACAAACAATGAGTTGTCAAGAAATATCTCAGTATATAATACCATAGACTCCCACCATCAAAACTTTACAAAAAAACAGGTCATCTGTATTCAGCTTCCAGAGAAGTGGGAGTCCAAGCTTAATGGGAAAACTTACAAAAAATACAGATCATCTGTATTTTTTGTAAGTTTTCCCATTTACCTTGGACTCCCAATAATGAAATGCAGCTTCCAGAAAAGTGGGAGTATCTGTATTTTTTGTAAGTTTTCCCATTTAGCTTGGACTCCCAATAATGAAATGCAGCTTCTGGAGAAGTGGGAGTCCAAGGTAAATGGGAAAACTTACAAAAAATACAGATCATCTGTATTTTTTGTAAGTTTTCCCATTTACCTTGGACTCCCACTATGTGAAGCTGATTGGATGCCATCACTCATCATATAAAAACATCAAAAGTAATTGTTGTGTTGCTAGTAAAGAAATATTCCATACATTCATGGACTTCTGGTTCAACAAAATTCCGGTTTGAATAGACTTGTTTTTCTTTGACAACTCATGTTGCAATATGGCTCTATCAAGATTGGCAAGACCACACAGCACCAGAAACTAAATGTTTGTTGAGAGACACTCATAATTTTCATAACCAGTCATCAACAAGTGATTCTTCAATAAATCAACATGATTTTCTCATCTACCATGGACTCCTGGTTCAACAAAATTCCAAGCTGACAAAATTCTTGCTTGACTGCATTCATTTCGCAAGCAGGCTTCAGAGAAATGATCATAATTTTTTAGAACTGGTCTTCAACAAGTGAATTGTGTATATAATATAATATATTAATCATGAACAGCTTTGGAAATGATTCATCTGATCTTCACTCAAAGATAGCTGGCCTCTGCAAATGTATCAAGGATAAAGTTCCTTACTTGACATCCACTTGTGATCCATTCTTCAAAGAGCCTATTACTCAAAATATAGAGTACGGACAGACATTATCAAGTCAGATAGTAGTATGGCTGAAAAATGCAACCAGTATCATCATGAATGACACAAAATCACTTAGACATGAGTTACTGTCTTTGGAACACAGCAAACCAAAATACTCAAATGAAATAGTAACAAGACCAACACTTGTCATGATACATTCTGATATTTCTTCAATAGTAGTTCAAATGGTTCTCTGGGCATGTATCAGTGAGGAGTGCAATACTACCATTGTTGATAGTCTGCTTGGAAACAATTCAACTGTGACACAGCAGTCCACATTGCCTACAAAGGATCAATTGCAAATGTGGTTAAGAAGGCTGTGCTTTTGCGTTAAGAAAGCAGTTGCACAATCATTTCTGACATTTTCAAAAATGGTTGACACCTCTCCATTGCCATGTATAACCAGCTCTATCCTCTTTGAGTCCTGTATAATTGGCCACATTGTGAAGAGAACAACACAGTTATTCTCAATAGTTGGCAAAGTTCCAGAGACATTTCATTTTTTAACATCAGACCCTTTACATAAAACTGTCATGGATGTATTACAAGCAAATGAAACAAAGCACCCAGGTATCATGAATGACATGGTGTCATTAGTTAGCTTCTCATACCAGTATCACATTCAGACTTGTTCAGAGGTACCTGTCCAAAAGAGCAATTCAGATTTAACAAACAACACAGAGCTGGCAATCCTACCTTTTGTACCCTATGATGTGCTTTCGTTCATGCTAAAGTACAAAGAAATCAAATCAAAATGGAATGAGATGGTGGATCTCCCAAGCAAGGACAAGCCTAGTAATATTTCTTCACAAATGATGACAGAGGGATTGGACATTATCAAACCTGATCTTGAAAAAATCTATGGTTTAATTAAAATGAAGAAACTTAATCCAAAAATTGATGAAAGAAGAAGAGATGCAATAGTAAATAAGAAAGCAAAAGAGCTGTTTTCAGCAGAATACTTGAAAGAAAATGATCTTACAGAGGTTCAAATCATAATACTTCATAAGTGTATTGAATCTCTGTTAACAAGTATGAAGAGCAAAAAAGAAAAATTAACAATTGGAGAGAACACCCTTGTGAATGTGCTTTCCACTGCAATTAATCATGTTCCAGATTTTCTTGATAATGTTGAAAGTTTATTCCGTAATCTTGGGGAGACATTGTTTAAACCTGACTTCACAGCATACATGATTGATGTAAAGTTTGAAATACCAGTGGAGAATGATGCAGTATGGCAAATTTATTTTCCAAGACTACCAGGGTTGGACACTTTCCAATCAAGCAATGTGAAAAGCAACAAAAGAAAAAAGCAATTGGACCCTGCTTTAACAATGAAGAGAAAGAGCAGAAAGGAAAGAGACAGTATAGCAAAGGAGGCAATCATATCCACCACTGTTCAAGCAGCTAAAGGGACAAGACCTCAAAAATTAACACAAACAAAGAAAAAAAAGACTGCTCAAATTCCAACAAATCTAACACAACACAGAACCCAAATGGTAGAACAGCAGGGAAAAGGTGAAGAGCAAGAGAAGGAACAGATGAATAGAAAGGTCAATGTAGGAAATTCATCACAAATCAATGATCACGGGAGGAATGAGACCTCTCCCCCTGGATTGGTCAGGAAGAAAGGTAAAACATCAGAGGTTGGAGGAGGTCAGAAGAGGGGAAGGAAACATTTAAGAAAAATTGTCAAGACAGGCTTTGTATCACCAATCAATGTTCATCATAAAAGGTCATCTGACACTGTGCCCCCTGAGGTCATCAGGAAGAAGGGCACAACTTCCACACTGCGTAGAAGTCCAAGAAAACTACCTCAACCAAAAGAGTTGTGAATTTTTGAGTGTTAATGGACTTTAATTTCAAAATGCATTCACACTATGGACTGGTTCTTAGTGTAGAACAGATTTCTAAAAGTAATTTCTCAATGACTAAAGTTGTATATTGTCATAATTTTTTCTTTTGGGTGTTATCCAAATCATAAAGATTGTTAACAAACTTACCACCTTAGCTCATCTGTTAAGAGCACTGATAACTAACGACAAACATAAATCATATTCAAATCATAGCTACAAAATAAAATGTCAGCATCTTTACTAAAAATCCCTGGAATGACTTCATTCATTGTTAATGAAGTCTTATCAAAAGAGTTAAGCAAAACTGCATTATCACTATTACGGCAGATCATATTTAGCAGACTCAACTCAAAAGATGGAATTTGTCTTGCACTTGACAGACCTCTTGGATGCAAGCATCATAAGCCAAATCTTATCAGACCTGCCGTTCTTCGCCAATTCTATGGACAAACACTTCCATGTGGGAAACGGTTTTGCTATGGAAATGGCACAGGCTCTTTGACTGTTGGCACACATCCTGATCATTTAGTCACAAAAAACATGACACCAGAAATGACAAAATTAGCAAATCACATTACACTGCACATAAAAAAGTTCACTGGGAAAACATTTGAGTTGAACCATTGCACCATTTTATTTTACTACCATAAATACAACAAAAGTCCAAATAATTTGCTGGGTTACCACACAGACAATGTTTATTCTGCTAATGGCAAATTTTTGAAAAGCAAAAACAGCCAAGCTGAAGATACACCTACATGTGTGCTAACTATTGGTCATTCTAGAGAACTTGTTGTCCAGAAACAAAAACACAAATACTACAAAGAGACCAAAAGAAGAAGGTGGAAAGAGTCAATGACAAAGAACATTACTATGAGACACAATTCATTGTTTATCCTGCAATCTTCTGATGAGAAACCATTCGAGGCCAACAAGAAGAAGTTTAGATGGAGACATGGTGTGCCTGGGTACAAGGGAAAAAATGATCTTTCTATTGCTCTAGTATTCCGTTCTGTGACAAACACTACAGACACAGCAAACACTATGAGCTCTTCGGACATTATGACAAAACAGATTACAGCAACAACTTTAAAAAAGGTACACAAATCACACAAAAGATTGGGATTATTGTTCAGTCAAATGGCTACAGAATATGAATTTTGATAACATTGTGAGATTCGAAGCAATATTATTACTATTCATGCTATTGGGAATTGGTTGTTGTGGACTCATATAGACATATAAACATCATGTACAAGAGCATAAGACAGATACTAACCATAACTCCAAACTTGTGACAATCTAGTACTGTTGTCATATTTATCACTCAAAAATCAAGAGACATACTTGGCATTCTTTTTAACCCAAACTTGCACCAAATATTTTTAGGTAAGGGTAGGGTTTTCTATCCAGTGTCTAACTGAACCCCACCTGCCACTTGCCACACCTACAATATTGACAAAAATAGGTGGCATGTTTTTTGTGTGGAATCATGTACATATCATGGTCTACCGTCATCAAAACTTTTGTAAGTTTTCCCATTTAGCTTGGACTCCCACTATGTGAAGCTGATCAGATGCGACTTATCACATAAAAACATCAAACCTAGTTGTCATGTTGCTATTCGAGAAGTATCCCATACATTCATGGACTTCTGATTCAACAAAGTTTCAGTTGAAGAGACTTTGTTGTTTAACAGCTCATTTTGCAATATGGCTCCATCAAGATTGGCAAGACCACTCAGCACCAGAAACAAAATGCACTCACAATATTTATAACCAGTTATCAACAGTGACATGTTTCCTCCTCCCCAATATATGCACTTCTATCCATAAAACAAAACTGATGGGGGATGATTTGTTGTATGTTCGATTGCTAGCCTGTTTGGCTGTTTGGTTGCTGTAAGTACCATCCCCACATAATACGCAAAACTTTACAAAAAACAGGTCATCTGTATTCAGCTTCCAGAGAAGTGGGAAACCAAGCTAAATGGGAAAACTTACAAAAAATACAGATCAATAATGAAATGCAGCTTCTGGAGAAGTGGGAGTCCAAGGTAAATGGGAAAACTTACAAAAAATACAGATGATCTGTATTTTTTGTAAGTTTTCCCATTTACCTTGGACTCCCACCATCAAAACTTTACAAAAACCAGATCATAAGTATTTTTTTGTAAGTTTTCCCATTTAACTTGGACCCCCACTATCTGGCCAGCACTCACCAACACCTCATAGCTCAACTTTACTTTTAGCTTACATAACTTAAAAGAAAAGTACATGCTTGCAACCATATGATATGCTCTCATAATTTTATTGTAGAATCAGCAAACACTGTGAATCCCTCTATTTCACAAAGCAACATGGATGGACACAACGAGCCAAAAGAAATATTAAAGCTGAACCCAGAAGCTGTTTGGATAAGTGCAATTACTGCTACCAAATCAATGCTGTGTGACTTCATGAAATGGGAGACACTCCCTGAAAATGAAGCAGGAATGGTGGGTGACTTTATGAAAAGGGTATCTGATTGGCACGAAAACATCCTTGGTCCCTGGACATTACATTATACAATGACTCATTTACCTACATATGTGAAATCAGTCCTAACAGAGAATAGGAACAAAAACAACATATTCCAGCTTCATATATGCTTGTTGACAGTAGTCTCAAAGTCGCTTGTTGAATACATTACACAAAAGGGGGTTGGCAAAAAAACATTCAAGGAAATAAAAAAATGGTTTGCCTTGATGCAAAAGTTAGAAGATGAGGGAACAATGGTGTCACAAGCCGAAGTTGAAACACGGGAATTGTTTTCGGCTGCATTAGTTGAGTTCAAACATGAATCATCAACACTTGACACTGGTGTATCAGAATACCCCTTTTTTCATTATGGGTCCATGTTCATTTATATTGCACATGTGGTTCACCTGACATGTGTTACTCCAGACCAATACTCCTTGTTAGATCAAGATGATCCGTATACAATTTTAAGAATGAAGATTGACAATGAAACCATTGATGACTGGGAGATTGAATCAGCTAACATTTTCAATGACCACTTTGGGTTGGGTGGGGCTGGATTATGTAACACTGAAAGCATTCACAATCCTAAATGCTTCATCACTGATCTGCCTTACAAATGGTTCTTTGAAGAAAATCAGAAAAAAGATAACAGTGTACCCTCAGTCAAAGATTTACACCTCCATATAATGCACAAGACATTTGGTAGGCTTCAGGAGACAATGAATATTGACCAAAGCAGTTATGAACATGACCATGATATGCTTGATAGATTTGAAGAGCACCTTGTTGAGACATGTGCTGCTCTTGAAGCTCGCGAAAAGCTGCTTAGAAAGAGAGAAAAGACAAGGAAGTCTTACCGAAAGACTATGAAGGACTTGTCCCTTCACAAGCCAAGACAACCATGCTACTTTGAAAGGGACATATTCCTCTTTGGTACAGAGTCTTACCATTATCTGATGTGCACAAGTAAAGGAATTGCATCAAGGAAAACACACCAGCAGCTTGAATCACTGAGCAAACACTATTAGTGTTCACAGCATTGTTTTGAAATTAATTTTCTAATTTGGGGTAGTAGGACATCTGGTCTGTAAATATAACTTATTTGTTGCTTTTAGAAATTTCTTGAATAATAGATAGTAAACCTAATAACATCTACACATCTGAGAAATTTGGAATCACTAACTTTAATACAGTTTCTAATATAACACAGGAACACATAAAGCTAGGGGTATGGTGAAGGACTGACTCGGATTCTATTCTATTCAAATCTAATAATATCCCCTAACAAACTTTATACTGGATTCTAACATTTTAACAGAGACTCTCATAATTTCTTGGGGTATTACAATAGCACATAAACATTACATAAATCAGCATCTATGTGAAAATGGAAATCTTTGAATCAGATTCAGCTTCAGAATATCATCCACCAGGGGAGTTTTTGCATGGCGCTTTTCACAACTGGTAATAGCTGCTTTTTTACTTTTTTCATAATATTTTTGAATGAGCTAAAGTTTAGTTTCTTTCATAAAAACTCTTCCAAAGGGGTGAAAATAAAACTGACTTGACTACTTCATTGGCTCAATTACATGACAGGTGCTCAACTATCATATCAGCAAAATTTGGAGTCCCAGTAACTGACCTAAAGACAGATTGTGATGCAATCAGCATACTAATCACAACCAGAGAAATGTCAGCAAGTAAAATTGAAAGTCTGAAATCATTCTTTTCTCTGTTTGGCACTGACTTAACATTTCGTGCAGGTTTGCCATCAATTGTCCCTGGATCAAAAAAGGAAGAAGGAATTTTTGGATGCAGTGGTAATAAATGTGGAAATTTGCCAGCATTCCTAAATGGAAAAGAAATGTTGGTTATTGACACACCTATCAAAGTTGCATTACATAAAAGTTGTAAAACAAAGTTGGTGAAAAACCTGAGAAAACAACAGATTTACCTGACTGAATCAAATAGTGAAGGATTGTGTTTTAATCAAAGAGAAGCTTCAAACAAGCCATCTTATAAAAATGTATCTGACACAATAATTGAATCTTGCTACATTGATGAAGCACGACTGCATGCAATTCATATAGCTGACTTTGGTATGAAATCATCAATACAACCAGGCAGTGCTACTTGTCCAGGGATGAAATTTTTCACAGCTGTGAAGGCATTACGTACTTCAGGGTTCAGTGTAGAATTGCTTCAATATGATGTTGGCTTTACCATACCAATGGAACATAATAAGCTGATACAAATTTCTTGCAGCGACAACAAGAAGAGGAAATTTGGTGATCAGTATGGCAGGTCTGTCAATAGATCAGTTCTCAGCAAATCAAGTTTGGGATTATTTCCATTGCACAATGTTCCTTCCAAGCTAGTTGATAAGAATACAGTTGGTACTGTAAGCATTAAGAAAAAAATAGATCAATGGAAAAGAGGAGATGGTGATTTTACAGTCAGTCAGTTTGATTTGGACATGGAGGACAGCCTTTGTTATGAAGAGGACATCCAGAAATGGGAGTTGATTTGTGACATATACAGGAAAGAAACAAGTAACAAGAACACTGACCACATTGACACTTTATCAATTAATCCAAATACACTATATAGTGTCAAGATGTACTCAACTATATCACACATGCTGATGCAGAAGAGGATGAAATTCCCATTGCACTTTCTTGATATGTACAAAATTGACAAAAGGAGTTTTAAGCAACTACAAAAGTTGACACAGTGTATTTACAGTGCAAACAAGGAGGCATTATCCATTGTTAAAGAAAATGGAGTTGGCCTTCGCATTGAATTTTCGATAAGACCTCCACCCACGAAGAACACAGAAATACTGAGGAATGATGGCCACTACACTGACATTCTTGTTCATGTCTACTTGGGTGTGTATGATTTAATTCTTGGCTCTCAATACAACATGAATATTATAGAAATTGATCCACAAGTTGTCAAAACTGAACTTCTCACATTGACAAGTGAAATCCAACCATATCTAAAAATGAGAGACAAACTCTCATTCCAACAAGTGTACAAAAACCCAAGAATAACAGCTTGGTTGCAAGCTCATTTGTCACTAATGCTGATCACAACTGGTCTTATTCCAGATTTTGGAGTCAGATTTTTGAAGGGATGGTTGAGGGATAAGAATAGATATGATCCATACAGGAGGGCAAAAATACTGGGTTCAATAGCAATCAAAAATACAAATTCAGATGATAGTCAACCACTCTCATTGGAGGTATCATTCAGATTAAAACACCTGTTGAAAACACTTGGGTTCTCAACACATGGGTCAGATGTTTTGATTGATTTCATCAATGTATTTAAACCTCTGCAAAATGCCCGATATTGGTATGAACAAATACCATACAGTGATAAATTGAGGCTTTCAATGTATCTGTTACCAAGAATTGTCCCAACATTGTCACATTTCATGGCAAAAGAAGTGAATGACACAGACACAAATATAATGGAACAAGAATTTGATAATTTATCAGACCAAGAAATAAGAAAATGGGAAAGACAAGATCATTGGTGGATACAAATGGAATCAGAAGGCAATCAAAGAAATAGGTACAAAAACATGAATTCTCCCAAAAACCCTACATGCAGGGCCATCCATTCTCTTTTGCAGATGGGAGTATTCTTTGACAACAAGCGGCCAGTATTCCTAAGACTTTTGATGAAGTTCATACTCAAATGTCACTCTAAAAACATTGTTCTTATAGGTACTAAGAAGAGGTTGATGCAACTTCAAAATAAACCATCCTTCAAGATGATGAAAAGATACATTGATCAGGAGGTGCTATATCTTTCAAAAAATGATATTTCTTTGATATGTCATGATTTAGAGGTTACAAAATATGCATCAGAGGATAGAGAAACATGTATCAAGGCATTATGTAAAATATATGGCTTTCCTATCATGGGGATAACTTTCAAGTTGACAAAGAATAGGAATAAAAACAGCTCAAAGCAAAGAGAACCCACAAACAAAATATTAAATAAAGTTATGTCATGGGATCTAGTTACAAGAATACACACCAGAGGAGAGTCCAGTCAAACATTTTTTCGGAATGCAGATAATGCATCAATAACAATAATGAATGACACCAGGATCATACAGCATGCAAAGTCGTTTGGATCCCCAGTGATGAAAACCTTGTTTGCTGGCAAGAGTGGTTATGAGGTAATGTCAGAGTGCCTCAATCTTTCAGAATCTCCATTTCAGAAGAGACTAAGGTCAAGTTTGCACAATTTTCTATCAACAAAAGATTGCATACAAGATCTATTCTTGTCCCAAGATGGTTATTTAAATACCACCTTTAAGGGTGCCAAGACATTAAAAAGCCTTGAAGATTTAAGAAATTTTAGATTTCTGACAAGTGGTAAACTGAGCGAAACCATGAAGTCATTCAATTTTCCTCCCCAAACAATCCTTCCAATCATTTCATTGGTCTACGAAATCAACATCATGTTCTATGACATGCAAAAATACAAGTCATATCTTTATGTCTACCATTGTTCAAGATCAATCACATACACATTTCCAACAGAGGATGTCTTCCCAACAATACAGTGTACACTAATAACAATTCAACAAAATGGCGATTATCATTGGAGCAAATTCCTTCATTCTGTATATGAGACAACACAATCTAGATACAAGGATATACCCAAATTTAATCATCCACATCCCAACATTGGCCTGTTTAGAAGCATTAAGAAAACGTCCAAGAGTTTGAAAAAAATACTACCTGATCATACCAGAAACAGGGTTTATGATATTACAGATGCACTGTGCAATCTTATGGCAAAGATAAAGTATGATTATTTTGAAACAGATGATCTGATTGGCCTAATTCCATTCATCGAGGAACTGTCGACATGTGGAAAGCCCTTCAAGGGATTCAGCCCAAGCGTACTAGAAAATAGTGCACATTTAACACTTCCATTGCATTCCATTGCAGTTTATTTGAAGAGTACCCCAAAGAATAAATTATGCCACAGGGTCATATGCCCTTTATTTTCTCTAAAGTACCAAACGTCAGTGGGTATATTCGAATTGAACAAGAAATCACAAACCACATATTATTATGGATTCAATTCAAGATATGGTCATGTGGAATGCCTCAAAGAGAGAGGATACAAGGCTATACAATTCCAAGAAGATATTATATACCTGTCTATTACAAACAAAGAAATGGGATATTATAGACCAAGTCAAGCACATAAAATGTGCAACAGAAGTCGTTTGGATACATTGGATAGAAAATTTTCTCACCTGAGCTCTACATGTCTCCAACAATCCATGTCACTTATTGCAAAGGCACACAACATAACAATTCTAAGTGTTGATGATCCACAAGAACACAGTCTTATGCCTCATGAAACAACAGTAATACTACATTCACACATCATTCAGGACAGTTCTTTGAAAAGCACCTACACTGAACTGATCCAGAGAGACATCAAGCAGCATGCACTTATAATCATATTCCCATATAATCAATACCTCAAGAGATGGGATTCATGCATTATGCATCATCCATCACAGAATCTTAATGAACAAAATGCACAATATAGGTTTTGTCAAATGCTTCCTGCGATTAAGGACTGTGAATCTTACCACACTCTTTATATGAAAGGGATAACTCCAGAGGACTGTGAGATTGGATTTTATTTAATACTTTACATGATTGTATCACATAATACCAAATCCTTGGGTGACTTTCAAATATCAATGAATAGATTGAACTCTGAATCAAATCTCCACCAAAAAACAAGAGAATGGGTACACCAGGTAATGAGCAATCAGCGCGAATCAAAATTCATACCTCAGTGGTTAAAGGAAATTTTTATGAAGTAAATCATGTTTTTTCATGAACTATTCTACCAATAGGCAGCTTTAGAGACACAGGTGATTAACCATCTTGTGTAGCACACGAGAGGATATTCCCAATCAACTTAAGTAACTGGCTATAGTTGTGAGAGCCACATTGTTGAGTAGTCATTTGGAAGTCCCATAGATAGTGTACATACTCCTTTTTAATAATGTTCAGAATGACTCTAGTCAGACTTCAATGTCATCTATTTTTTGTATGTTTTCCCATTTAGCTTGGACTCCCGCTTCTCTGGAAGCTACATTTCATTATTGGGAGTCCAAGCTAAATGGGAAAACTTACAAAAAATACAGATCATCTGTATTTTTTGTAAGTTTTCCCATTTAGCTTGGAC
>Ga0213864_10000274_pt1 | contig 23141 bp, 21 predicted proteins | sample PICome_5_FD_160078 | JGI IMG/M metagenome (GOLD analysis project Ga0213864, IMG submission 160078) | Coastal seawater microbial communities near Pivers Island, North Carolina, United States - PICO247 | ecosystem: Environmental > Aquatic > Marine > Coastal | place: USA: North Carolina... | reverse complement strand
TAGATTAAATTAAAAATCCTCTATTTAGACCCTAAATGCAATCTTTTTATTGCACAAAAAAAAAAGCAACTCAGACGAGTTGCTTTTTTTTTTGGGGTGAAAGACCGGGTTCGAACCGGCGACCTCTGGAACCACAATCCAGCGCTCTAACCAGCTGAGCTACAATCACCATTTATAAGCGGATGCAAATATAATTTATTTTCTATTTCTAGAAAATTTTATCATCTATTTTAATTGTTCTAATGATGAAATGACAAGTGCTTGATTCGTGGTGAATCCTTCAGCATATTCCACACCTGCCACTCTTCCGTAGTCTTTAGATCTGTAGATAACACTGTCTATAAAATTCTTTGATGAAATGGGTGTTTCAGGTTCCTTGCTATTAGGATCATAAAATTGTGATTTGTAGGCATAAATTGAATTCACCTTTTCATCCATAAAACCAGTTATATCAACATAAAAATCTGGAATTAAGGGCTGCCACTGGATGTAATGAAAAACATGTTTTGGTCGCCAAGCTTCCTGTTGAGTCCCGTTCATAGTAGTTTGAATTCTTCTCAAACCACTTAAAAAACAAGCATCAGACACTAAACTCGCTCCTTTTCCGTGATCAATATGTCGATCTTTCTCTGCATTGCACAAAACAATATCTGGTTGATATTTTCGTAATACCTGAATAATCTCCATTTGATGTGCTTCATCATTTACAAAAAATCCATCTCTAAAATTTAAATTTTCACGCACAGATACGCCTAAAACTTTTGCTGCATCTTTCGCTTCTAGATCTCTTATCTCAGCAGTTCCTCTGGTTCCAAGTTCTCCTCTTGTCAAATCAATGATTCCAACTTTTTTACCTAAAGAAACCTCTTTGGCTATTGTTCCACTGCATCCCAATTCAACGTCATCTGGGTGTGCCCCGAAGGCCAAAATGTCTAATTTCATATTAAAACTTTATTTTTTTATATCAAGGAATCAAAGATACCTAAACTTTGATTTAAACTTCATAATCTGTTTCATTTTCATATTAAAAAGTATCCATTGTAATGGTTGCAAAAGTAAATAAATCCTAATAATAACAATGGTTTTCAGATTATCATTTATGTCATGTTCAATGCAAGATTACTATAGTATGTACTCTTTAAAATTCAGTCAATAGAAATGAAATTTACATGAATTATTTTATCGATTACAATGGTTCTTTGTCTAAGGTAATTATGCTGCGAATGCTATTGCCCTTGCTTATATGCTTCGTTTATTCCTTTTTGGAATAAATCTTAATGTTTGGTAGTATGAATCGCTTGTTCAATATCTGCAATTAGATCCTCAACTTCTTCAATACCTGTCGAAAAACGAATCAATCCATTTCTAATTCCTCTTTCTAAGCGCTCTTCTTCAGATAGTAATGCGTGGGTAGTTTGTGCCGGGCTTACCGTGGTAGATTCTAAACCTGCTAAACTCATACTTGGTTTAATAAATTTTAAATTTCGTTGAAACGCCATGGGATCAATTCCAGATTTCAATTCGAACGATAACATAGCACCAAATCCTTTCATTTGCTCCTTTGCGATACCATAACCTGCATGAGAAGGTAATCCAGGATAATAAACCGTATCAATATCTTTATTATCAGAAAGGTAAGTGGCCAATTCATGAGCAACTCTAGTTTGCTCTTTTACCCTCAAATTCAAGGTCTTTAAACTTCTTTCCAAAAGCCAAATCGTATACTCACTTAAATTTCCGCCGTAGTTGATAGAGGTAGCCCAAATTTGCTCGATATGCGCATTGGAAGCCGCAACTACTCCAGCACATATATCAGAGTGACCACCCATATATTTTGTAGCAGAATGCGCAATAATATCGATACCAAAATCATGGGGATTCTGATTAATTGGAGACGCGAATGTATTGTCTATCATGGTTAGAATATCATTGTTTTTTGCCAGCTCTGCAATCGCTCTTAAATCGGTAATTCCCAATAACGGATTCGAAGGTGTTTCGATATAAATGATTTTCGTATTTTTTTGCAGCAAAGCCTTGAAATCATTGACATCATAGCTATCGGTAAAAGTGTATTCTATTCCGAATTTCTCGAATTCCTTTACCACAAAATTGAAAGTTCCGCCATAGATTACCTGTTGTAAAATTACGTGATCACCAGACTTCAAAAACGCCATCATACTATGACTAATCGCAGCCATACCCGAACTGAAAATCATTGCGTTTTCGGTATGTTCTAAGGTTGCAATTTTTTTAGCCAGCTGCTCCTGGTTAGGTGTGTTAAAATATCTTGGGTATCTCTTCACATCGACATCATCAAATGCGTAAGAAGTAGCTACAAAAATTGGTGACACCGCACCTTTAAATTGAGTATCCTCTACTTCTCCGGTATGAACACAAATGGAATTTAATCCGAGTTTTTTATTCTTCATAAAATGGAACTTAAAGCGAGTTGTTTTTAAACCTGACTAAATTAAAAACTAAAAGTTATAAATCTTAAATTCTTTTATTGAAATTCAAATCTGTTGTTCAGGAACGTTTAAAATCAATATCTTCGTTCTATGGTTTCTATTCTTGTAATTGGTAATGGAAATGTAGCTTTTCACTTGGTAAAGCAGTTCAATGCTATTGATAAGATTGAATGTACCCAAATCTCGTCCAGAAAAATTGGATCTTTACCTTCTGCGGATGTGGCTATAATTGCGGTTTCTGATGATGCAATTGCCGAAGTATCCTCTCAAATTGACACCAATTTAGTCGTACATACCTCAGGTGGATCGCATCTAAATTCACTGAAAAACCCTAAAAACAAAGGCGTTTTTTATCCGCTTCAGAGTTTTTCAAAATTGATGGAGGTAAATTTTAACGACATTCCAATTTGTCTGGAGGCCGAATCTGATTCAGATTATGACCTTTTAGAAAAAATAGCAAAATTGATTTCTTCAAAGGTCTATCGAATTGATTCAAAGCAACGGGAAATCATTCATGTTTCAGCCGTATTTGCTAACAACTTTAGCAATCACATGTTTTCAATTGCTGATGAAATTTGCGAATCGAATCAAATTCCTTTTAACATATTACATCCACTTATCAACGAAACCGTGAAAAAACTTTCAGATCTAGCTCCAAAAGAAGCCCAAACTGGCCCTGCGGTTCGAAACGATCAGGAAACCATAAAAAAACATTTACTTTTACTACCGGATAAATATCAATTAATCTATAAACGCTTAACAGAATCTATTCAGAATGAACATTAGTTACAAGCAAATATTACCAAATATTACAACCATTATCCTCGATGTGGATGGCGTTTTAACCAATGGTTATGTTACCATTATGCCAAATGGAGAATTGGTAAGAACTATGAATATTAAAGACGGATATGCCTTAAAAACTGCTGTGGATAAGGGATACCGCGTTTGTGTAATTTCTGGTGGGACCAATGAGGGTGTGCGCACGAGACTAGCGAATTTGGGAATTGAGGATATTTACTTAGGCGCTCATCAGAAGATAGAACAATGGAATCTGCTGAAGAAAAAATATAATTTAGATGCATCCGAAGTACTTTATATGGGTGATGACATTCCAGACTTACCCGTACTGATGGAGGTTGGCCTACCCTGCTGTCCAAATGATGCCGCTCCAGAAATTCAGCAGATTAGTAAATATATTTCTTACAAAAAAGGCGGAGAGGGATGTGTACGGGATGTATTGGAACAAATTATGAGGGTTCAAGGAAAATGGACAGAAGAAACAGAAGCTAACTTTGACTAAATAAAGATCATGAAAAAAATCATTCTACTTTTATTAATAACTATCAATTATACCATAAATTCCCAAACTATTTTCGGAAAATGGCATTCTTTCAACGATGAAACACAAGAAATTGAATCAGTAATAGAAGTATACCAAAAAGACGGAAAAGCATTTGCTAAAATTATTGAAATCAAAAATCCAGATAGAAAAACAGCAGTTTGTGATATGTGCAAGGGATCAAATAAAGACAAACCAATTCTTGGTATGGAAATCCTTAGTGGTTTACAAATGAATGATGACGAATGGTCTGGCGGAAAAATTCTAGATCCTAAGAACGGTAAAGAATACAAATGCTACATCAAATTAGTAGAAGATAATAAATTGAAAATCAGAGGGTATATCGGATTTTCCTTATTAGGTAGAACCGCATACTGGCAGCGAGCAGAATAATTTATTGCTTATCTTCTAACATTGGGACGAAAGCAAAATCACCCAATTCTTTTTTATCAAACTCCTTTGCAGATTTTCTGGTAAATAAAGTCATGATTTGTGTTTCATCACCCACCGGAATTAATAGCATTCCTCCTACTTTTAATTGCGCTAATAATGGTTTTGGAACGTAAGGCGCTCCAGCAGTCACAATAATTTTATCGAAAGGTGCTTTTTCGGCTAATCCTTTATATCCATCTCCAAAAATGAACCGTTTTGGTTTGTAACCAAGTTTCGGCAAAAATAAGGATGTCTTTTTGAATAATTCATGCTGACGTTCAATGGTATAAACCTCTGCATTCATTTCCAAAAGAACTGCAGTTTGATATCCAGAACCAGTTCCTATTTCAAGGATCCTATGATCTTTTTGAATGTTTAAGGTCTGACTTTGAAAAGCAACAGTATAGGGTTGAGATATCGTTTGATTCGCAGCTATTGGAAACGCCTTATCTTGATAGGCATGTGATTCAAAACTACTATCAATAAACAAATGTCTTGGAATTTTTCGAATAGCATTTAGCACCCCAATATCTTGAATTCCTTTACGTTCTAATACCTGAGCTAATTTGTTTCTTAATCCCTGATGTTTCGAAGTATCCCTCAAACTGAACCAATTTTGAACAGCTTAAAAGTACTAATAAATTAAAAGGAAAACCTATAAAATTGTATCTTTGTTCATCAAGATTTTAATCTATAAAAAATCAGCAATGCTTACTATCGGGGTTTTGGGCGCAGGTCATTTGGGGAAGATTCATCTTAAATTACTACAGCAGTCGTCAAAGTATGATTTAATTGGTTTTCATGATCCCGATAAAGAAAATGCTCAAAGGGTTTCGAATGAATTTGGATACACTTCTTTTGATGCTATTGAAGAGCTAATCGATGCTGTTGACGTTGTCGATATTGTTACTCCGACCTTATCTCACTATGATTGTGCCAAAATGGCCATTGAAAAGGGTAAGCACATTTTTATCGAAAAACCTATTGCAAATACCGTTTTAGAAGCTGAAGCTATTCTTACCCTTGCTAGTCAGCATGATGTCAAAGGACAAGTTGGGCATGTCGAACGATTCAATCCGGCATACACTGCTGTCAGAGAAACCATTAAAAATCCAATGTTTATTGAGGCACATCGTCTTGCTGAATTTAATCCAAGAGGAACCGATGTTTCTGTGGTGTTGGATTTAATGATTCACGATATTGATATTATTCTTTCTGCTGTAAAATCTAAGGTTGTTGATATCCAATCAAGTGGAATTTCAGTTATTTCTGATACTCCAGATATCGCAAATGCAAGAATTACATTCGAAAATGGATGTGTAGCCAACTTAACAACAAGTCGTATTTCTTTAAAGAATATGCGTAAGATTCGATTTTTCCAGAAAGATGCCTATGTATCAGTAGACATGCTTGAAAAAAAATCTGAAGTAGTTCGAATGAAAGATGCTCCAGAAGTTCCTGGTGACTTTGATATGATTTTAGAAAATGCGGAAGGAGTTAAAAAGCAGATTTATTTTGACAATCCGACAATCACCTCAAACAATGCTATTCTCGATGAATTGGAAACATTTGCTGATGCGATTAATACGAATACTACACCAGTGGTAACCCTAAGACAAGGAACTGAAAACTTACGGATTGCACATCAAATAATAGATAATTTTTAAACTTTTTATGAAGAATATAGCAGTTATTGGAGCCGGAACCATGGGAAATGGAATTGCTCATACTTTCGCACAATTTGGTTATAGTGTAAGTCTGATTGACATTTCTCAAGTCGCTCTGGATAAGGGTTTAGGTACTATCAGCAAGAATTTGGATCGAATGATTGCAAAAGAAAAAATTACAGCAGCTGATAAGCAAAATACCTTAAGTAATATCACCACCTTTACGAGCATTCCAAACGGAGTAAAAAATGCAGAGCTAGTCATTGAGGCCGCAACCGAAAATATGGATTTGAAAAAATCGATATTCAAGCAATTGGATGAATGTACGAATGCTGATGCAATTTTAGCTACAAATACTTCTTCCATTTCCATTACTCAGATCGCTGCTGTAACAAACCGACCGGATAAGGTTATCGGAATGCATTTTATGAATCCAGTCCCAATCATGAAGTTGGTTGAAATTATTCGAGGCTATAATACTACGGATGCAGTTACAGAAGCAATTGTTAATGCATCAATGGATATCAAAAAGGTTCCAGTTGAGGTAAATGACTACCCAGGATTCGTGGCCAATCGTATTTTGATGCCAATGATTAATGAATCTATTGAAACTTTATACAATGGAGTCGCTGGCGTGAAGGAAATAGACACGGTTATGAAATTAGGGATGGCGCATCCGATGGGTCCATTACAATTAGCTGATTTTATTGGATTGGATGTTTGCCTTTCGATTCTTCATGTGATGTATGACGGATTTAAAAATCCGAAATACGCTCCTTGTCCTCTACTTGTAAATATGGTAACGGCCGGAAAACTTGGAGTGAAATCTGGAGAAGGATTCTACGATTATTCAGAATCTAGAAAAGCTGAGGTTGTTGCTGCAATGTTTTCATAAATGCTAAGGAATGTAATTGTCATCACCTATTTACTCCTTTGTGGAGTTAACAACGCACAAGATAAAATCAAAAAACATGTCTTAATCCCAAATTCATTGGGGATTTTGTACAATTTCACAACAGAAGATAATTTTCTTTTTAATGATCCTGATTATCGCTATCAAGCTCATATCTTAAAAATTCAAGGGTTTTATTCACTCCAAAAATGGAACAATTCTGAAATTGAACTCATTGTTCAACCACAAATCCATAAAATCCAACATCAACTTATCAATGAACAGTTTGTATTGCCCTCAGAAAGTAATTACCTCCAAAAGAGATTGGAATTCACTACACCCAAAAGCATTGCTTTAGTCGGTTTAGAATTTGCCATTTCTTTTCGACAACAACTAAGCACGAAATTGAATGCAGTGTTTACCGCAGGAGTTGGAATTGCACATATAGATCGAAGAACAGAACGATTAGCAAAAGGCTTTACCTTTATTGAAAATATATCATTAGGGTTTGATTATCAATTATTTAAAAAAATAATCATAAGCTCTTCAATGCAATTCGGTCATGTTTCGAACTTCGATATTCAACAACCGAATAGCGGCTATAGTACTATGGGATTTGAACTAGGGATTCGCTCTTTTTTGGATTGATTTAAGAGAAATTTAAGAATTACATAATAGGTATTATCAATAGGGATTTCGTAATTTTATAAGAAATAACTATTAATGACAATCACCCAACTAAAATATGTCCTTTCTGTGGCAGAGTACAAAAACTTTACTGTGGCTGCAGAGCATAGCTTTGTGACGCAACCTACATTAAGTATGCAGATTCAGAAGTTAGAAGAAGAACTTGATGTTCAAATTTTTAACAGATCCAAAAAGCCAATCGAATTGACCGAACTCGGTGAAAAAATTGTAGAGCAAGCAAAGGTTATTGTAGATGAAAGTAACCGTATTGTAGATATTGTTCACCAGCAAAAAGGCTTTATTGGAGGTGATTTTAAACTAGGTATCATTCCAACAATTATGCCTACTCTGCTACCGATGTTCTTAAATAATTTCACGAAAAAATATCCGAAGGTAAAGTTGATCATCGAGGAATTGACGACAGAAGAAATCATTAGAAAATTATCCGATGGCCACATAGATGCTGCGATCGCCGCTACACCTTTAGAGAATGAAGCAATCAAAGAACGACCCTTATATTATGAGCCATTTGTTGGTTTAGTTCCACAAAACCATCGCCTTTTCAGTGAACCCAATATCAATGCAGATGAACTTGAGATTGAAGATATTTTATTGCTTGAGGATGGACATTGTTTTAAGGATAGCGTGATAAATCTGTGTAGAAATCGCAAAACAGACAATAAAAAAGGCTTTCAATTGGAAAGCGGAAGCTTCGATACGCTGATTAAATTGGCTAAAGAAGGAATGGGAATGACGCTACTTCCTTATTTACACTCTTTAGATTTATCTGATCAAGACAGACGGTTATTAAAAGAATTTCAAACACCACCTCCTGCGAGAGAAGTTAGTCTTATTTACCACAAATCGCAATTAAAAATGCAACTCATTGAAGCGCTGAAAAAAACAATAGATGGTGTAGTTCGAGGAGCTATTTCGTTCTCGGATGTAAAAATTATTAGTCCGATCCAAGGGAAATGACCTATACAAAAAAAAGCTAGGCTTCTTTTTTTATTGATACATTTTTGTTCTTAATTCTTTGGTTTTATTGTCTTGCAGGTAATTATCAAAGGTTGAATGCCTATCTATTATACCACTTGGTGTCAATTCAATAATTCTATTGGCAACTGTTTGAGCAAATTCATGATCATGTGTTGAAAACAAAATGGTACCATTAAAGTTGATTAAAGAATTATTTAACGATTGAATCGATTCAAGATCCAAGTGGTTTGTAGGTTCATCCAATAATAAAATATTGGCTCTTTTCATCATCATTTTAGACAACATACAACGAACTTTCTCCCCACCAGATAACACATTACTTTTTTTCAAAGCTTCCTCTCCAGAGAAAATCATCTTACCTAAAAAACCTCTTAAGAACACTTCTTCTCTCTCCTCCTCCGTTTGAGCATACTGTCTTAACCAGTCAACAAGGTTTAATTCGGAGTTTTGGAAGTATTCGGAATTATCAAGTGGTAAGTAACTTTGTGTGGTGGTCACCCCCCATGAATAATTTCCAGAATTAGCCATCTCTTTTTCCATTATGATTTGGAAAAAAGAGGTCACAGCCTTTGAGTTCTTAGAAATTACGGCCACCTTATCTCCTCTTTGCAAGTTCAAATCTACATTTTGAAATAAAATTTCGTTATCTAGGGTCTTACTTAAATTTTCTATGTTTAAAATTTGATCTCCGGCTTCTCGATCGCTTTTGAAAATAATGGCTGGATATCTGCGGCTCGAAGGCTTAATTTCATCAACATTTAATTTTTCAATCATTTTCTTTCTTGATGTTGCCTGTTTTGATTTAGCAACATTCGCAGAAAACCTTCTGATGAATTCTTCAAGTTCTTTCTTCTTTTCTTCAGCTTTCTTATTCTGTTGAGCTCTTTGTTTTGCGGCCAATTGAGAGGATTCATACCAGAATGTATAATTTCCAGAGTAATGCGTGATTTTACCGAAATCAATATCTGAAATATGCGTACAAACGGCATCTAAAAAGTGTCTATCGTGCGAAACAACGATGACACAGTTATCATAATTAGCCAGGAAATTTTCTAACCAACCAATAGTCTCAAAGTCCAAATCGTTGGTAGGTTCATCCATAATCAAAATGTCTGGATTACCGAATAAGGCTTGTGCCAATAATACACGTACCTTTTGTTTTCCATCCAAATCACTCATTTGAGAGTAATGTAAATCCTCAGCAATACCTAAATTTGATAACATAGCTGCGGCTTCAGCATCGGCATTCCAACCGTCCATTTCTTCGAACTTTACTTGCAATTCACCAATTTTCTCAGCATTTTCATCCGTGTAATCAGCATAAAGTGCATCAATCTCTTTTTTAATGGTATAGAGTTCCTTATTCCCCATCACAACGGCTTCTAAAACGGTATATTCGTCATAAGCATTATGATTTTGTTCTAAAACCGACATTCTTTTTCCTGGTTCAATATGAACTTGACCGGAAGTCGGCTCTTGTTTTCCAGAGATTATCTTTAAAAACGTTGATTTTCCTGCACCATTGGCTCCAATAATTCCATAACAATTTCCTGTTTGAAATTTGGTATTTACTTCGTCAAATAATACGCGCTTCCCAAATTGTACAGATAAGTTCGATACTGTTAGCATGCTGTCAAAATTTTTGCAAAAGTAAGGAATAGAAATTTCTTATAATACTTGATTTTTCAATGAATTTTTAATTTTTTTGAAAATTAATTTTTGTGGAACATATTAAAAGTATTTTAACAGCGCCTTAACAAAGTCCATTGAACGCTTTATTTACTTTTGACCTTGGACGAAAATGGATATGATGAATAAATTATTGAAAACAATACTCCTAGTATTTTCTTTGATTTTAATGGTAAGCTGTCAGAATGAAAATTCTAATGATGTAACTTATTTTGGCGGTAAAATTATCAATCCGAAAGAAGGCCATGTGATTCTTTTCTACCAAGAAAAGCCTATTGATACGCTTTATTTGGACAATGATAATAAATTTATGGGCAGTTTTGATAACGTAGAGGAAGGTCTGTATCACTTCATGCATGGCATAGAACATCAATACATTTACTTAGAACCAAAAGACAGTTTAATGCTTCGTTTGAATACCTGGGATTTTGACGAATCGCTTGTATTTGCAGGAAAAGGGGCAGAAAGAAACAATATACTTATCGATTGTTTCCTTGCCTATGAAAAGGAAAAAAACTTTTTCTACAATGCCTACAGACATCAATCCGAGGGATTTAAAAACAAGGTGGATAGCTTGTTGAAAACAAAAATGAAAAAATATAATGAGTTCGTAGGTAATCATCCTGAAGAAACTGAAGGCTATAAGCAAATATTAAAAATAGCACTTACCTATCCGGCATATGCAAGAATTGAGAGGTATCCGATTGCACATGTTAAATCTCATAAAAAGGATAAGTTTCCAGAAATTGATTCCTCATTTTATGCCTTTCGATCGAGTATTTCGCACAATAAATCGGATTTGATGTATTATCCTCCTTATTCAAACTATGTGAGGAATTTTTTATACAATCAAACTTATGCCTTAGGCCATAAGCCAATGCATGATAATTATTCTCCTAAATTTACTAATGATTTGTTGGTTACTATCCATAAAAATGTTAGTTGTGAAACTACACGAAATGCCTTTTTGAAGCAGACAGTTATCAGCCATTTTTATAATAAATCCTCTTGTGATATTAATGAAGAAACATTTAATAATTATTTAAGTTTAACTTCAAATAATGACGATAAAAACCTTATAAACAAACTTTTAAATGATACAAGACTCGTTCGAAAAAATAAGTCTATAAGTAATTTTGTCGTTAAAGATTATAATGATATCTCAAAGAGAATTAAAGATATCATTAAAAACAAAAACTCTTTATTATTCTTTTGGAATCCAGAGTTCGTTTCTGAAAGTTATATTGCCTCACGAATTAATTATTTGACTAACAAATACCCAAATATCCAATTTGTGGAAATCAAAATCGATGGAAAGTCAACATCACATATTAGAAATATTGATATCAAAAATCAATTCTATTTGGACGCCAATAGTACGGCGCATTCTTTCTTATCAAGCAAATTACCTCGTTCTATTCTAGTTGATCATAATGGACTGGTTATTAATGGTTATGCATCAATCTCCTCTAAGAATGTTCAGCCCTATTTAGCATCTTTACAAAAATAAGCTTGTAAACCAATAAGTTATACTATCTTTGCGGCTCACAAAACGTGAGTTAGTCGATTATTGGAGGTTTACAGGTGGGTATCTGTGAATCAATTAACAACACAGATATGAGTACATTTGAAAACCTTGGGCTTCAAGAGCCCATTTGTAGGGCTTTGCATGCCATTGGATACGAGAACCCTACGCCTATTCAGGCACAGACAATTCCACAAATTTTAAGTTCAGGATCAGATTTAAAAGCATTTGCACAAACAGGTACAGGTAAAACCGCTGCGTTTAGCCTTCCTATTTTGGAGCATCTAGATACATCTAATAAGTCTGTCCAGGCAATAATTTTATCTCCAACCAGAGAACTTGCCATCCAAATTGGTAAAAATATTCAGGAATTTTCTAAATACATGCCGAAAATCAATGTTTTAACGGTTTATGGCGGTTCTAATATTGAGCAACAAATAAAAGAATTAAGACGTGGTGTTCATATTGTTGTAGGTACACCTGGTAGAACGTTAGATTTATTAAAGCGTAAATCATTGAATTTATCTAATACACGATTTGTGGTGTTAGATGAAGCCGATGAAATGCTAAATATGGGATTTAAAGAGGATTTAGATGCCATTGTGCGGTATACCCCAAAATCAAAGCAAAGTCTCTTATTTTCAGCAACATTTCCAAAAGAAGTGGAGGAGATTGCTAAAAACTATCTCAACAATCCGATTGAAATTAGCGCTGGCCAAAAGAATACTGGAACAGCTAATGTAAGTCATGAGTTTTACAGAGTTACGGAAAAAACAAGGTATTTAGTTCTCAAAAGAATTGTGGACCTCAACCCTGAGGTTTACGGTATTATTTTTTGTAGAACACGAAAAGATACCCAGCAAATTGCCGATAAATTAATTCAGGACGGATATAGTGCAGATGCACTTCACGGAGATTTAAGTCAATCGCAGCGAGATGCGGTTATGGCTAAATTCAGAGGAAGAAATATTCAGTTGTTAGTTGCTACGGATGTAGCTGCTAGAGGTTTGGATGTTGACAATTTAACGCATGTTATTAATCACAAACTTCCAGATCAGATTGAAAATTACACCCATCGAAGTGGAAGAACTGGTAGAGCTGGCCGTAGTGGTCAGTCCATTATTTTGGCCAATAGAAACGAAGTTACCAAGCTAAAAAGCATTGAGCGAATTCTAAAACAACCCATCAAAGAAAGTCAGATTCCGAGTGGAGAAGAAATTTGTGAGAATCAATTAATGCATTTATTGAAAAAGGTAAAAGACAATTCTGTTGATACATCCAAAGTGAACGATTTCCTTCCACAGATTTATAATCAATTAAAAGATTTTGATCGTGAGGAATTAATCAAGCGATTCGTTGCACTTGAATTCAATACGCTTCTTCATTACTACGAGAATGCTCAGGATTTGAATGAAATGATTATTAATGATAAAGGTTCAAGAAAGAAATCTTCATCAATGGATATGACACGATTCTTCATCAATTTAGGTCGTAAGGATCGATTGAGACCTTCAAAATTAATGGGTCTAATTAATGAGCAAGGGATTGGAAATGGAGTTGAAATTGGGGAAATCGATATTTTTGATTCTTTTTCATTCTTTGAAATTGATAAAAACTTCTCAGACCTTATTCAGTCCTCTTTTCAGAAAAACAAGCCTGTTTTCAATAATAGAAAAGCTGTAATAGAAATTACTAAAAAAGATCCTAGTAGCAAAGGCAAGCGTGGCAAGAAAAGAAGAGATCGTAAAGATAATAAGCCAACTGGTTTTGGTAGAAAGCGAAGAAGGAAGTAATTAACTTCTTTTTTCTTTCTGAACCTCGGCCTCCTCTATGGTTCTTGCTTTTGTTAATGCTGTTGCCATTATTCCAGCCGGTAATGTCACAATACCGACACCAATTATCAACACGAAAAAGGTAAATATTTTTCCACCTAGGGTAACCGGAAAAACATCACCATAACCCACTGTGGTTAAGGTGACTATAGCCCACCACAAACTATCAAAAATAGAACTGAATAATTTAGGTTGTGCTTCATTTTCAAAGAAATAAATTCCAGCAGCTGAGAGAAAAATTAATATTGACGCAACCATAAAAAACAATATGATTTCTTCGCGAACAATTTCAGCAGCAATGCGGAATCTTCGCAGTGCTCTGTTGTATCGAACGAGTTTCAAAGCTCTGAAAATTCTGAATATCCTAAATGCTCTTAGTGATCTTAAATCAATTGCTATATTTAGGTAAAATGGCAAAATGGCCAGCAAATCAATTAATCCGAAGAAACTAAAAATGTAACGTAGCGGTTGATCTGCAACATAGATCCGAAGCAGATATTCTAAGGAAAATACAACGACACAAAAAACTTCGATGTAAAACAAAACATGTTGAAGGGCTTGGCTATTATTCGGCAGTGTCTCAAGAGAAAATGCTATTAAAGACAGGATGATGAGAACCTGAATAATATAATCAAAAACCTTTCCTTTTCTTGAAGTATTATCTTCTACAACTGATTTTAGTTTTTCACGCATTACAAGTCAGTTTTGTAGGTCTAAAATAAAAAAAATATGATTTTCTGTGCCTTACATTTTGACTACAGTAAAGGTCATCAGTAAAAACCTTGGAAAAAGGCTCTGAAATCCGGTTCTTTTCTTATTTAAAATGGCGTTATTATGTATCGAAAAGAAAATGCTGTAAACAAAAACTACTCCATTACAATTCATGGAGTAACGTCTGAGTTATAAATAAACTGGTATTATGAAACTAAGGCAGCAGCGATACGCTTATACGTTCCATTCTCTAATTTCTCACGAATTCCGGAAAAGGCCGTAATAGTCTCATCGATATCTTCTTGTGTATGCGTAGCGGTAGGAATCAATCGTAAGATAATTAATCCTCTTGGAATGACAGGATACACAACAATTGAACAGAATACACCATAATTTTCTCTAAGGTCATTTACCATAGCCATTGCTTCAGGAATATCACCTTTCAGGTAAACTGGTGTGATACAAGTCTGAGTTGTTCCTAAATCGAAACCAGCAGTCCGTAATCCATTTTGTAGTGCATTCGTATTTTCCCATAACTTATCTTTAAGCTCTGGCATTTTACGAATCATATCTAAACGTTTCAATGCTCCTTTCACCATTGCCATTGGCAATGACTTCGCAAACATTTGAGAACGCATATTGTATTGTAAGAATTGAATTACATCTTTGTCACCGGCAAGGAAAGCCCCAATACCAGCCATTGACTTCGCAAAAGTTGCAAAATAAACGTCAATCTGATCCTGTACTCCCTGTTCATAACCTGTACCTCTTCCTCCTTCTCCTAAGGTTCCGAACCCATGAGCATCATCAACTAATAATCTGAAGTTATATTTTTCTTTTAAAGCACAGATTTCTTTTAAACGACCTTGTTCACCTCTCATTCCAAAAACACCCTCTGAAATCGCTAAAATACCTCCTCCAGTCTTTTCAGCCATTCGAACGGCACGTTTCATGTTTTTCTCAAAACTTTCAATATCATTGTGCTTGTACACAAATCGTTTTCCTGGGTGAAGACGCACTCCATCAATGATGCACGCATGCGTATCAACGTCGTACACAATGATATCGTTTTTACCGACTAAGGCATCAATTGCAGACATAATCCCTTGGTATCCGAAGTTTACCAAATACGACTTTTCTTTACCTACAAACTCAGCACATTCCTGCTCTAATTGTTCATGAAATTTAGAGTGACCAGACATCATTCTCGCACCCATAGGATAAGCCATACCATGCTCAGCAGCAGCTTCGGAATCAATCTTTAAGATTTCTGGGTGATTCGCAAGACCTAGGTAATCATTAATACTCCAAGTAATGACACGTTTACCATTGAAAAGCATTCGATTTGAAATTGGCCCTTCTAATTTTGGAAATACATAATAGCCCTCTGCTTTATCGGCCCAATTTCCTAGAGGTCCTTTGTCTGCTTTTATACGGTCAAATAAGTCATTCGTCATAATTTATCAATTAAGTAGTCAATGTGCAAATTAACCTATTTTTTTGCAGTTTTTCAAATGTTTAATCTACAAACGTTTTAGATGAATTTTTGATCCTCCATCCAAGTATTACTATAGACCTTGTTCAGGTAGCGAGAACCATGATCTGCGAATAGAAGTACCACATAACTATGCTCTGTAAATACACCTTTTTTGGCGTATTGTTTGGTAGCACACCATACAGCGCCTGTGGTATATCCACCAAAAATCCCCTCAGTTTCAAGAATTTCTCTAGCACATAGAGCTGCTTCTTTGTCGGTTACTTTTTCATACGTATCAATCACCGAAAAATCTGTGGCGGTCGGAATTAAATTCTTACCGAGTCCTTCAATTTTGTAAGGTTTGATTTCGCTAGGATCCAATTCACCTGTTTCATGGTATTTTTTTAACACAGATCCAACAGCATCGACACCAAGAATTTGAATATCCGGATTTTGCTGTTTTAAATATTCACCGGTTCCCGCAATAGTTCCGCCTGTTCCACTAGCCACAACAACATGCGTTACTTTGCCATCGGTTTGCTTCCAAATTTCTGGACCAGTGGATCTGTAGTGGGCTTCAATATTTAAATCATTAAAATATTGGTTGATGTAAATAGAATTTGGAGTTCTTTCATGAATTGCTTTAGCTACTTCGTAATATGATCTTGGATCATCAGGTTTTACATTTGCCGGACATACATGTACCTCAGCTCCCATGCATTGCAGCATCTCAATTTTATCTGTTGATGATTTATCGCTAACAGCTAAAATACATTTGTATCCTTTTACAAGACTAATCATTGCAAGGCTAAAACCTGTATTTCCAGAAGTAGTTTCAACGATTGTAGCACCTGGTTTTAGAATTCCCTTTTCTTCTGCACTTTCAATAATATGTAGTGCAATTCTATCTTTTGCAGAGTGACCGGGATTGAAGGATTCTAATTTGGCTACGAACTTACCTTTTAAACCTTTGGTTATTGTATTTAATTCAACCATTGGTGTATTTCCAATAAGTTCTAGGATGTTTTTATGAATCTTTGGGTTCTGTTCCATTTTAGCGAGACAAAAGTACAATTCCTGTTGAATTGTCCTTAAAAATTCAAGATAATTTTCCTCAATTTAAGAAGATTCTTATTCATGATTTATGAGTTCAGTATCTACCATTTTATTTTCAAGTGCTAACAGAAAGGTATAATCCATTGCGGTTTCTTTTAAAGCATCAAATCGACCAGATGCGCCTCCATGTCCAGTACCCATGTTGGTTTTGAGTAAAAGTACATTGTTATCCGTTTTCAACTCTCTCAACTTCGCCACCCATTTAGCAGGTTCCCAGTATTGTACTTGAGAATCATGAAATCCTGTAGTAACCAATATATTCGGGTAATTTTGTGCCTTTACCTGATCGTAAGGCGAATATGATTTGATATAATCGTAGTATTCTTGATTCTTCGGATTGCCCCATTCGTCAAATTCACCTGTGGTTAATGGAATGGATTCATCCAACATTGTTGAAACAACATCAACAAATGGCACTGCAGCAAGTACTCCATTGTACAATTCTGGATTCATATTCAAAATTGCACCCATTAATAATCCACCAGCAGATCCACCCATCGCATACAAATGCTGCGCTGAAGTGTAATTATTTTCAATTAAGAACTTCGAACAATCAACAAAGTCGGTGAATGTATTCTTTTTATTCAACATTTTCCCGTCTTCATACCATTCACGCCCTAAGTATTGACCGCCTCTAATATGCGCTAAGGCATAAACAAATCCTCTATCTAACAAGCTCAATCGAGTCGTTGAAAATCGATCTCCAATAGTTGCACCATAAGATCCGTAGGCATATTGTAAAATAGGGGTATCTTTCCCTAACAAAGTATTTTTGTGATATACCAAAGAAATGGGTACTTTTTTACCATCTCTAGCAGTAGCCCATACGCGTTCACTTTTATAATTTGATTTTACAAACTTTCCGTCCATTACTTCCTGCTCCTTTAGAATCGTTTTTTCTTGAGTATTCATATTAAAATCGATTATGGAGTTTGGAGTTGTAAATGAATTGTAAGAATATCGAATGATATCTGTATCAAATTCAGAATTAGAATACACCCCTACTGTATACGTTTCTTCATCGAACGGAAGGTAATAATCTTGAGATTCATCCCATTTCTTAAAACGGACTTTGTCTAAACCATTTGTTCGCTCTTCTAAGACTAAGAAATCCTTAAAAATCGAAAAGCTTTCTAAAAGCGTATCATCTCTATGCGGAATCACATCAACCCAATTTTCCTTTGATGGGCTTGAAACCGGGGTTTTCATCAATTTAAAATTAATCGCTTTATCCTTATTGGTTAAGATATAAAAACTATCACCATAATGAGAGACTGAATATTCATGATCTCGTTCTCTGGGTTGAATTAGTTGAAATTCACCAAATGGATCATTGGCGTCTAGAAATTGTGCCTCGGTCGATACTGTGCTGTAGGATCCAATAATGATATATTGTCTCGATTTAGACTTGGTAACATACGTACCAAATGTTTCATCCTTCTCATGATATACTTCCACGTCTTCGGATGCTGGCGTACCCAAAATATGACGGTAAATTTTCTCACTTCGCAACGTCGTTGGATTCTTCTTCGTATAAAAAATTGTCTTATTATCATTTGCCCAAACTGATCCACCCGTTGTGTTTTCGATAATATCATCAAGGATTTTACCTGTTTTTAAATCTTTTATTCGCAAGAAATACTGTCTTCTACTAACCGTGTCTGTCGCAAAAACAACAAATCTATTATTTGGTGATACATTTAAACTACCCAAATGAAAATAATCATAACCATTTGCTTCTTTATTCACATCAAAAAGAACTTCTTCTGAAGCTTTTAATGATCCTTTTTTTCTAGAATAAATTGGATATTGATTTCCTGTTTCATATCTGATATTGTAATAATAGCCGTTATCTTTATATGGCACTGAAGAATCATCCTCTTTAATCCTTCCTTTCATTTCAAGAAAAAGTTTCTCCTGGAAAGATTTTGTGTAATCCATTACAGTGTCATAATAAGTATTTTCAACCTCAAGATAATCGATTACTTCTTGCGTCTGTTCATCCTTTACTGAAGCATTTTTTTGTGCATCAGATATGCGCATCCAATGGTAATTATCAATTCGAATATCGCCATGCATTTCCAATTTTACAGATTCTTTTTTCGCAACAGGCGTATGTACCTTTTTATGATTCATTGCATTTTTTTTATCAGTTGCAAAATTAGATAATAAAAGTACAATTCCGATTGTCTTTTTTTATCAATATGCATTGGGTTAAAAAAGGCTGAATTTAGTAATTTTATAAAGGATTAAAAAAAGAAATTATGTTTGGAGATTTATCTGGAATGATGAATAAGCTGAGAGAAGCGCAACAAAAAGTCGAAGAAACAAAAAACCGATTAAACACCGTTTTAATTGATGAGAATTCAAGTGATCATAAGATTAAAGTCACGTTGACTGCCAATCGCGAGATTAAAAGCATCAGCATTGATGAATCATTACTTCAAGATACTGAAGAACTAGAAGATTACTTGGTTATCACATTGAACAAGGCGATTGAAAGAGCTTCTAAAATTAACGAAACGGAAATGGCAGCGGCTGCGAAAAGCGGAATGCCAAACATTCCTGGAATGGATATGTTTAAATAATTTATTTTGAATTTAGAGAACTATTTATTACCATGTGTGAATAAAATGATATTTGGCATTGAATGCCCTGGCTGTGGTTTTCAACGTTCAGTTTTGTATGTAATGAACGGTAATTTTGACGAAGCCTTTTACTCATACCCAGCTATTTATACGATTATCCTTCTTTTTATAATATTGATTTTCAACTTCGTTTTCAAATTCAAAAAGAGAAGAAAAGTTTTACTTTCACTAGTCTATGTGAATACAATTGTAATAATCGTTAGTTACGGTATTAAAATGAGTTACTTATTGTATCTTTAAACTATGGATAAACAACGACTCCCTCATGCTACGACATCTCTGGTCTTAGGAATTCTTTCAATTCTAACCTGTATTTGTTACGGGATCATTGGACTCCCATTAGGAATCGTAGCTTATGTTTTGGGAAGAAAAGCGCTTCATAATTATTCTGAAAATCCAGAAGCTTATCGTCTAAACCGCAATGCTGCCGCTGGAAAAATTTTAGGTGGCATAGGAATTGTCGTAAATTTGATATATATACTTCTTGTAATTTGGGTTATCTACCAACTAGGTTGGGATGCGATGCAAGATCCGGAGGTATTAAAAGAGCGGATCGAAGAAATGCGCCTTTTACATCGTTAATTTTTTTCTTACGCAAACACACCTAACAACCCTGCAATTATGGCGAGGGCATAAAGTGATAATACAATTATCGTAAAAACACCTACGAATTTGTAATGTGATTTCAGCATTTCTAAGGCGGATGCTAATTCTTCATCCTCTTTTGATTTCAAAGCCGATTTCAATCGTTTCGAAAACTTAAAAAGAAATAAAATTGGAAAAAAGTAAATTAGGGCAACGATTACATAAACCGCTGTCATGAATAAGCCAACATTAAAAGGTAATTCTTGACTGAATTGAGCCATATTATTGTAAATACTACTGGCAAATACAGCGATAAGAACTAATAAGCCTACAAATATAAATCCGATAATGGACAAGAAATAAGTCCAACCCGCAATTTCTTTTAAGAAAGATTTCGAATGAGCATTCAGATTTAATTCAGTCAATTGTGTTACCTCACCCTTCATTTACAAGTACTTTTGGTTGAAATTCCTGAATTGTATTTTTAATGATAATTAAGCATTCCATCAATTCCTTTTCGGTCATAACTAAAGGAGGTGCAAATCGAATGATATTACCGTGAGTCGGTTTCGCTAATAAACCGTTTTTCTTTAATCGCACGCAAATATCCCAAGCCATTTTACTTTGCTCCGGATCGTTAATCACAACTGCATTCAATAATCCCTTTCCTCTAACTGTCTTGATGATATTATATTGTTTTGAAAAATCAGATAACTCTCTTCTGAAGGTTTCACCCATTTTTTGGGCATTGTCTGCTAAATTCTCTTCGATAGCCACTTCTAAAGCTGCCATGGCAACGCGGCAAGCCAAAGGATTTCCTCCAAATGTAGATCCGTGTTCTCCTGGTCTGATAGTCAACATAATTTCATCATCGGCTAAAACAGCAGATACGGGGAAAACACCACCTGAGAGGGCCTTTCCTAAAATTAAAATATCTGGCTTCACGTTTTCATGCTGACAACAATAGAGTTTTCCGGTTCTTGATATACCCGTTTGAACTTCGTCAGCAATGAATAAGACATTCTTACTTTTACAAAGTTCAGCGGCTTTTTTCAAATAACCTTCATCTGGTACCACAACTCCGGCTTCACCTTGGATTGGCTCAACCATAAATCCGGCAACATGTGGATCTTCCAAAGCTTTTTCTAAAGCATCTAAGTCATTGTATTTTACAATTTCAAATCCAGGTAAATATGGACCATAATCGCTGTATGCACTTGGATCAGTTGAAGAAGAAACCGCAGCTAGCGTTCTTCCCCAGAAGTTATTTTCTGCGAATAAAATTTTCGCTTTATTTTCTTCAATTCCTTTAACCTTGTAGGCCCACTTTCTACATAATTTGATTGCTGTTTCTCCACCTTCAACCCCAGTATTCATTGGTAAAACTTTATCATATTCAAATAAATCGGTAATGAATTTTTCATACGCTCCCAAAACATCATTATGAAATGCGCGAGAGGTTAAGGTTAATTTTTGGGCTTGTTCTGTAAGGGCATCTACAATTTTTGGATGGCAATGGCCTTGATTTACCGCTGAATAGGCAGATAAAAAATCATAGTAATGATTTCCTTCTAAATCCCATACATGTACCCCTTCTCCTTTCTTTAATACTACGGGTAATGGATGATAATTGTGGGCTCCATATTTTTCTTCTAATTCAATTGCTTGTTGTGATGTTAGACGATCTAAAACAGACATTCTTATTCATTTTTAAATTGATAAATAACCATTCCTGTTCTACCTTTATCTTTTCGAGAATATCGAAAATTCAGCGTGGGAAAGAAATCATCCCTGAAGAGGTTTCAAAGATAAAAAAAAAGCCATAGAAACTTCAGAAATCTAATCGTGGTTCTACATTCTAATTTTCTATTTTTGCAGCCTTATACATCATTATGCCAAGGAGAGAAAGAAATCCATTTGTTAAAAGAAATGAAACCATCAGTATTCATATAGAAGATTATGCTTTTGGTGGAAAAGGAATTGGTCGAATTCGTAATGATTACGGGGAATTTGTGGTATTTGTACCTAATACTTTACCCGGGCAATTGGTAAGTGCTAGAATTGTAAAAAGTAGAAAAAAGTTTGCCGAGGCTAAATTAATCGAGGTCCTTAAACCTTCGAAAGATGAGGTTGAAATTCCGTATCAAGAAATCCCTGGAGCACCTTATATGAAGTTACCTGTTGCTATTCAACATCAGTATAAAAAAGAAAGTACATTCTCACTATTTGAGAAAATAGGTAAGGTATCTGATATTTCAGCAAAATTTGATGAGTTTGTGGAATCCCCTAGCTATTTTCACTACCGCAATAAAATGGAATATGGTTTCTCTGCCATTGGCTTTGATAGAAATTTAAAGTCTGATGTTGATGAGTTCACACTCGGATTCAAAAAACGAGGTGTATGGTGGTTAGGAGAAAACCTAGATAAAGATTCAGGATTGTTTGATGCCGATGTCGAAAACCATTTGAAATCGATACGTATCTATTGTGAAAAAACAGGTTTAGATCCTTGGCACGGACCAAAAAGAGAAGGTTTTTTTCGGTATTTCGTGGTTCGTAAATCATTTAAAAACAATGAATTACTATTTAATCTTGTAACGACTTCAACACATCTAAAACAGTTTGATCTTCAAAAATTCAGCACCTTCCTAAAAGAATTATTTGGCGATCGATTTGCTGGACTACTACACACAATCAATGATGAAACTGGAGATCGAACCATTGCCACAAATGGAAGCGTAAACCTGGTTTTAGGTAAAAAAAAAATAATCGAAGAGCTGCTCGGACTTCAGTTCGAAATTAGCATGCAGAGCTTTTTTCAAACTAACCCAAAGTCAGCAGAAAAACTCTACACAAAAGTTATAGACTATGTGTTCGAAGAAAATACAGAAATTGAAGATTCGGTGGTTTTAGATCTTTTCTGCGGAACAGGAACCATTGGACAATTGGTTGCCTCTAGAATTCCGAATGCTAAAGTAATTGGAATCGACATCGTCGCTTCGGCCATTGAGGATGCGAAGAAAAATGCTTTACGAAATAATGTTTCTAATATTGAATTTTTTGCAGATGAT
>Ga0213864_10000273_pt1 | contig 23160 bp, 21 predicted proteins | sample PICome_5_FD_160078 | JGI IMG/M metagenome (GOLD analysis project Ga0213864, IMG submission 160078) | Coastal seawater microbial communities near Pivers Island, North Carolina, United States - PICO247 | ecosystem: Environmental > Aquatic > Marine > Coastal | place: USA: North Carolina... | reverse complement strand
TAGATAATCTATCTGATAATGTTTCAAACATATAAAGTCTCTTATACCCCTAATCTATTTATGTCAGATAACGTTGCTCTGATAATATTTAAAATATCTCAAATAATCTAACTATTACTATCATAAAATAAAAAAAATAACTATATTGCAAATATACATTACTTTACAATTGTAAGATATGCTTCCAAAGTTAATACAATGAATAAAATTTCCTTTATCGATCTAAAGACACAATATTCAGTAATAGAAAAAGATATAAAAAATTCTATCTCAAACGTTCTTGAGAGTGGTCAATTCATTCTTGGACCAATTGTTGAGCAAGCTGAACTTTTATTATCAAAATACACTGAGGCAAAAAATACAATTACAGTATCAAGTGGAACAGATGCTCTATTTGTATCTCTACTGGCTCTTAATATTGGACCTGGATCGAAGGTTTTCTTGCCTTCATTTACATACACAGCAACTGCAGAGGTAATTGCATTGCTAAAAGCTACACCAGTTTTTGTGGATGTGGATGACTCAACGTATAATATCTCTCCAAGTGATCTTGACCAAAAAATAAATAGTTATAAGAAATCTGAACTGGAGAATTCAGCAGTTATTGCAGTTGATTTATTTGGGCAGCCAGCTGATTACAAAAGATTAAAAAAAATTACCGATGCAAATGATCTTCATCTTATTTCGGATGCAGCTCAATCATTTGGCGGTACAATAGATAATACTAAAGTGGGGAAATTAGCCCCCATTACCACGACTAGTTTTTATCCAACCAAGCCATTATCATGTTATGGTGACGGTGGAGCAATATTTACCGATAATAATGATATTGCTGAAAAAATTAAATCTATAAGGTCACACGGAATCAGTAATGATCCCTATGAAAATGTAAGAATTGGAACAAATGCAAGATTTGATGCAATTCAAGCTGCTGTAATTATTAATAAGTTAAGTATTTTTGACGAAGAACTAATACAACGTCGAAAGATTGCATCAATTTATAATCAAGAACTAGAAGAATTTACCCTTTTGCCAACAATACAAGCTGGAACGAAATCAGCATGGGCACACTACACAATTCGTACAAAAAAAAGAAATGCGATGAGAAAATTTTTGTTGGAAAATGAAATACCAACAATGGTATACTACCCAAAACCTATGCACAAACAGATTGCTTATCAGAATTACCATGACAATAGTACTCTACCAAATAGCGAAATGCTCTGTACTGAAGTATTAAGTCTGCCATTACACCCATACATGAGTGAAAAACAAGTCCTGACTATTACTTCAAAAATTAGAGAATTTTTAAAAAAATAAAAGGGTTAAATCATTGAAAGTAAATTTTTATAAAATGAACGGTGCTGGAAATGAGTTTGTGATCGTTGATAACTCAATGAAAGAATATCCAATTACAAAGAGTTTAATTAAGAAAATGTCAGATAAAAATACTGGTCCTGGTTGTGATCAGTTCATTTCTATTGAAAAAATCAATGACAATAACGTTGATATAAAAATTTGGAACAAGGATGGTAGTACTGCAGAAGCATGTGGAAATGCATCAAGGTGTGTAGCTAAAATTATCTTTGAAAAAAACCAAATTAATGAAATTAACTTAAATATGGATTCCCTAAAACATATTTGCAATCAAACAGACTACGGGGATGTGAGAGTTAACATGGGTAAAGCACAAACTCAATGGAACAAAATACCAACTACCCATAATATTGATGACACTCTTCACTTTAATTACGACTTTCAAATAACTCCTATTAAAAATGCACAAGATGTTTGTTTAGTGAATATTGGTAATCCTCATATAATTTTCTTTGTTAATAATTTAAATAACTTAAATATAACTGAAATTGGTCCAAAAATAGAAAATCATGAGATTTTTCCGGAAAGAATCAATGTTAGCTTTGCAAAAATAATTGATAAAAATAATATCGATTTAATAGTGTGGGAAAGAGGTGCTGGAATAACAAAAGCGTGCGGAACAGCAGCAGCAGCAGTTGCATTTGCTGCAAACAAATTATCTCTTTCTGATACAAATGTTAATATAAATCTACCCGGAGGAAAACTGCAAATTAACATAGATCTAAACGATAATATTTTTAAGTCAGGACCAGCAGAACTTGAATATATTGATAGATTCATATATGAAGAGTCCAATGGTAAATAACTTAAATTTTCTTACGTTTGGATGTAAATTAAATACATACGAAACCCAAATTATGAGGGAAAAAGCTGAAAGCTCTCATTTGAAAAATTTTAGCTTCATAAATAGTTGTGCAGTCACAAATGAAGCTGTAAAACAAGTGCGACAAGCAATTAGAAAAGAAAAGAAAAATCATCCCAATAACAAATTAGTTGTAACTGGATGCGCAGCGGAATTATATCCTCAAGACTTCATTAACATGCCAGAAGTTGATTTTGTTATAGGTAACAATGAAAAAATAAAGACCAACACTTTCATAAATCTCTCTGGTATAAATAATCAAGAAATAAAAGAGAATGACTTCGGACATGATGATCATCCATTTATAAATGGTTTTGAAGATAGAACAAGAGCGTTTGTTCAAATTCAAAATGGATGTGATCATAGATGTACATTTTGTATAATACCCTTCGCGAGAGGAAATGCTACCTCACTTCCTGGAGAGATCATAGTCAAACAAATACAAAAATTAATAGATAATGGTTATCATGAAATAATATTGACTGGAGTGGACATCACTTCCTATGGGAAAGATCTCGATGAAAATATTACTCTCGGGAAACTGCTCAAATATATAATAAAAAATACAGATGGTCTAAAAAGATTAAGAATTTCATCTATAGACTCAATCGAAATTGATGAAGATTTTCTCGAAATTTTTTCTACTGAAAATATCATTATGCCCCACCTACATCTATCATTACAATCAGGTAATAATATGGTTCTGAAAAGAATGTTGAGGCGTCACCAAACAGAAGATGCTGTCAATTTTTGTGAAAAAGTTAGAAAAATACGACCTGATACAGTATTTGGTGCAGATATTATTGCTGGCTTCCCAACTGAAACAGAAGAAATGCATCAAACAACCATAAAACACATAGATGAATGTGATATAAAATACCTACATATTTTTCCATTTTCTGCAAAAATTGGAACCCCAGCTGCAAGAATGCCGCAAGTAGATAAGGATACCATCCGAAGACGTGCAAAAGATCTAAGAGATTTAGGCACAATAAAATTGAATTCTTATCTTACAAGCGAGATAGGTAAGCAAAAAGAAATTCTCATTGAAAAGCCTGGATTCGGCAGAACAGAACAATATTCAATGGTCTTATTACCAAAAAATACGGTTCAAGGTGAAATTATTTCAAAAAAGATAATTGGTGTCAGCAAAAATCAGCTTCTTGCTGAATTAAGTTAAAAACTTAAGAGAAATGAAAAATACTTGGTTTCAAAAATTAAAAAATAGTCTTTCCAAATCCTCTTCAGCGATTTCGGAAGGAATTGTGAAGATTGTTAGTTCTAAAAAGCTTGACGAACAGACACTACAAGATCTTGAAGATCTGCTAATCAGTGCCGATATAGGTGTTGACTCATCCATATCAATAATTGAAAACTTAAAAAAAGAAAAGTTCAATAAAGATGTTGAGATTGATGAGATTCGAGAATTTATCGCCTCACAAATAGAATCTAAACTAGCTAATTCTTACGTTCCATTAAAAATAGAAAAAGAAACGATTCCTCAAATAATTTTAGTCGTAGGCGTCAATGGATCTGGGAAAACTACAACAATAGCAAAGCTTGGCAACTTGATAAAAAAAAGAGGTCTGAGCGTTGTTTTCGGTGCTGCAGATACCTTTAGAGCTGCAGCGTCCGAACAATTACAAATGTGGGCTAAAAGATTAGATATAGAAATCATTACTATTCCTAGTTCAAATGATGCAGCAAGTGTAGCCTTTGAAACAGTTAAGAAAGCAAAAGAAACAGATAAAGATTTTGCTATAATTGATACAGCAGGTAGGCTCCAGAATAGAACAGAGCTTATGGATGAGCTTGCAAAAATTATCAGGGTTATTAAGAAAATAGACCCTAATGCACCACATTCAATATTATTAACGTTAGACGGGACTGCAGGTCAAAATGCAATTCAACAAGCAAAAGTTTTTAAAGAAATCGCGAACGTAACTGGTATGATAATTACAAAACTAGATGGTTCAGCTAAGGCAGGATATATTGTCTCAATCTCACAAGAATTAAATATTCCAATTCATTTCATTGGGGTTGGAGAGTCAGTAGAAGATTTAAATGAATTCAGTATAAAAGATTTCTCAAGACTTATTGTCGGGCTTGATGAATAATAATTGATATGACACTAAAGAAAAAACACCCACCAAATTCTGAGAATCCAAAAAATTCTATATCCTTGATATTTCACCAAGTACAGCAAAAGATGGACTTTGATCAAAAAAATATCTTCTCTAAGTACAGCATTACTCCGAGACAATTTACAGTACTACAAACTATTGATTACTTCCCCGGCTTAAATCAAAACCAGATTGTTGCTCACATTCAAATTGATCGATCCACTGTGAGCGATATTATAAAAAAGCTAGAAAATAAAAATTACATATATAGTCATCCTGACTCAAACGATAAAAGAAATAAAAAAATAAAAATCTCATCTCAGGGTAGAAGTATTTTGAGAAGGTTACAAAAAATAGTTACCGAGCAAGAAAAGGATTTTCTCAGAAATATTAATCTGGATACGAAAAATAAATTACTATCGAGCCTAAAAAGGTACGCTAGAGATAATTAATGTAAAAACTTAAATATTTACTCTCTTTCAAAAAATCCTGGGTGCTCACGGTGAACTCCAAAATTGACAATTCTTTTCCCATATCTAAGATTCAAATTATCTACCGATGAGGATAATCTCTCTCTTAAATTCCTCTCACCCGCTTGTAATTGAAGAAAAAATTCTCCTGATCTATCTTTTAGTTTGATCAAACCGCTTAATCTAACACCAACAAAATCGATCCTATTAGGATACAAGTTTATACCAATTTTATCCCATAATTTTTTAAACTCTCTTAGAAAAAAAAATGTGTCTTGAGAAAATACAAATGTAACCGAGTCTTGCCAAACGCCAACGCTATTTATTCTTATAAAAATGTCCAGACGACTAGCGCAATAGTTATGTTTCCTTATTCTTTCAGAGGACTTTTCTACTAACCACCTACCTACAAGATAAGCTCTAAAAGGAGACCGATTCTCTGGAGAAAGCACCTTAGAATTACCATAACTACCTCGAGTTGAATTATTAATGGGAATATATTCACCTCTTAAAGCTCTTACAAATCGTTCCCCTTCTATAGATCTCCAAACCAGCCTAGCGTGACGCGGATCCATATTATATAAATCGCTAATAGAATATATTTTAGAGTTAATTAGTTTCCTTTTAATTCCTCTAGAAATTCCTGGAAGATCATCTAATGATAAGTGATTAATCCTCTCTGGCATATTCTCTTTATATAGCCATTGCAAACCATCCGGTTTTTGTACTTTACTTGCTATCTTGGCTAGCAGTGGATTGGGACCAATGCCTATCGATAATCTTATTTGACTACCGATGTTTTGCTTAATGAGTAGTTTGATCTTTGTCGATAAATCTATTGCATTGTGTAAACTGGTATTATTACCTCCTAAATATACTTGGAATTCATCAATAGACCTGACACTCTCGAGTTCGGCAATGCCATCTATTAAATATGAAATATGCCTATTATATTTTGCATAAAGCTTATGTCTACTTTGTCTAAAATTAATACTAGGGCATAAAATCTTAGCATCATAAACTCTTGTCCCAGTTCTTACGCCATAAGCTTTAGCTTCATAACTAGCGGCTACCACACACCCTGCATCATTATTTATAGCAGTAATGGCGACAGGCTTATTCCTTATACTAGGATCTAGCTGCTGCTCAATACTTGCAAAAAAACTATCCATATCAATATATAAGGTCTTAAAGTTCGTCATTTATAATTTTTTTCTTTATTTATTATTATTTTGTTCTTATTTTGTTCTATACCATGGATAAAAAAAAACAATTAAAAAATGTCGCTTTTGGAGGAGATTGGTCTGAAAAAACATTAGCTGATTATGAAAGAGAGATTTTTCTTGATAAATTACGAAGGGCCTACCAACAATCTATGACAGGAGAATTGAAATATAGGGAGCTCCAAGAAATATCAACCTACATCAGAAAGAATGTAGAAAAAGGCGATCTCTTAGCGAAATCATTTGAAGAAAAAATAAGGATCAAAGACCCCTATCAAAGAAAAACAGCCCTTTTAAAAGTAATCAATGTTATAAAGCTATGGTTAGCGATAAAATAATTGATGATTATCAGTCATCCTGTCTGTGTATTTGACATCATAAAGATAATAACAACTCCCAATAATATAAGCGCAATACCTATAAGAGCTGGCAAATCCAAACTTTGTTTAAAAAATAAATATCCAACAATCGTGACAAGTACAATACCCAAACCCGACCAAATTGCATAAACAATCCCAACAGGTAGAAATTTTAGTACTATTGATGATAAGAAAAGAGCAACAAAAAAGCATGATATGGCAAGTATGGAAGGTAAAAGTTGAGAAAACCCATTTGACATTTTCAAGAAACTAGTCCCAAGCGTCTCCGCAACTATTGCCAAAAAAAGATATAACCAATGCATTTATACTCTTTCTAAAAGAAACTCAATTATTGAGATCTTTGATATCCTTTACTTCTTTTAACCCAGGAAATAAAAACCACCAAATAACAGATAGAGAGATAGTCAAAGCGCCACCAAACATAATTGCTGGCACCGTCCCTATCAGACTAGCTGAAAAGCCTGCTCGAAAATCTCCTAATTCATTTGAACCCTGGGTGATAACTGAATGAACTGACATTACCCTACCACGCATATTGTCAGGTGTAACTAGCTGAACGATGATTTGCCTGATATTCATACTCACCATATCAGAAGCCCCATAGATAAATAGTGCAGCAAGTGATATCCATAATGACGTAGATAATGAAAAAACAATTGTTGCAAAACCAAAGATAATTATCGAATAAATTAGAACTCTCCCAGGATAACGAATTGGAGGTAACTGTGATAACATCATAGCAGCAAATAAAGCTCCTATCGAAGGCATTGCACGTAAAATCCCAAGCCCTTCAGGTCCTATATTTAATATATCAAGCGCAAATATTGGTAGCATACCCATTATGCTACTAAATAACATTGCCACTATATCTATAGCCATCGTTCCAAGTACTATCTTAGATTTCCAAACATATACAAACCCACTAAGTAACACTTTTAATGTCACTCTCTCAATTTCTTTAAATTCATTTTTTAAATTTGGAAGTGATATTGCACTCACAGTTGAAATCATGAAGCTTATTAGAGCAACTGCATAAACCCATTTATCTATATATGCAATTAATAATCCCGCTATAATTGGCCCAAACAATGCCCCAAATTCATCAAAAAAGTTCACATAACTAACGGCTCGAGGAAAGATCTTTTTATCTACTAGATTTGGTAAAACTGCAAACGAGCTTGGACCTTCAAGAGACATTGCTATGCCATGTAAAATTAGAATTAAATAAATCGGAATTATTGAACCGGTATCTATGTAGTGAATTGAATAATAAAGTAAAAATGCTGACACAAAAACTTGGATTAAATTACATATAATCAATAAATATTTTCTATTATATTTATCAGCCAAAACACCGGCAGGAAGTATTAAGAAAAATTGTGGTGCAAATTGTATAAGCCCAATCAGTCCTAATGCAAGAGGACTTCCAGTTTTGGTATATATTTGCCATCCTACAGTAAGGCTGATAATCTTTAACGCAAAGGAGCTAAACCAACCAAGGCAAATAAACTTTAATAGATTAGCATTGTACAGCGTACTATCAGAGAATTTCATTATAATTAACCATTAGATAAAATAATTTAATGAGAACTGAACCACTCACTATCCCGAAGCCAATCAACCCAAATACCTGCATTTAATATTGTAATAGAATATTTAAGGCAATTTCTTAATAAAATATATCTGGTAGATTTTACTAAATATAGCTAAGATATGATATAATTTAATACGGAACTAAATTTTATCAAGCACTAAAATGAACAGACTAAAATTAATATATCCAGGTACTATCATAGTAGGAATTATCGCATATATCTTTACAGTTGGTATTGCTTTTACAACAAAAGGTTTGGTAATTGGAGTCTTAAGTGCAAGCTTACCAATACTATCAAATATTTATTGGGTATATTCATTATGGAATGAAACAAATACATTTTATACCCTCTACGTAAACATCAACATAACTCTAGCAATGATGATTTTTTCATGTCTATTAGTTCAGCAAATCATTAAGAGATTTTCATAGAATCAAAAATGGCGCACCCGGAGAGATTCGAACTCCCGACCAAGTGGTTCGAAGCCACCTACTCTATCCAGCTGAGCTACGGGTGCGTGTTTATATTTACCAATATTATTATATTAAAATATTTAAAGACGCGAAGAAATTCTATCAAAGAGTTTATCCGTTAAGATTCTCTTTAAATACATCATTATGATTGTTGCCCAGGTAACTCGATACCTTATTTTTGGTTTTTTAGAAGTACATGCATGTATTACTGCTTTACTGACAGCATCTGGCAAAAGCTCAAATGCTATTTTTTTTGGATTCTTATCCTCAAGTCTTGGAATTATTATTTTTGAATAAATTTCTTTATTATCCGACTTCTCCCAGCTAATTGATTTTTTAAACTGAGTGTAACTATTTTCTCGAAATTTTGTTGTTATTGGACCAGGTTGAATAAGAATAACTTTGATATTATGCTTCTCAGTTTCCATCCTTAAAGTATCAGATAAGCCCTCAACTGCATATTTTGTGGCTGTGTATGCACCCCTATATTTTAGTGCCATAAAACCTAAAATAGATGAGTTCTGAATGATTCTACCTGATCCTTGTGCTTTCATAAAAGGAATCACTTTATTTGTTAAGGAATGCCAACCAAAAAAATTCGCTTCAAAAATATTTCGTAAAGAATCCACAGGAATATCTTCGACAAGAGATGGGAGGCCGTAAGCACCATTATTGAACAAAACATCAATTTTTCCATTGGTTTTTTCAAGTGCGTAATTGAATCCAGAAGTAATTGTTTCTTCATCAGAATAATCAATTACAGCACTAGAGAGTCCATATTGATTAGTCAAAATTTCACAATCTTTTATATCCCGGCAAGTTGCAACAACATTCCACCCTAATTCATGCAAATCCCTTGCTACACATAGCCCTATACCGCTTGAAGATCCAGTCACAAGTATACTTTTTTTTGAATTATTAATCATCATCTACAATTTATATTTGTTACAATTAAGCCTCTAGACTAGAGAAAATTTATTTATGAAAAAAAAATAAAAATAAAAATATTCATATTTTTAACATTAATTGAATTAAATGAGAATTAATGTTTTATCAACTATTTGTAAGTTATATTTACTGTTAGGTGGTTATAGTTTAATCACTTGACTATTTTTTTGGCAGATTTAGAATTTTTATAGTGATTCTATCTGTAAGTCTTACAGGCTGAAAAGATAGATAATAAAGAATGGAGAGGTTATGACAGCTTTATTAGACAGATTGAGAGGAATCCTTAGGAGTGCTCTCGAAATAGCGCTTTGGGCCGTTGCACTACTTACTCTATTACAAGTTCTATTTGGTGATAGTTTTGTATTACTATTTGGAATTGATGTATTAGGTAATATTGGCGCACTTATGGCACAATTTGGTAGCGAAGGACTGGTTGGTCTTATAGCCGCGGGTCTTGTTGCATATCTAATTAGCCGAAGATAGCTCAAGCACTATAATAAAGGCATTTATAGTGCAAAGACTTTAAAAATCTTACACTGTAAATTTTTTGTTTAAACTTTTTTATAACAAAATGGGAGAAATAACATGTTTTCATCATTAACTGGCATGCTCAGAAGTGGCATTGACGTTGCGTTGGTTCTAGTTGGACTAGGAGTTGTACTACAAATCCTATTCCCAGATGCACTAGCATTTATTAACGCTGACGTAGCAGGAAACCTGATTGATCTAATAAATCAATTCTCAGGTGCTGGTCTAATTGGTGTTATCGCAGCATTGATTGTTGTTGACCAATTAAAATAGTTAATTTCATAAAATAAGAAGTGGGGACTAATATGTTATTATTAGTCCCTATTTTTTTGACCTCTAACAAACTCAAGAAAAATATCCTCTAAATCCGTTTCCTTTGATATTATATCTATAATTGATACTTTCTGACTCTCTAACTGTTGTAATATATCTAAAAAATTAATTGTGCTAGGGCGATAAATAATCTGTATATAGCCGTCTTGATTAGCTTTAATGCTACTAATTCCATTGATTTTTATTTCAGACTTTGGATTCTTGATATCAGCCTTAATCAATATTTCTTTTCTATCTAAACTTTTTAATAATTCTTGGGTCGGTGCATTTGCCACTAATTTACCTTTGTTAATAATACCGATTTGATCACAGAGTTCTTGCGCCTCCTCGAGATAATGAGTTGTTAGTAAAATGGTTGTTCCTTGTTGATTAAGCTCCCTGACAAAATCCCACAACTGATGGCGTAACTCAATATCGACCCCAGCCGTAGGTTCATCAAGCACTAAAACACTCGGTTGGTGCGTTAATGCCTTTGCAATTAACAATCTTCTTCTCATTCCTCCTGATAATGTTCTCGAGTATGAATAAGCTTGATCTGATAATCCTAGCCTTGACAATAAGCCCATTGAATCCCTGTCCTTTTTAGAAACACCATACAGACCGGCCTGTGTTTCTAAAACTTCAATAGGCTTAAAAAATGGATCAAGATTTAACTCCTGTGGCACGATCCCAATAGCAGATCTAGCTTTCCTTTTTTGTTTTTCAATGTCAAAGCCATTAATTTTCGCCGTGCCAGATGATTTTACAACTAGATTTGCTAAGATATTGATAAATGTTGATTTTCCGGCCCCATTTGGACCTAGTAAACCAAATATTTGACCTTTTTTTATTTGAATTGAAAAATCAATGAGTGCATGCTTCTGAGAACCTACATTCCTACTTTTGTATATCTTGTTGAGAAGATCAGTTTCAATGGCTAATTCCGTCATGTGCAAAACCTAGCAGTACTATTTTAATTTTAATTTCAGACTTACCGTAGTAATCTCTATATTAAATAAACTAATTATCTTGGATTATCAACTTTTACAAATGTCAAAAATTAATTCAAATTCAACATTATTCTTGATAGATGGATCAACCTTTATTTTTAGGGCATATTTTGCGATGTACAAAGCATCCCAAAGTCGGGGTAGCGGTTTCAGCAGATCAGATGGTCTTCCAACAGGTGCTGTTATGGCGTTTTGTAATATGATGTGGAAAATAATCACAAATGGAATAGACACTATCCATCCAAGTCATATTGCAGTTATTTTTGATACAAAAGAAAAAACCTTCAGGAGTGATATCTACCCCTCTTATAAAGCAAATAGAGATGCTCCTCCTGAAGACTTGATCCCTCAATTTCCTCTTATTCATAAAGCGGTGGAAGCTTTCAATATAAAATCAATTTCAAAGGCAGGGTTCGAAGCAGATGACATTATTGCTACATATTCAAAACAAGCAAGCGAAGCAGGTGCGAAGACAATAATAATATCCGGCGATAAAGATTTAATGCAGTTAGTGAATGATAATGTGATTATGTATGATCCAATGCCAGGTAGAGAGAGATTTATAGATATAGAAGGCGTTCGTGAAAAATTTGGTGTCACACCCAATAAGGTCGTTGATGTTCAATCGCTAGCAGGAGACTCCACAGATAATATTCCAGGTGTTCCTGGAATAGGTCTAAAAATTGCTGCAGAGTTAATCAATGAATATAAAACACTCGAAAATTTGCTGGATAATGCAGAGAGTATAAAGCAAAATAAAAGAAGAGAAAATCTAATTAGCTATAGCAATGATGCAAGAATTTCTTATCAACTTGCACTTCTTGACTCTTCAACACCTCTAGATACAAAACTTGATGATTTATCAAACCAACAATTAGATTATGAAAAAATATTGTCATTCTTAAAGGAAATGGAATTCTCTAACTTGGAAAAGAGAGTTGATGGTTGGTTCTCAAAAGAAAATAAAAATACTAACTTTGATATATCTTCCTCTAAGATTGAGAAAAAAAATGCTTCAAACATTTCACCGTCAACTCAACATATTGAAATTCGAAATACTCAGGAATTTGACAATGTATTCACTAGTCTTGCTCAGAGTAGACAAATATTTATTGATGTATCTAGCGATATTTCTAATGGAATTTCATTAACTGTAGAAGGAGATATGATTTACACAGTTTTTCTGGATACAGAGAAACCAGATAGAGAAATCCAAAAAAATAGTATCTTTTTGAAACTTAAATTCATCATGGAAGACCCCAGTATCAAAAAAATATTTTTTGATTACAAAGCAGTCTTATACTCATTAGAAAAACATAATATTTCCATAAATGCTGCTGAGGATCTATCCTTACTTGCTTATGTTATCAATAATGGGAAAGTAAAAAATGAATTAACTGCAATAGCTCAATTCTATAAAGATGAAATATCAATTTTAGAGGGACTTGAACAAAAAATTATAGGTAAAGTTGAACTAACAAGTCATGAAAAAGTATCTCTAATTCATAAAATCTGGAATCATATAACAACAAGAACCCTGTCAGGCGGATGTATTCAAGTTTATGAATTGATTGAAAAACCGCTCATAAAAGTACTCTATGATATGGAGAGCGAAGGGATAAAAGCTGATAAATCAGTTTTAGATGAATTATCCCTGAAATTTGGCACAAAAATTAACCAATTAGAAAAAAATATTCATATTTTAGCTGGGGAAGAATTTAATGTTGCAAGTCCCAAACAGCTCGGTGAAATTCTATTCGATAAGTTAGCTCTAAAGGGTGGAAAAAAGAATAAAAGTGGTGCTTGGGCAACGGGCATTGATATCTTAGAAGACTTATCACTACTCGGTTATGAGATAGCTGATAACATAATTGAATGGCGCCAACTGAGTAAGTTAAAAACTACTTATACTGATAGTATTCCAAATTTTATTAATAAGGACACTCAGAGAGTTCATACCCAATTTTCTCAATCCTTGACCTCGACTGGCAGATTATCATCCTCAAGCCCTAACTTACAAAATATACCAATTAGAACTTATGAGGGGAAACAAATCCGTTCAGCATTTGTATCAGTTGATGATCATGTTTTTTTATCTGCGGATTATAGCCAAATTGAGCTACGTGTATTAGCTCATGTTGCTGAAATTGAACAACTGAGAAATGCCTTCTTGGAAGATCTTGACATACATAAGATGACAGCTGCATCAATACTTAATGTTGGAATAGAAGATGTAACTGAAGAAATGCGATATCAGGCAAAATCAATAAATTTTGGGATTATTTACGGAATTTCTGCATTTGGACTTGCAAAGCAATTAAAGATCCCCCGACATGATGCAAAAAAGTTCATAGATGATTATCTCTCAAGATTCCCAGGCATACAACAATATATGGAAAGAACCATAGATATGGTAAAAACAAATGAATTCACAAATACTATATTTGGAAGACGATGTTATTTCCCAGATATTAACTCGCGTAACCACGCCATAAGATCATTTAATGAAAGAGCAGCTATTAATGCCCCAATACAAGGATCTGCAGCAGACATAATTAAAAGGGCTATGATCAAAATTTATGACGCAATAGAATTACAAAAGTTAAAATCTAAGATGATACTCCAGATACATGATGAATTGGTATTTGAAGTTCCAAATGATGAAGTTGAAATAATGAAATCGCTAGTAACTGAAAACATGGAAAATGCCACGAGACCGTTAATAAACTTTAGTGTACCATTAAAAATTGATATGAGCGTGTCCAATAGCTGGGATCAAGTTTGAAAGAACTATAGAATTGGGCCCGATTCTATTATTTCAAGGTCAACTTCATTTTCAAACCTTTTAAAATTTTCGATAAACATACTTACTAATTTTTTTGCTTGTGTATCGAAATCATCTTTATTTGACCAAGTGTCTATTGGGTTTAAATAACTAGAGTCACCATTAATTGAAACAGGAACCATCAAATTAAAATACTCATCTTTTCTCATATCAACATTATCAAGATCACCATTGATAGCTGCAGTCAGTAAATTTCTTGTTAATTGAATAGGCATTCTTTGTCCAACTCCCGCGGGACCACCACTCCAACCTGTGTTTATCAGCCAAGTTTGTACATTATGTTTTTCCATCTTCTCTTTTAATAGCCTTCCATAAACGATCGGGTGTCGAGGTAAAAATGGAGCAGCAAAACACGTAGAGAATGTTGCAGATGGATCTACTACACCTCTTTCAGTCCCTGCAACTTTTGCCGTATAACCTGATAAGAAGTGATATACCGCTTGGTTTGAGTCTAATTTTGATATTGGCGGCATCACACCAAAAGCGTCACAAGTCAACATAATAATAGTTGATGGAATATCCGCCATTCCGTCTTTTGATACATTATCACCAACAAAAGCCATTGGGAAAGCTGCCCTGGTATTTTCAGTTAAGCTGCCATCGTTGAAATTTAGTTCTCTTGTATCGGAGTCAACGATTACATTTTCAAGAACTGTTGTAAAACGACGAACAGCATCGTAAATTTGTGGTTCTGCTTCTTTAGATAGGTTAATTGCTTTGGCATATGAACCATCTTCAAAGTTAAATACCCCTTTATCTGTCCATCCATGTTCATCATCTCCAATTAACAATCTTTCAGGATCAGCAGATAATGTCGTTTTTCCTGTGCCTGATAAACCAAAGAAGATAGCCGTGTTTCGACCTTTGCTATCACTATTGGCAGAACAATGCATTGGAAAGATCCCTTTTGGTGGCAATGTATAGTTAAAATAGGTGAATACCGATTTTTTTATTTCACCTGCATAGTATGTGCCAGCAATTAAAATTTTATTATTTGTAAAATCGCACGCTATTGTAGTATCCGTTCTCACACCGTATTTATCAGGATCAGTTTTAAAAGATGGAAGATCAATTATCAACAAATCCTCAGAAAAATCTATTTGCTGAGACCTTTGCGGTAAGATTAGTAGGTGCTGGATAAAAAGAGCTTGCCAAGCAAATTCTGTAATAATTCTGACTTTTATTCTCTCATCTGGATCTGTTCCTGCGTGTAGGTCTTGGATAAAAAGATTCTTCCCCTTCATATGCTCGAGCATATCTTTTTCTAAAAGGTCAAATTTGCTTCTCTCAATCCTTGCATTATTTTCCCACCAGACATTATCTTCTGTATCTTGGTCAGCAATTACATGCTTATCTTTAGGTGATCTTCCTGTATGTTTTCCTGTATCTACTGCGAAAGAACCATCTACAGTGAGTAACCCTTCATTCAAACTCGAAGCTAGCTGTATAAGCTCAGCAGCAGTGTTATTTACATGAACATTTTTTGCTTCCTTTAGATAGCTTTTGTAATCTAATGTACCCAAGGTTTTCTCCCATTTATTTTAATTTTATGAAAAATAATTATATAATTTAAGATAATATAAAGCTTATTTATGGTCAGTCAATCAAGTTAAATAAAAATGCAAAAAATAATTTTATTAGATGATGATGAAAATATACTCTTCTCAGTTAGTGTGATGTTAAAATCTCATGGTTACGATGTGAACACGTTCTCTGATGGGTTCGATATGTTAGAATATTTGAATAATAATCACAGTGATATTTTAATATTAGACATTAAAATGCCAAGAATAGATGGCCTTGAGGTTTTCAACTTAGTAAGAAAATTTTCAAATATACCTATAATTTTTTTAACATCAAAAGATAGTGAAGTGGACGAGCTAATCGGATTGAGACTTGGAGCTGATGATTACATACGTAAACCATTCTCGCAGAAACTTCTCGTTGAACGAATAAAATCGGTACTCAGGAGATCGAAGAGACACGAGAATAAAAAAGAACATAAAGATGTCACAAACCTACAGTATCTTGAACTGAATAGGGAAACATTTATTTGTAAATGGAAGGATAAAATTATAAACCTCACCTCAACTGAATTTTTAATATTAGAGTCACTGATTAAAAGACCTGGATCTATTAGAACGCGAGATGATTTAATAAATGACGCATTCAAAGAAGGATTCTCAAAAGAAGATAGAGTAATTGACAGCCACATAAAAAGAATTAGGCAAAAATTTATTTCAATGGATCCAAACTTTGATTTGATAAAAACAATCTATGGTATTGGCTATAAAATACAATAAAAGTAAATAGAGTTAGCACTAATGAGAAAATTTAAGACTAATATTTTCCGTCTACATTTATCTGCAAAAATATTGATACTTAATCTTCTTGCATTGGTATTACTATTAATTGGTATTTTATATCTGACACAGTTTAGGGAAGGTTTAATTGAGTCAAAAATTGAGTCATTAGCTGTACAAAGTGAAATAATATCAGCAACAATCTCAGCAAGCGCAACTTCAAGTAAAGGAACAAACCTATTTTTTTTTGATAAGAATATAGATGGAACAGAGGCCTTCGATCAAAGGGTAATACAGTATAGGAACTATACTATAAATAAAAAATTACTCGAAAATATCATTGGCGAGTTAATAAATCCTGAAATACTTAATGCAAAAATTTATGACTCTAACAACAACATTATCCATGACTCCAATTACTATTTTTACGGAAAAAATATTAACAAAGATGCACTCAATCCAATCGAGAAAAATTATTTTAAAGCATTTTATTCAAAATTTATAAAAGAAATTGGATTTGATAGTATCTACGATCTGAATTATGAAACTGATTATAAAACCTTGTCGAGAGCGTTAAAGGGCTCAAAGAACATTGTTGTAAATAAAAATGAAGTTGGTCAATCCTTAGTACATGTATCAATGCCGATTATAAAATATAAGGCAATTATTGGTTACCTTGTTTTATCAACACAAAATAACGCCATTGATATGATTGTATATGAAGAAAGAATGTCTATCCTAAAAGTCTTCCTCATTGCATCTCTAATCACTATTATACTATCTATCATATTATCAAATACAATAGCAAAACCAATGAGAGAACTCTCTCTTGCAGCCGATAATGTTACTAATAATCTGCAATCAAGGGAAAATATCCCGGATTTTAGTAAGAGAAAAGACGAGATTGGAGATTTGTCTAACGCACTAAGAAATATGACTTCAAGTTTATTTGAGAGAATAGACAATATTGAGAGATTTTCAGCTGATATTGCACATGAATTGAGGAATCCACTAACATCATTGAGAAGTGCTATTGAAGCATTCTCTATAACTAAAAGAAAAAATGATCGCTCAAAATTAATCAATATAATTCAAGAAGATATAGATAGGATAGATAGGTTAATTGCAGATATTTCTGAAATATCTAAACTTGATACAGCACTTACAATTGAACAAAGAGATATAGTAGATATATATGAATGTTTAACAACATTAATTCAGCAGGAAAATTACAGGTATAAATCGAATCAAATCAAATTAAGTTATTTACAAAATGGCGTGAAATTTTATTCAAGGATAAATAAGAATAAATTTAATCAAGTTTTTATAAACTTATTTGATAACGCAAGATCAATTTTAAAAGATAATAGCGAAATTATAGTAAATATTAGCAATGACGACAAATATGTAATAATTGATGTTGAAGACCAAGGTGGAGGTATTCATGGAACAAATATTGATAGAGTTTTTGACAGATTTTATAGCGATCGATCAGATAAAACACCAAACAAACATACTGGACTAGGGCTCTCAATCGCCAAACAAATTATTGAGTCCCATGAAGGAGTAATTTCAGTTGAAAACTATGTAAAAAAGGAAAATAAAGGCGCAAGATTTAGAATTCAAATCCCGAGGTTTGGATAAAAATATATTTATACTTTCGTATACTGATAATTTAGTATATCAAATTAGATTAAATAAAGAATATTTATAAACTCAACAATTGGTCAAAGATATAAAATGTTTGATGATTTTCTTGTAAAAGATATAAAGCTTGCTGATTTCGGGAATAAAGAAATGGAGTTAGCAAGGGTAGAAATGCCAGGATTAATGGCATTAAGAAAAGAATATAAAGATCAAAAACCACTTAAGGGAGCAAGAATTGTTGGTTGTCTGCATATGACAATTCAAACAGCAGTTTTAATAGAGACTCTTGTTGAACTTGGAGCACAAGTTAGATGGGCTTCATGTAATATATTCTCTACACAAGATCATGCCGCTGCAGCAATAGCAAAAAAAAACATCCCTATTTTTGCTTTTAAAAATGAAACTTTGGAAGATTATTGGGAATTTGTTGATAGAATTTTTCAGTGGCCTGATAATAATCCAAATATGATATTAGACGACGGCGGTGATGCAACAATATATATAATATTGGGCGCAAAATATGAGTCTGATAAATCTGTTCTTGATAATCCACAAAATGAAGAAGAAGAAGTTCTATTTAAGCAAATTATAAAAAGAGCAAAATTAAGCCCTAATTGGTTCACAAATATACAAAGTAAAATTATGGGTGTTACAGAGGAAACTACTACTGGAGTTAACAGACTAGTAATGATGGAAAATGATGCCACTCTTCCATTTCCAGCTATAAATGTAAATAATTCAGTAACAAAATCAAAATTTGATAATTTATATGGATGCAGAGAAAGTCTCATAGATGGGATAAGACGTGCGACTGACCTGATGATAGCAGGGAAAATAGCTGTTGTTGCTGGTTATGGTGATGTGGGTAAAGGATGTGCTTCATCCCTGAAAGCCTCAGGAGCACGAGTTATAATTACAGAAATTGATCCAATTTGCGCACTTCAAGCAGCTTTAGAGGGCTATGAAGTAAGAACTATGGATGAAATTTCATCTGAAGCTGATATTTTTGTTACCGCTACTGGTAATAAAGATATCATTACTCTGGAACATATGAGAAAAATGAAAAATATGGCAATTGTATGTAATATTGGTCATTTTGATGCAGAAATACAGGTTTCAAAACTTAAAAATCTAAAATGGGAAAACATTAAACCTCAAGTTGATGAAATAGAGTTTCCTGATGGAAAAAAAATTATTTTATTAGCTGAAGGAAGGCTTGTAAATCTTGGTTGTGCTACCGGGCACCCTAGTTTTATCATGAGTGCTTCATTCACAAACCAAGTACTAGCACAAATAGAATTATTTAATAACAACGATAATTATAGCAATAAAGTATATATGCTTCCCAAAAAACTTGATGAAAAAGTCGCGAAACTTCATCTGGAAAAACTTAACGTACATCTTACAGTTCTAAATGAAGACCAGAGCGGTTATATTGGTGTGTCTACCTCAGGTCCATTCAAACCAGATCATTATAGATATTAATACAATCCACTGACATTAAAATAATTTTATTTCAAACTGATTAAATATTATTTTTATTTAAAAATTTTGATAGACTTCTATTTATGGAAGCTCTTCTAAAATACTTTAGTACACCAATCAATATATATTTCTTAATTTTAATATCATTCTTAACGGCGTCAATAATACTAATAAGTCGTGAGATCGGTCCTCTTAAAAATTATATCATTAAACTTAGAGATCTAAATATGAACTCACTATTATTCAAATATTCTAAAAGTGAAAAAAAAGACCAATCTAGAGTTTTAGATGATGATGAGATTTACTCTTTCTCTGAAATTATATGGGTTAAATTAGGCAACAAGCTAGTTGATGCAAATTTGAATTATGTGAATATTTTTAGGGATCATACTTATGAAGAAATAATTACTACTAATACAACTTTTATCACTCCAGAAGAGGAAGCTTTGCTAAATGAAAACCCAACTCAATTAAAGAAAATCATAAAAGGCAAACAAGTTCATTTTGAAATAATTAAAACAAAAAAAGAAAATTACGTCATATTTAGTGCAAAAAATATGACTTCTACAAATGATAAAGAACAATTATTTATTATGCAGAATGAGACAAATCTGCAACTCATGAACCAACTTACTAATCCAATTGTGATATACGATCAAAATAAATCCCCTATATTTTTCAATTCATCTTTCCAAAGTTTTTTTTCATTAGATGACGATACCTTGAGTAAAAAACCAAATGAGTCAGAAATCTTAGAAATATTAAGACAAAAAAACCTTCTTCCATATCAGGCAAACTTCAAAGAATGGAAAAAACAACAACTAAATATCTATCATACATTGGAAAATAGAGAACAATGGTGGTATCTGCAAGATGGCAGGACACTTAGAGTCATATCCCAGGCAAACCCGATGGGAGGCGTTACTCATATCTATGAAAATTATACTGATAAATTAGCATTAGAGAATGAAAGTAGCCTTTTAGCGTCTATTCAAGAACAAACAATAAATAGTCTTTCAGAGGGTATTATATTGTTTGGAGTGAATGGAAAAGTTAAATTACACAACCATCAATTCAATAAGATGTTTGATGTAGTTGAAGATATCCAGAATATACATATTGAAAAATTGCTCGAGGTAATTGAAGATCAAGATACCTCGTCAATATTCAAAGAAATCTTAATTAATGTAGTCTCTTCAGGGGTTAATAGAAAAGATCATAGTAATACTTTGGTATTTAAAAAAAATATCCTCCACTACCAATCATCTATATTACCGGATAGATCTATCCTCTACACATTTACTGATATCACAGCTAGTCAAAATATAGAGAATGCGTTAATTGAGAAAAATAAAGCGCTTACAGAGGCTGATACAATCAAGACCAATTTTTTGAATAATATATCTTATGAACTTAGGGCTCCACTCCAAAATATAATTGGATTTTCAGATATCCTTGAAGCAAGATTATCCAATATTATTAAAGATCAGAATATTATTGACTATTTAAATGATATAAAAAAATCAGGTAGAGAATTACATCATCAAATTAACCAAATTCTTGAATTAACAGATCTTGAGTCAAATAATCTGAAATATGATCAGATTGAATACAGCACAGATAAACTCCTGGTATTACTCCAAACTGAACTCAATAAATTAAATTTTTTAGATAAAAAATTTATAATCAAGGTGTGCAAGGACAATAAATATGAGTCATCTAAAAAATGCAGCATAAACATTGGTTTTGTTAGAGTATTCAACCAACTAATAAAAATAATTGACAAAAATCTTGTAGGGCACAGTGAATTTGAACACCAGATAATAATGTCAAAGAAAACAGACCATGATTATGATCATTATATATTCAATCTATCCAACACGGAATCAATTTATCCCGAAGACTTACATTCTTATTCACTCACATCGGATGTATACTCTCCTGGAAGTATAGAGAAAACTATATTAGAAAAATATTCTCAAATTCTGGGATGCCAGATAGATTTATCATCGGAATTTAATGAATTCAAAATAAAAATCCCAATAGTTAGTGATGAAAGCTGAAATACATAATATAAATACTCTTAATGAGTTAGATGCTTTTGTAAAATATATAGCCCCGATTTTCGAAAAAGGGGATTTACTAGCATTAAATGGAGAAATCGGTTCTGGCAAAACCACATTAACAAAACACTTGATTAATTATCTTACTGCTACCAGAATTGATGAAATTAATAGCCCTACATTTAATTTATGCCAAACTTACTCAAACGAAGATCTTATAATATCCCATTACGACTTTTATAGACTTGATTACCTCCAAGAAATTGAAGAATTGGATATCAATGATTCAATTAAAAATAATTTCACAATTATTGAGTGGGCAAATAAATTTTCTTCAATTTTGCCAAAAGATCATATTGAAATTCAAATAGACAATAAATCTGATAAAAGAGAGTACAAAATATTATTTCATGGGGAATATGCAAAAAAGATTGCCGGTCATAAAAATAGGTTAAGTTTTCTATCAAATTCAAATTTAAATATTAAAAAAATTACAAATATGAGAGGAGATGCTTCCAAGAGAAAGTACTACAGAGTGAATGATGGTACGGAGAATTTTGTCCTCATGGATGCATTAGAAGATAGTATAAACAAAACAACAACATCAAAGACCATAACTGACTTCATTATTTTCAGGCAATACCTTGAAGATATTGGTTTGAGAGTACCTAAAATTTATGAATTTGATATTCAAAAGCAACTTATATTGGAGGAAGATCTTGGGCTGACAACATATGATGAGTTATATTCCAAACTTAGCTTTCAAGATCTTATTAATCCAGCTATTGAGTCACTGCTAATATTAGTACATTCCAATTATAAGAATATAAATGACCTTGATGGTAAAGCTTTTGAGCCACAAAATTTTGATGAAAAGGTATTTATTAATGAAAGTAAAATATTTATTGATTATTATTGGCCTTATGTCAAAAATTCTATCTGTCCGGAAGAGGAAAAGTATGAATTTTTGTCTATCATAGAAAATATATATTCAGATCTATCTACTGACAAGACACTAGTGCTAAGAGATTACCACTCACCAAATCTCCATTATCTGCAAAATGAAAAAGGTCATAAGAAGTGCGCCTTAATAGATTTTCAGGATGCCCTCTTGGGACATCCACTATACGATTTAGTATCTCTTGCTCAAGATGCCAGGTTTACTATTAGTGAAGACCAAGAAAGATATATTGTTGATACCTTTGAAGACAAATTTCTTTTTAATGATTTCCAACTCAGTAAGTCATCGTTCAATGAACAATACAAAATATTAGCAATACAAAGGTCCTTAAAAATATTGGGCATTTTCGCAAGACTTTCTTTGTTGGAGGGTAAAAATAACTATATAATACACATGCCAAGGGTTCTTGATTATATCAGACGCTCGATGGATTGTAGCTTATTAAATAATCTAACCCACTGGCTCAAGATTAATTTTAAGGATATATTTGATGTTTAGATCCTTCTTCCCTATGCCAAAAATTTTTTTTCCAGCAGCATTAGTATGGATAATATT
>Ga0213864_10000272_pt1 | contig 23176 bp, 17 predicted proteins | sample PICome_5_FD_160078 | JGI IMG/M metagenome (GOLD analysis project Ga0213864, IMG submission 160078) | Coastal seawater microbial communities near Pivers Island, North Carolina, United States - PICO247 | ecosystem: Environmental > Aquatic > Marine > Coastal | place: USA: North Carolina... | reverse complement strand
GCTTGTGTTGTTGAAGTCGACGTAACTGAAGACGTGACGGTCATCTGTACCACCGGTGGTAGCACAGTCGTCCGTGAAGGAGAGACCCTTCCACTCAGCACCGCTTTGTCCTTCGAACAGAACACGGTGCGTCGAGTTACCAGTTACCGTGACAGAGTCACAAGCACCATCAACGGAGATACCCTTGCCGGAAGCGACTTGAATGACGGTTCCTGGTTCAATGGTCAAATCTCCTCCACTGATGGAGAGGAAGTCACTGTTCGGGCTGATTCGGTACGGGGAACCTTCGTTGTCCCAGATACATTCGATGTTGTTGTTGGAACAGTCGAGATCGCTGTCGATGTCAGTACCCTTGCCTTCGAATGGCATGGCACGGACGTACACGCCACAATCTGTGTTGGTGTTGTCATAGCAGTAGTAACTGCTGTAGTAACCCCACCAAGGTGCGATTGTACCAGGTCGAGCTGCAGAGTTGCTCGAGTACGGCAATGATGGCATGTTGGTACCCCATGTGGTGATACCGCGCTCGAGAGCTGTGGAACCACTGTCAATCATGTAGAGGTAACCGTTACGGCCGATTCGCAATCGATCGTTGCTGTCATCTCCATCGAAAGACTTCTGGAAATAGTCAAACTGGAATCCAGACGGTAAGTCGATGTTCGCGTTACATCCGGTCTTGTACTGGTTCCAGTAGTATTGGTATGAACAGTAGTAACCAGTTGGTTGTCCGTTGGACGTTCCAGAGATAACTTCTGCAGCGTTGGTTACGGACTTGATACCTGTTGAGAAGGTCTCGTAGCCGTGGTCGGTACCGTCAGTGGAGATACGGAAGTTCGCCGTGTGCGGGTTTGCACCAGCCATGTATCCGCCACCAGGGTTTCGCATGGTGTCACCACGGGTTCGTGTGTGATCCATGTAACCAACTGTTGCGTAATCGTAGTATGCGTTACAAGACGAGTCGTACTTGAACTCGATTTCGTTCGTGACGTCATAGAAGATAACTTGGTAGTCACACAAGTATTGTGTGTTGTATCCCATGTCTCGCCATTCAACGATGAGCATCATGTTCGGGTCACCAACTTCGAAGGAGTTGGATGAAGTCGTCTGTGTGTTCACACCACTAGCAACAGTGGACGTATCGGTTGCAGTAGCGTAGTAAGTGACGTAGTCGCCACGCTCGAGCGTGGTGATTTCTGCAGACCAATCACATTCAGCATCGATACACTCACTTCGTTGCTTGCCAACTGGGTTGAGTTTCATGGAACTGTAGGTTCCGTTGTTGATGCTGTAGTAGAGTGTTGGACCTTCGCCGATCGTATTGTTAACGTTGAGACCCGATGGCGGGTCACCTGCATCAGAAATGGTGTAGGTGAAGGTACGAGTCTTGCTGTGCGAGTCTCGCATAACACCGTGGTCCATGTCAGGAGCGCTGGTATCTGGTGTTGGTGCAACGTTTCCTACCTTGTAGGTTGTTGTACCAGAGGATGCCATGCGTCCGTAGTATCCAGCACTAAGCGCAAATCCGCTCCACTTGTACGAGGAGGTCTGGTATGCGTAGTAGTAACCAGAGGAACATCGTGCGTTGGTGGATGTTGAACGGTAGAAGTAGTAGAAACCGTTGGTACCAGCACAGAGCCAGTTAGCCTTGGAGGTGCTGTAGGTTCCGTTCCAGTCGAACTTACCGAACGTTCCGGTGATGTCCAATCCAGAGAGCGGAATGTTGTACGCTGCGGTGTAACCGTAGGTGCTGACAGATGTTGCACCTGTTCCACCAGCAAGTTTGCCGGTTTCGATTTCGGGTGTTGAGTCACCAATACCGACCATACCCCACTTGTTGTCAGTGGCGTCGTAGTGGTAGATGAGGTTCATCTGAGGGCCGTTCTTTGCACTAATGGCAAGGAATCCACCGTCACCTTGGTGCATCTCCATTAGACCGGATTGGGTTCCACCGTAGCCGTTGTATCCGCTACTTGGGGTGGTTGTCCATTGCATCTTCCACTGCGAGTAGAAGTAGTAGGAGGACGAGTAGAAACAGGAGTAACTTCCTGTTCCACAGTTGGATACGTCCCACTCGAAGAGGTACTCATCGCTGTGGTCGTAATAGGTCATTTGTCGGTCGTGGTACCCTTGTGGGCTGTAGTAGCTACCAGAGTGTACATCTGTCTGTAGGACGGTGAACTTCTTGGCAGTTCCTGCATTGACGATGTCGTCTACAAAGAACCAGTGTGCGTTGCTTTCAACCCACGTGGATGGGTTGGTAGCGGATGCAGGAGGTACTGGGTCGTAACCGACGTTCGCACCGTTGGATCCTTGGTTCAGGTCTTGGAACTTCCAGTAGTACTCAACGTAATCGCCAGCGCTGATGTCGGGAGTGGTTGCCTTGAATCGGCAATCCGTAGCGGTTGTGCTGCAGGATTGGACAGTTGTTGCGCTGGTGGAGGCCCAGGTGCCGTTGTTGATGCTGTAGAACAACTTGACACCGTTGGTGGACGTTGTGTCGATACCGGAAAGATCGGTCAACTTTGTGAAGAAGGTTCGCTCACCTTCAACATACGAAGTGAGTCCAGAGTATGCTACGTGACTGGAGGTTGGGGCATCCGCGTCAGTACCACCTGAGTAAATGACTTCGAGGTAGCTGTTTGAACCACCGCTGTTGTATGCGTAGGTGTAGATGTAAATGCTTGATGTCATTCGAGCACCCATACCAACGGTACCCGAGTTTGTTTGAGCGTTCAAGATGTAGTTGTGCGAACCAGTGGACGAAGAACAAGCAGTACCTGCTGCGTTGTTGTTGTCACAGATTTCAGCTGTCCTCCATCCGGTTCCCTGGGAGTAGGTACCTGATGCTGCAGAGTTTCCAATAGAGGAAATCAACTTGCGCTCGTTGGTGTTGGAATTGGATCCAGACAACAAGTTCGCAGCGATAGCACCTGAACAGGAAGCGGAAGAGATACCGTAGTTGTATCGAGCGTCGGTTCCACAAGCCTCGAGGACTGCAGCGGTGATGCTGGTCGAGGAGGAACTGCCGTACCCGTAACTGACGTATTGCTTCCAGTTGATTTCTTCAACGGTTGCACCGCTTGGTAGAGCGGAGCTGGTACCAAAGTTGTAGCGGTGCCATGGGACGTAGTAGTACGAACCGTAGTAGCGATAGAGGTAGGAATAGGTACTGTTGTAACAGTATCCATAGTAGACGTAACAGTATCCACGGTTACCGCTCGTTACCTTGATTGTTGGATCAAGTGCGAGCGGGAAGGCTCGATCTTCTGACATCAACCAGTCCGATTCAACGGCGGTCGTCAAGAGAACCATAGGACCGTAAACTTGCACGAAGTAGGTGCCGATGTACGGCTCTTCAGCCATCTCTTCCATGACGACTGGCTCAGGGATGGTGGCCAGGAGTTCGCCAGATTCAAGATTGCGGATTTCAAGTTCGCCTTGGGTTGTCGTGATTTCTTCGCCGAGTGCAACGCCGTCCATGTAGAGGCCGTAGCCGATTGGCAGACGAATGGTCTCTGTCATACCGAAGTATGCTGCGATTTCATCGAGAACTGGGCGTTCTTGGATGAGGAGGTTTTGCTTGACTTGTGTCGTGTCGACAGCGTAGTCGAGAGCAAAGCCTTCTGCGAGAGGGTAACGAATCACGTTTCCACCGACTTCAACGTCGCCCATTGCTGGTTCAGCATGGTATGGCATTGGAGCGGTTCCTGTGATATCGATGGTGACGAGCATTGGGTTCAAACCAGTGACGATTGGATCGACGAATTGGTTTGGTTGGATGCTTACACCACTGGCAACTTCTGCACCGAATGTGGTTGTGAAGATGTTCTCTTTCACTTCCCACCCTTCAGGTGTTGCCATGATGTTGAGGTTGATGTCCTCAAAGGCCCCACTGTCAGCAAGGTAGTGCATTGGCTCATCACTTGTGAGCTGTGCAATCTTGCCATCCTCAGTGAGGAATCCCTTTGTGTTCGCCTGCCTCATGCCCAGGAGTTCCTGAGCGGCATCATACTCATAGGTTGTTTGTTCGATGGCGGCTGGCAACTTGAAGAAATCGTCAACTTCTGAGACGATCTCTGCATTGCTGACAGTTTCGGTTGCGGTGTTGTCCACTAGGCTTGTCATTGGCATGAAGGCCATCAAAGCACATAGTAGAACGGCAATTCCGATTCCACCCATTGCGGTTTTCGTTTTCTTATTCTTGTTTCCCAACATAGTCATTCACCCCATACGGACTGTATGCAAGTGCATCCACGTTCTCCGCCACTTATAGGCGTTGGGGTGCAAATTGTTTGATTTTCAAATTTCATCGACCAAAGGAAACGTTATACTGCGAGCGATTTTTTTATCTCAATGGTACAAACAATTTGTAAAATGAACATTTATTTTAATTCAAGATTTTCGATAATCTGTTGAAATGATCTCCAATGTTCTAACCGGGTTCAGAACATGAAAATAAAAAAAGGCCAGAGAGGGCGCCTGAACGCCCTCCCTGGCGGATTCTGTGCGCTCATGCACACAGATTACGACTTGTGTCGTTAGTCTGAGATCAGTAGTCCCAGTCCTTGTCTTCGCCGTCGCCACCGCCTCGTGAGAGGATAAAGGCTCCAGCGATGAAGGCTACAACGACGACACCGCCGATGGCACCCCAGGTCCAACCTGGGAGCTCACCGCTCGAAGCATCGTCACCGTCGGTGTTGTCATCGACGATCTCTCCACCTTCATTTGCCTTGAAGAAGGCAGCGTCAGCACCAGCATCTCCAGAGGATGATGCAGTTCCTGTGTTACCGAGGGCATCGACTGGCACAACTGCGAAGTACACTGTGTACTGTCCAGGAGCGGTGCTCATCATGACATCTGCAGTCATGGTATCAGCGCTACCTGTGTTGACACAGGTTGTTGGCATGTTTGCCGCATCGAAGGCTTCACGATTCTTGTAACAAACGTTCCAAGATGCAACGTCATCGGTAGTTCCTGTTGCGCTCCATGTGAGCGTCCACTTGTCGCCAGCTTCCGTGACGGAAACACCGGTTGCTGCGGCGTTGTCGACTTGCTTGTCAGCCACGACAGTAGCAGTACCGATTGGCGTGCTGCAGAGTCCGTCGTTGTTGCAAACGGCAACCTCAATGGCGTAGGATTCTCCGTGGGTTGTGGATGAACCACTGTAGGTGTACGAGGAGGTACCTCGATCCAAATCGACCTCGAAGTCGACACCGGTTCCCATGATGCTGATGGAAATCTTATCACCAGCAAGAGGAGTTCCAGTGAGTCCCCAGTTCATGACAAGGTCTCCACCCACACCAGGAGCAGCGTTGAAGCTGCCAATGGCTGCGCTTGGCGGATCCTTCGCCTGAAGCGGAGCATCGACCAACATCAACTGTCCAGCAGGTAGTGTACCGCCGGATAGAACGGCTGAGAGAACGGACTTCGTTGAGTCTTCTTCGCTGTTTGTTGCTCCGTCTGCGAGGAGTTGTGTCAAGGCAGGGTTGTTGCAGCTTGTCGAGTACCACAACGACGATGCACCAAGTGCAGAGTCAAAGGTCAAGTCGATGCTCTGAGCGAGGACATCTGTTGCACCATAGTTGGTCTCAGGAGCGTAATCGATGACTGCAATAGGCGTGTACTTTCCACTGAGGAGGTCGTCCAATCCCCCGTTTGGATCTGGCAAGTCGATGCTTGCACAGTCATCGGCATCTCCATCAGAAAGTTCGATGGTGAAGCCAGCTTTGTCGAAATACGTCAACGAGTAGTCCATTGTAATTCCACTGTCCGTTGTGTTTGTTGCGACTGCATCGTTCCAAATTGTGACTTGGATTGTTTCAGTGACGGAACCACCGTGTGCGTCCGTTACGGTTACATCAACTGGGAAGAGTGTGACGAACTCCTGAATGATTGGAGTTGTGCACGTTCGAGCAACGCCACCCACTCCTCCGCAACCTGCGAGCGGGGTGCTTGAAGCGCCACCGACCCAAGTGTAGGTCAGTCCTTCACCTGTCACGTCATCTGCATCAAACACAGACACTTCGAACTCAAGCATGCTTTCCATTCCAAGGAAGAGGTCGCCTTGGGTGACGAGGTCAAGAGAGGAAATAACCGGGAGGTTGTTTCGAACTTCCTTCTCCATGGAGACGAGGTTGTTGCTTGGCTTTTGGTCTGTGACCTTGCTTTCCATGATCAAGTTGGCCTCGATGGTGTAGGTTCCAACGTCGAACTCAACCATCATGCATGCGTGTCCTTGGTCAAACGCCATTGGCCCTGTTCCAAGTTTGGCGTAGTTGTAGGATGGCTCAACGCCTTGCAGGCATGAATTGACTGTATCAGTTATGACCTCGTTGGTGTCGAGGTTCGTGACGGTAAACGTAATGTTCCAATCGTACAACTCAGTTGAAGTGGAACCACGGTGTTCGACAGCAGCATCGATGTACGATGTACCAACAGATAGATCACCAGGCTCACCTGCACCTACTGTGAAGGTTGCAATTCCAGTTCCATCGTTGTTGTATCCTTGGTTGACGGTCAACATTGAGATTCGGATGTCGTGGAAGGTGCTGAGCGTTCCTGTGATTTCATCAGCATTGTTCCGAGTAATTGCATCCTTCGTGAACGATTCTTCACAGAAATCGCTGTACACTTCCTCCACCGTTTCATTGCTACCATCAGGGTTTGTGATGATTGTTGTATTGGTGCGGATGCAGGATTCAAACTGCCCATAGAGCGAGTAGCCACCAAGCGAGACATCAACGCTGTAAGCAGCATCGGTGTTGCTTGAATCAGGAGTTACTGAACCTGCGTATGTCCAAACACCGTTGTTGACGTCGTTTGACATGATGGTTCGAACCTCCGTTATGTTGTCCGTAACGTCGGTTTCGTTTTGGTAAACCATGACGACTTGATCTGTTCCTACGTTCACCGAGTGAACCAGAGTACCGAGCGTAGCTGCCATCAAGTCAAATCCATTTGGACCTTCTGCGGCTGAGACCTCACCGGAAACATCGATTTCCATCGAAAGGTTGTGGGTGATGAAATCAGTTGAACCGTTGAGTTTAACGCTGATTTCGAAATTCTTTACGCCTTCGCCAGTTGCAACAACGGAACCATCTGTCCATTCGATGTCAACTTCGATGTCGAGGTAATCAACAACTTCGACATAGACTTGTTGAACATCGTTTCCTGGATCAACATCTTGGTTTGAGTAAACCTCGATTTGAATGACATAGATACCAGCGGCAGGCGTCCAAGTAGCATCGCCACCACCGTACTGGAGGGTGGTTTTACCGCCCTTGAAGACTGCACCTGCAGCGAGGGATTGATCATCACAAACGCTAACATCGTCACAAATGACGTCAGGGTTATCGAACTCAATGTCCGCTCCCGATGCGTCCTTAGCAAGCATGAGTGGGTTTCCATCGCCATCAGCGATCCAAACAGCTGCTTTGTAACCAAGTTCAGTAATGGCTTGGTTACCAGAATTTTGGATGAAAACTTCGAAGGTCGTGTCTTGACCGACGAAGAGTTCATCACGGCACTCTGGGTTGCACTGGGTTTCTTTCGGTGAAGTAATCGCAACGAGTTCTGCGTCAGCACCGTTGCGGGCTCCAGCATCTTCGATTACTTCGGTTGTTTCTAGATGTGTGATGTCGATGTTCGCCATGAGGCTAGCAACCAACAACAGCACGAGCATTACAGGGGTAATTTTTCTCATGTCATATCCTCCAATATGGGCGGTATCTCGCCCTACGCAAAACGACGTATATATACTATGGGTGCGATTATTATCGGAAATGAAGATAAAATTCAAAATCGGCAAAAACAAGGAACTGAAAGCTAATCGCAAGTTTAGTTGAACGAACGTAAGGCTTCAGATGGCTCGATGTTTGATGCAGACCGAACTGGAGAGAAGGTGGCAAGATACACCAAGGCTGCACCACCTACCATTACCCAAACAACCGTGGCCCACGGCAGAACAAGTGCAGCACCTTCCTCTTCCCATATCGCTGAATGAAGCCCAACGTGGAACATCAATGCAACAACAATGCCGTTCAAGATTCCGAGTAAGGAAACCCATCCGATCTCGATTAGGTGGACACGCATAACCATGCCCTTCGTGAAACCGAGCGCACGCAACATTCCGATGTGCTTTCTCCGTTCGGATACCGAACGATAAGTAACAACACCGATTCCTGCGATGCCGATGATGAGTCCAATCGCAAGGTATCCTTCAAAGAGGGCAAGTATGGAGAGCACCAGTGCTTGAATAAGTGCCACATCCTCAGCAATCAACGAAACGTCGACACCTTCTTTTTCCAAATCCATTCGAAGATGTTCGGCGAGTTCTGTTGCAGCTTCACGCTCTGAAGCAGATTTTCCCGCTGCTGAAAAATATCGCACTTCGCTTGCATCAAACCCATCCGATGCCTCGCTGTCTTCGGAAACCGAAACGTAAACTCGTGTCAGCGAACCGTCGTACTGTTCAATGACAGGTTCAGATGGCATCCACGCACCTGCAGAAAACAAATACGATGATTGCTCAAGGATTCCTCCAACCATCATTTCCCGCCGATGGCTTGGTTGTTGAGCATCGATGATCGTGATGTTTTCTCCTACTTTGACCGAAAAGACACCAACGTTTGTTCCATCAAGAGAAGATTCCAATCCAAACGAAGCATCAACAAAGACAACATCGCCACGTGAAAGCATCTTCGTCCATGCTTCTTCGGAAGAATCGCCAAGTGAGGAATCCCAGATGTGGAGCGGTAAACCCCCGTGCTCAGCAAACCCATCATCAACACCTCGAAGAATGTACGGAGAACGCTCTTCTTGTTGATTCTCAATGAATGCTTGTGCACGATAGACCCGTCCAACACCATCGATGTTCGCTTGGTTGGTCTTCTCAAGACCCCATTCTTCCACAGAACCCTCCAGTTGCAATGGACGTGAACGTGATGCTGAAAGCATTAACTCAAATTCGCCCTCGGATTCTTCAACAAACGAACTGGAGTAATTTTCGAACTGAAGCGTATAACCACTCAAAACAATCACTGAGAATACGGTGATGGAAAACATGCCCATTACAACTGCGGTGCGCAATGGTTTGTGTAAGGGATAGGAAAGAGCAACGGGCACAACTGCGCCACTTCGGAACGAGGCGAGGCGAAGGATGCCACGGATCATCAGTGGCGCTAACGAAGCAAGAACCAAGACGCCTGCAAACACCTGGACCAAGCCAATGACGATGAATGAAAATTCATTGGGCGTCAAACCAGAACGAACAGGGTCGAAGGAAGAGGGTAACGCAGTCCAAATCAGAAGGAAAACGCCGATGAAACCGATCGTTTTGCGGGGTGCTTCTCGGAAGGTTGGCAGCGAGCCATCCGAGAATCGCTTCGCTCGAAGAACTGGAACAATCCAAAACACAATCGGGCAGATGAAGAGAACAATGCAACAGCCGAGAACAATCCAGACGCTGTGAGCGAAGGTTCCACTACCGAGAACATACAAACCGGAAGTAACGAAGGTCATACCCAAGGCACCAATCACAAAGACGTACAGCCCCCAAGGGACGTGTTGAGGCACACGTTGTGGTACATTTTTCAACGCATGAACGATGATCATTCTCGAAGACCAGAGAGCCGATGCAAACATCGTTATCATTGCAATATGGAAGCCCCAAAACCATCCTGCGAGGATGGATGAAGCGTCGACGTGGAAGGAAAATACGTCAGCCCCTGCTGTGGCAAATACGCTCGAAAAGCCAATTCCAATGAACCAAGCAAGTCCTACCCCAGCGAGGGAACCAATCATACATCCAACCAGGGCTGCAATGGAACCTTCAATCATCGCAACATATCGCAAATCCGAGCGCGTCATACCGAGAGCTCGAACCGTTGCATACTCCTTTTGCCGAACATCGAAAAGCATGGTGATGATGGTAATGACGAGGAGAATGCCTGCTGCAATCGTAAACGAACCAAAGACAAGGAACATAGCAGATAACACACCAGATGATGCTTCTGCTTGTTCGAGTGCGTCGATTTTGACAGCCTGAACAGAGAGGAACAAATCATCGACACCCATCATGGAGTCAAGATGCAATTCCAATGCCAACATCTCATCGTTCGAAATGTTGCTCAACACGAGCATTGATCGCTCGTTCTGCTCAGCAGCTGCTAAGAATTCAGCGTCGTTCATGTTGATGAGTCCAAGAATTACTGCATCCAAATCGGACAGTGATGAGAGACGGTCATCATCAACAAACGAACCGTTGATCGTCAAATTCAAGGATTCGTCCGAACCAAATGCGTACTGAAACAAACCCGAGGCCGTAACGTTTCCTTCTTCGATGTTTGAGAGTGGTTCAAGCCGCTCACCGATGCGAATCTCACCTTCATCGACCAAGAGTGAAGAGGCATCACCATCAAGCGCGAAAAACATCTGTGGAAGCGTTCCAAATCCTCCAGCATCCGAGAGAATGGGCAGGCGCATGGATTGTACAGAATTGTCCTGCATCGAACGAAGAACCATTCCTGAACCCTCAATGCACCAAGCATGTGTAAGATTGGCTTCAGTGCCTGTGCCTGGACAGACCTCAGGCACTTCTATCGTATTCAGCGGCCATTCACCAACTCCGATTTCAACAAACGATTGTTGTTCATCCGAAAGCGATTTCTTGTAAAACGACTCGCTGAGGAGCCCTTCGATTCGAAGGTAGAGATCGTTCTCATCGACTTGAAGTTCCCAATCCAAGACGGTTGAAGGAAGGCTGAGGTTGAGCAGGGTTTCACTGACGCTCGCATCAACAACATCACCGTACCAGAGCATTGGCAAAGCGTTCGCTTCAATCGCAAACCAAGTGCTCGATTGAGAGACAACAGCAACCATCGCTTTGTCCTCAAGTACGAATGTTGTTTCTTCATCATCAGATGCGTTTCCGACGACCAGGCCTCCCCCATAAGCCGCGAAGCCGAATCCTTGATCGATGGATACGTCATTGATGATGTCACCACTGGGCACACGCCATACCCATGAGGTACTGTTGGTTTCAAAGCCAAATCCAGAAGGCCCCCAATGCCATAGTGTTTCATCTTCAACCAGAACACCATCCAAGTCACCATCTGCAAGCGTCAAAAGATTCTCTGAAGCAGCCTCAAGGCCAATTAACGGAACTTGAAGCACCTCCATCATCGCTGAATTGGAGGCCAGCGAGGTTCTGTTTTCGGCAAGGCTACCAACGATTCGAGGTGAAAGTCGGCCTAACCCGTTGGTCGATGCAATCGTGACTGCGTCGCCTTCCGTAATGAATTGAAGACCTGATTCGTTTGCTCCAATACTTTGGTTGAGTGTTTGCACGATGCTTGTCATGACTGGGTCAACAGCCGAGCGTTCTTCATTGACGCCTTTGAGTGAAATCCGAATGGAAGTCACATTCCCTTCCGCCTGTTGCCATTGTTGGGCGGTGAGTAGATCGGTAAACATGGCCGGCGTGGTCGTACCAGCAAGTTGGCCTTGGCCTGCCATTGGAACCACTTGATGAATTGAAAAATTCTCCTCAACCCGTTCGATTCCGTCCTGGTTTCGAACATACCATCCCAGTTGAATCTCTTCACCTACATCAACTTCAAGTTCGTCAGCAAAGACTTGATTGACAACAATCTGAGGGGATGACGAAAAACGATTCACTTCTTCCAATTCAAACCAGGTCAGGCCATGTTCTTTGGAGCCAATTCGAACACCATCGTGATGCTCTAGGGCAAACCAAGCCACACTCGGGTCAGCGAGTTCTTGCGCCGTTACGACCGATGTCGAAACAACCCGACCAGCCTGCACGTAATCGATGTTCTGCACATCAGCGTCCCGAAGGCTACTGACGAGTGATTCTGGCATCTCAATCACCTGACCTGAAGTAGCATCAAAGCCTGAGATCAGGACATCAGTGTCGCCCCAAGCCGCTTCAACTTCTTCTCGAACCGTTTGGTCGAGTGAATCACCCACAATGAGTGATGAGGATATGATTGCTGAACCGATCATCAACCCTGCCATCAGAAGTGCTGCTTGCCTCTTTTTTCGAACAAGTTGTTGCCATGACAACCGAAAAGCGAGCAATCTCCTTGGGGATACAACAGCCTGAATGCCGAGTAAACTCACAGAACCAAACATCAAGCCACCAACAAACCCGTTCATGGTTGTGAAACCGAGCCATAGAAGGATGAAATATGTGAGAATACCATCAGCAAGAGGTGTGATGACAATGAGGGATTGAGCGCCCCGTGTGCATTCTTTCCTCAGACCATAGGCTGCGCCAAGTCCTCCAACAAAAAGGAGGAGTGCAAGGAGCAGTAGAAGCAACACCCCTACTCCTCCTCAATCAATTCCTCGAGAAAACGCCCGTCGGACATTCTTCGAATCGAATCGCATTGTTGCGCAATCGATTCATCGTGTGTAACAATGAGAAAGGTTGTATTTCCAACATTGCAAAGCGTTCTGAGGAGGCGAATGATGGAAGCAGATGTTTCAGCATCCAGATTTCCAGTGGGTTCATCGCAAAGAACAATGGTCGGACGATGGACGACGGCTCGAGCAATGGCAACGCGTTGTTGCTGACCACCTGAAAGTTCGGCTGGGCGATGTTCGAGACGATCCCCGAGGCCAACTGCAGTCAGCGCCTTTGTTGCCTCCTGGCGGGCTTCATTCGCAGGTCGACCTTGAATGAGTAAGGGCAATTCGACGTTCTCCAAAGCGGTCATGACTGGTAGAAGATTGAACTCTTGGAAAATGAAGCCCATGTGTTTTCCACGAACTCTCGTACGTTCATCATCGCTTGAACCGTAGAGATTTTCTCCATTGACCATGACGATTCCAGAATTCGGCTCGTCAATTCCTGAAAGAACGTTGAGTAAGGTCGTCTTCCCACAACCCGATGACCCCATGATGGCCACCATCGAACCTTGATTGACGGAAAGGGAGACATCTTGGACAGCCTGGATGACCGACTCCCCCGACTCATACAATTTCCATAACCCCTCAGCATGAAGTGCGAACGCCATGGAGAACCATACGGCTACGTATTGATAAACTGCCGCATCGACCTTGCTCCATGTCATCCGGATATGTGCGCATTCTTGCCTTCGGACCCATTGCAGAGGCTATTGGTTCTCGCACATCCAAAGTTGAATGGAGAGAGGGTCTCAGCATCGAGGACATTGTCCATGAATTGGAGATGAGCCATTGGATTGGACAAGGCCTAGCTGTGGCCTTGAATGGCGAGCGTTGCCCCATTGATGTTCATTGCCAACAAGGGGACGAAGTCGCTCTTCTACCACCTGTATCCGGTGGCTGAATACGGGCAATTCTCGTTCATCAATGGCAAGTCTTGAAAGCCTCAAGCGCTAGGGCAGGTTGGGGAACTGCATGGCCTTTAGTCCGGGACCGCTTGAAATCATCATCCTGCTTGGAATCTTCTTCATACTCTTTGGTGCGGAGCGATTGCCCAAGATGGCCAATGCCCTTGGACGTTCAAAAGGCGAATTCCACAAAGGACTCAATGAGGCAACAACGATGGCAACAATTACTGATTTGGAAGCAGGTGGAAAAACGCCTGACCAGGTTCTCATGGATCGTGCAAAGGCCGTAGGAATCGACCCGACCGGCATGGCAGTCGATGAACTTGAAAAGAAAGTTGCAGCGCTCGAATCCCTAAGTGCTGAAGATTGATTAGGCTCGCTTCAGTTTCATTGGAGAACCGCATCGGTCACACAGTTTAACGTCATCCTTTTTTGATCGGGATGCTTCTGATGAAACCTCTTCCGTCTGTCGACATCCAATGCAGCGTAAGACCCATTTCCATTGTTGTTTTCCTCCGTTCGTCATCACGCCCTCGACATCGATGCCTGCTTCTCTTGCAACGTTTTTCATCCGATAGTCGTCGGTGACGAGACTGGTTTGAGTTGCAATAGCGAGCGCTAGTAAATCGATATCAACATCCGAAAGCCGGGGCAAGTCGCCAGTCTTTGCCGCAAGATCAAGGGCGACCTGTCGCTCATCCGTACTTGCTGATCTCCAATCCATATCCAACGTTTCAATCAACATCCAACGTTGCTCATCAACGCGAGACAACTCTGTTTGTTGAAGTCTGGAGACGACTTGCCCACGACATCGCTCTATCGGCCAATGGAGCAGAGCACTGGTATCAAGAACGGCCATGGACGAAGGGTAGGGAATAAACGTAAAGAAGACGTCGATGACCCATATCCTCAAGAAGCCGAAACGGTACCTCTCTTCATGATTGGAGAGGAATTCATTCTTGAGTTCTTCAATCAGTTTGGACCGTTTGCACTCGCATTGCTTTCATTCACAGAGGCCATTATCCAACCAATTCCGCCCGATGTCATGTTCCTTCCAATGGCTTACGATGAACGAGACAGTGCAGGAAGGTTGCTTTGGCTGTGGTTTATCGTCACCTTTGCTTCCGTCATTGGAGCTATCGTTGGACATGCCCTTGGAAAACGATACGGAGCCAGACTTCTCGACCGGTTTGGAAAACCTGAACATCGTAAGCGTTTGGAATATCTATTCGAGCGTTACGGAACATGGGGGATGTTCATCGCCGCAGTATCGCCTCTTCCATACAAGGTGTTTGGATGGATAGCAGGTGCAAGCGACATGAAACTGCAACCGTTCATTCTTGCGGGAATTTTTGGAAGAGGTCTACGATTCGGATTGGAAGCGGTGCTGATTTACCTGTATGGTGATGCTGCGATGGATGCTGCACAATGGTTGCTCGATCGTGAAATCTTCATGGCTGTCATCCTCCTTGCTGCAATAGGAGTTTTCTATTGGTGGTTTAACAGACAAGGCTCCATGGATTCTGCAACATAGAGGTGTTGGTTTGGCTGTTGAAACCGGAGCATTCCTAGGCCTTCTCACGATTTTGAGTGTTGGTATTTTTACACCTGGACCAAACAATATCACAGCTATTTCACATTCTGCCGTTCACGGGGCAAGGAGCAATGTCTCCTTACTTGTTGGAATGGTTGTTGGTTTCATCTTGGTTCACCTCATCATAGGATTAACCGTGGAACAAATTGACAAAGATTCGACCCTTTTTTCCTTCTTGGAGTGGTTCGGACTCCTCTTTTTTGTTCTTCTCGGCGTAATCATTCTGCGATTACCAATCGAACGCTTATCCGTTGATGAAAGTATACAAAGAATCGACTACCGCCATGGTATTTTGCTCCAATTTGTTAACGGAAAAGAATGGGTGTTTGTATCGGTTATTATGATCGAATTCTTGGAAGGTTTTGGTGGAGGGATAGGTGGAATCCTTCTCATCACTTCGATCACAACCACAGGAGGACTTCTTTCTATGATTCTTTGGACCATGCTTGGACATAGACTCATGGATACGCTTCGTCACGAACGACGTGGCAAAGTCATGATTCGATGCCTCGCAGGAGCAATCTTCGTCTTTGCAGGATTGGGTTTGGTTGGACAATTAGTCTAAATTTCTGGATTGCTCATACCAAGCCTTGAGTATGTTACCTTCAGCAAGTAAAAGATGTTCTGCAATCGTACCTTGCTTGCGATTCATTTGTCGTGCAATGTCCTGTTGCTTGCATTGACGAGGGTGGTCGTAGTACCCCATGTGAATCGCAGTTTCCAACACTTGCTTTCGCCGAGGTGACATATTTGGAGCGGTTAACCACTCACCTTGGTATGCTTTGTTCACTGTCAGCGTAAATCGAGACCCGAGAAGTTGTTTGATATCTTGCAAAAATTTTGAGAGCCCGCGTGGTGTACCTTGCATGGAAAGCACCAATTGCTTCTTTTCAATAAGGATTGGAGGGATTGGCCATGCATCTTTTTCCCCTGAAATCAATCGAGCAATGGGGCCACTCATTCTCGCTGTAAACAAGACCTCTTTTCCATCGGCATGAAGAACATCGATGACCTTAACTTCAGGGATTGAGTCGACTTCCTTTATCGATCGATTGTTCAATAACGTAGCACAGAACAGCATAACAGGTGACGAATCCGAGATTTCAACGATTCGAATAAACGAAAGTTGTTCAAACATGTTCACAAGTCCACCCGATGGTAAATCGATAGCATCTTCGTATTGAATGATGAATTGCATCTTTGAGAGCATAGCATCACCCGTTATGATAGGGTCTTCGAAGGGGTATCTATACGTAACGTAAGAAAACAAAGACGAAAAGTTTCCAGGTGCTCGTGCCGGGATTCGAACCCGGGTCAGCGGGATGAAAACCCGCGATGATGGACCTGGCTACACCACACGAGCCAATGACCTCCCGTGTCACCTCTTGTTCATAACCGTTGGCCATCCAAATCTTGTGTAAGTGACCCGTTTCGTTATTGCAAAAGTCGACTTAACAAATCATCCATCGTATCTTGCGAAAACGATTTTGATTTGTTGAGAGTCATGGTACGACCAATCACATTACTTCCGAGGAATGAAAATTGATGTCGCATGGCCATCAGACAATGAGCACCGCCCCCACCGCTATGGGATGCAAGCAGGACGGTTCGGTTGTTGAACAATCGACGAAAATCGTCGCTTTGTACCGAAAGCCAAGCAATCGTGTTGTTGAGTGCAGGTGGCATAACGCCATTATATTCAGGAGCACAAACAATCAATGCTTCTGAATTGAGAAGAAGATCTGAAAGTTCTGACGTATCTGGAGCTTGAATTGAATCACCATCCAGTTCAGGAATGTATACCGGCCAATGGAGTGTCGTTAAATCAACGATGTTCGAATTCTTGCCGAGTTTCTTCAAACTCTCCGAAAAGCGGTGAGCAAGGTCGAGATTTTTTCCTGAGGAGGCTGCAAGAACCAACACATAGGAATCCATGCTGTACGACATGGCCTGTTCTATTTCAATCGTTGGTTCGTGTGTAAATACCATGAATTGAAATACGTCACACGATAGGGAATCACTATGTTCATTGAATTACTTGAACAACATCAAGGCAATTTTCTCATCTTTACGGGACGTTTTTGTGGGTATTGCACCGCTGCAAAGCGATTGCTTACGCAGAAACAACTCCCGTTTGTTGAGATTTCATTTGATGAAAACCCTCCTGAACTTCGTGACGAAGTTGTCGAAGCAACCATGCACAGAACCGTCCCTGTTATCTTTGATATCCGTGGCGAGGAACGAATCTTCGTTGGAGGATTTGAAGAATTGAGCAAATATCCGCTCAACTGACGAAGGTATTCAACCAATCTTTGAGAACGTCATGATGCTCGGTTGGGATCATATGTCCCTTCTGATGCTCAACCAATTCGACACTCCATCCAGCTCCCTCAAAGAGGTGGGCAACAGCCCAGCCATCTTCAATTGGAACGCGTACGTCCCGAATACCATGCATCCAAAACATTCGTTTCTTGTCAAGTTCTTCCAGGCGTAGACGCAATTCCATCGGTCGAACCAAACGTGTTCCAAGTGCAACAATACCGACGATTCGATCGGCAAGAGGCAATTGCAACATTTCCTGAGCCATCGCTCCTCCCTGTGAAAAGCCTCCAACGACGAGTGGTCCCATAGGTGCTTCTTCTGCAATCAACTTCTCGAGTTGAGAGAGCGATGAGTCAACATCCATCAACTCTCGTCGGGAAAGTTGGAGCCGGCGCGTTACATCCGGATCTTCATCCTCATAGCGCCACCATGTTTTCCCACGACGAGGGTGGTCGAAACGCGCATCCGGAACGAGTAATGTCCAACCTTCTGGAAGGATTTTTTCTGCGAATGGTCGCATCATCTCAGCAGTTCCGGTCATCCCATGCATCATGATGAGTGTAGGCATGAGCGTCACCTCACAACGTCCACTGGAACACGAGTGCTCCGGCGACTTTGAGATGAATGAACGAAGACGGTCCACGAACAGTTACTGTCAGTGAATAATCTCCGGAATTTGATGGAATGGTTCCAATCGCTCCTTTTTCAGTCGCTCCAGAACCCCATGCGCGCGTGAGTGGAGATGCTCCTGCATGATCTTTCATGGTGAGTGATCCCGATGCGGCACCGTTTGAGGCAATCTCGACATCAAGATACCAAACCAAGGTATCCCAATCACCTTCATCTGGATGCCCAGCATCAAGGAACGAGTCGTAAATCTCCTGGTCGTTCTCCTCGTACAAACGATCGATGAGATCTCGTGCTCGATAAAAGAAAACATCACCCTCATAGTTGGAGCGAGCGATGTTCAAGTCCATGCGGAGTTGAATGGTTCCGTCACCATCCCTCCAGATGAGACGCTCGAGGAAGCCTTTGCTACCACTGAATGTGTAGGATAATTCGTGACCTTCTTCTGATTCTGCCTCAACTCGGGCGTTACCGTTGTCGAGCGAGATTGTCGTAGCATCCCATTCTTGTCCAAGAAGCGTGAACGACCACTCATCACCAACAGACCATGGGAATGAGAATACTTGTTGTGGTTCACCGTTTTCGTAGACGGCCAATTCGTCAATTGTCATTCGACCAAGAAATGGATTGTGATTGATGACAGCATGACGTTGCGCTTCACGCTCCGACGAAATCCCGAGAACATATTCTCCCGAGGCGTTATCGATCTGAGCAACAACAAGGCGTGCACTGTCTTCACCGAATTGAGGCGTAATGAACGTGTAAAGCCAGTTTTGCCCAACATTCCATTCAGGAAGTTGCTTTTCTTCCTCCGTCATGCTGTTGGTTGAACCTGATGAAGCATCATTGCTGGTACAACCAGCAAGGCTCATGCAGAGCAGCAAGGCAACCAAGAACAGGCTACGATGCAATGCTTGCATGGTTTGGCCTATCGACCGCTGTTCAAGAGGCTAACGCTTGAACGTCTCATAGGAGTCCGTTGTCCGTGAGCTTGCCAGTACCAGCAAGAACAACTGCAACAATGGACATCAGTTTGATGAGAATGTTAAGCGATGGTCCCGAGGTGTCTTTGAACGGGTCACCGATGGTGTCACCGATAACAGCAGCATCGTGGGCGTCGTCACCCTTCTTTGCACCAGGGATGTGATCTTGTTCAATGGCTTTCTTGGCGTTGTCCCAAGCACCACCAGCGTTGGCCATGAAGAGTGCCATCAAAACACCGGTTACAAGAGATCCAGCGAGCATTCCACCAAGTGCGGCAGTACCGAGTCCAAATCCGATAACAACTGGAGCGACGACTGCTACAACACCAGGTCCAACCATCTCACGGAGTGCTGCCTTCGTCGAGATGTCGACACAGGTTTGGGAGTCTGGCTTAACGCCTTCCTTTCCTTCGAGGAGTCCTGGGATTTCCTTGAACTGTCGTCGGATTTCAACAACCATGTCACCAGCAGCCTTTCCAACCGAAGTCATGGTCATTGCAGCGACAACGAACGGCAGTCCACCACCGATGAGGAGACCGATGACGACCATAGGCTCTGTCAAATCAAGGTTGACACCACCAACGGAGGTTGTGTACGCGGCGAAGAGGGCGAGCGCTGTCAGGGCAGCAGATCCGATAGCGAATCCCTTACCTACAGCAGCAGTTGTGTTTCCAATCGAGTCGAGTTCGTCAGTAATCGCACGGACATCGTCTCCAAGTCCACTCATCTCTGCGATACCACCTGCATTGTCAGCAACTGGTCCGTAAGCATCGACAGTCATCGTGACACCAACGGTAGCCAGCATACCCATGGCAGCCATTGCGATGCAGTAAAGACCGTATTTGTCTCCACCGAATTCATTGGCTCCGAGGATACCAAGTGCGATGAGAACGACTGGAATGAACGTGGACATCATTCCGACAGAAAGACCTGCGATTGCATTGGTTGCAGGGCCAGTCTTGGACATTTCACCAATGTGAGGAATAGCTCGAGTCTTGATTCCAAAGACCGGCTCGATACCGGTGTAGTACTCAGTAACAAGACCGATGAGAATACCAACAACGCTTCCGAGAACGACAGAGTGCATGATTCCGTATTCTACAGCGATGAGGCCTTGTTGAATGGCGAGGTAACCACCTGCCCAGAAGAGAATTGCTGCAATGAAGGTAGTATTTCGTAGAGCAGCTGCTGGGTCACTACCGTTCTTGAGGAACGTCATCGAGAAGACACCAATGATGGATGCAGCATATCCGATGAATCCGAGAAGAATCGGCATAAGCACGTAGTCTACTGCCATGACCTTGTTGCCATCTGCATCGAGGTCGCTTGCAATGATCATTGCGGCAATGATTGAACCAACAAAGGATTCGAAGATATCTGCACCCATACCAGCAACGTCACCTACGTTATCACCGACGTTGTCAGCAATAACACCAGGATTGCGTGGGTCGTCTTCTGGAATACCTGCTTCGACCTTTCCAACGAGATCGGCTCCGACGTCTGCTGCCTTGGTGTAAATTCCACCGCCGACACGGGCGAACAGTGCAATGGATGAAGCACCCATTCCAAAACCTGCAGCGGCTGAAAGCGTGTTGCCGTCTTCAGCACCAAGCCAGAATGCGATAAGTGAGATACCGAGCAGACCGAGTCCACCGACGGACAATCCCATAACGGCTCCACCGTTGTACGAAACTGCGAGTGCGCCTGCTTGACCGTCGTTCTTAGCGGCCATAGCAGTTCGGCCATTCGCCGAGGTTGCTGAACGCATTCCAGAGAATCCTGCAAGAACTGAAGCAATTGCACCTGCAAAGAAGGCAATGGCCGTATCAAGGTCGTTGAGATAGGCAAGAACTGCACCGACAACTACGACGAAAATCGATAGAATCCGGTATTCTGCAAAGAGGAACGCCATGGCTCCCTTTTGAATTTCGTCCGTAATATCTGCGACGACTTCGTTGTCGATCTTCACTTTCGTTACTTGTTTGTAGAGGTACAAAGCAATCAAAAGTCCTACGGCACCTGCGCCTGCTGCAATTAAGGGTATATTGTCCATCATAAGGTACACCTGTGCTTCGCCCGACCTTAGAACCCCTCATAAGAGATTCCCTGCGATAATAGGTATCAAACGCTACTTTTGAACCCCCATTCTTTACGCCGATGGGTTCTACATCCAATCGTTGAAAGAGGGGGAACTCGTCGGAAGGACATGGGCATCAGTGCAGAGGAGATCTTGGCTGAGATTGGCCCCGTTCAGGAAATTCTTGATGCACATGATGGCGTAGTTACCGTTCTTGACACAAGTGATGGCAACATCATGCTCTCACTTGACGGAGGTTGTAATGGATGTTCATCCACGCCAATGACGGCTATGCAAATTTACTATTCCCTCAAGAAACTCGATGCTGTCAATGATGTGATTTTTGTCAATGGAGAGCTTCCTGAATACATGCGTACGTTCATCAATCAAAAAATGGAGAAGGAAGCATCAGAATCATCTGACGATGGTCCTGGCGAAATCGTATGATTACTCCTCCTCAACGTGTCTCCCGATGCTATGAGGATTTGCTCCAAACGAGACATTTTCCCCTTTGATGTTCATTCGAGCAGCAATAGCGAGAACGATACAAACGATCGAAAGTGGACGTGGCAAGTAGTTCGAACCCCATAACGAACCCCCTGCCAACGATAGCCACCACAACGATGCCGCTGCAAGAAGAAGTGATGTGAAAATAATGTTCTGGACGAGGAGTTCAGCCTTTTCCGAACGTGAAAACGTTGCAACAAACATGAACAAGATTGCCGAGATGCCACAAAAAGTTTGGACGAGCATGGAGATGAACTCGACTTCGACCATGAATCAACCAGACGCAGGAGGTTTTTGAAACAACCACTTGCCATCCTTTTTGAGGCGTGGACAACAGAAGACATCATGGCAGGCAGTGCGTTCAAACTTCCGAAGGCTCGAGCGAGCGGTGCTCCGTATTTTTCTCGCAACCAAGTAGCCGCTGTTCTTCATCAGGTCGCTGTCCTCCTCGAACTCCAAGGTGCGAATGTCTTTCGAGTACGATCGTATCAAAACGGGAGCCGTATGATTGGAACAATTACGGAAGACCTCCACGAATTGGTCGTCACCGGTCGCTTGTTTGAAATGAAAGGGATTGGAAAAGGACTCGGTTCCGCCCTTTCTCAAGCAATTCTTGAAGGAACTTGGCCTGAAGATTGGATTCGTTTGCATGAAGATACCCCTCAAGGGATGATCGAAATGCTTGGCATTCCAGGACTCGGTCCTAAACGAATCAAATTGATGCATGAAGAACTGGGCGTTGACTCGATTGCAAGTCTGAAAGAAGCTGCTGAACAGGGTCGAATTGCGCCAATGAAGGGATTTGGAAAGAAGTCGGAACAACGGATGCTCGATGGAATTGAATTGCTCTCTCGATTCCGTGCCCGTCGACGTTTGGATATTGGCCTCAAGTACGGGACGGCCTTTGAGCAGAGAATCAAGGCTCTCCCAGGTGTTGAACGCGTCCAACTTGCAGGAAGTGCGCGCCGTCGAAAGGAAACGATTGGTGACCTCGATATCGTGGTCGGTGTCAAGCCAGAACACCATGATGAAGTTGCGAACGCAATCCTTGCGCTGCAGGGGATCGCCGACGTCAAAGGTGCTGGTGATTCAAAAATCAGCCTTATTCTTGAGGCAAGTATCTTCGAAGACGGGTTTTCTGTTGGCCACATTGACGCCAATGTTTTGGAAGCCATTGGTGGAGATGATTACGAACAATTGGAAAGCGCTGGAACCATTGATGCTCAAGTTCGGTTGGTTCCTCCGGAAATGTTTGCATTTACACTAGCATACTTCACTGGAAGCAAAGAACACAACATTGCAATGCGCCAACGGGCCATCGATCGTGGTCTTCGACTCAATGAATTTGGTCTCATTCCAGAAGCCAAGGCAGGAGAACTGAAAGGGATTGAAGCAGCACAGTATTCCCTCTCCGCTATGACGGAAGAAGAAATCTATTCGCACCTTGATTTGCAATGGGTTCCGCCTGAACTGCGCGAAGATACGGGTGAAATTCAATCGGGAAGCGAGCAAAATCTTCCACAACTCTTGGAACTTGATACCATTCAAGGAGCACTTCACAACCACACAGTAGTCTCTGACGGTGAAGCGACACTCGAACAAATGGCGGATGCCGCTCAATCGCTTGGGTGGACGTGGCTAGGCATTGCCGACCATTCACCCACATTGAAGGTTGCAAATGGGGCACCAGCCGACCGATTGTTGGAACAAGGGCAAAAAATCCGGAAAT
>Ga0213864_10000269_pt1 | contig 23215 bp, 18 predicted proteins | sample PICome_5_FD_160078 | JGI IMG/M metagenome (GOLD analysis project Ga0213864, IMG submission 160078) | Coastal seawater microbial communities near Pivers Island, North Carolina, United States - PICO247 | ecosystem: Environmental > Aquatic > Marine > Coastal | place: USA: North Carolina... | reverse complement strand
TGTCAATAAAAGGCATGTCGGTTTTGGTATGAGGACATGGCGTTACGTCATGTATGTGGACGACATGGAAATTGTATTTTTCTCACAAGAGGATGGCATGAACAATGACGGGTCAGATGATGATCCCTATGTCAAAACAAAACCTCAGGTCGTTCTCGATTGGTTCGATACCACAAAGGAATAAATGGCTAAAAAAGATAAAAAAGTTGGTGCCTTAGAGGAGACAGTTAATACACCTGCTCCTAAAAAGGTTTCAACCTCAGAGGGCATGAGTCCTGCATTGCGTAAGCAAGTAATCCGAGCACATTGGCATCTGGTCGAAGACGTAATCGCTGGTGGAGCAAAGATGGAAGATATTATGAAACTGCCTAACGGCACAAGAGAGCAAGTACGTAGAGCATATGCCTAAAACGGATTTCGATCTAGATTTTGAATTTGATGTCGACTCTTGGGGCGAATTAGATTTCGCCTCCGAGGGCGAGATGAAGGAAGGTGAAGAGAAGGCAAAGGAAGAAGTCGAGCAGAGAGTCCGAGTTATCGAGGATGTCAAAGCACAACGAGATAAGGATATGGGCAAACTTGAGAAAATGATTATTCCGTTGCTAATCAATCTGGCCAAGAATCCTGAGAAGGAATACATTCGATGGCCCAATCGTAAAGAGAAGATCGAATCACAGATCGATGCTATCCTCGCCATAACAAGAACCTACACATGATCTACGACTACGAAATCACAGCAGACAATTCAGGTCTCAAGATCGGTTTCGTAGATCGACTCAAACTTAAGAAACTAAGTTACGGGTCTCCAGCAGGTGGCGAAGAAGCATACACGACTGGTAAGATTGAAATCAAAGGTTGGGAAGATTGCGAAATAATCCCACCACCTCCTAATGATAGTGAAACAACATATCAAGAACTACTTCAGTTGAAGGGTATTATTACTGCTTCACCTGAGAAGTTTCGAGCACGATCGTTTGAGCAAGACAAACCCAAACCTTCGTTCGAGTATGCCTTTGCTGACTTTATAGCAAAGGAAGAGATGGATAACATCCGTCCATTGATTGACAGGTTGGGCGATGACCTAACCCGTATTGGCATGGTTCACAAACTACGGTATCAAAGACCTCGACCCTATCAGGTCGCTGAAGTCTATGGAATGGACCTTGAGATACCTGAAGGGCAGACTACCAAGACTCCCTCCTACCCCAGTAATCATTCCTTTATCGGCAAGGCAATCGCACTTCACTTGTCAAATCTATACCCCAAGCATACACAAACATTGAATGAAATGGGAGACGAATTCGGTCTCAATCGTGTACGCATGGGTTGGCACTTTCCTTCTGACCATGAGGCAGGACAGGAACTTGCTAGGCAGATACTGCCTAAAATAAAATAACTTGATTTAATTTTGTAATGTGGTATAATTACTTACATGAAAAGGCAATACACTATCCCTATGGTTAATCTGGACCTAAATAAAGCAGATACATTTGTTAAAGAGATAGAGAATATTGTAGACAAGTACTCAATGGGTTACTTGGAAGCGATACTCTATTACTGTGACATCCATGCTCTTGAGGAAGAGCAGGTTGCTCACTATGTAGTCGGTCCCCTCAAGCAGAGGTTAGCGACCGAGGCTAAATCTTTGAATCTGATTTCAAAGAAAAATGCCACAACATTACCGTTATAATACGTCCATACAACGCAAATACGAAAGGAATATATGGATTTCTCATCCCTCAAAAGATCCTCACAGTCGGACTTCGACGCACTCAAATCAAAAGTAAACGAAACTGCACAAGGTGGTCAGGGACGTCAGCAAGACGATCACTTCTGGAAACCTGATGTTGACAGTTCCGGTAATGGATACTCTGTTATCCGATTTCTCCCTGCTCCTCCAGAGGAAGACCTTCCATACGTCCAAGTATGGGATCATGGATTCCAGGGAACAGGTGGTTGGTACATTGAAAAGTCACTGACTACTATCGGTCAGAAAGATCCAGTCAGCGAGATGAACTCGCGACTTTGGAACTCCGGAGACGAATCAGACAAAGACATCGTTCGGTCTCGTAAACGTCGTCTGTCCTATTACTCTAACATCCTTGTCATCAGTGATCCTAAGAGACCTGAGAACGAGGGTAAAGTTTTCCTGTATAAGTATGGAAAGAAGATTTTCCAGAAAATCCAGGACCTTATCAATCCTGAATTCCAGGATGAGCAACCCGTTAATCCTTTCGACTTGTGGAAAGGTGCGAACTTTCGTCTGAAGATTCGCCAGGTTGAAGGGTATCGAAACTATGACAAATCTGAGTTTGACATGCCATCTGAGATTGAAGGTGGAGATGAAAGACTTGAAGAGATTTGGAAATCAGAACACAGTCTGAAGGAGTTTATTGACCCGTCCACCTTTAAATCATATTCTGAGTTAGAGGCGAAACTCCATCGTGTCCTCGGCATCGAGGATGCTGGAAGGGGAACTGCTAGTGCAATGGAAGAAGACGTTAGCGATATGGGATACTCTCCACAGAGTGTACCTGCCCCTGATAGAGAGACTGCTGAACCAGCACAGGATTTACCTGTCGCAGAGAACCCCAACGTCTCTGAAGCATCTACCGACGATGCTGACCTTGACTATTTTAAGAAACTGGCTGAGACTGCCTAAATCGTTTCTTAGTCTTGTACCATAACATCCTTATGGTATAAGCAGTCATTCAGAGACAAGGTAAACCCAGTCTGGGTGTGATCAGATTTATTATGATCCAGACTGGGTACAACCCAACCAAGATCCAAATCCATTCCATCATTGATTCGACTTCATATCACTCTCCTGTCTAGCACCTTTTTGACGAGCACCAGAAGCAGAACCTTCAGCGACTGCACCAGGTAGTTGTGATAGGATTGCTGGTAGTGAGGCGAGGTTAGCATTCATTCCTGCGATTTGTTTCACTGCCGCAGTAATTGCTTCGTTATTCTGTTTGAATCCTGTAGCGAGTAAGGCATCTGCAACATCTTCTCCGATCTTGTCTCCGTGGATTTCACCGAAGGTCATCTTCGTTCCTGCCTTCTTAATATTCTCTGCATCCATCAACATCTCAAAGAACTCTAGAGCATTACCTTTTTCTCCTCCTATGTTGCCAAGTCCGAGTTGCTTTGCTAATGCTTCTGCTTCTTTCGCTCCGAAGTCTCCTGCCTTATCCAAAGTCTCAAGTTGACCCAAAAATTTCTGTGCTGTATCCTTATCCATTTTAGAGATAAAATCTCGAGTAGACTGTTCAAGTGTCTTGTCATTTAATCCTACTCCAACGCCACTCTGCATCCCAGCAAGTTCTTGTATTTGCTTTTTAAAAGTAGAATCACCAGAAAGCATTTTACCGAGGTTCTGTTTCTTATGTTCTTCAAGCATCTTCTGGACTGTTCCCTCTGCTGCTGACTCCAATGCTTCAAACTGCTGTTCCTGTGCTCGCTCTCTAGCATCAACAATAGTCCTGATCTGATTCTCGATAACTCCTTTTTGAGTTTCATTCAGATCCTTATCACCGAACTGCTCTCGCATAAACGTACCGACATCCATCCCTGTTTGGATTTTTGCCAGCACGTCAGGACTAAGACCCATTGCTTTAAGACCTGACTCAAGACTTGCCTCAGCCATCTTTGCTTCTTTGATCTTCTGCTCTGCGTTCTCTTTCTTTAATCTACCGAGTGCTTCATCATAACTTTCTAGAGGATTCAATGTAGACTGGGCCAGTGCTTTAATGGATATCATGATGTCGTCAAAGACATTTGAAATCATACGACCTAATCCACCGAAAGCATTCTTTACATCTGCTACCAGAGCACTTGGATCCAGAACATATTCAGTAAGTCGTCTCGCTCCGTCCATTATCATATTGACAAAATTCTCAAACTTGCCCATCATTGCTTTAACAACCTCTCCGAAGGTCATATCTTTGCCGTCCATGTTGAACAACCCACCAAGTAGATTTTTTGCTCCATCAATAAGTCCTGATGCGATCGCCTTTATGTTGTCAAAGACCTCCGTCATTTTTCCTGGTTTGCCCTCTTCTCCGAAGGCAGACTTGACTAGATTCTTAAAGGTATTTCCAAGAGTTTTTGCTACTGTTGCAAATCCATTTATGACAGGTGTAATATATTCTGAGATAGTCGTTGTGATGCTACCGATATCGATGCCCTTATCTGCAAGGACTTTTCCGAGGTCTACGCCAAAAAGATCTTTGATCATATCATTGACAAATCCCCACATCTTATCGAGCATGCCTTTGACACCATCCTTCGTTGCTTTGCCTCCCTCAGCACTATCGCCACTAAAAAGACCACTAACGAAGTTTGAGATATCATCCCAGAAGGTTGTAAGCAGACCAACTGCAAGTCCTACGAGTCCGAGTTTGCCGATATTCTTTAACAGGAATTTGCCGATAGCAGGGAACAGTTTGGTAAAGATACCTTTGAACGCACCCGTACCAAATGTAGTAAGAATTCCAAGCATTTTCTTGAGCCAGCCACCTGCCTTTTTAGCATTCTCTTTTACATCTGCCTTAAATCCAGAATCACCTCCACCTGCCTTACGACCTTCCATTTTCTTTTCCATTCGGTCTCTAGCATCTTTGTTGCCAAAGTAGGCAAGGAGTTTGTCATGCTTATCAACCAAACCCTCTCTGAGTTTATTGACTCCAGCAGATACTCCATTGACAATGCCACCGATCATTCTCTCAGGAGAGGTTTGTATAGCATGCACCATCCTCTCTCGATTTGCCTTCATGGTATCTTTGAGATTGTCTAATTTCTTAGACATCACTGCACCATTTTGTTTGATGACAGATTTCAAAAACCCATCCTGAGACAATGCATCTGAAGTATTCTTGACTACATTTTTGATATCTCTACCGAACATTTTCATGTTCTCAATAGCCAACAAACCAGTTGTAATATTCTCTTGTGTCTTTTCTGAGGTTGATTTCAGGTAATCTTCATGCTTAGATAACTTTCCAAGAACAGCATTGGCAGATTTAGCTCGAACAGCAATATCTCTAATCTGTCTCTTATAGAAATGTTGGTCTGCCTCTTTATTCTCTACTGCAGTTTTACCTTGCTCTATAAGAGATTTCCTGACCGAAGACATGAAATCTTGAAATTCTTTATGAGGTGGTTTTGGTGCTTCCTCAGCCATCTTACTCCCAAACTGGTGCTAATAGGTTATCGTCTTGGTTTTGTTCTGCCTTCTCTCTTTCCATATTTTGTAGGATCTGAGAGATATATACTTTTCGTTCCCAAGGCATCATGTTGTTAATTTCAGTTAATGCGTACCCATGGTATTTGTGCAGGGCAAAGTTCGTCTTGAAATGATTTGCAAGATTGTCATGTGATACGCATATCAGAAAAAATTGGCCAGTCCCGTAATCTCATATTCGAATGGCTGACCACAGGTAACGCACTTCTTTACCTTGGCTATGTATTTCAAAGTCGGCATCGTAACAAAGAAGTCCTGCACCTTCGCAAATTGCTCTGTCGACATTGAATCTAAAAATTCTTGTTTTTCTTTATCAGTCGCCTGGTCAAATGCGTGCATCTCTCCGTCTGCTGTGAATACATGCTCGATACATTTGCCCATAAGAGAGAATGATTGCTCAGTCTCTTCTTCCATTTCTGCGATTTCTGATAAAACATCTACTGATGGATACCTCATCATAACACCGACATTCTTGTCGAGCATTATTTTGCTGGAGTGGTTTTCATCAAACTCCACTTTGACATGAGTCAAATCTATTTGGAACTCTGTCCTCTCACACTCATCTTTATGAGGTAGATTAAGAGTAACCTTTGCTCCGACAGACTCTGCTCTCAATCTAAGGAACAGATATTCTATGTCAAATGATGGTATTTTATCAGGGTCAAAGTCAGGGTTATCCTGAACGCATTGCTTCAGAATCTGCTTTGTTGCCTCTGACATCTCTGCAGGAGTCCCATCTGAAACCTGCAATAGTATCTTTTCTTCTGCGACCAAAAATGGTCTCAGTCTTAATTTGTCACCTGTTGATGGTTGTTTAACCTCAAATGTCTTGGCGTTCAAGACAGGTAATGCCATAATGTCCTTTCAAATTAACTTACATTATCATACGTACTTGTTGTACCTATAGTATTGAATGCTATTTCATCCTGTTGTTCTTGTAGTTTTGCAAATTCGTTTTTGGGTAGTGTAGTAAAATCAAATGCGTCGAAATCTGTGCTCCTTGTCGCACCCATGTTAGACCAATTATCTGATACACTATAGAATCTATGAGAGGCAAAGGTTACAGAGAATTTTGCTACGTCTGTTGACCCTGCATCCATTGAGACCTCACCGAGTGCCTTTGGAAAAACCTTCTCGCAATGTATTCCTATAATCTTATTCCCACCTTCTGTCTTGGATCCGAGGGCAGGATTGTGAATACTATTGTCGTGATCCATCATACTTAAATACATATCGCAGGAGTAGTCATCATGGTATGCAACAAATCCTGTACGAGGATTGACAATTATGTCTGACCAGGTATTGAAAAAGTTCCACGTATTTTTTCCTGAGATGTTTGCATCAACGAGAAAGTTGCAGGTAATGTCAGCATACTGAATGTTATACCCGAACTGTTTTGGGACAGACTGCGTAAATCGTTCCTTCGTGATCAGTGCTTTTCCAGGCAATGCTACTGACTGACATGCCAGAGCGATACCTGGAGAGGTTTTATCTGTTAGAGTTTTGAGACTATGTTTGCCATTTGTAACCTTATCAAAATTGATATAGCAAACAAACAGATTAGTATAACCAAATCCTTTGTTAAAATATTCTACAAAGTCATCGATGTTAAATCTTGCCGATGCTCCCTTTTTTGCTGTTGCTGGCATTACGTCCTCGCCATTGCTTTCTTAGAGTCCTTGAAAACCTGCCCTTCAGATGCTCCTACGAACCTCGCTACAGGCAGAAAGATCGCTACGTCCCATTCATCTGCTGGAATCTGAACTGCAAGTCCTACCCGATTTATCAGGTATTTCTTGACAGCAGGTTTGACCTCTTTGATATTAGAGATCTTCTTCCAGTCAAGTCTCAGAAACGTATCGCTGTTAAGTTCTTTACCCTGTTGAAATCTCTTCAGATTATCAAGTAACGTCGCCCTATGATAGGGTGGCAAATAATGTAGGTTCAACCCCAACAAATGAGGTGGGGAGTAATCGAAGAAAATCGTTAACGGATACCTGTCCCAGTATGGCAAAGTCGCCTTGTATTTGGCGTCGTATTCAAAGAAGAACATTTTCCCATAAACGATTCTCCTCCCAGTAAACCGAGCACGTTGATACCCTCCATCACGGAGAATATCATTCGGTTTCATCCCTGTCATTCCTGCCTTGGCACCTGCCTTGGCACGATTGTAGGTCTGCTTGGCTAATTTCTTACCCTGCTGGATCTTGGTCCTAAACCAATTCCTAGCATCCTTCCTTAGGTTTTTAGCAGACCCTGTTCTAAGGGCATCCTTAAATCTATCGAGTAGAGATTCTGTTAGGTCTTGTCTGCGTGTAGCCATTAAATTTTTAATCCAAGAGTTTTGCTGAGATCACGTTCTGTCCAGATCCTCCACTCAAGTCCTGAGCGAGCACAGAAGTCTTTTGCTGCCTCCCATTTAGCCTGATTGATCTTGAAGCGAACCTGCTCCTTGATAAACCTTCTATGATTAGAGGTAGTAGGTGGTCGAGTCTGCGATGCAGGTTTGATCTCAACCAGGTATTTCTTTCCGTTCCTAAGTTCAAAGTACAGATCAGGATAGTATCGATGTAACTTACCTTTGAAGTCGAGGTAAGGAATTTTGATCTCCTCGCTGGCCCATTTCTTTACATTAGGGTTCTGCTCGAGGAACTTAAATGTCTCACGTTCCCATCTCGATCTATAAACTATTTTGCTGGGGTCACCGATATACTTCTCTGGATTCTTTAACTTGTATTTTCCACGCAGTGCCACAATATATTTAGGCAACCTAAATAACTCGACAAGGAGGTATATGTCAACCAAGAGTACGAACGAAACATTAAAGTGGCCAGAGAACCTTGGAGACCAATCAGCAGGTGAACCGAATTTTATTATATTTACTGCTAAAAAACGAGGACTATTCAAGGGTTCATCTAAAGAAACCATACTTAAAACAGTAGGACTTCCGATACCTATAGGGGCATTGGCTTCATCCTACAAAGCAAATTATGAGAATCAGTCGCTAGGGGCAATAGGTGGTGCCGCAATGATGGCGGTAAAAGAGGCAGAACTTGCTGGAGAATCTGGAGGCAAGGGTGCTGAAATGCTTGAGGCAGGACTTGGGAAACTCAAGGGCAGTACTGGTGACCAATCAGGAACTGCTGATGTAGTACAAGGTCTTGCATCATCGATTGCCGCAGGATCTAACATATCTAAGTTTAGAAATAATGTCCTTGGTACAATCCGAAATCCATTTCAGTTTGTAACCTACTCAGGACCTGACTTTCGAAACTATAGCATGAACTGGACACTGATACCATCCAACCAAGGCGAGGCACAAAGCATACATGAGATCGTCAAATTTTTTAAGAGGTCTGTCGTACCAGGAGTTGACTCCTCTGGTTCAGCATTCTTCTTTACCATGCCACCTGTATTTGGTATTGAAATGAGAATATCTAAGATTGGTGGTAAGGTAGATGCAGGTCTCGGATACGTACAGAAGTTTGCTAAATCAGTTCTTACTTCAGTTGAGGTAGACTACAATGGTATGGGTGCTATCGTTCCTACGTTTACCTACGATGGCCGACCGAGTGCTACTAAACTTACATTGTCTTTCCAGGAGACTACATTGATCACAGATACAATGGTTGATGAAGGATACTAATGGCCAAAGAAACAGCAAATCCTCCGAGTACTGAATACTTTGGGATATTTCCAAAGGTCAAATTTGATATTGACAAGACCTACAACTACAAGGATGTCCCAGACCTAACTGTAACTGCAAGATTTAGGCAGGGATCTCTGGACCTTGTCAAGCAGTATCAACCCTACTACATTCCTGACGGAGAGCGACCTGATATGACCTCCTTTAACAACTACGGGTCAGTTGGGTATGTATGGGTTATTATGTATGTGAATAATATTCAGAATGTATATAATGACTGGCCCAGGTCAGACAAGAGAATGGAGGAAAGATTAATCAGGAAATATGGTAGTATCGCTGCTGCTGTTGCCCTCATACACCACTACGAAGATGATCGTGGGAACGAAATTGATAGGGCAGAGTACATTAAAGATACTGACAAAAATAGGCAGATAAACCATTTTGATTTTGAGATAGAGGCAAACGAAGCGAAACGAGAAATCATAATACCTCAGGAAGCATACCTGCCTACCCTTCTCAACGATCTTTCTAACATTTTTGGTCCTACTCCCTAATGGCAAATACTCCTGTAAAAACGCATCCTGGTGCATATGAGATCAAGGAACTAACTGTCCAGAACTATGCTGGCATAATGTTCGACATCTCTAGCCACTACCATATGATTGACATTTTTGAGTCGATCTATGCTCCAACTCTACAGATGAACATTTGGATGAATGATGCCGTAGGACTTTTGGAGACGATACCCTTTTTCGGAGAGGAGAAAATCTTCATTACCTTTACTGCTAATAGCAGAGAGGAAGCAGTCCGAAGAATTTTCCATGTCTATGAGATAGATAAAATTACAGAGGGTAATACAACTGCCGTATCCTACCGAGTCAAATGCGTCTCCCCTGAGGCGATTCTGAATACCCGACTCCGAGTTTATAATGCATACTCTCGAAACAGATACTCCGATATGGTAAGGAAAATCTACGAGGAATATTTTAACAGGCAGTTGAAGGACATATTCTCAAGGGCATACGACAAACCTATTAACATTGAGCCAACCAAAGATCAGTTTACGATCGCCTTTCCAGGTAAGCATCCCTTTGAGGCGATCAACATGATAGCCAAACGATCTCAATCTGATGTTGACTCGCAAAAGATTACAGGTGCTCTCTACTTTTTCTGGGAGACCTTGCAGGGATATTACTTCCGAAGTCTAGAGACTATTATGCTTCGGTTCAATCAACTAAGGGCAGAAAACTCTATTGAGGACATACCAAAGTTCGTAGTCAAACCAAAGCAGTTGGGTAACTCAGAGCAGTTAGAAGAGGCAGATTTCTATGGTGTAGAGGATTTCGGATTTGACAAATACTTTAATACCCTTCAGAATACTGAGGAGGGTATGTATACTCGGAAACTCCTAGCACACAACCTTCTCAATATGACGATAGACGAGTATGAGTATTTCTATGATAGAGACGGATTCAATCAAGCACATCTCAATCCGAACAAGGCACTCCTATCATCCAAGTCACTTGCCCTCGCTCCACCAGAGTCAGAGAAACCTGGGTCAAAGCATAATCAGTTTGCTCATGTGCAGGTTTTCCCCTTGAACGGAAGTGAGACGGCAGGGCAAAGTAATAATGTAAACAAGTGGATGATGGCTCGTGCATCTCAAGTCAAACAGTTGGAGGCAGTAAAACTTTCAGTAATCGTTCCATGTGATGACCGAGTAGAGGCAGGATCATGCGTCATAATAGAGTTTGCTAGTAGACTTCCATACACCGACAAACAGGAGATTTACAGGTCAGGTGCGTATCTGGTTACGGACATACATCATCAGATACGTGGCGATAAATATATGATGCGATTGGATCTATCTAAGGAGACTTATGAAACTGCCCTTGATGCAGTATTCAAAGTTGAGAATCCAAACCAGCAGATTGATCCTGATACTGGCAATCCGATGCCACACAATAAGGCAAAGACTCCGAGTACAGTAGCAAAACGAACAAAACAGAGAGGGTCAGATGAGTCTGATACGGATGACGCAATGTATAAAGTCTTTCAATTCTCATCTGATAGCAAAGAGGTTCCAGCAGGTCCAAGACCCAAGGAAGTAGTTGAACGAACAGCACAAAGGCAATTTCCAAGATGAATGATGTATACCCCCAGTTTACATGGTGGACTGGTGTAGTTGAAGACAGGCAAGATCCACTCAGACTGGGTCGTTGTCGTGTACGTATCGTAGGATATCACTCTCCTGATATGCAGAAGATGCCTACAGATGCATTGCCTTGGGCAGTCCCTATGAACCCTATTCAGTCTGCATCTCAAACTGGCGTAGGTATAAGTCCTACTGGTCCAGTTGAAGGCACGCATGTAGTCGGATTCTTTAGAGATGGTGAGGACGGGCAGGAACCTGTGATCATGGGTACACTTCCTGGCATCCCATCAAAGGGTGGTCTTAAAGAAGGTGGCCCATTCAAGGACAATCGATGGAGAAATGTTGAGTCGATGTATGAGGCGACGGGAAATCCTGACCAACCCTTCCAAAAGAACACTACCACAGGGTCGCCCGACATTGAGGGTTCCGTTCCGAGAAGACCAGCAGCACAGGTTTTTATAGAGGAAGGGACGCCACTCGATGAAGATGGCTCTATGTACCAGTTGAAAAACGAGGTAAGGGTCTGGGAGTTTGATCCTCTGCCGTATCCGAGTGGACGTTTGATTGGTACTCCTACGATTCCGAGAGTCTCACTTGACTACAATGATCCTAAGGCATCTCATGCGTTTATACAGGATCCGAAAGAGGCGACTCGAGTAAAGGATATTTCAAACCTCGAGAAGTCTCAGTTCTATCTCAAGGAGACTACGAGAAAATCTATCGGTGCCTTCCCTATCGCAAAATCAGTATTGAAATCAGCAGTAAATATTGATGCATCGTTCCAGGAACCGACCTCCTTTTTCAAAACGAAATACCCTTACAATCATGCTCAGGAGACTGAATCTGGACACTTGATAGAGTACGATGATACTCCGAAATCTGAGAGGATGAACTGGTATCACCGAGGTGGTACGTTTACAGAGTTCGGTCCAAACGGATACAGGATCAATCGAACCCATGGAGATCAATACGATACGACTGTAGGAAACAACTACGAGGGAACGATGGGTATCAAGGCGATGACTGCCAAGGGTATCCATATGATGGCTGAGACTACTGAGATAGTTCTCAAAGGTGGATCATCTGCGACCATATCTATGGAGACAGGGGGTGGGGATATTATGATGAACGCAGGTGGATTTATGAAGGTCGGAGCCAAACGAGGAATCCTTATAGACTCAGATGGAGGTGACGGTGGAATCGTTGGCGTAAGGACAAAGGAATTACAGTTTGATTCAGCAGGAAATACGGATTTCCAAATTGATCGAACGATGAATATAAATACTAACAACCTTGAGTTAGCCGCAGGAGCAGACATCTCTATGTCTTCTATGGGCAACACAAATATAGCACCGAAGTTTGGATTTGTAGTCAAGGGTGGGTACAGTAAGGAGTTCTATACGAACGAATACGTAGGACAAGGACGAGTACCTTTTACTGACTGGAACGGAAAAGAGATTGAGACGATGATGGGAAATATCGTTCTCAAAGTTAACACAGCGAATCCGAAATTGGGTGGTATAGAATTGATGGTAAAAACTGCCCCGATTCCAGACATGATTGATATGCCAACCAACGTAACAGGGTTGACATATTTGAAACTAAATCCTCTTGGAACACAGGCATTAATGATGGCATCGCCGACTCTGGTCGATACGACTACGACGATGTTTAACGTGACAGCAGGAGCATTAAATACCCAGACTGCCGGAGCACTGACCTACATTAAGTCAGGAGCAGTAACGATCCTCGACGCACCCTTCCATTTTATCGGAGGGATTGGAATCGAACCTGCTCTTCTCGGATTGACCTTTGCAACTGAGTATGCATCTCATATGCACCTTAGTCCATCAGGTCCGACGAGTCCTCCGACAACAGCAGCGAAAGTAATGACTGCCCTTTCTAAAAAGATTTTCCTCGGAGGATAATGGCACTTATAGCACCTCAGATGATTTCACTCATGTCGCCACTCAACGCACCTCAGGCAAGTGGAGCGATGGCTGCTGAGATAATCATGACTGCCTTTCAGACTTACGCGATGGCGGCACAAAATTCTATGGGATTTCCTGTCATCTCCATGCCTGCATTTTCAGCAGGTAAGGCACAACTTAAATCTGGCATGATGTCGCCAGTTCCAGCAGGGGCAATGCATGCACAGTTATTGGCAGGGGCGATTAATACTGCTTGGATGTCAGTACAGACTCAGTTTCAGGTAGCACCTGTCGTAGCAAATATCGGAGTTCTATTATCGCAACTCAATTTGATAACTGCTGTACCAGTCCCAGCAGGGATACAATACATACAAGGATTAGCAAACGCAATAGATCTCTATTGTAAATCTTCAATAATTACAGGGGTAATTCCTGGTACACCACCAGTCCCCTTTACTGGACCACCAATGTAATATGGGTACGTACAAACAAGATGAAGCAAGAAAAGCAGATCAATCTCTCCTAGATGCACCAGTTATGATGGTGGACTCTAGGCAACGAGTTCTTGCGCAAGTGATGGCAGTCGACGAACTGTTCAGAGAACCAGATACAGAAAATGCTGTACTCGCTCCGATATCTCATAATAAAGTTTATCAGGATATTGAGGTGCAGTGGAATCAATCTACCTGGGAGACCGTAGAGAATAATGTTCCTGCCTTTGGAGGTATAGGTTTTATAACCAAGGAGAAGGTCCTTAGAAACCTCGGCAAGAAATTTACGATGCTACATGGCTACTCTGCTGATCAAACTATGTTTTTTGAGATGGGTGCAAGATCAGAAATGGTTGAGAATGAACCTGATCTCTACCTGTCAAATGATTTTGAAATCAGTGTTCTGATTACGAACCTCGACGGAGATACTGAGGTTGAGATGAGTAACGATCCTGGATCTACATTCACGATCGGAACCAATACATTCTCAAACTACATTGGAGACTACTACCTCGCTCAGAACTACGAGACAGGCGAACTCTATAACATCGATGATGATCTAACAGTCTATACTACACCTCTCCCTTTCATACCAAAGAATACAGTTAACGGAGATGTGACTCAGACTGAGAAACCAAAGGAACCTCAAGAGGCAACAGACCTAAGACGAGACTACAGATTAAACGGAGGTATCCTGGTAATGGATATCTATCGCCCTGAGGCATTTTTTGAGATGGAGATTAACTCAGTTGGTCCAAGTATTACATCTCCAAAAACGATCACAGTCAATACTGAATACGGAACAACAGAAAAAGAGGTTGCAGGAGTTATCGGAGTCCAAGGTTTTAATGCATCAACGACTTCAAATATTCTCCTGACAAGCAAGGGCAATACAGTTGCCATTCGTAGGATTTTATCGCAGAATACAGATACTGCCGTTTCCATGTTGGAGTGCGACAGTATATCGAATGAGGCAGAGTTTGATGCTGGCAATATTTTCCAACCAGGTGATTTTGTACAGCAGGATGGGGGAACAGGTGCTTTTGGCTACATCGGAGGTGCCACGAAAAAGTTCAGATGGACTCTTTCAGAAAGCAACGTCAACATCCCAGAGGGTGCCGCAAACTCTGACTCAGATGACTTCATTAATGGTTTCGAGCAGGATGCCTGGAGTCAGCAGTACGGAACAATGAATGTACAGCAGTATCTGTTTCCAGACTCAGGTGGACTTTATCCTGCCAAACTTATTCTCTCTCATGGCATGAGTCAGGGTGTAGGAAATATCCAGACAGGGTATGCAGATCCACCGACTGATACTGCATATAATACACTCCCTCCACCTCTTGGAAAAACTTTGGTACTCAGAAGACATATCGGTCATGATGAAGTTTTGGCCCAGGACGAGGAAGTAGCGAACTCAGCGAATGATGCTCGGTCAACTGTACCAGAGGAACTACGAGTAGAACCTGCGAATACTACTGCGGCAAATGTTACTCCTACGACTGTCTACAAGGAACCACCTCATACAAATGCTCTCCTGGCTATCGTTTCAGGTAGAGGTATGCAGGTCAACTACGACTGGTTTAGAGCAAATAATCGCCATGACAACTCGGCGAATACAGATTATAATACCACGATCCCAGTTCAAGAAATGACTAAGATGGACCAGGCGACTTGGGAACCTTACCTTGGATGGTTCTCAAACTCAGATAATCAGATTACTCGATCTGCTCGACGCCAGGAGTTTTCATCTAGCCAGGCAAATACAGGTTCAAACAATCAACAGTTTAGCCAGACTCGTTCTGCAGGCGAGAGATCAAATGAGCATTATGCCTACATTGAGAACAACCCATTTTTCCCAAGGACAGATGATGCCCCTGATAAGTCTGCTCCATACGCAGGTTGCTTCGTCTATTGGGATGGGACTCTTAACAAAGATTCAACAGGGTCTCCTCAGGGTGGAGCAGGATTTGGTGTCTTCTCTGAACTTCGGTGGAGGTGTCAACCGAATCCAAGACTAACAGACTACGACAGAGCAAACGCAGAAAATTTTGTTACGTCGAATAGAGACCTCCCTGGGTATCTAAACTCAACTGAGGATAATACTATCTCTACTGTAAAAACCTGGAGAGCAACTGACGCACTCGGAAACGGAATTAGCAGACTCAAGGAAGCAAGATACGATGGTAGCCATCCCCAACAGGCAGAAAATCCTTTTAGCTGGCACAAAGATGGAGATCGACATCCTGCAGAATTGAACATGAGTGCGAATGTAATTCATGCAGGCGACGCAAGAGATATTTGGTCTAATAAAAATGCAAAGACGATGACAATGCCTGCCTGGTCTCATACTGGAAGTTCGACTTACAGTCCATTTCCGAAACTCAATTCGTATGAGAACTATGATGTTAATGGAAATCTGACCTCTCAGTTCTCAGTAACACTTTTGACTACTACATCATCGATGAGAGCAGGAGTTGGGCATCCTTTTAGTCCTCCTGAATATCAAGCAGGGACCTACTATACGATGATTAACGGAAAACTTTTTAAGGTAAATGCAGTTTACGACGGAGGAGTTGATGTTACTGGTGTCAATACAGATCCAAATACAGGACAGCAGACAACTGTATACCTACATACTCTTCATACTCTTACCTACTCTTCTGAAGAAGTTATATGTGATATAAACATCGTTGCCCGATTTTTGGATAGCAATGATTGGAAGGCAGTTCGGACTTTGAGAAATCGATGGCTCTCTAACGATCCTACAAGAGACAATGCTCTTAATGATGAACCTTTCAAAGCAGGATCAGTCATTGATCCTTTCTACGAGGACTATGACTCAGGAAGTTATCGTACTATGCCAGGAGAAACTATTTATGACTACGCAGACTGGCCAGGCAACGGAGCGACCGTAGGACAGATGCATAAGGATGAGGCATTTAATCACTATCTCAGATGGACTTTTGAGAGGTGGAATCTGACTGAGATTGAATCCTACAACAATCAGTATAGTGGAGCGATGGGTGACTACTTTAATTATGGAACTGGTGGAGGATCAATACAATGGACCTACACCTATACATTCAAAGAATTTTTTGAGCCAATGTACTATTTGGAAGGCATCAGAAATGATTACATTAACAGTCTTAGGTTTAGGATAGGATTTCCAATATCAAATTCTGCTAGCTATGATTGGAATGGAAATCAGGGTGTCACAGCAGAAGGGTATTCAAAAGAGGTTTATGAGTCAGCAGATATTCTCATGAATGATGATACAGGAACAGTTATAAGGGGACAAAGTGCACTTCGAAATATCAACTCCATCTATGAAGATGCAGAGTCGAATCGTAGACGATATAAAACATACGCCGAAAACTAGTTCATCAAAATATAAACCACCACCCAAAGATGGTGAGTGGTCAAAACCAGATTGGGCAGAACGGCATCAGGTACATGTGGACGAGATGAAAGCATTCCACAAAAATGTAAAATCAGTTATTGATAATTACGAAGAAATACAAGATTCTCTACAGGGAGTAATAAATGGCGCAGTGGAAGGGATTAACTCTCGCTGACGGTAACACGAAAGCAATAAAGGGTTTCCTTAAAAACGTAGACGATGTAGTAAAGGTAGTCAAGACCTTAGCCCAGTTGGCACAGGGAAATATTGCTTTCCTGAACTTGCTGTTGACAGGTTTGATGAATCCTCTATTCATCGCCATTCAGGTGCTGGCACAGGCACTTGAAGACTACGTCAACTCCCTTTTTAATACAGGACTATACTACATGATCATCGACCCGACTAACGTTGAGTTAAAACGTACAGTCAAGGTCGGTGACGGTAAAGCATTTGCATATCCAGGTCAACTTATCAATGACCTGCTTGATCCTGACTTCGATGATACAGTTTCTTTTCAGGTCCTACAGATGGTACTTGGCTTAGAGGGAAGTGTCAAAAATGTTCAGAAAGTCCGTGACGCAGAGGGCATCGAAAAAGCGAAGTACATCGCTGAGCAACAACTACGACCCTATGAGGCGATCGCGAGGGACAAGGTAAATGCTGTAAAACAAAAACGTAAGCAACCAATGAAACCTGCTGAGGAGTCTGATCTTATGATGAGATTTACCTACGGGCAGATTGCAGACAATACGTTTTTGACTTTACATTTTGCTACCAAGTATGGAAAAGCAGCAACTGTACTGATTCGGGAAAGACAAGGGACTAGTACGGATATACCAGAGGCAGTGGGTAGTCAGGCAGTTGCAGGTGGGGTAGCCATCGATGGATCATCCTTGCATCAAAATGTCTTAGGTCAGACTGCAAGAGTTTTGAGATTCGTCTCAGATGCTGGCATGGCTTACCTTGGTGAAAAAGCAGGTGCCGCAGGACTGGTGAAAATGACAGCAAGTGATGTTCTTTCTGCGATGGCAAAGGCAATAGATGACCCAGGTGATTTTAATCGACCAGGAGCACCTCACTTTGAACTCCATACTGACAAACCTGCTCTCAAACGAAAAGAGACAAGGATTAAAAATATTAATGAATGGTTTTTCTCAAAGTCTCAGTTAACACAGTTTGAGGCACTTCTCTCAAGAGCGAAGACTCTGCCTGCGAATCAGAGGGACGACAATCTGATATCAAGTTACGAGGCAAGGATAAAAACTCTTAAAGGAGCAATCACAAATCTAGAGTCAAATACGACGACTGTCATTGGAAAATTAGGACAACCTAAAAAAGATATTTACGGCAGACCGAAACTGCTCGGATACAATGCCAATGCAAACCCAGATCCATTTATGGAAGGGGCAGATGGTATCTTTTCGAGTGTAGGTTATAATGAATCTATCAATGCAAACCTTGACTCAGGATTTGACAAATATTCAGGGATCATATTCTACCTCGGATTTCCGACTCTGGAATCTATTCCGATCGACGTATTTGAAATTCTCGGATCAGTTTTCGGTGGAGGTTTCAACAAGGTTATGGCTGAGACATCAAATAAGATAATGACTGCCTTCAATAACCAGGTTCTTCAAAAACAGATACAACTCCGAAATGTATGTCAGGTTACTCAGTACAAACCTAAGGGAACAGAAACACAATACACTCCAAAGATTAAAGTCAAAGAGGATTTCTATAGAATACAAAAGGGTTCTATTTTAATCGGAGAGTCTAGCAAAAATACGGTCATCGTCCTCGAGAATATGAAAACTGAGCGAGAGAGTATTACTGCTATCGACAGCAAAGGAAATAAATACAATCCCTATTCTTCGCTTACTGCCTCCTCAAAAACTCAAGAACAGTCTGTCATCAATCAGGCATCTGGTGAATGGAACGTCCCAAATATTGCTGCTGAGGATGTCCGTCCAGGAAATGATCCTACGATTACATTCAAATCAGGTGATACGAAATCTGTTTTCTCCGTACAAAAACTTTTGGTTGCTCCATACACTAATGTTCAAGGTCAGGGCAAATACGAACCTGTCAATGGCAAGATTTTCCAGGATCAAGAATTAGTCTACGTTGCAACTGAGACTGAAGACGGAACGATTATCATCGACCAGAATCTAGCAGGTGGCGATGACATCTCAGTCGTCCTCGGAAATTTCAACAACGAGGTTTTCACGATCGACGAGTACAACTTCCCACCATCTACTGCCCCTGACTTCAACGGCAGGATTACAGTCGGCGAGATGTTCCCTGATTTTGCTTTTGCTATGAGAGGTGGCGTAATGTCGTTTGCCAATATGCTCCGAGGGTTCGCCAAGGGTGGATCGTCTGCTCTGGCAGAGATACAGAAAATGCTGAGAGAGTTGATAAACTTCCTCAAAAAACTCGAGGATGCCATACTCCGATTTATTGCATGGTTTGAGGCACTGGTTGTCCTTGGCGACAGTGGAATCTATTTTGTATCCTTCACAGCCAACGGCAAGGCAGGTCTGAGAGAGGAACTCAAAAAGTTATCATCAGCATCTGGTGCCCCTCCATCGAGTCTCAAATACTCTACGGCGATTCTGTTTCTTGGTACTGAAGCAGATACGAGAGGGTTTTTGAATACAATGAATACCAACCAAGCATTCAAAGACTGGGAGACGGCAAAAGGAAACTTTGAAGACAAATTCAACAAGGCATTAAATCATTTTATGGAGGATGCTACAGAACAGTACAACGAGGTCGTTCGACGTGGTAGTCATATGACTTCTACCTTCGGTGATGACAACGCAAGAAATAATAATACGAATAAGGTCGGCAATGACAGTTCTCTCCTGATGCAACAAAATCTGATCTCAGGATTAAATCAGACTCCAGGAGCAGAGGATAAATTTTTTGACGGATCCTATCAGGGCGAGGTTGATTTTGAATTTGGTCAGTTACAGTCAAATATGGGAACAGGTGGAGGACTTGGAACTGATATGTTCGGATTTACGAATATTCAAGCATTCGACTCCTCTCAGGATGTTCAATTCTTTTGGAAATTTTCTGTTGAGAGATTGACACCCCAAGACGAAGTCCTGATGAACATCAATGGATACAAACTCTATTGGGCAAAGGTATCATTAGATGAATTTGAGAACGAGTCATTTGAGAAACTCCAGGAGATCTATCATTTCCTTTCTGACTCAGATTTCAATATCGGAGTAGACAATGACATTCCAATGGAGGTTGAGGTCCGTGTAGGTCAGGGCATGATCCCTGAGGGTACAACCCATGCTCTCCTTGTTTCAGTTGCAACTGTCGAGGACAGACTTGGGAATCAGACAAGATACACTGATGTAGAATCTGTTGAGGTCCATGCTATTCCGATTAGTACAGGACTCCCACTTGCTCCAGAGGTTGTAGTAGATCAGACAGCATCGTCAGTTTCCATTAAAGAATTTTTTATTACGAACTTGTCCTTTACAATACAGGACTTGGATACGACTGGCGACAACGGAGCATCTACTGTACTTGGCTACAGAATTTTCTTTGCTGACTCCAATATAATGCAGCTCGATGTTGCACCGTATCTGTCAATCAAGAAACCTGCTATTGACGCCAGTGGAACGAATACTATCACAGGGACAATAAGAAATACTGATCTCAAACCAACTACATTTAATGATTGGAGATATCTTATCGTCTTCGCTGAGAATCAGAACGGATACTCCTCTGCAGTCTATTTTGATCTTTATAATATTACTGCGGCACTCGATACAGCACAGTCTGCTACTTTCACAGACACGAACGCAAATCGTGCTCAGATTTTTGGTGACCTTAAAATCAATCCTGGAACCCATACCTCTATCAATGGTATCGATACAGTCTACAAGGTTTTTATCGGATCCAGGAACCCAACTACGAATGCCATAGCACAAATCGGAACGCAGATCGGAACAGATGTCAACTTCCGATTTATAGACATCAATGGAGAATTGACTGCACCGATTCCGACTACGACTTTGACACCTGATATGACTCACTTTATGATTTTTACTGCTCTTAATAAGAGAAACGTCCCTGGTGCCCAAGTCCTGATGAGGTCGTCCCTAAATATACCGATTAATGATCTTGGAGACGTACCAGCATTCTTTCCTCCGAACGTAGCATTCACTGACGTGGATACAGTCAACGATCAGATTACAGGAGACTTTACCATCACTCCTGCTATTGATGAGCAGTTGATAGACAACTACACAATCTATTTTGGTACAGAAGATTTTACGAGGATAGATACAACAGGTCGCCGTGGAAATGGCCAGGGTTTTATTACAAACGTAGTCATAGGAACGGAGACTGAAGTTACATTGGCTGACAATAATCATCAAATGTCGTCAGGTGACTTTATAGAATTTATAGGCGTAGGTGGTACGACCGAATTAGATGGTAATAGTTATTATGCAGAGATCCAGAGTGATTTTGTAACATTGAAACTTTATACGGATTCTACACTTCAGACTCCATTGGATTCATCTGCCTTTACTGCATATACGAGTGGAGGTCGGATTTCCCACGGAGTCGCCAGTATTTCTGATGATGATCTAGCAGAACTTACGAGGACCGTATCTGGTGTTACAATACCTACTGAGGCAAAATACTACATGTGTTTTGCTAAAAATGGATTTGGTGAGAGTAAACAATTTTCGTATGACGTAGTAGTCGATCCAGAGTATCCGAATAATCCTGGAGAGATTATTGAAATACAAAAAGATATTTCTCGGGTAATTCCGGTAAACTAAATAAAATATGCCTCTCACTCCTCCTAAATCATTCTCTGATATCGACCTGTCCTTGGTTGCTAACCCAGTCACGAAGGACATCGCAGAACTTGAGAATGAGAAGGCGATCGGTCAGAGCATCCGAAATATTTTATCTACGGATAACGGCGAAAGACTTTTTCGCCCTGACCTCGGAGCAGGGATCAGACAGATGCTGTTTGAACCCATGAATGCCTTTACAGAGGCAAAGATGCAAACTGCGATTGAGACAGCGATTGAAGCACAAGAACCTCGAGTAATTGTTCAAAGTGTAGGGATATCTGCTGACGAAGATAACTATAAATATGATATATTCATTGTCTGCATTGTTAAAGATACACAACAAGAAATAGAAGTCGTTCAGACTTTAACTAGGGGTAGGTAATGGCAGTCAATACGGCACTTCAGGTATCCGAACTTGATTTTGATGGAATCAAAACTAATCTAATCAATTTCATCAAATCCAAAAATCAGTTCGCAGACTTTGACTTTGAGGGATCAAACCTGAATCTGATGGCCGATGTCCTGGCGTATAATACATTCTACAATTCGTACTACGTCAACCAACTCGCCAATGAATCCTTCTTGGAGTCAGCACAACTCAGAAACAATGTTGTCTCCAAAGCAAAGACCCTCGGTTACACACCTCGGTCTGCGATCGCTCCTATGGCGATTGTCAACCTTCTGATAACTCCAGACACACCGACAGCAGCACCACTAATAATCGATGAGTATACAGAGTTTGTTACAGAGGTAAACGGAGAGGAATATTTCTTCGTCACGACAGAGGCAATCACAGTAAAACCGAATAGGCAAGGAGACTACCTTGCTGAGAACGTACAACTCCGAGAAGGCACCCCTATACGTCACAACTATGTCAATGACGATACAAACCCTGATCAGAGATTTTTGGTCCGAAATGCGAGTGCTGATGTTACTACGCTCGACGTAGTCATACAATCTAGTCAGCAAGACGAAACCTCTACAGTTTGGTCTATCGCAAATAATGTTACTGAAATCTTCCCTACGACGAACTGCTACTTCTTGGATGAGGTAGATAATGGAAGGTTTGAGGTTACATTCGGAAACGGAACACTCGGACGCAGAATCGAAGACGGCAATGTCATTCTCCTCGACTACATTTCTACAAACGGAGAAGGAGCAAATAAGGCATTTGTTTTTAATCCTACTGGTCGAGTAGCAGGACAGACTGAATGCGAAGTAACGACTGTTCAGGCAGCAAGTGGAGGAAAATCTAGAGAGACTATTTCGGAAATTAAGTTCAATGCTCCGAAATATTTTGCGGCACAGGGTAGACTTGTTACTCTGGAAGACTATTTGACCTACACCAGAGTCCTTGTACCAAACTTAGATTCTCTTGCTGGATGGGGCGGAGAAGACAATGACCCCAGAAGATACGGCGAAGTTTTTATTGCTGTCAAACCTCAGAACAGAGCATTCTATTCATTTATTGAAAAGCAAGATATTCAACGAAAACTCAAGGAGAGA